>JACDJB010002153.1_pt1 | contig 14736 bp, 16 predicted proteins | sample 7454121 | NCBI WGS metagenome assembly JACDJB01 (sample SAMN14253290, study PRJNA609438) | sludge metagenome | isolation source: sludge after 25d culture with pyrite | collected 2018-12-20 | reverse complement strand
CGTTGATCCGGCATCACGCGGCGTTGACCCGTATCCGACGGTCAGCGGGCAGCAGGATCGCCCACCCTGCTGCCCGGGCGTGACTGTCGCCACTCATCGGCGCAACGCGTCGGCAAAGCGTTCCATCCGCTTGCGCTCGACGGAGTCGGGCATGGGGTTGCGGGCGGCCGCCGCGTAATCAGCGATCAGGTCAATCGGTGCCGCCCTGCTTCCGGCAGCCGCCCTGCCTCCGGCAGCCACATCCCCACGCGGGTTGCCCGGCACACCCGGTTCGACGGCAGACGCGCCGTCGATTATCAGCGGCCCGGAGGAGAACAGGCTGGCGGTCTGTACCCTGTCGGGGATGACGCAGGTGACCGCGGGATGCGAGACGGCGTATTTGAGGAAGAACTGGTTCCAGCTCGTGCAGCCGAAGTCGGCACTCCATTTCGGCAGCGGCTGACGCTGTGCTGCCTGGAGGAGGGATCCGTCGCCGAACGGGGACGTCGCCAGCACCGCGATCTCGTGCTCGAGGGCGAACGGCAGCAGCCATTCATCCGCGTCGCGCCGATCCAGCGAAAAGTCGGTCTCGATGAAGTCTGCGGTTCCCCGTTTCAGGATCTGCTCGAATCCGGCAGCAGGAAGGTGGGTAGACGCGAGTCCGACGTGACGAATGCGACCTTCCTTCTTCAGGGCGTCCAGCGCGGCCAGCGCCTCGACGGGCGCGTCGCCATCGTGCACGCAGACCAGGTCGATGCGCGTGATGTGCAAGTGCTGACGCACCGTTTCGAGCCGGGCGCGCACGGCCGCGGCATCGGCGCCGTCGATCCGGATCGCGGTGAACAGTCTTTCGTGCGCAGTGCCGCGAGCCAGCATCGCGCCAAGTGCCGTCAGCACGTTTTCGCAATCGGTTTCGAGGTGGATCACGCGTCCGCCTGCCTGCAGGAAGTGACCGATGCTCTCGGCGGTAAGGACGGCCGCCCGGTTGTCTGGCTCGCCGCAGATTCCCGCTGGCAGCCCGATGACGGGCAGCAGCTCACCGCTCGAATGAATCGGCTTGTGCAGCGGCGGTGCCGTACCATCTTCCGCGAGCCGCTCGGCGGCAATGCGTTCGACCGGCAGGGCCTGGGGGACAAAGCCGGCCGCCTGCGCGCGGGCGCGATCGAGCGGCAGCAGCACGAGTGCCATCGTCGCGCCCAGCCAGTGGCGCCGTCGGCGGTGGGCCGGATCGCTCATGCCGGACTCCGGTCGTCATCCGCCTTGGTGTGAGCGGCTTCCATTTCGGCAAGAACGGCCTGTCCCCAGGTCTCCAGCTTGTACGGGCCGATTCCCCTGATGTCGCCGAGTTCCGCCAGTGTCTGCGGACGCCGCCGGATGATTTCGTGCAGGGTGGCATCGGGGAAAATGGTGAAGGCCGGGCAATCGCGCTGGCGTGCCGTTTCCAGACGCCAGGCCCGCAGCCGCGCGAACAGCGCTTCGTCCTGCGCGTTCGGTGCAACACCTTCCTCGTCGTCCCGGTCGCGGATCGGTGCGCTCCCGCCCGTGCCCTTGCCGGCCCGCCGGTCGGCGTGGCCGTGGCGGCGGCCTTGGCTTCTGCGCTGGACCGCCTTCGCTGGCATGCGGATCTGCACATCGATTTCGCCGCGCAGCAGCGCTCCGCTGGCGCTCGTGAGCACGAGGATCTGGTGGCGTGCATGGTCGACCGCAACCAGATGCCGAGCGATCAGCTGGCGCAGGATGGCACGCCAGGTGGCTTCGTCCAGATCGGCACCGATGCCGAAGGTGCTCAGCGCATCGTGCCGGTATTGTTCGATGCGGGCGTTCCGGCGCCCGCGCAGGATCGAGATGATGTGCTGCGCGCCAAAGCCGAAACCGGTCGCCTGCCGTACCCGATAGATGCAGGACAGGAGCTTGCGTGCCGCTTCGGTCGCGTCCATCGACTGCGGCGGTTCCAGACAGTTGTCGCAGTTGCCGCAGGCCCCGCTTTCCTCGCCGAAATAGTCGAGCAGGTGGACGCGGCGGCAATCGATGCTCTCGGCCAGGGCCAGCATCGCGTCGAGTTTTCCGGTCGCGATCCGCTTCCAGCTGTCGTCGGCCTCCGACTGGTCGATCAGGCGGCGCTGCTGCACGACGTCCGCCAGTCCGTAGGTCATCCAGGCTTCGGCCGGTTCACCGTCGCGGCCGGCACGCCCGGTTTCCTGGTAATAGCCCTCGACGCTGCGCGGCATGTCCAGGTGTGCAACGAAGCGCACGTCAGGCTTGTCGATGCCCATGCCGAAGGCGATGGTCGCCACCATCACGATCGCATCTTCCTGCAGGAAGCGGGTCTGGTTTGCCTCGCGCGTCGCACTGTCGAGTCCCGCGTGGTAGGCAAGGGTATTGATGCCGTGCGTGGCGAGCCAGGCGGCCGTCTCGTCGACTTTCGCGCGCGTCGCACAGTAGACGATGCCCGCGTTTCCCTGATGTTCCGTGAGGAACGCCAGTAACTGGTCGCGCGGCTTGTCCTTGCCGACGACACGGTAGCGGATGTTCGGCCGGTCGAAGCTGGACACGAAGTGGCGTGCCTGTCCGAGTGCGAGACGGGTACTGATTTCGGTGCGCGTCAGGGCGTCGGCCGTCGCGGTGAGCGCGATCCGGGGAACCTCGGGGTAGCGCTCGTGCAGGATGGCCAGCTGCAGGTATTCCGGCCGGAAGTCGTGGCCCCACTGAGCCACGCAATGGGCCTCGTCGATGGCGAACAGCGCGATGCGCGCCTCGTCGAGCCGGGCGAGGAAATCGTCCGTCAGCAATCGTTCCGGCGCCACGTACAGCAGGTCGAGCCTGCCGTCGGCCAGATTCTGCCGGACCGCAGCCGCCGCGCGTGCACCGAGCGAGGAATTCAGGAAGGCGGCGCGGATCCCGAGTTCGCACAGGGCGCTCACCTGATCCTGCATCAGCGCGATCAGCGGCGACACGACGATGGCCGTCCCCGGGCGCAGCAGGGCCGGAATCTGGTAGCACAGCGATTTTCCGCCGCCGGTCGGCATGAGGACCAGCGCATCGCCTCCGGCCAGGACGTGATCGATGATGGCCGCCTGTTCCCCCCGGAAAGCATCATGGCCGAAGATCCGGCGCAGGATGTCGATCGGCCGGTCGGCGGGGGCGGGCGTTTGCGCCGGCAGTCGGGCTGCAGCGCGCGCGGAAGCGGGAATCGGAGTATCGGCGATCATGTCAGCACGAGTGTACCGGCGCATTCCCGGAATCCGTGAATGGCAGCGCGGATCGTGCGTCGCGCCGCGCTGCACCAGGGCCGGATTCAGCCGGTGGCATTGCGATCCCGGCCGGCGCATACCGCGCATCCCGGATCGCGTGGAACGCGGATCTCGTGCCAGTGCATCCTCAGGGCGTCGAGCAGCAGCAGGCGCCCGATCGCCGGTTCGCCGAAACCGCCGGCCAGTTTGAGGGCTTCGGCCGCCTGTGCGGTGCCGATGATTCCGGTCAGCGGTGCGAACACGCCCATCGTTGCGCAGCGCACTTCCTCGACTTCCTTGCCGTCGGGAAACAGGCAGTGATAGCAGGGTGAATCGGCACGGCGCGTGTCGTACACGGCCAGTTGCCCGTCGAAGCGGATCGCGGCGCCGGATACAAGCGGGACGGCGAAGCGGACGCAGGCGCGATTGACCGCCTGGCGAGTCGGAAAATTGTCGCAGCAATCGAGCACGACGTCGGCGCGTCGTACCAGCGCCGCGAGCCGGTCCTCATCGACACGTTCGACGACGGGTTCGATGCGGATGCCGGGATTCAGCTCGAGCATCGTCCGCCGGCCCGACTCCGCCTTCGCCTCGCCGATCCGGTCCTGACGATGCAGGATCTGCCGCTGCAGGTTGGTCAGGTCGACGGCGTCGTCATCGACGAGGATGATCCGTCCGATGCCGGCTGCCGCGAGGTACAGGCCGGCCGGCGAGCCGAGCCCGCCGGCACCAACGATCAGTACCGTCGAGTCGAGCAGGCGCTGCTGCGCTTCGACGCCGATCTCATCGAGCAGGATGTGCCGGCTGTAGCGCAGCAGTTGTTCGTCGTTCATGCGGATTCGTTGAAAATCTCAACGAACGTCTTCCTCGTGCGCCGGCCCGTTGGCAGCCGCGACAGCGCTTTCCTTGTGCACGACCATCACCTGGTTGCCGGCCAGATAGTTCAGTGCCTGCTGCAACTGGTAATCGTCGGCGGAACCGAATTCCACCGGCTTGCGCTCCTGACGTCCGGACAGCTCGCCCGGATCCGGTATCGACGAGCGGATTTCGCCGGCTTCGCCATTGCTGAGGTGCCGGTTCAGGTCGGCTTCACGCAGGCGAAACGAGTTCAGGTCGCCGTCGGGGGTCTCCTCCACGACATAGTCGGGGGTAATGCCCCGCGCCTGGATCGAACGCCCGTTCGGCGTGTAGTAGCGTGCCGTCGTCAGCTTGATGGCAGTCGTGCTCGACAGCGGCAGGATCGATTGCACTGACCCCTTGCCGAACGTCTGCGTACCCAGCACCACCGCGCGCTTGTGATCCTGCAGGGCACCGGCGACGATTTCCGAGGCCGATGCCGAACCGGCGTTCACGAGCACGACCATCGGCACCGTTTTGGTGGCTTCCGGCAGGCGCGCGAGCACGTCTTCGCGCATGCCGCGCAGATAATCCTGCGGACCGGCGACGTATTTGCGTCGGGCATCTTCCGTGCGTCCATCCGTCGACACGACGACGGCCCGTGGCGGCAGGAATGCGGCCGATACGCCGATCGCGCCATGCAGCAGTCCGCCGGGATCGTTGCGCAGATCGAGAACGATGCTCTTGAGGGAATCCTGCGCTGCCAGGTTCTGCAGATGGGTCGCCAGATTCTCGATCGTGTGCTCCTGGAACTGGGTGATGCGGATGTAACCGACGCCGTTGTCCAGTGCCTTCGACTTGACCGACTGCACGCGGATGATGTCGCGTACGATCGGGATGACCAGCGGCTGGCCTTCGCCCTTGCGCGACAGTGTCAGCGTGATCGTCGTCTTCGGCTTGCCGCGCATCAGCTTGACCGCCTCGCCGAGCGTCAGGCCCTTCGTCGGGGTGTCGTCGATGCGCACGATCAGGTCACCGGCCTGGACCCCGGCGCGCGCGGCCGGCGTATCCTCGATCGGCGAAATCACCTTGATGAAGCCGTCTTCGGTGCCGACCTCGATGCCCAGGCCGCCGAATTCACCCTGTGTGCCGACCTGCAGTTCCTTGTACGCCTCGGCGTCGAGATAGGCCGAGTGCGGGTCCAGGCCCGAGAGCATGCCGCCGATCGCCTCGGTGATCAGGCGGCTGTCCTCGACCGGTTCGACGTAATTCGCCTTGATCGCCCCGAATACTTCAGTGAACTGGCGCAACTCGTCCAGCGGCAAGGGTGCCGGTGTCTCGCGCTGTGCGAGCGCGGTCATGCCGAGGCTGACCAGGATGCCGGCGATGACGCCAGCTGACAGGAGGCCGAACGGCCCGAGCTTGGCCTTCATGGAATTTCCTTCGGGCAGAACGGCATGCGCGAACGACACGTCGCGCCCGAACGCCATCTGACGCCGTGACCCAGTATAAACCGCGCGCACGCGGACCCCGATGGCTGTCCGCCGGGCGGCTGTGCGGTCGATCACACTCCCGGTGCCGGACGCCGGCGCGGTCGACGACCCGGTGCATCGACCCGGTCGGAACCCGGGCCGTCGACTCCTGAAGGCCTTCCGTTCCCGGTTCAGCCCGCCTTGCCCTGGGCTGCCACTGCCGCCATGGCCGCCTCGATCTCGGCGGCGTCGCCGAGGTAGCGGCGCGACACCGGGCGCAGCGAGTCGTCGAGTTCATAGACGAGCGGTCGACCGGTGGGGATGTTCAGCGAGACGATGTCGTCATCGCCAATGCCGTCCAGATGCTTGACGAGCGCACGCAGCGAATTGCCATGCGCGGCAATCAGCACCTGTCGGCCGGCCCGGATCTGCGGCGCGATCGATTCGTTCCAGTAGGGCACGACCCGGGCGACGGTATCGCGCAGGCATTCGGTGCGCGTAACCTGCCACACCGGGACTGCCTCATAGCGCGGATCCTTCTATTCCAGACTCGGATCACAGTCGGGAAGGGGGTCGGGGGCAATCGCCCAGGCGCGCCGCCAGAACAGGACCTGCTCCTCGCCGAAGCGCTGTGCGGTCTCGGCCTTGTTCAATCCCTGCAGCGCGCCGTAGTGGCGCTCGTTCAGCCGCCAGTCGGGCGTTACCGGCACCCACATGCGGTCCATCGCGTCGAGTGCGATCCACAGGGTGCGGATGGCGCGTCGCAGGACCGAGGTGAAGGCCAGATCGAAGGCAAACCCCTCCGCCTTCATCAGTTCGCCGGCCTGGCGGGCCTCGGCGCGACCGGTGTCGGTCAGATCGACATCCGTCCAGCCGGTGAAGCGGTTTTCGAGGTTCCACTGGCTCTGGCCGTGGCGCAGGAGGACGAGGCGGTGCGTCATGACGGAAAAGGCACGAAGGCCGGGGCATGAAAACGGCACTATTCTATAATCAAAGGTTTTCCGGTCGATTTTTCCTGATTTTTCCGCTCAGGGACGGATTTCGATGGCCGCCCGCTTGCCGCAGCCGGGTCGGGCGATCCCGGAACGTTCGTGGGCGCGGTTCCGCAAATGGAATGCCGGTGGAATTCATTCTCGAAAACATCATTCTGATCGCCATCGCGCTGATCTCGGGCGCGATGCTGCTGTGGCCGATGCTCCAGAAGGGCAGCGGCGGAGCCGCCCTCGACGCGCCGCGGGCGACCCGTCTGATCAACGATTCGGGGGCGATCGTGCTCGACGTGCGCGCCCCCGCAGAGTTTGCTGCGGGCCATCTGCCCAATGCCCGCAACATTCCGTTGGCGGAGCTGGACGGGCGTGCCGCGGAGTTGCCGGCAAACAAGCCCGTGCTGGTGTGCTGCGCATCGGGCGCCAGTTCGTCGCGCGCCGCCGGCATCCTGCGCAAGGCCGGACGCGAGGACGTGTTCAATCTGTCGGGCGGACTCGCCAGCTGGCGCCAGGCCGGCTTGCCGGTCGTCAAGTGAGCCCCGTTCGGGGCCAGGGAGAGTGCAATGAGTGCCAGAGTGGTCATGTACAGTACCGCGAGTTGTCCCTATTGCGTGCGGGCGCAGCAGTTGCTCAAGGCGCGCGGTGTCGATGACCTCGAAGTGATCCGCATCGATCAGGACAGCGCCGAACGCGCTGCAATGATGGAGCGCACCGGGCGACGCACGGTGCCGCAGATCTTCATCGGCGAGCGCCACGTGGGCGGCTACGACGATCTGGCGGCACTTGACCGCGCCGGCGCGCTCGTGCCCATGCTGGAAGGCACCGAAGGCGCCTGAATTCCCGCTGAATCCACCTCTTCTTCCCCCTTCCGGCTGCCGGCTCAGGCGCCGCAGGTTCCGTCCGGCCCATCCGGACGGGATATTCCGGACATGAACCAGGATTGCACATGAACGAGCAGCAGGCGCAGGCCCCGACCTTTTCGATTCAGCGCGTCTATCTGAAGGATCTCTCCGTCGAGATTCCGCATGCACCGCGCATCTTCCTCGAGACGCAGCAGCCGAACGTGGAGGTGCAGATGGACGTCGGCAGCGAGGAGATCGCCGACGGCATCCACGAGTCGACGGTGACGGTCACGCTGACGACCAAGGTGGGCGACAAGGTGGCGTTTCTCGTCGAAGCACGGCAGGGCGGGATCTTCGAAGTGCGCAACGTTCCGCAGGACCAGATGCCGCTGCTGATCAACGTCGTCTGCCCGAACATCATCTATCCGTACCTGCGCTCGAACATCGCCGACATCGTCCAGCGCACCGGGTTTCCGCCGATCCATCTGGCCGAAATCAATTTCGAGGTTCTCTATCAGCAGCGCCTGGCCCAGGCGCAGGCTGACGGCGAGGGTGCGGCCAAGGACGCTCCCGGGGTTCATTGACGATGGTGGCGCGCGCGGCCGCAATCCGTGGCTGGCGCCGGCGAACAGCGTCGGCGCGCACCGCCGTGCTTCTGACGTGTGTCGCCGCGGCGGCGCTGGCCGGTCCGGCGGTTGCTGCCGAGTTTCGCGAAGTGACCGCTGCCGCCGGCATTCTCTACGACGGTCCGTCGGAGCAGGCCCGGAAGCTCTATCTCGTGCCGCCCGGAACGCCGCTCGAAGTCGTTTCCCCGGTCGGCGCCTGGATGAAGGTGCGTGATTTCAGCGGCGATGTTCTCTGGATCGAGCGCGCAGCGCTCGGCGACACGCGTCACGTCGTTGCGTCGACGCTGGCGGCCGTGCGCAGTGCACCGGCCGTGAGCGCCAGCCTGCGGGTGCAGATCGAACGCGGCGTCCTGCTGGCCATCATCGATCGCGAAGCGCCGGCCGGCTGGCTGCACGTGCGTCATCGGGATGGCGTCACCGGCTTCGTGCAGGCGGACGAAGTCTGGGGGTGGTAGCCGATGCGGATCGGAATTTTCGGCGCCGGTGCGTGGGGAACCGCGCTCGCCTGTCATGCGGCCCGCGACCAGGAGGTGCGCCTCTGGGCGCGTGACCCGGCGCAGGTGGCGGCGATGCGCGCGCAGCGCCGCAATGAGCGCTATCTGCCCGGCGTGCCGTTCAGCGAGCGTCTGCAGCCGAGTGGCGACCTCGATGAGGTGTGCTCGTGGCTGAACGGCGCACCGTCACTGGCCGTCATCGCGACCTCGGTTGCCGGCCTGCGGCCGACGCTCGCGGCGCTGATGCCCCGCCTGGAGCCGGGTGCGTCGTGCGGCGGAATCCTGTGGCTGTGCAAGGGACTGGAGCCGGACAGCGGTCTGCTGCCGCATCAGAGCGCTGCCGCGCTGTTGCGCGGGTTGCCTGGCGGCGTGTTGTCGGGGCCGAGCTTTGCACAGGAAGTGGCCGCCGGTCTGCCGGTTGCGCTGACGGTCGCCTCGAGCGACGAAAACCTGCAGTCGGCAGCGGTACAGGCCTTTCATCACGGCAGCGCACGCATCTACTACAGTGACGACGTCCCTGGCGTCGAACTGGGCGGGGCGCTGAAGAACGTGATGGCCATCGCCGCCGGGATCTGTGACGGCCTGAAACTGGGTCACAATGCGCGGGCCGCGCTGATCACGCGCGGTCTGGCGGAGATCACCCGCCTGGGCGTGGCCCTGGGAGCGCGTCCGGAGACCTTCGTCGGGCTGACCGGGCTGGGGGATCTGGTGCTGACCTGCACCGGTGATCTGTCGCGCAACCGGCAGGTAGGACTGGCGCTGGCACGCGGCGATACGCTGGACGCGATCGTGGCCCGGCTCGGGCACGTTGCCGAAGGCGTGGCGTGTGCGCAGGCGGCCGAAGCGCTGGCCGCGCGACACAATGTCGAAATGCCGATCGTGACGGCCGTCAATCAGGTGCTGGGTGGAGTGCTGGCCGCCGCGGAAGCGGTCGATTCCCTGCTGGCGCGCGAACCCAAAGCGGAGTCGGGCGAGGAAGACGGCTGGCCGGTCGCCTGACTGGCGTTTCCGGCCGACCGTCCTCATGCGGCGCCGTCGAAGCCGGCCTGGCGCCAGACCTCGAACACCGCAACCGCGACGGCATTCGACAGATTGAGGCTGCGGTTGTCCGGGCGCATCGGCAGGCGCAATCGGCAATCCGGTGCGAAGTGTTCCAGGATGCGTGGTGGCAGCCCGCCCGATTCGCTGCCGAAGACCAGCGTGTCGCCGGGCTCGAATCCGGTGTCGTGCAGCCTCGTCCGTGCGGATGTCGTCAGTGCGAACAGGCGCCCCGGGCGGCGCTGAACGATGAATTCCTCCCACGAGCGGTGGACCCGCATGCTCGCGTGTTCGTGGTAATCGAGGCCGGCACGGCGCAATCGGGCCGAGTCGAGCGTGAAGCCCAGCGGTTCGATCAGGTGCAGTTGCGCACCGGTGTTGGCGCACAGGCGGATGACGTTGCCGGTGTTCGGCGGGATTTCCGGGTGAACGAGAACGACGTGGATCATCAGGACCGGATGGGAGACGCGAGAGGGCGGGAGCGCCCCGGCGCGTCGCTGTGCGGGGCGCGGGTGCGGGCGACCACGCAGTTGATCACGGATCGTGCGCCGGCGCCAAGCAGCGTGCGCCCGGCCGATTCGAGCGTGGCGCCGGTGGTCATCACGTCGTCGACGAGCAGCACTGTCGCGCCGGTCAGTGCATGGTCCGATCGGAAGCCGTCCTGCAGTGCACGCCGGCGTTCGTCGGCATGCAGGGTTGATGCCGGCGCGCTGTCGCGCGTGCGCACGAGCAGGCGGTGATCGAGGCGGAGAGCCGGCCGGGCCGACGGACCCGCGGCACGGGTCATGAAGCGGACCATTGCGCGGGCAAGTTCCAGCGACTGGTTGAATCCGCGCTCGGCGAGCCGTCGATGCGTCAACGGGATCGCCGTTATCAGCAGGGGGCCGTCGGCGTGCACCGGATGCTCGGCGAGGCTGGCCAGCACGCGCTGCGCCAGGGCACGGCCGAGCGGTGCCGCGAGCGAAGCGTCACGGCCGAATTTCAGCGCCTGGACGACCCGATCGAGGGGTGGTGCGTAATCGGCAAGGATGATGCTGCGCTCGAACGCCGGTGGCGACAGGCGACAGGCAGGACAGACGTCCTGGTCGCCGGCGGTCATGCCGGAAGCGGGCACCGGATCCTCGACGATAGACGCGCAGACGCTGCCGCAGCGCGGGCAACGCGGCACGGCGTTGCCGGGCAGCGTCCGCCCGCAGTCGGCACACAGTGCGGAAGTGTCGGCGTTGCCGCACACGATGCAGGTGGCCGGCAGCCAGGTCTGGAGCACGGCCGCCCACTGACGGCCGATTGCCCGCAGCAGCCCTGCACGTGAGGTGCGTGTAACCCTGATCCGCTCGTTCATGCATGCTATTGAACCTCTTCATGCCCCTATACTGGAACCGATGCTTGCTTCTCCCGACCTAGACCCTTTGGCCGTCCGCCGGCAGTTCGGTCGACGGGCGCGCCAGTTGGCGCGCGCCGATTTTCTCTGGCGCGAAATCGAATCGCGCATGCTCGAGCGTCTGGCGCTGGTGCGTCTCGAACCGCAGAGCGTCGTCGACATCGGATGTGGTGCCGGTGCAGGGCTGCTCGCGCTGGCACGGCGCTATCCGCAGGCGCGGTTGATCGGTGTCGATGCTTCGCTGCCGGTGGCACAGTGCGCGCATGCGGCCCTGCAGCCGCCGGAGCGTGGTTTTCTGGCGCGCATGTTCGGTCCGGAAGTCGAACCCATTGCCCGGGTCATCGCCGCCGATGCCCGCGCGCTGCCGCTGGCCGATGCGAGTGTCGATCTGGTCTGGTCGAATCTGGCCCTGCACTGGTTCGAGGATCCGGATCAGGCGATTGCCGAGTGGTACCGGATCATGCGCCCGGCGGGGCTGCTCGACTTCAGCTTCTTCGGTGTCGATACGCTCACGGAACTGCGCGCACTCGGGGCGCGCACGATGACGTTCCATGACATGCACGACGTTGGCGATGCGCTGATGGCCGCCGGTTTCTCCGAGCCGGTGATGGACATGCAGCGGATCACCCTCACCTGGCAATCGGCGGAGCGTCTGCTGGAGGACGTCCGTGCGCTGGGCGGCAATGCGCTGCGTGAACGCAGACGTGCCCTGTCGGGGCGCGGTGAACGCAGGGAGTGGCTGCAGGCGATCGAATCGCTGCGCGGCGAGGATGGCCTCATCCGCGGCACGATCGAAGTCGCTTTCGGCCATGCCTGGTGCCCACGGCGCAAGCGCCGCGCCGACGGGCTGGCGTCGGTCGAGTTCCAGCCGCGTCGGATGCGCTCGGAAAAAGGTTGACGAATCAGGACGGAAGCGTCGGGGTCGGCGACCAGGTCGTCAGACGGGATGCATTGGCCGGGATTGATTTGCCCGATTGATCCCGACGATCGATTTGCACGATCTTTCATGGCTCTCCTATAATTGACTTTGCCGATGTACGCCATGATTCCGATTAAGGAAACGACAGTTGGTATACCAATGGCCATGGTTCGTCGACGCCGGCCGGCATCAATGGCGGCTGGCGCGTAACTGCGCGCTTGCGCCGGCGCAGCTTGCGTGGTGGTTTGCCACCGTGGTGATCGTGGCGCTGGTGTTGTCGTTCATCTGCGCCGCCGGCGGTTTGTGGATCATCCTTCCGTTTGCCGTTGCCGAGGCGCTGGTGCTGCTGGTGGCATTTGTCGTTTATGCCCGCCATGCTGCCGATGACGAGCGGATCGAATGGTCGGCTGATCGGGTGGTCGTCGAGCGTCGTCACGGGGCGAGAGTGCAGCGCTTCGAGTGTCGGGGCCGCATGCGCGTCGAGTATGAAGCGCGCGCCCGCGAGCCGATCCGGCTGGTCGGCGGCGGACGTTCGATTGCCGTGGGCCGGTTCGTGCCGGATGATTGCAAGCCGGAGCTGGTGCAGCAGTTGCGCCGCGCCAGCCTCGAATGATGGCGGGGATCCCGCAGATGCAGTCGCAGAACTGCCGCATGGGTGCGTGACGACGGATACGTCGCGACGGGCGGAAACGAAGAGTTCGACGGAGGGGACGAATGAGAATGAAGCGAGCGGCAGGCGTTGCGGCTTCGACAGCCTGGCTGGGCATGTGGGTGTCGTCGGCCCTTGCGATCGAGGACCTTCCCGGCGGGCCGAAACGGTGGGGCCTGAACCTGCAGGAGCCGGTGACTTCGATTGCTGCCGATCAGCACTGGATCCACTGGTTCGTGATGTGGATCTGCGTGGCCATCTTCATCGCGGTGTTCGGCGTGATGCTGTGGTCGATCATCCATCACCGCAAGTCGAAGGGGCACCAGGCATCGACGTTTCACGAGAGCACGGCGATCGAGATCGCCTGGACCATCATCCCGTTTGTGATCGTCGTGGCGCTGGCGGTACCGGCCACGCGAATGGTCGTGCTGCAGAAAGACACCGCCAACGCCGACCTGACGGTCAAGGTGACGGGCTATCAGTGGCGCTGGGGCTATGACTATCTGAACGGCGAGGGGGAGGGGATTTCCTTCCTGTCGACGCTGTCGACGCCGCGTGACCAGATCGATGACCGGCTCTTCCCGGGAGCGAAGGAGCGTCGCGAGGCCAACAACGAGTATCTGCTGCAGGTCGACAACCCGCTGGTCGTGCCGGTGAACAAGAAGGTGCGTCTGGTCATCACGGCCAACGACGTCATCCACGCCTGGTATGTGCCCGCCTTCGGCCTGAAGCAGGACGCGATTCCCGGTTTCGTGCGCGACAACTGGTTCCGTGCCGAGAAGATCGGCGTGTATCGGGGTCAGTGTGCCGAACTGTGTGGCAAGGACCATGCCTTCATGCCGATCGTCGTCGACGTGCGTTCGGCGGAAGACTATTCGAAGTGGGTGGTCGAGAAAAAGGCCGCCATGCACGAGCAGGAACAGAAGCGGCCGGCGGCGCAGGGCGGCTGACGACGTCTGCAGCACCCTGAAAGCGGCCCGCTCCGGCAGCAGCCCGAAAAGGCGCGATCCGGAGCGGTCTGACGGCGGCAGTACCGAAGAAGTACGGCAAGGCAGGAGACCAGTGAAATGAGCGCAGTCCTGGGTCACGGCGGCGAAGCCGCGCACGATCATTCGCACGAGCAACCGCACGGCTGGCGCCGCTGGCTGTTCGCGACCAATCACAAGGACATCGGCACGATGTACCTCGTGTTCTCGTTCACGATGTTCATCATCGGCGGGATCAATGCGCTGCTGGTGCGCACCGAACTGTTTCAGCCGGGGCTGCAGTTCTTCGAGCCGGAGTTCTTCAATCAGCTCACGACGATGCACGGGCTGCTGATGATCTTCGGCGCGATCATGCCGGCCTTCGTCGGCTTCGCGAACTGGCAGGTGCCGCTGATGATCGGCGCTTCCGACATGGCCTTCGCGCGCATGAACAACTTCAGCTTCTGGCTGCTGCCGGTCGGCGCGCTGCTGCTGATCGTGTCCTACTTCGTCCCGGGGGGCGCCAATGCTGCCGGCTGGACGATGTACGCCCCGCTGTCGATCCAGATGGGCGCCGGCATGGATCTGGGCATCTTCGCCATCCACATCCTCGGTGCCAGCTCGATCATGGGCGCCATCAACATCATCACGACAATCCTGAACATGCGCGCGCCCGGGATGTCGCTGATGAAGATGCCGATGTTCTGCTGGGGCTGGCTGATCACCGCTTACCTGCTGCTGGCGGTCATGCCGGTGCTGGCGGGCGCCGTGACCATGGTGCTCTTCGACCGCCACTTCGGCACCTCGTTCTTCAACGCGGCCGGCGGCGGCGACCCGGTGATGTTCCAGCACGTGTTCTGGTTCTTCGGCCACCCCGAGGTCTACATCATGATCCTGCCGGCCTTCGGGATCGTGAGTGAAGTCATCCCCACGTTCGCACGCAAGAAGCTGTTCGGCTACGGCTCGATGGTCTATGCGATGGCGGCGATCGCGATCCTGTCGTGCATCGTCTGGGCGCATCACATGTTCACCACCGGCATGCCGGTGACCGGACAGCTCTTCTTCATGTACGCGACGATGCTGATCGCGGTGCCGACGGGGGTGAAGGTCTTCAACTGGACGGCGACGATGTGGCGCGGCTCGATGACCTTCGAGACGCCGATGCTGTGGGCCATCGGCTTCATCTTCGTCTTCACGATCGGCGGCTTCACCGGCGTCGTGACGGCGATTGCGCCGCTCGATCTGCAGTTGCACGACACCTATTACGTCGTTGCGCATTTCCACTACGTGCTGGTGGCGGGGTCGCTGTTCGCGATGT
>JACDJB010002152.1_pt1 | contig 14738 bp, 18 predicted proteins | sample 7454121 | NCBI WGS metagenome assembly JACDJB01 (sample SAMN14253290, study PRJNA609438) | sludge metagenome | isolation source: sludge after 25d culture with pyrite | collected 2018-12-20 | reverse complement strand
CTCGGAAGGCTCGGGGATATTCCGCACTGCGATCATTATTTCGGGGAAACATGAAGCCATCGCCCGCGAGGTGATGAACGCGATGGAGAGGGGCGTGACCGTGCTTTCAGGCAAGGGGGCTTATACCGGCAGTGACCGTCCGGTACTGTATTGCGTGATTACCCGATCAGAGGTTAATCAGTTGAAACAGATGGTCAAGGAGATTGACCCGCAGGCTTTTATGGTCATTGGTGTGTCACACGAAGCACTGGGTGAGGGGTTCAGACCATTTAAATAGGCTTCATCGCAAGTGGTGCATAATCGCACCGGTGATGAGGGCGAACTGCGCCAGGTGGTAGGTCAGGTGAACATAGCTCTGGGCGCGATCGAAGCGGCGCACAAAACGGTCATAGACCAGCATGGTATCTGAAGTGTAAAAAAGTACCGCGCCGGTAGAAACCAGCACCGCGGGCATCAGCAGCCAGTCCGCTCGGAAGAGTGTCAGCATCGCTGAAAGCAGCATAAGGGTTAATGAAATCCCGTACAGGCTGAGGGCGGTTAAGAATCGTTTTCCCCGTGGAACCCGCATGATCCCCGGTCGGATGCGCTTGAAGACATTCGCGGCGGAAAAACCCACCAGCACGGCTACCACCATCACACTGATGCTGAAGGGCGAGGGGGTCTGGTTAAACCCGATCAGGTATGCGACATGTGCCAGCAGAAAAGCAGTTCCGCCGAACATGAAATATCGCGGATTTAGCATCAGCAGAATGTCACCGACGAGCGATAGCGCGAGGGCGATGCCAAACCACAGCATTTCATCTTTCCATCCGGTCAGTTGGATCGTCCATATGATGAGGAAGGCCATAACCGCCGGCTTTGTCATATAAAGCCGCCTTTTCCATCCTTTCCAGGTGGAAGCCCAATCCAACAGAGCGAAACCACACGCGAAAAAGAACGGCCAGGTGAACAATTTATTCCTTCCGGTTCTTGTAACCGAGCAGTTCGAGCGCGTCCTGTGAGTTGCGCCAGTTCTTATTAACCTTGACGCGCAGTTTGAGGAAGACTTTACGCCCGCTCATCGCTTCGATCTCTTTGCGGCTTCGCGTGCCAATGGTCTTGATCATCTCACCGCCTTTGCCCACCAGGATGCCCTTTTGTGAATCGCGTTCGACGTACAAGGTTGCTTCAATATACGCTCCTTCGTCGGGACGCTCTTCGTAAGCATCGATTTGCACGGCAACACAATGCGGCACTTCATCGCGAATGTGCATTAACACGGATTCCCGGATCAGCTCGGCGGCAATGTCGCGTTCGTATGCGTCGGTGATGATGTCTTCATCAAAGAAGGGTTCCCCGGCTGGCAGGTGCTCAATGATCAACGCGAGCAAACTATCAAGGCTTTCCTTTGCTTGTATCGAAAGGGTCAGGATATCGCGCGCCGGGAAGAGTTCAATCGCCTGTTTTTTACGTTCCTCCAATACATCAGCGCTGATCAAATCCGTCTTCGTCAATCCGATCCACACGGGCGGGAGTTTGCGCACGTTGCCTATTTTCTCGCCGATCAGGCGGTCTTCAGCGGTTAACGACTCGCTTGAATCCAACAACCAGAGGATGATGTCAGCATCCAGCAGGGCGTTATTGGCTGCCTGGTTCATAAAATCACCCAGTTTGTGCTGGGGGACATGCAATCCCGGCGTATCAACAAAGATGATCTGTGCTTCGGGCAGTGTGAGAATACCCAGCTGGTTGCGGCGGGTGGTTTGCGGCTTTGGGGATACGGCAGCGATCTTCTGGTTGAGCAGCGCGTTGATCAATGTGGATTTACCCACGTTTGGACGACCGATGACCGCTACGTAACCAGCGCGGAATTCATTATTGTCTGTCATTTTAGTTTTGGTCCTCAAGTAGACTTTCTTGTACAACAGGAACAGGCACCTGTCGCTTTTTCTGATTCACTATGATTATAGCGCCTATGATCATTAAACCGCCAACTACGATGCGCCAATCGACTGGTTCCCTCAAGATCGTTGCACCAAGGATCACACCAACCAGCGGGAACATGTAGGTGGTCATGCTCACCCGCGATGGTCCGATCTCATCGAGCAGAGAGTACCATGTGATGGCGGCAAAAAATGAACCCAGCAGACCCAGCCAGCCAAAGGCCAGGTAGGATACTGGTCTCACTGGAATGGTGAACGGGGATTCAAAGGTCAGCATCGCTGGGATGATGAAGAACATACCCAGAACGAATTGTCCCAGCGCCTGATCCTCCGGCTTGACACCATCGTTGTGAACGCGGGCGAAAACTCCGCTGGAGCCATACCCGAACACGGCGATGATCATCGCGATGATGCCGATCGCTTCATTGGTCATCCCACCGCCCAATTTGTCGGACATCAGAACCAGAACCCCGCCAAAACCAAGCACTAATCCAGCAATGCGCTGCGGGGTGAGTTTTTCTTCTTTGATAAAGATCGCTGCGAGCAGGGAGGTGGAGAGCGGCTGCATTGAGTTCAGGATGGACGCCATTCCGGAGGTTATATGCGTTTCGCTCCACGACACGAGGAAGAAGGGCAGCGCTACATTAAAGATGCCCAGAAAGAGATATAGTTTCCAGGCTTTGCGCAGTGGAAACCTGCGGCGCGTAAAAATGTAAAACGCTCCCAGCCCGAGCAGGGCAAAAAACACCCGGTAAAATACCACGTGGAGCGGGTCGACTTCCTGGAGACCAATCTTGATCCAGAAAAATGAGCTGCCCCAAACGATGCCGAGTGCAAAGAATTTAATCCAGTTTTTTACCGACAACGCGCTGTCCCTCCATCTGAAGCAGCCTGGCTTTTGTGACAATACCCCCGGCGGCGGAATATCCGGTAAGCGCGCGTGTTGAGGAAACCACGCGATGGCACGGGATGAGCAATGGCAGCGGGTTGCGCGCCAGCGCTCCACCGACCGCGCGGCTGGCCGCAGGTTTACCCAGGGCGTGCGCGATCTCGCCATAAGTACGCGTTTCTCCGTACGGGATTGAAAGTGTCTTTTGCAGTACATCTGCCTGGAAAGCCGTCATCGCACCCCAATCCAGCTGCAGATCGAACTCCCTCCGCGTACCATTGAGGTACTCCAGTATCTGACTCCTGGCGCGCAGTAGAAGCTCGTCCAGATCAGTTTCGATGGGCTTGTCACTGGCCGGGTCGCTGATATCTACACGCGCAATACCATTAATTGATTCTTCAATGGTGATGATGCCAATAGGGCTAATAAATCTGATCGAAGCGTGCATTCAGCTTATTCCTGTCATAAAGATACCCGAAAAAAATGAGCAAATGCGGGTATTCGTAGGGTAATCGTAGGGAAAGAGTCAAGTTTAATAAAGTGAACCCTGCTACACTATCTACAGGGCGACTTCTTTTCTTCTCCTCCTTAGTAAAGAGAGCCGGGGTCGGCGTCCCCGGCTCTCAATGATTTTACCATACCATTATTTGTGCAAAGATTCCCGCAAACCGAAGCGCGGGAATCTGATTTTAAAATCAATGCGCAATAATTATGATACACTCAGGATTGCGGGTTGACCGCCCGCAAACACCATTTTTTGGAGACCGTTATGGAAAAAAGAGACACATATCCCGTTGATATCGCGGGTGTTCACCGCGACCTGCCGCTTTTTGAGATTAAACCAGGGTTGAGGATCGCGATTCTCAATATTCTGGGTGACACCGAACTGGTGCAGGCCTGCGCGGCGGCATTGGCGGAGCGCTTATCCGGCGTGGAATTCGATATTTTGCTAACGGCAGAAGCCAAGAGCATCCCGTTGGCGCACGCGCTGGCGGTTGAAACCCGCAAGCCATACGTCGTTTTGCGAAAAGTATATAAACCCTACATGGGCAGCGCTCTGAAGACTGAAACACTCTCCATCACAACCGGTGAGCCGCAGTATCTTTATCTGGACGAAAAGGATATCGAGCTGATGCGCGGCAGGAAAGTGGTTATCGTGGATGATGTAATCAGTACCGGATCGACGTTGCAGGGGATGAGGATGCTGGTGCAAAAAGCCGGCGCTGAGGTTGTGGGAGAAACCGCGGTTTTCACCGAGGGTGAGCGAGCCAAGTGGCGCGATGTGATCGCGCTGGGACATTTACCCGTATTTTCGGATTAACTAGAAAAGCACGTTTTTACTCAAATGCTGTCAAGAGAGCCGGTATCCATACTGGCTCTTTCGATTAAGCGGAACAAGGTGTAACCGAAGAGGATATAGACTGCGCCGATGAGAATTTCGCCGAGCAGCAGATCCGATACAGCCGCCCAGTTTGCCCCGTCCAGTACCAATCTCGCTGCCATAATTCCCCGTGTCATCGGCAGGTAATTCGAAACCTGCTGCAGTGCGACCGGCAGCTTATCAACGGGGAAATTTACCCCGATGAGAATGAAGAGCAGCTGCCCGAGGGTGTTTGTGAACATCCAGCCATCCCGGCTGCGCAGGCTGATGGTGCCCATGATGAACCCCAACCCGGTTGTGGTGACCGAGAGCAGGATCAGGCAGCAGGTCATCAGGAACAGGTTGATCCCGGAGAAACCGAGGTCGAAGAACAGAATGGCGATCGGGAGCGCGATGAGCACGGTGATGAACCCATCAATAATATGAAAGAACGCGCGCCCGAGGAAGAGAGGCGCACGCGGCGCGGGGCTGCCAAGCAGGTAAGACATCGCGCCAAACTGGCGTTCATTGCCGATCGTCATCGAAATCCCGTACAATCCGTTGATCGACGGCATCAGCAGAATGTTGCCGATGACGATATAAGCCGGGTCATTGAAACCCACGAATTTCCCGATGAAAACGAACATCAACATCGAAAAAAACGGAAAGCCGAACTTGCTTGTCATATAACTGAAAGGCGTGCTCCACGCGAAAAGCGACCGGTATGAAAACCATGCCTGGAAAAAGTACAAACGGACGAGATGAACGAAATTCCTGATCATACGGAATTCAATTCTCCGGTTAAGCGGATGTGATCGTGCACTTTTACATCCAGGTAGCGTGAGAGCAGGTAAAACACCAGCGAAATGGCCAGCGAGATCGCCCATCGTGTGAGGAGGTTTTCATCGATTGTCGCCCCGCGCAATCCATCCCGTAGTGTTTCCAGGCTCCAACGGATCGGAAAGATGACGGAAATGTTCTGCATCCAGGCTGGCAGAACGCTGATAGGGTACATGAACCCGCACAACAACGCGATTGGCATTTCCAGCAGGTCCACAAAGGTGCCGGAAAGACGCGACCACGCCAGCAGGTTGGCCAGGAAGATTCCCAGACACCACAAGCCGAAAAGCAGAAGGCCAAATGAAAGGACAACGATCAGCACGTTGGCAGCTGCGATGGAATAATCGAAGATGAGCACGGCGATCAGGACCGCGGCGAGCATGCTGGTGGATCCCGCAAAAATATTCAATGCTGATCGCCATCCCACCACCCGGCGCAGCGGGGTGGGGCTTCCCACGATCAATTCAAGGGTGCCTTCCCGCCGGTCCGCACGGATATCATAAGTGGAAGTGAAGACCAGTCCACTCCACATACCCATAATTCCCCCTCCCAAAACCGTGTAGATCAGGTCCGGGTTGGCGTTCCCGGCGGCGCGGGAGAGCAGCATAGCAACCGCGCTGAAAATTACGGGCTGGGTAAAGAACAATCCCAGGCTCCACAGGCTGAGCACTCTCATGCGCAGCTGCACGTCCATTTGCCGGAGCCCCAGGCGGAAAAACCTACCCATTTTTTCCCTCATTTTGAATTATGGCGACATAAACATCTTCGAGCGTCTGGCTGCGCATCTCCATATTCTGGATGAGGTTGGTGTTCAACCATGGTGATAGTACTTCGATCACTGCAGAAGGATGTGCGGTGTGAAGGCTGATTTCAGGATGAAGTGAATTTTCTTTGAAGATGATGGTTGCCTCTTTTTCCAGAGGAGCCAAAATGGTTTTCAACGCGGTGTAGTTTTCTCCGGTCGTTCTCAGGTCAATGACAGACTCGGAGGTCATGCCTGATTTCATTGCGGATGGTGTGTCGAGCGCGATGATCTGCCCGTGATTGATGATGGCGATCCGGTCGCAAAGCTCATCTGCTTCAGCCATGTAATGGGTTGTGAGGAGGATGGTTTTGCCGTGCGCCTTGAGGTTTTTGATCGTCGTTCGAAATTCACGCGCCCCCACTGGATCTATGCCCACGGTTGGTTCATCGAGGAAGATCAATTCAGGGTCATGCAACAATGCGCGCGCCAGGTGGAGTCGTTGGTGCATGCCGCTTGAGTAGGTTTCCACCTTGTCGTCACCACGGTCCTTGAGGTCAACGAGTTCCAGCAGCTCCGGTATTCTTTTCTTTACAAAAGCGGGGTCCAGGGCGTACAGTTCCGCAAAATAGCGCAGGTTCTCAACGGCTGTTAATCGGCCGTAAAGGCCGCGGGCTCCGCCAAAAGTAAAACCGATACGTTTCCGGATCTCTCTGGTGTCCTGCAGGATGTCCAGACCAAGAATTGAGATCGTCCCCCCAGTCGGAAGAAGCAAGGTTGACAGCATTTTTACCGTTGTTGTTTTACCTGCGCCATTTGGACCCAACAGCCCGAAGAGTTCCCCGCGTTCAACAACAAAGGTCACGTCTTTCACCGCTTCGGTGATCCGGGTCGTGCGCTTCCAAAATCCGCGCCGGGTCTTAAAGGTTTTTTGCAGCTGGTTGGTGGAAATTGCTTTTTGATCGGACATAGATTGTCACCCGATTTCCATTTTATGAAAGATGCGCCCCTTTGCTGGGCATTGTCGCGAATATCTGAGCCTGCAATCCGGTTTTGGCGGTGTAAACTTCTCCCAGGCGGGCGACGAAGTTGTCAATGTGTTCTTTGTAAACGAGGTTGACCGTGCAGCCGCCAAAACCTGCACCGGTGAGCCTGGCTCCCAGGCAGCCTTCCAAACCGGCAGCGCTTTCAACCAGAATATCAAGCTCGGGTAGAGAGACTTCGTAGAGATCGCGCAGTGATCGATGTGTTTCAAACATTAACCCACCAAAGCCTTCCGCATCATTGTTCTCCAGCAGGCGAATCGCTTCATCGACCCGGGCGATTTCCTCCACCACGTGCAGCGCGTGCCTGTAAACACCGGGCGGCAATTCGCCTTCCGCCGTGTAAAACCACTCCGGTGCCAGGTCGCGCAGCGCGCGAATAGATGGGTCGCGGCTTCGAAAATGCGCTACCGCCTGCTCACAATCTATGCGCCGCTCGTTATAAGCCGAGTTGACGAGCGTCCGGCGCAAAGTTGAATCGGCTATGACGATACCGGTGTCAGGAGGCAGTGGAACGGGTCTGAAGAGCAGGCTGCGCGTATCCAGCATGACGATGTGGTTAGCTACTCCACACGCGGACGCAAATTGATCCATGAGCCCGCAGTTCACCCCAACGTATTCGTGCTCGGCTTCCTGGCAGATCCGGGCCAAGGTCATGCGGTCGAGCTCCCATCCGCCCAGGGCTTCACACACCACCGCGAAACCGACTTCAACCGCGGCGGAACTGCTGAGACCGGCACCGATGGGGATATCTGAATGCAAATCCGCACTGAAACCCTCCACTGGTAAATCGTAGTTGAGGAGGTTCCATATTACTCCGGCGGGATACATTGCCCAACCCGGCAAAGGTGAGCCATCGAGCGCGGTTTTGTTCGCCAGTTGGCGGGGATCAAAACTGCATTCTTCACCAAGGTCTCGTGCGTAAAGGGTGACGGATTTGTCTGTTGTGCGGTGGAAATGGATATTGACGTACCGGTCTATCGCTGCCGGCAGGACCACCCCATCGTTGTAATCCACATGTTCCCCCAACAGGTTCACCCTGCCTGGTGAGATGACACGCCCCCGATCGATGACCATGGACTAATTTTCCCCGTTTTGTGTCTGGATGAGCTTTAATTTCTTATCGCGATGCAATGTTTTGATTGCCCTTTCCCGCTGCATAGCTGTGCGCAAGTCCGGGAGTTCCTCAACGTATACCAGATGAACAGGACGATGAATGCGTGTATAAGCTGCGCCAGTTCCCCGGTTATGCTGCTTTTCCCGTCGCTGCGGGTCTTTGCTCCAACCGGTATAAAAACTGCCATCCGCGCATTCGACGATATAGCAGTAATATGCCATGCTTACCTTTTATCCCCTGTTGTGAGAGGTCTTCCTCCAAACAGGCGTCCCAGGATGTTGCGCGACTCCGTTACCTCTGGTTTTTCCTCGCGTTCCCATTCACCGCTGGTGCGCTGTTCAAGCCACAATTCATAGCCGCGGCGGGCATCCTTGAGGGTTTTTCGCAATCCTTCCTCGTCACCTTCAGTGATCATTCTACGCATTTCCTGAAGTTCAGCGATCAACTCGTCCAATACACGTTGTGTGTTTTCGCTGTTCATAAGACTGGTGATCCCGAAAAATTCCTCTTCATCATACAACATGCTGATGGAGGCAGTGCGGAAAAAAGCGCGCGAAGTGATACGGCGAGCGTCTCCCCAACCGGGGCTGTTGGTTAGCGCGTTGATCAAAGCGGCAGCGTTGAGGAGGGGCAGCTGCTCCACCCTGGCAAAAATGCCGTCGGCTTCCTGCGGCTCGGTGAAATATGGCTTTGCTTTGAGCAGGGTTGAAAGATCGGCTGCCGTCTGCATAGCGCGTGAAGTGGTGCTGTGGTCAGTTGCGATGACCATGTCGCAATTTTCAAAAAGGTCTGCGTGGGCGGTTAGCAGCGAATCGTTCCAATCTGCCAGTCGTTCAGGGTGGATCACGGGGTGCAGCAGAACAAAGGATTGACCGGCTGGCAGGAGCTCTTTTACCCAGTCATAGATGACGTTAAACACCACAGAAAAGCACAACACGACCGAGTCAGGTTTTAGCTCCCTGCCAATCAACCTCAGCGCGTCCTTCACCAGGTCGGTCGGAAAATCCATGATCACGATGTCAGCATCACGCACCGCATCGGGCAGCTTGATCTCCGTTCGATCAAAAGACCCTTCGTCTGCGGTCTTTTTCATCAACTTGACATTGGCTGAATGACAAACACGCGTAACCTTATCTTTGTGGGGAGCGAGGGCGAGACCTAAAGACGCGCCAATCTGACCGAAACCGAGGATTGCGATTTTTGTGCTCATCAGGACACTCCAAGGATGACTTTCTGTAACTGGGTCAACGCGGGGGTCATGATCCAACTGATGATGTCAATGCCCACCATCGGCAGGACGAACAACAGCACAAGCAGCAGGATTGGACCATAACGTTGAATGGAAGCGAAGGCATCTGACCAGCCCTGAGGCAGCAGGGAGGCGAGTACTTTTTCACCATCCAGCGGCGCGAGCGGTATCAGATTGAACAACATCAACACCAGGTTGATGGACATAAATGTAAACAAAAATTCCGCCGGTGTGGGCAGGAACCCATCGGACGCGACCCAGGGAAAAATCCGCAATCGCAGGATCACGCCTGCCAGGATTGCCATCAGGAGGTTGGAAGCCGGACCTGCCAAAGACACCCACATCATCGCTGAATCAGCCCTTCGGCGCAGCGCGTAAGGATTGACCGGCACCGGTTTTGCCCAGCCAAATCCGGCAATCAGCAGCATCAGAGACCCCACCACATCCAGATGTTTCAGTGGGTTCAATGTCAAACGCCCGGCATCGCGTGCCGTGGTGTCGCCAAAGCGATAGGCTACGAACGCGTGCGCGAATTCGTGAATTGTAAGCGCGACGATCAGGGTGATAATGCGGGAGATTAGCAGGCTTGGGGAAAGATTCAGCATCTATGGGGTTCCTACACAGCCTGGATTTCACCAGGAGTCTAAGATTATAACATGGGTTATAATGCCAGCATGCTGCCAGACCTGAAGCTTGGAGACCGGGTAAAACTGCGCAAACCTCACCCTTGCGGCGGATACACATGGAAGATCGTGCGCCTGGGCGCGGATATCGGTCTGGAGTGCGAAACTTGTTCTCACCGGGTGCTGCTGACCCGCCGTGAACTCGCCCGGCGCTTGAAAGAGCACACACCTGTTGATTCAACGGGAACCGATGAAGCAGGCTAAGGCACAATTCACTTGTTTACCAGCCTTCGCAGGAATATAATTTCATAAATGCCTATTTTTACTTCCAATAATGTTGATTTTATCAGTCGCAGCCCTGAGCAGACGAGGCGTCTTGGAATACGCCTGGGCGCGCTGCTGAAACCCGGTGATGTGATTTGCCTCGTTGGTGACCTGGGTTCTGGGAAGACTACGTTTGTACAGGGACTGGCGAAAGGGTGGGGATCGGTCGACGCTGTTTCAAGCCCGACCTTTGTGCTGGTCAACCAGTATCGCCAGCCGAACGGAAATCAGTTCGCCCACCTGGATGCCTACCGTCTTGACTCGGTTCTCGAAGCTGAGGATCTTGACATTGACGCGCTGCTGATCAACGGACCTCTGGTGGTCGAATGGTCTGATCGTATTATGCAGGCGCTTCCGGCTGAACATCTGCAGGTGGATATGTCTTGGGTAGCGGATGAACACCGCAGCCTTCTCTTTACACCGTGCGGAACTCGATACGAAAAACTACTGCAGGATTTCAGGCGTCTCGCCTTCGGAGGGTAAAATGCTGCTTGCTATGGATACTTCCACCCTTACCTGCGGGATTGCCATTTATGACGATCCGATGATCATCGGGGAAATGCAGTGGCGCACAGCCAACCACCATACAGTCGAATTGGCGCCTGCTGTTGATAACCTGTTGCAGCGCTGTTCGATAGCGCCAACTGACCTGAAAGCCATTGCGGTTGCGCTCGGCCCCGGTTCCTTCACCAGCCTGCGCATCAGCCTCGCGCTCGCCAAAGGGATGGCGCTCTCGCTGCGAATTCCCTTGATCGGCATTCCCACATTTGAATACCAGGCGGCCTCGCAACCGATAAGTGAAGTGCCGTTGCTCACAATTATCCCGGCTGGTCGTTCGCGCATGGCGGTGCAGGAGTTTTCAGCAATGGACGGCAAGTGGGAGCCTGTCGATAAGCCGCAGGTGATGACAACCGAAGAGATCTCAAACCGCATCGAAGGACCAACCCTGATATGTGGTGAGATGAATGTGAATGAACGTCAGATAATCGGACGGAAATGGAAGAACGCGATGATCGCCCCGCCCACGCTCGGCATGCGGCGCCCCGCTGTGCTGGCGGAACTCGCGTGGAAGCGCTGGAAAGCGGGGCAGGTGGATGACCCGATCCAACTTTCTCCCATTTATTTGCACATTGCCGGGATGATCCGGGAGTGAATCCAACTGAACCACTAATTCCAATTCATATCCGGCAGATGCGTCTTGAAGACCTGCCGGCAGTGATTGCGCTCGACCAGCGTTCATTCGCTCTACCCTGGCCTGAAAGTTCCTTCAGGTTTGAGATCGAGAGCAATGAGCTGTCGCGTTGTTGGGTGGCTGAAACCGAATCTCCGGATGGGGCAACCATTCTGGCGGCGATGGTCGTCATCTGGCTGATCGTTGATGAGGCGCATGTGGCGACGATCGCAGTCCACCCTGACTATCGGCAGCAGAAGATCGCTCAACGCCTATTGGCTTTCACCCTGGTTGACGCGTACCACGCCGGGGCGGTTAAATCCTTACTTGAGGTTCGCCGTGGTAATGATCCTGCCATCTCGATGTACAAGCAATTTGGATACCGTGAGGTGGGAGTACGCCAGAAATATTACCAGGATAATGGGGAGGATGCTGTTCTGATGGACCTCGACCCACTCAACCTGGCGCAATTGTTAAGCCTGCAGTAAGGTAAAATAAAGCGTATAATTTCAGCTTACACTGCATGGAGGGTAACTGATGAATCCGGAGGAAATTCTTCGAGAGATTAGCGCGCAGGTGGCGGTCTGCCAGGCTTGCGCACTCCATTTTTCCCGAAAGAACGCCGTCCCGGGTGAGGGGAGCCCGAGAGCGGAGATCATGTTTATTGGCGAAGCCCCGGGTTTTCACGAAAATGAGCAGGGTCGTCCTTTTGTGGGGCAGGCTGGCAAATTCCTGGATGAGTTGCTGGCAGAAGCAGGTTACACAAGAGAAGAGGTATTTATTGCCAACGTCGTCAAATGCCGCCCACCGGGCAACCGAGATCCGCTTCCAGAAGAACTCGCTGCCTGCAGCCGCTACCTCGATCGCCAGATTGAGACGATCAACCCTGGTGTGATTGTCACACTCGGGCGCATTTCAATGGGGAAATTCCTGCCCAATGCGCGCATCAGCGAGATCCACGGCAATTCAATTTGGGTAAACGACCGTTTGATCGTGCCCATGTACCACCCCGCTGCGGCTTTGCATCAGCCATCATTAAAACCCGTCATCATAGCGGATTTTAAATCGCTGCCCGCGGCAATTGCCAGCGCTAGAGCTGCCGGCAGGAATATTCAGAGCCAGCCTGCGGTTATCGATAAGGAAGAAAAGACCAGAGACGACAACCCTGAGCAATTGTCATTATTCTAATATTTCGAGGAAGACTATGGATTACGCCAATCAACTGATCGAGAAGTTCAATCAGAAAACCGCGAAAGTGGCGGTGCTTGGAATGGGATATGTTGGACTGCCTTTTGCCACGGTGTTTGCCTCTGCCGGATTTGATGTCACCGGGATCGATCCCGTGGCGGAAAAAATGGATATGGTCAACAAAGGCGAAAGTTATATTCTTGACGTGCCGACTGAGACAGTAAAAGACCTGGTTGCTTCCGGCAGGTTGCGCGGAACAACGGATTATTCTGTCTTGAAAGATATAGATGCGGTTGCCATCTGCGTTCCTACACCTCTGAGGCATACGGGTGACCCCGACCTTTCCTTCATCATAAGCGCGGCGGAGGGGATAGCCCCGTACGTGCACGCTGGCATGGTCGTTGTGTTGGAATCCAGCACCTATCCGGGTACAACCCGCGAGCTGGTACTGCCGACGTTGACAGAAAAAAGCGGTTTAATGATCGGCGAAGAGCTTTTCCTCGCCTTCTCGCCGGAACGAGTTGACCCCGGACGCACAGATTGGACCACCAAGAACACTCCCAAAGTGGTCGGCGGGATGACCGAAAAATGCACCGAAGTCGCTTCTGCGTGGTACAGCCAGGCGCTGGATTCTGTTGTGCCAGTATCCACGACCGAAGTCGCTGAAATGGCGAAGCTGCTTGAAAACACTTTTCGCATGATCAATATCGGTTTTGTGAATGAGCTCACGCTCATTTGCGATCGGTTGGGTATGGACGTTTGGGAAGTGATCGATGCAGCCGCAACCAAGCCTTTTGGATTCATGCGCTTCAACCCCGGTCCCGGCTTGGGTGGTCATTGCATCCCCATTGATCCGATGTATCTCTCCTGGAAAATGCGTTCGCTCAACTACACCACCCGCTTCATTGAGCTGGCTTCAGAGATCAACACCTCTATGCCGCGCTTTGTCGTTGGCAAGGTGCAGGACGCGCTAAATGACCATGAAAAAGCCATCAAGGGCAGCGATGTGCTGGTGTTGGGAACCGCTTACAAACCTGACATCGACGATCTGCGGGAGTCACCCGCCATCGATGTGATCCGGTTGCTGCAACAGAAGGGCGCCCGTGTTTCTTATCACGATCCGTATATTCCTCACATTAAAGAAGAGGGTTGGGAGATCGACTCGGTGACCGACCTGGAGCAGGCAGTCAAATCAGCAGACTGTGTGGTGATCGTCACAAACCACAAGGTTTATGACTATGAAAAGATCCTCAACCAGGCAAAATTGATCGTAGATACCCGCAACGCTCTCGGAAAATCGGGAAGGACTTCTCCCAAGGTGGTAAGGCTTTAATGGCGCGCTACCTGGTCACCGGAGCGGCGGGTTTCATCGCCCGGGCAGTGATCGAGCGGCTGGCTGCCGACGGTCACGAGATCGTTGGGGTGGATAACCTTAATGACTCGTATGACCCACGCCTCAAGGAATGGCGCTTACGGCAGCTAAATCGACTTCCACAATTCACATTTATCAAGGACGATATATGCCGTCCAGGTTTTTTTACCACTCTAAGCGAAAAATATTCATCGTTCCAGGCTGCCATACACCTGGCAGCTAGGGCTGGTGTTCGCCAGGCGGTGGAAATCCCCGAGGTTTATCTACAGACGAACGCGGCTGGGACGCTAAATTTGCTGGAATGGTCCCGCAAAAGCGGAACGAACAAACTGGTGCTGGCATCCACCTCGTCGATCTACGGCGCCAACCCGCCTCTGCCCACACCGGAAGAAGCCGACTCCTGCCACCCGCTGCAGATCTACGCCGCGAGCAAAAAAGCCGCAGAGGTGATGGCGTATACATACAACCATCTTTTTGGGCTGGATACGACAGTGGTACGCTTCTTCACCGTTTACGGTCCTGCCGGACGTCCGGATATGGTGATGTTCCGCTTTACCCGCTGGATCGCTGAGGGCGACACCGTGGAGATCACCGGCGATGGAGAGCAGATGCGCGGTTTTACCTATGTCGATGATATCGCGGACGGTGTGATCAAAGCGCTCAAGCCGGTGGGTTATGAGATCATCAACCTGGGCGGGCACGAGACGATCACCATTAATGACCTTCTCAAGCGCATCGAAACGCTGGTTGGCAGGAAAGCCAATGTTCGCTACATTCCACGGCACCCCGCGGATGTGGATGCCAACTGGGCGGATGTAACCAAGGCGCGAAAATTGCTGGGTTGGGAGCCGAAAGTTTCACTGGATGAGGGTCTTGCTCAACTGGTGAACTGGTACCT
>JACDJB010002149.1_pt1 | contig 14753 bp, 12 predicted proteins | sample 7454121 | NCBI WGS metagenome assembly JACDJB01 (sample SAMN14253290, study PRJNA609438) | sludge metagenome | isolation source: sludge after 25d culture with pyrite | collected 2018-12-20 | reverse complement strand
TTTTGCGCCTGGAGGACCTCGACTGCAACGCCGACATGATCGGCCATTTTGTCCGGCACTCGGGACCTGTCATGCTCATCAAGGCCAATATCGCCGAGAACAAGCATTACGCCGAGGCCTATCGAGCCGTGAACGCGGCCTTCAGACTGCCGCCGCCGCTTTGCCGGCAAATCTACGGCACACGCTACGCTGAGACGTTCTACACGCCTGAGATGCGAGCCGCTTTCGTACAGAGATGGTCGCAAGGGGAAGATGAACGATGAGTGGAAGAGCGCTGCTCCAACCATCAGTTGGCCGCGGTCGTATGGGCAGGATGCGGTTTGGCGCCAAACCGGGCGCGATGCACCTGGGGCCAACAGGCATGGCGATCATCGCCGTTGTGCTCGTCCTTGCCGCCCTGGCCGGCGCACAAGCCTCACCCTTGCTTTTCTTCGCCGTTGTAGCCATCCTCGGCGCGGCGCTGTTCCTGATCGCTCCCGCCCTGGGACTGGCGGCGTTGCCGCTGATCGCTATTCTCGCACCGGTCGATTTCCAGGCCAGTGAAGTGGTGCGCGTGAACGTTGTCGTCCTGGCTATCCCGGTCTTTGCTGGTCTTTGGCTGCTGTCCCGCCTGCGCCAACGCCGATTCTCCCTGGTGCGCACGCCGTTGAATCTGCCGCTGCTGGCCTTCCTGGCCGCAATCACGCTGGCCTGGCTTCTGGGCGATCTTCAGTGGGATCCTTTCGTGGCCAAACCGGCCAACGTGCTGCAAGTGCAGTTCGGGCAGTGGGCGATCTATGCCTTTTCATTGGCGGCAGCCTGGCTGGCAGCCAACTTGTTGGTCGAGGAACGATGGCTGAGACTGACGACCTATAGCTTCCTGGCGATAGGCGGCGTTGCGGTCTTGATCAGAACGCTGCCGGGACTGGGAGACCTGTCCGAACGGATGCTCGTCACCGGCTCGATGACGAGCCTGTTCGGAGTCTGGTTTGCAGCCATCGCCCTGGGGCAATTGCTCTTCAACCGCCGCTTGCCCGCGCCGGCCAGTCTTTTTCTGATAGCAGCGCTGATTGCGCTCTTCTATCTGCTGTTATCCATCTCAGGGGTGCAATGGATATCGGGATGGGCGCCGGTTGTGGTGGTGGTCGTCGTTCTGCTCTTCCTGCGTTTTCCCCGCTTCACTCTGCTCCTGCTCCTGGTTGCCGCCCTGGCCATCTGGCTCAATCCGCGAAGCGTCATGACAGGCTTACAGTTGGATCAGGAAATCGCTCGCAGCGGGAGTGGGCGGCTGGCGCATTGGCGGATCGTCTGGGAGTTCGTGCACCAGCGGCCGTGGTTTGGCCTGGGCCTGGCCGCCTACCGTCACTATACGTGGGCGCATCCCGAGCTGGTGGCGTATTATCTCTTTCGTGGGGCCAATGTCTCCACCCACAACAACTACTATGATATCTTCGCCTTTTCCGGCGTGGTCGGATTGAGCGCCTTCTTGTGGTTCGCAGCCGTCTTTGGCCGCCTGGCCTGGCGGCTGGCGCGACGCTTTCGCCGCGCAGCCGGCTCCATCGCCTTCGCCTTCGATTCCGCCTATGCGCACGGCGTCCTGGCAGGCTTCATTGGCATGTTGGTCAGCGGTATGTTGGGCGACTGGTTTCTACCCTTCGTCTACAATGTCGGCTTTCCCGGCTTTCGCGCCAGCGTGATGGGTTGGGTGCTGATGGGCGGTCTGGCGGCCCTGGCAGTGCGAATGGAATCCAGTTCGCATGGCTAATCTCATGCAGGCGCTTCGACTAAGGCGAGGCGTCGCCGTGCGCCATGCGATTGCCAAGGGCGAGCCTGCTGGCTACCAGCCCCAGGCCGATTTCGTTTTCATCCTGGGCATGCATCGCAGCGGTACCAGTTGTCTGGCAGGCTGCCTGAAAAATTGTGGGCTCTTTCTGGGCGATGTACAGCTCCAGAATCGCTACAACCCGCGCGGCAATCACGAGCTGAAGGCGGTCGAGCATCTCCACGATCGCATCCTGGCGAACAATGGGGGTAGTTGGCAGCGACCGCCTGAACGGATCGAAACGACCTGGGTCGAACGCATTCGGCTAGCCTCGATCGTACGCACCTTACAACAGCGCGTACCTTGCGGCGTCAAGGATCCTCGGATCCTGTTCTTACTTGATGCCTGGATGGACATCGCTGGCACCTACTCGATGATAGGCACGTACCGCCATCCGCTCGCCGTCGTGCGTTCGCTGCAGAGCCGTAACAACCTCTCGTACGCAGAAGGCGTCGATCTTTGGCTCCGATACAATCAGCGATTGATTGAGTTGCATCGGAAGCATCCTTTTCCGCTGGTGTGCTTTGATCTGACCGATACAGACTCCTACTGCCGGTTGGTCGCGGGCTGCGCCGAACGATTGGGGCTTGACCCCCACCTGGAGCAGATATGTGATTTCGTCAGTCTGGAATTGCAGCGTCAGTCTGGCGGGCAATTGCCCGTGCCGGAACCGTGCCAGGAGACCTACGCCTATCTGGAAAACCATCGGGAGGTCCTGTGAGCATGCGCACTTTGATTGTATCGTCCAGTCCGACGCCCGCTGCTGTCGACGAGGAGATCGGGGCAGGGTTGCATCCGCGCATCGACTATCTGGAACTTGCCCGGCACATGGAAGCAGACTATGTCGATGTCAATCGCTTTCAGGCAAAGAATGCTGGCCGATGGTTCGAGGACAAGTTGAGGCTGGATTTCAGGCAGGCCATTTGGGTAGCCGGATTGACTCGCGAGAAGCGATACGACAGGGTACTTATGATGTCGGAGCGGGTTGCCATCCCAATCGCTTATTTGCTTCCTGACTCGGTCAGACAAGTTGTTGTCGAGCACAATCTCCTCTTGCCGCACAGGCTAAGAATGGTGAAGATGGCAAGGATTCACCGCAGGTGGGATGTCCTGCTGGCGTCTTCGCAGGCGGAGATGTCCGCCGTACAGAAGGCCCTCCAACCGGGGATGAAGCGGCTGGAGATGGTCCTTTATCCCGTCGATACGAAGTTCTTCCGACCCGACAGTAATGCGAGACCTGCGGCTCAAACGGATCACGTCCTGAGTCTTGGCCTCTCGAAACGTGACTTTCCCACGCTGATCAAGGCGATGGCTGGGCTGCCCCATATCACATGTCACCTGCGCGTGGGCAGCACCTGGATGGCGGGAAAGGGGGATATCGAAAAGCGACATCTGCCTGGACACGTCGTCTTGAAACCGTTTGTAACTTTATGGGAACTTCGCCAATGCTACGAAGACTGCCGTTTTGTGGTCATCCCTCTGCAGAAGACAACCCAGTGGAGTGCAGGCAGCACATCGGTGCTGCTGGCGCAAGCCATGGGAAAACCCGTGGTCGTATCGAAGACTCCTGGAATGCGAGATTACGTTTTGGATGGCGAGACGAGAATCCTGGTTGAGACTGGCAATCCTGAGGCAATGGCGGGTGCCATCGATCATTTATGGGACAGACCTGATCTGGTAGACGCCATGGGAAGACGTGCCCAGGAATGGGCAAACGCAACCTTCTCGTTGGAAGAATGGGTGCCGAAAATGGCCGCGATCCTACGGGGATGACAAGCGCAAGGGGATGTCCATAGCAATGCCGTACGTTAGTGTCATTATCCCGACCCATAACCGTAAGGAGATGTTGCGGGAAACCCTGGCTTCTTTATCCCAACAGACTTTCCCCTTCGACGGCTTCGAGGTGATCGTCGTCGATGATGGCAGCACCGATGGCACTGAGGAAATAGTCGAAGAACATTTTCCCTATCAACTTCACTACATCCGGCAAGAGAACCAGGGCGATGCAGCAGCGCGGAATAGGGCGGCGCTGGCAAGCCGGGCGGAAATCCTGGCTTCGCTTGACGATGACATGATCTTAGAGCGCGACTATCTGACCTTTCTGGTCGGCGCCGTCGAGGAGGACCACAAAACCATCGCTGCGGGAGCATCGCATATGTGGCTTGGCGCGTCGAACCCTCTGCTCGATGGCACGCGCTTGCACAAAGTACCACCGGACAGCCTGATCAATCAGCAGCTGCCCTTTCCCAAACTCTGTACGAATAGCATGGCCATAAGACGTAAGGATTTCTTCGATCTTGGCGCCATGCAGGACTTAGGCTTTCCCGGATCCTCGATGTGGTCGGATGTGGACTTTGGCTATCGCGCCCATCTGCAGGGCTATCAATTCGTTCGCATCGGCAAGGCGGTCATTTGGCATCGAGACTATATTTATCAGGATCTTGACACGCTCACAAAGAGAGCCTATCTCATGGCGTATCGTTCGGTCAAGCTTTTTGCCAAATATCCTGGTTTGATCGATTTCTTACCGATGTTTGACGACAAAAGGAGAATAAATTGGAGGCATGATCCTCCGGGACTTGTCATCCATAAGCTTGCGCGCCGGCTTTCGTCCACCAGGTGTGCCTTATGGACCATGGGAAGGCTTTATGATCTCGGACAAAGAACGAAGCCGGATTCGCATGTGCCGGTGACTTTGATGCGCTGGATTGGTGGGGGCATTGTTGCGCGAGGGTATCGCCACGGCTGCGAAGACCGGAGCCAGGGGAAGATGATTTGACGCCCATCCTCGTCACCGGCGCCCATCGTTCGGGAACAACCTGGGTGGGTCAGATGCTGGACCGGTCGGGCCAGGTCTGCTACATCTTCGAGCCGCTGCATCCTTACGATCCGGCGCGTCCCTCTGCCTGGCTGCCGCAGCAATCCCATCCGGTCTACCCCTATATCGGCCCCGAAAACGCCGTTGAGTTCACCCCTATGCTGGAAAGCCTGCTGGCGCTGCGCTATCCAGTCCTGGCGCAGGCCCGAAGGACACGCAACGGACGGCAGATGGCTACGGTTTGGCGGCGCTGGATGGCATGCCAGTTTGCACGTTTGCGATGCCTGCGCCCCCTTTTCAAGGACCCTTTTGCCCTTTTTGCCTCCGAATGGCTGGCCGAACGCCATCGAACCAGCGTCGTGGTCATGATCCGCCATCCGGCTGCCTTCGCCTCCAGCCTCAAGCGCTTGAACTGGCGTTTCGACTTCCGTCACATGCGAGAGCAGCCGTTGCTGTTGGCCCGCTACTTACACCCATTCGCCGCCGCTATCGACGTCCATTGCCGCCGCCAGTATGACATCATCGATCAGGCTATCTTGCTGTGGAACGCCATCCATCACACCATCCATCTCTATCAAGCCGCCCATCCTGACTGGCAGTTCATCCGCTACGAAGATTTGGCCCACAACCCCAAACCTGGGTTTCAGAAGCTCTATGCCGCCCTGGGCCTGGCCTGGTCGCCTCGCAGCGAGCGAGCGATTCAGGCTTCTGCTGCTGAAAGCAATAGGACTGAAGTGGACGCGGGGGACTGGAGATTCCGATCTCGGAATAGCCGCGGCGCAGCCTTGACCTGGGTGCAGCGGCTGACGCCGGCTGAAATCCGGCGTGTCCGCGATGGGGTGGGCGAAGTCGCCTCCTGGTTCTATACCGATCAGGACTGGGACGAGGCGCCCACTCTGATCGAGTCGAGTTGAGCGTGGTCACCAGCTTGCGGTGTGAGCTGAAAACCAGCCAGACACGACAGTTTGCCCTCCATTAGCATCCGTGCACATCCTATGTATCCTGGACTGGCCCGTGCGCAGGGGCGACCGCTGGCTGTGGGACCTTCTGCCGGATCGCGATCACCAGGTTGACTTTGTATTGGGTCCTGACTCGCGACCTTTGACGCGTTTGCCGGGGCCGTGGGCGCGCTTTGGCCGCGGTCTGCAGCTGGCCGTACGGGCGGCGCAACTTGCGCGCAGCAAAGACTTCGACCTGATGGTCGCCTGGGAAAGCAAGAATGGCGTGCCGCTCGCCGGGCTGCGTTGGCTACAGAGGCGGCAACGTCCCCCTCTGGCTGTGCTCGCGTTTTCCGCCAAACCCTACCTCCATCTCTTTCAGCCCCTGCTGAGCCGATGGTGGCAAGCAGTTGACGCCTTCACGGTGCCATCGCTATGGGAGGCAGCCCACTACCCGGCAGCATTCGCCTTGCCATCTAAGCGAACATCGGTATGCCATTTGGGCAGCTACGATGTCCTGGCCTATCTTGCCCGGATCGATTGGCGTCCCGATTCTGGCCCACAAACGCCCTATGTGTTTACCGGCGGTCAAACCGATCGTGATTACGGCACATTCCTGACTGCCATGACCGGCGTGGATTTCCCAGTGCTGCTCAATGCACCTCGAGGGGCGCTGGCCAGGGCGGCGCCCATTTCGGTTCGAGTCCAGGACCTGATGCCGCGGGACCAGTACTTTGCAGCAGTCGCCGAAGCCGCCATCGTCGTGGTTCCCCTGCGGCCTGTACAGCATGCTGCTGGGCTTTCACTCCTGCTGGCAGCCCTTGCGGCCGGCAGGCCCATCGTGTGTTCGGCGACACCGGTCGCGTGCGAGTATGTCAGCGATGGGGAAACGGCGCTTCTGGTGCCTCCAGGCGATGCCAGTGCCCTACGCCATGCTGTTGCCAGACTCATCGCGGATGAAGACTTGCGGGTGGCTCTTGGGACGAATGCCAGACGCCGGTGGGAAGAGCATCATACACCAACAGCTTTTGCCGCCAGGGTGGACCCGATCCTTACTGCGGTGGTCGAGGGGCGCGGCGGCAACGGACGGGAAACGTCTGCATGAAAGCCGCTGGGTCGCTGCGCACGACTGAGACAATGCATCTTTCGATCATCATCGTCAGTTGGAACACCAAAGACCTGCTAGCGCGCTGTCTGGAATCGGTACTGGCGCAACAGGCCGGCAGCCTGGCGCCGCACGAGATCGAGGTTTTCGTAGTCGATAACGCCTCGGCCGACGGCAGCATGGAGATGGTGGCTGAGCGCTTCCCAGGGGTGCGATCGATTGCCAATCATGAGAATGCGGGCTTCGCCCGCGCTAACAATCAGGCTCTGGCGCTCGCAGGCGGCGCTTTCATCCTGCTGCTGAACCCGGATACGGTACTGCACCCCGGCGCCCTGGCCACGCTGCTGGACGTGATGGCCGCGCACCCGCGGGCTGGCGCGGCTGGCGCTCGGCTTTTGAACAAGGACAGCTCTCTGCAGCCGTCCTGCCATCCAATGCTCACGCCGGGCCGGGAGTTCTGGCGCCTGATCTTCCTCGATCACCTGCTTCCCCGCGCCACCTATCCCATGCGCCGATGGAATACAGCCACTGCTCGCCAGGTCGAAGCCATCAAGGGCGCCTGCCTGATGCTCCGGCGGCAAGCCTTGGATCAGGTCGGTTGGCTGGATGAATCCTATTTCATGTATACTGAAGAAGTCGATCTCTGCTACCGCCTGAACCAGGCGGGCTGGGAACTGTGGTACGAGCCGGCCGCCGTGGTCACGCACTTTGGAGGGGCCAGCGCCAAGCAGATAAGGCAAGAGATGGTGATCCAACTCTACCGCAGTAAGATTCACTTCTTCCGCAAATTCGGCGGCGAGGCGCAGGCCCGGCGCTTCAAGACCCTGGTACGATTGGCCCATTGGCCGCGCATGTTGGCAGCACAACTGTTTGCAGCTTTCGGCCTTCCTGTCCTACCTGGTCCCACTTACCGGCTCCTTCTCTCCGAGCTTCCGGCCCTTTGACTCGTGCGCATCGCCTACATTTGTCTTTCCCCCACCCTGGGCATGCACCAATATACCGCCGACCTGGCAAATCGCACTGCCGCGCGCGGCTGCGACGTTCACCTGGTCAGCACGGCTCGACTGCCCGACGATCGCTACGCGCCTACCATCCGCCGGCACATGCCGCTTGCCAACCACACCACCGGGTTTTCAGTCGAAGGCTTACAGGGGCACGATTTGCACCGTTTGCACCAAACGATTAGCCGTCTGAAAGCGGATGTCGTCCATTTCACGGCCCCCCACGCCTGGAATCCCCTTTTGCTGCTGGCTTGCCGCCGAGAAGGCAGGCCAACCATGCACACGCTGCACGATCTCGACCCTCATCAGGGTACCCGCTTTGGCTTCCTTATCCGCGCCTGGAATCGGGCTGTCGTGAACAACGCCGATCACATCCTCGTTCACGGCCAGGTCTACCGCCAACGCCTGTTGAATGAAGGCAAACCTGCAGCCCAGGTCACAGCCACCCCCCTGCTCCATCTCTCGCTAGGTTACGCCGCCGAAACCGAGATGGGGCGCCGTTCGCATCATGATGCAGCCTCGTCTGCGGGCGGAACCGCCGTCCTTTTCTTTGGTCGCTTGCTGCCCTACAAGGGTCTGAACGTTCTGCTGTCGGCGTGGCAACAGATCGATGACGGCAAGGTGCGCCTGGTGGTGGCCGGCCCAGGCGAGTTCGACGCCTGCTGGAGCCAGCCTTTGCCAGCCGGCGTCGAGCTACGCAATCGCTGGATCGGTGACGACGAAGCCGTTGCCCTGTTTCGTGATTGCGCCCTGCTCATCCTGCCTTATGTGGACGCAACCCAGTCGGCGCTGGTGGCGACCGCCTACTTTTTTCATAGGCCGGTGATTGTCACCTCCTCAGGCGCGCTGGCCGAATATGTGCGGCCGGAGGTGACGGGCTGGGTGACCCTACCCGGCGATGCTACCGCCCTGGCGACCGTCATTAAGACTGCCCTGACCGATGCAGGGCGACTGGCGGCAATGGGCCTGGCTGCCCGCCGTTGGTACGACGACCAGCGAGCGATCGAGATGACAACCCTCCAGCGCGTCTACGAACAACTTGCCGCCCGTTCCTCCTCGGTTCTGCCGACAATCGCACCATGACGATCCCCCTGACACCCGAAGAAATCTTGCTTCGTAGTTCGAACTACGCGGCGCGAACGCAGGGTTGGCGCCGCCGCATCGGCCTGCCCAGCCTGCGCTTGAGCATCTCGGAACGACGCCTGCTGCTGTTTGTGGGCGATCTCGCGATCATCCAGGCATCGCTCATGATCGCGTTGGCCGCCCGTTGGGGTCTGGATATCCGGCCGCAGATCGTCTTGCAGGCTCCCAAATGGTTCCTCACCCTGGCAGTCGTGTGGTGTGCATGGGCAGTTTTCTTCGACATCTACAATCTGGCGCGGGCGGCCAATGCCTGGAACAGCGTGCGCGCCAGTGTGACCGCCGGCCTGATCACGGTGCTGACCTATTCGCTCATTCCCTGGCTGACGCCGCCCCTGGGAGCGCGGGCGCCGCTGCTTCTCTTCATCCTGGCTGTGGCGCTGGGAATGGCGGGATGGCGAAGTCTTTACAGCCTGCTGTTCCAGCAGCCTTGGTTCAAACAACGCGTGCTGATTGTCGGCGCCGGCCGCGCCGGTCAGGCGCTGGTCAACGCCCTGCAAACGTCGCCAGAGGGGGATAGCAGCGCTAACCCCTTCCGCGAGGCCGGCTGCCAGATCGTAGGCTTCATCGACGACAAGCCTGAGTTCTTGGGGCGACAGGTGGCCGGTGTTCCGGTGCTGGGCGACCGGCTTGAGCTACCCGATCTGGCCCAGACCCTGGCCATCGACGAGATCGTCCTGGCTATCACCCATCGCCACACCATTGATGTGGGCCTTTTCGACGCCATTCTGCGCTGCCGCGAACAGGGCATGCGTTTCACCACCATGCCGGTCTTCTACGAACAGTTGTTAGGCCGGGTGCCGGTCGAACACATTGGCCAGGATCTGCACCTGATCATGCCCATGCACGAGACAGCCGGCGACCGGCTCACCCGGGGCGCCAAGCGGTGTGCGGACGTATTCGGCGCCTTGGTGGGTCTGATCGTGTTGGCCGTTTCTATTCCCATCATCGCCATCGCCAACAGGATGGCCTCACGAGGCCCCTTGTTCTATCGACAGGTGCGCGTTGGACGCGGCGGAAGGACGTTCACGTGTTTCAAGTTCCGTTCGATGACGCCAGACGCCGAAAAGGACACCGGCGCCGTCTGGGCGACGAAAGACGACCGGCGCGTCACGCGGGTGGGCCGAGTTTTGCGCTCCACCCGCCTGGACGAACTACCCCAGGTTTACAACGTCCTGGTTGGAGAGATGAGTCTGATCGGTCCCCGCCCCGAACGTCCTGAGTTCGTGGACACCCTGGCCCAGACGCTGCCCTTCTATCGCGCCCGCCACGCCGTGCGTCCCGGCATCACCGGCTGGGCGCAGGTACGCCATCGCTACGCCAACACCCAGGAAGATGCCCGCATCAAGCTCGAATACGATCTTTTCTACGTCACCCACGTCAGCTTCTGGCTCGACCTCAGCATCGCACTCAAAACGCTGGCAGAGATAGTTAGATTCAGGGGTATATAGGCGGTAAGCGGTGAGTAGTAATTAGTAATCGGTGAGCAGGTGTATATCGTTCAGTATGGCGAAGGTGCTTTTTCTTACACAGGTGCTGCCCTATCCTTTGGACGCCGGGCCAAAGGTGCGCGCCTATCATATGTTGCGTCACCTTGCGGCCAATCACGATCTGACGTTGGTTTCGTTCATACGTCCCGATGATCTCCCTGCGGCCGTCGATCATCTGCGTAGCTTCTGTCAGGCTGTCCATCCTATACCCATCCGGCGTTCGCTTGCCTTCGATCTGCGAGCTGTGGTCAAGGGACTGGCGACAGGCCGGCCGTTCGTCATCGAGCGCGATGACCAGCCGGCTATGCGCCAAACCCTGGCGCAGTTGGCTCGCAGCCAGTCGTTCGATCTGATCCATGCCGATCAGACAGCGATGGCGGGTTGGGGGCAGTGGGCGGCGGGGCGCGGGGTGGGATGGGGTAGGCGGCCTGCTACGGTGCTCGACCAGCATAATGCTGTCCACATGCTTGTGCGGCGCATGGCGGCGATGGAACCGAGTCTTTGGCGAAGACAGATCATGCAGCGCGAGGCCGCGGCTTTCGCCCGTTTCGAGGCTTATCACTGCTCGTGCTATGATGCCGTCCTCACCGTTTCGGATGAAGACCGCCGTCACCTGCTCAAGCTTTTCCCTTCCGATCATCCTGCTGGAGGCCCGACCAGCGATTTACTCGGCGCCGGCCTGGCTGCGAGATTCACCGTCATCCCCATTGCTGTCGACCCAACCCTGAGCACTCCCGTCGTGCATCGGTCCCGGCAGGCGCCGATGATCCTGCACCTGGGCGCCCTGCTCTGGCCCCCCAACAGCGCTGGCGTGGTCTGGTTTGCCAGGCAGGTGCTGCCATGGATCCATCAGCGCTTGCCCCAGACTCGTTTCGTGGTCGCCGGCAAACAACCTCCGGCAGCAGTGCGTGCGCTTGCCGCCGACCCCCGCATTCAAGTTCTGGGCTACGTGGCTGATCCGTCGCCCCTGCTGGCCGAAGCCGATGTCTTCATCGTACCCGTGCACGCGGCCAGCGGGACGCGTGTCAAGATCCTGGACGCCTGGCAATGGGGTCTGCCGTTGGTCTCGACCAGGATGGGCGCTGAGAGTCTGGCAACCAGCGATGGTGAGAACATTCTGCTGGCTGACACGCCCCAGGACTTCGCCCAGGCCACGCTGCGGTTGCTGGATGACCCAGGGCTGAACGAGCGCCTGCGCCGGCAGGGGCGAACCTGGGTAGAAGATAACTATGATGTTCGCAAGATCTATCCTGCCCTTGACGCCCTCTACCAACGCTTGCTCGGAAAGCTCAGCCCCTAGAGGTTCTGGAAAATTTCAGGATCTTTCGAGAAGAGAGATAGACACATGGAATTGAAAGCTTATCTGCAACCTCTGCGTCGCTGGTGGTGGCTGGCGTTGGCGACACTCCTAGTCGCCACCCTGGCCAGCTTTATCGTCACCCGCAACCAGCCTTTTGTGTATGAGAGCCGGGCGACGCTGATGGTGGGCCGGGCCATCAATGACCCCAATCCAAACAGCAATGACTTTTCGATGACGCTGAAACTGGCCAATACTTATGCCGATCTGGCCCGGAGGACGCCGGTTCGCGCCGCCGTCGTCACGGCGCTGGGACTGGAAAAAATCCCCGATTACAGTGTGCGCGTCGTGCCGGATACGCAGTTGGTCGAGATCAAAGTCACTGACGCCAACCCGGCCCGCGCCTATGAGGTGGCCAACGAATTGGCGCGCCAGTTGATCGAGCAAACTCAAACCGGCGCCCAACCACAAGAGACCCAGCGCCAGACGTTCATCGACGGACAGTTGGATCAGTTGGAGGCGGCCTTACAGCAGACCAGGGTCGATATCGAGCGCAAACAGCAAGAACTGGCAACTCTGCTGGCTCCTGCCAAGATCGAGGAGGCGCAGACGACACTGCGGGCGTTGGAGAACAAGCAGACGACACTGCAAAGCAACTATGCGGCCTTGCTGAACAGCACGCAACGCGGGGCGATCAATTCGCTCAACATCGTCGAACCTGCCACCTTGCCCACTAACCCGGTAGGGCCCAACAAGCCGCTTACCATTTTCCTGGCGGCGGTGATGGGCCTGCTGTTGGGCGTTGGCGCGGCCTATTTGCTCGAAAGCCTGGACGATACGTTGAAGAACCCCGAAGATGTGCAGACCGCGCTTCAGATCACGACATTGGGAGCGGTGCCTGGCATCGAGATAGAGGACGCCGAGGATGAACTGGTGGGACTAAGGCCGGCGCAGTCGTCCGCCAAAGAGGCCTATCGCGTCCTGCGCACCAATTTGCAGTTTGCCTCGGTGGACAAACCACTCAGATGTCTGATGGTCACCAGCCCGGCGCCTTCGGAGGGTAAGTCGATGACGGCGGCGAACCTGGCTATTGCCCTGGCTCAGGCCGGCCAACAGGTGATCCTGGTGGACGCGGACCTACACCGCCCTCGCCAGCACCGGTTGTTCAAAGTGGCCAACAACATTGGTCTGACGACAGGGTTGCTGGTCGCCCACCCTGACCCGGCTGAGTTGCTGAGTGACACCGGCGCATCCGGTCTGCGTCTGCTGACCTCAGGACCGCTGCCCCCCAATTCGGCCGAACTGCTGGGTTCACACCGCATGGCCGACCTGCTCGCCGCTTTGCAGGCGCATGCCGACATGGTGGTGATCGATAGTCCCCCAGCCACTGTCCTGTCCGACGCCGCCATCCTGTCGACCCAGGTCGATGGCGTTCTTCTGGTGCTCGTGTCGGGACAGACGCGGCGAGAGATGGCGCAACGAGCGGTGGACGCGCTCAAGCATGTCAACGCTCGTATCGTCGGCGTGGTGCTTAACCGCATGCCGGTGCGAGGTAGCGGCTATTACTACTACTACAATCATGAGGGCTATGACGAGGCGGGGCAGCGGGTCCGCCTGGGTTCGCGGCTCCGGCGCAAGCGCCGCAGCGCGCCTTCACCGGCTCCGGCGTTGACAGGCGAACGGCGATGAGTACATCGCGACGGCGATGAGTACATCGCGAACGGCGATGAGTACATCGCGAACGGCGATGAGTACATCGCGAACGATGAGCGACCAGATACACCCTAAATTCAGATCGAAAGTCCCCAACCCGGTGAGACGCTCTCACCGGGTTTTTTGTTTCCCTCGGCAAAGACCTGTGAGTGTAGTGGCCAGGCGTTGGTTATCGCCCGACTAGAGGCAGCCAGGCGCGGAAAGGCGTTGGAACACCCGTGAGGGTCCGCCGGATCAGAGGTAACCAGACACCATAGGTGGCTGACGACGCCGTGGGTGTAGGCGATGCAGTCGTCCTTGGACTCGACCTGGGCGTCGGTGAGTACACCGGCGTGGCCGAAGGGCTTGGCGTTCGGGTAGTCGTCGCCGTTGCCATAGCCGTGGGTGTTAACGTTGGAACAACGCCGGTTGGCGTCGCCGTGCGCGATGGCGTGCGGGTGGGTGTTGCCGTTGCTGCGGTCGTGGGTGTAAGCGTTGGAGCAAAGCTGGTTGGCGTTGCCGTGCGCGATGGCGTGCGGGTGGGTGTTGCCGTTGTTGCAGTGGTGGGTGTTCGGGTGGGTGTTGCCGTTGTTGCCGTGGTGGGTGTTCGGGTGGGAGTCGCCGTGGCCGCTGTCGTGGGCGTTCTGGTAGGTGTCGCCGTGGCCGCCCTAGTAGGCGTTCTGGTGGGCGTCGTGGTGGGTGTATGCGTTGGAACAACGGCGGTTGGCGTTCGGGTTGGTGTGGTGGTTAGCGTTCTGGTGGGAGTCGCCGTGGCCGCCGTGGTGGGTGTAAGCGTTGGAACAACGGCGGTGGGCGTCGCCGTTGCCGCGGTCGTAGGCGTTGCCGTTCCCATCCCCGTCGTCGCCGCACTCAGATCGAGCCGGGGGGATGACGATGTCCAGGGCGCGGTCTGTCCGGCCACCAGCGTCCCAACCCTGAACGCCACCGTCTCATTGGCGCTGCAGCCGTCCTTCGCCGGTGTATCCGGGTCATCGCCGGGGATATCGAAGTTGAAATACCACGAGTGCGTCACCCCACCCACCGTCTGCATTTGCGTCGTCGTCTCGCGGTACTTCATGCCGCTGCACCAGGCGCTGACCACCGTCCCGTCGGCCACATCGGCTCCATCCACCTGGACAATGCCATAGGGGCTGAAGGGTTGCGGAGGCGTCGACGGCGATAGGGACCTTGTGGGCGATGTATCCTCCCATAGCGATGTACCCTTCGCTTCACTCAAGGCAGGCCGTGCGATGTACCCGCCAGAAGCGCCAGCGATGGCCCAATCGCCCGTCGCCTCCGCAGCGCCTGCCCTTGGCCCCGACCACCGTTGACACAGCAATGACCCCAGAAGCAGGAGACAAACACCAGCGAAGACCTTCAACCGGATTCGGGGCGTCGACTTTCTGTACATATTGACCAGAACCAACCTGAACGCTCAGGCTCGGATCTCAACATCCCGCTGAGACGCCCT
>JACDJB010002148.1_pt1 | contig 14753 bp, 14 predicted proteins | sample 7454121 | NCBI WGS metagenome assembly JACDJB01 (sample SAMN14253290, study PRJNA609438) | sludge metagenome | isolation source: sludge after 25d culture with pyrite | collected 2018-12-20 | reverse complement strand
TGGCCTCTCGTGCGTACAGCGCACGGCCCGGCGTGGGTTCGATGCCGACCACGTCCCAACCGTCCTGGGCCGCCGCGGCGGTGAACTGCCCCCATCCGGCGCCGAAGTCGAGCATCCGACCCCGTCCTCCGACGTACTCCCGGACCCGTTCGAGCACTTCGAGGTAGTCGCGGTCGCTGGCGGAGCGCGCCTCTTCGCAGGCCAGGAACTGCATCTCCCAGCAGCCGTCGAGGTCCCTCAGGTCGGAGCTGGTGCGCAGGTGCTCCGCCTCGGCCTCCTGCTCGGGCGACAGGTCGAGGCCCCGCACGGTGACGGGCGAGACGAACACCATCGAGCACGTGGTGCAGCGCACCACGTCGCCCGGCGCCATGGGCGCGTCGGTGAACGGCTCGGTGTCGGTGGAGCCGCACACGCAGCACGCGACCGCTTGAGGCTCCACCGAGCGCCAGTGGCGCCAGTAGTCCTGTTCGTCGAGCTTGCGGCGCGTCCGCGCCGCCATTGCACTACCGACAGATGTCGCCATCCCGCACCCAAAGCTTCTGAGATCAGCCCCTCCCGCAGCACCGAGGATAGCAGGAGGATCGCCGCGGCTGCCTGGCGGGTGCCTCTGTCGTTCCGGCCGATGGCACGAGTACAGTGGTGCGTTCGCCGAATCTCGGCGACGGTGGTCCGCGGGGGCCGGTGCTCTGGGGTCGTGGCGCTGCGGATACGCAGCCACGCCGCGCTCTCGGCGGCGGTTCCGCAACCAGTGACGGAGGCAGCGATGGGTCCCGAGACGTTTCTCAAGTCGCGCAAGGACGCGATCTCGATCGAGGAGCGCCACGCGAACGAGATGCGCGTCTACGACGACATGGCCGACCAGGTGCTCGCCGAGTGGACCGACGACGACTACCGCGTCGATCCGTTCCAGCTGCCGGAGTGCCACCAGTTCGAGGGCCCGATGCAGCAGCTCATCGACTGGTCCCAGCCGCTGGCTGGCGCGACCGTGCTCGAGACCGGTTCCGGATTCGGCGAGCTGACCTGCTGGCTGGCGCTCAACGGGGCCGAGGTCATCGCGACCGACATCTCCGGCAAGTGCCTCGAGGTGGTCCGCGAACGGGCTCGTCGCAATGGTGTGGAGGATCGGATCCGCACGCTCAACACTCCGATCGAAGAGGCCGACGGCGTCGACGACGAGTCGGTCGACCTCGTGTTCGGTCGCACCGTCGCCCACCACTTCGACCTGGGTCCTGCCGCGAAGAGCATGTACCGGGCGCTCAAGCCGGGCGGCCGAGCGGTGTTCGCCGAGCCAGCGCTGATGCTGCCCGACTGGGTCTTCCGGCTGCGCCGCTCCGGCCCGGTCACCAAGGTGTTCCCGCCGTTCGTGCACACGCCCGACGAGCGGTCCTTCGACGAGGAGATGATCGCGGACCTCTCCGCACCGTTCGACTCGGTCAGCATCGAGTACTTCGGCGTCTTCACCCGGGTGTCCAGCTTCGTGCGCGTCCCGGACAAGCTGTACGAGCGGATCTCGGCGGTCGACCAGGCGATCCTCGGCCGCGTGAGCGCTGCCCAGCCGTTCAGCAAGTACATCGTGATCCGTCTCGACAAGTCCGCCCTCGCCTGAGGCCGGGAAGGAAGGAACGCACGTGGCTCAGGCCTCCGAGGTGTTGCGAAACCTGCAGGAGCGGCTCAAGCGGGCCGTGATGGATCCCAGGACCCTGCTCCAGGACCGGTTGCGGTCGTCGTCGTCCGCGCCGTACTCCAAGAAGGTGTTCTGGGACGCGGTCGATCGCCCGCACTACGCGTACGGCATCTACCAGTCCGCCTACGTCGCCAAGCACCTGGGCATCGATCGCATCAGCGCCATCGAGTTCGGTGTGGCCGGCGGCAACGGACTGGTCGCGATGGAAGAGGTGGCCCGGGCGGTCACCGCGGAGACCGGGGTGGTGGTGGAGGTCTACGGCTTCGACACCGGCAAGGGGATGCCGGAGCCCGTCGACTACCGGGATCTGCCGTACGTGTGGCAGCCGGGCGACTTCCCGATGGACGTGGACAAGCTCCGAGCCCGCCTGCGCTCGGCCACGCTGGTGCTCGGCGACGTCGCCGAGACGGTGGTCGGCTTCATCGAGGAGCACGATCCGGCTCCGATCGGGTTCGTGGCGTTCGACCTCGACTACTGGTCGTCGACCGTCGCCGCTCTGCAGCTGTTCGACAACCCGATCGACCGCTTCATGCCCCGGGTGTTCTGCTACATGGACGACGTCATCGGCTCCGACGTGGAGATCCACTGCGAATACGTCGGTGAGCTGCTCGCGATCAAGGAGTTCAACGAGTCGCACACCGAGGTGAAGCTCGCTCCGATCAACGCGCTGGCGCAGAAGCGTCCGGTTCCGGCGATCTGGAACGACCAGATCTGGGTTCTGCACGCGTTCGGTCATCCCCACTACAACACGTACGTTCCCCAGCCCCGGGCGGAGGTCTTCGACCTCACCCTGCGCGACTGAGGCCCCGTGGCGACGATCACCGAACGAGCCAAGCGCTACGCGCGCCGGTTCCTTCCGCCCCGCGTGTTCAGCGTCGTCCACGACGTGCCGTTCGCGTTGGCCGACGTCCGCGCCGGCAGCTGGAACGGTGATGAGCGGGTCCCGCCGCTGCGCCTGATGCGCGACGGGCCGCGCAGCCGCGAGGCGTTCCTGCGCAGCGGCAGCGAGGTCGTGCCGTTCTACCGCGACGTGCTCGGCATCGAGCCCGACGCAGCCATCCTCGACGTCGGTTCCGGCATCGGTCGCAAGACGATCCCGCTGCTCGACTACCTGGACGACCGTGGGACCTACATCGGCATCGACGTCGATGCTGACCTCGTCGACTGGTGCACCCGCCACATCAGCACCCGCAACCCACGCTTCTCGTTCGTGCCGGTCAGCATCCACAACAGCTTCTACAACCCCAAGGGTGCGCTGCGTCCGGAGCGCTTCACGTTCCCGTTTCCCGACGACGCCTTCGACGCCGTGGTGCTGTGGTCGGTGTTCACCCACCTGTACCCCGGCACGATCGAGCACTACCTGCGGGAGATCCGCAGGGTGCTCAAGCCCGGGGGCCGGCTGGGTGCCTCGTTCTTCGTCCTCGACGACCACGCGTTCGCGGAGATCGATGCCGGCCGCACGCTGTACCCGGTGCAGCACCGCATGGACGGCTACTGGACGAGCAACCCGACGATGCCCGAGGACCTGATCGCCGTGGAGCGCGACTGGCTCGAAGGGGCGCTGGAGCGGGCCGGACTCCGCCTCGACGAGCTGCGACCAGGGTCGTGGGCGAACAACGCGGTCGACGCGGACTTCCCGCAGCTCAACACGCAGGATGTCGTGATCGCGACGGCGGGCTCGGCATGAGCTCGATCCTCGTCACCGGCGCGTCCACCGGGATCGGAGCAGCCGTCGTCGCGCACCTCGACCAGGCCGGCCACGACGTCTTCGCCGGCGTGCGCAGCACCGCTGCGGCCGACGAGGTGGCGAACCGGTCCTCGAAGCGGGTCCTGCCCGTCATCCTCGACGTGACCGACGCGGATCAGGTGGCCGACGCGACCGACGTCGTCCGGTCGAAGGTCGGCCGCTACGGCCTCGACGGGCTGGTGAACAACGCTGGGATCGCGCTGGGCGGCCCGGTCGAGTTCCTCCCGCTCGAGGAGTGGCGCACGCAGTTCGAGGTCAACGTGATCGGCCAGGTCGCGGTCACGCAGGCGCTGATGGCGCCGATCCGCGCCGCTCGCGGTCGGGTCGTGTTCATCGGCTCGGTGGCCGGCATGGTCTCGTCGCCGTTCGGCGCCCCGTACGGGGCGTCCAAGCACGCGATCGCCGCCGTGGCGCAGTCCCTGCGGGTAGAGGTCGCACCGTGGGGGATCGGGGTCAGCCTGGTCGAACCCGGCGCGGTCGGCACCGCGATCTGGGAGAAGGGCGCCAGGACCGTCGAGCGGGTGACCGAGCTGGTCGGTCCGGCGGCCATCGACCTCTACGGTCCGGCGATCGAACGGCTCGACGCGCAGATCGCCGAGATCAACGCCAAGGCCCCCGGGCCGGAGAAGGTCGTCGCCGCTGTCGACCACGCGCTGTTCCACCGGAGCCCGCGACCCCGCTACACGGCGGGCACCGACGCCCGGCTCGTGGCCGTCGGCGTCAGGTTGCTGCCCGAACGGGTGGTGTCGGGCCTGCTCGAGCGCGGCTGATCCCCGTCGTTGACGCTCCCGCGGGCGTCTCGTACCCTCGACCGACCATGGCGAGCAACGATGCAGCGGCTGGGACCGACGAGCTCGTCGAGAGCGAGCTGCCGTCGTTCTCGATCGTGCTGCCCACCTACAACCGCAGCGAGGTGGTCGAGCAGACGCTCCTGCAGCTGCTGGACCAGGACTACCCGTCGGATCGGTACGAGATCCTCGTCTGCGACAACTCCTCGGATGACACGCCGCAGATGGTGGAGCGTGTCGCTTCGACAGCGTCGTCGCCGGTACGGCTCCTCTCGAGCGAGGAGCGGTTGCCGGCCGTCAAGCGGAACCAGGGCCTGCATGCCGCGACCGGCGACTACATCCTGTACATGAACGACGACGTGTGGGTGACGCCCGACTTCCTGCGCGAGCACGCTGCAACCCATGCCGCCCACGACGGTCCGATCGCCGTGCTGGGCAAGGTCGAGCAGTCGACGAAGATGCCCGAGGACCCGTTCATCGACTGGTACGTGCCGTTCGCCTACCAGCTGATCGAGGACCGGGCCGACAAGAGCGTCCCGTACCAGTTCCACTGGTCGATGAACCTCTCGCTCCCGCGCCAGGTGATGTTGGAGCGCAACCTCGTGTTCCACGAGGACTGGCGGGAGATCGGTAGCGAGGACGTCGAGCTGGGCTTCCGCTGGACCCGCGCCGGCTACCCGATCATCTACAACCCGCGAGCCTGGGGCGAGCACTACCACCCGCACTACCTGGACAGCGCGTGCAGGCTGCAGGAGGTGGTCGGCAAGGGGTTGCGCGACCTGGAGGCGCTGATCCCCGATCCGGGCCTGCTCGAGCGCTACGGGGTCGTGACGACGAAGAGCTCGCCGCGGGGCATGGTTCGGGGCGCCGTTCGGTCGCTGCTGTTCAACCGCTTCACGGTGCCGCCGCTGCAGCAGCGGCTGTCCCGGCTGGATCAGCGCAGCAGGCTCGCCGACTGGATGTACTGGAAGGTCATGCTCCACTACACCAACCGCGGCTACCGAGCCACGACGCCGAGCTCGACCGTGCCGGTGCCGACGCTCGCTCCCTCCGCGGCGTGAGGGTTCTGCTCGACGCGACCGGCCTGGGTTCCGGCGCCGGCGGCGACGAGACCATGCTGAGCGGGGTCCTCCAGGGCCTCGCCGCGGTCGCATTGCCCGACGACCGCTACGTGGTCGTCGCCGCCGAGGGCGCCGCGCTGCCCGCAGCGGTGCTCGGCGATGACCGCTTCGCGATCGAGCGTGTCCGTCGCCTTCCCGGCGCGCTGCACTTCACGACTGTCCTGCCCCGGGTGGTCGCTGCGGCGCGGCCGCAGCCCGACCTGGTGTTCTCGGCCACTCACGGGCCGATCCGATCGGCGGTCCCGCTCGCGCTGATGGTCCAGGACCTCTCGTTCGAGCACCGGCCGGAGGACTATCCGCCGTCGACCAGTCGGCGGTTGCGCTGGGCGGTGCGCACCCAGGTCCGACACGCCCGAGCGGTGCTCACCGTGAGCGAGCACGCTCGCGCCGACCTGATCCGGACCTACCGACTGGACCCGTCGCGGGTGCTGGCGGTGCCGAATGCAGCGCTTCCGCCTCCTCCGCTCGACGAGGCCGGCGCGGCGGCCGCACGTGCCGCGCTCCGGGCCGACGGGGTCGACGGCCCGTTCTTCCTGTACCTGGGCAACCTGCACCCGCGGAAGAACGTCGGGACCGTGATCGAGGCGTTCGGCCGTGCTCGGGCCGCGGGTCCTGAGCTCGACGGTCACCGCCTGGTGATCGCCGGCGGGCGGTGGTGGGGTGAGGGCGAGGAGGACGCTGCGCTGCGCCTGGCCCCCGAGGGGTCGGTGCTGTTCCTGGGCCGCGTGGACGAGGTCCAGCGCGAGGTGCTCCTCCGTGACGCCACGGCGCTCTGCTACCTGTCGCTGTTCGAGGGCTTCGGGTTGCCCCCGCTCGAGGCGATGGCCCGCTCCACGCCCGTGATCGCGTCGGATCGCACGTCGATCCCCGAGGTCGTGGGCGACGCCGGTGAGATCGTGGACGCGCTCGACGTCGATGGCGTGGCCGCGGCGATGCGCCGCCTGGCGACCGACCCCGACCGGGTCGCCGAGCTCCGCGAGCGCGGCCTGCGCCGTGCCGCGGCCTACTCCGTGGAGGCGACCGGCCGGGCGCTGCGCCACGCGTTCCAGGTGGCGCTCGACCAGCCGTGGCGTCGAGCGGTCGCGGACCGCCGTGACGACGTGCTGCGCTCGGTCGGGCTGGAGGACGAGCCCGACGCGATCACGGTCGACATCGATGTGGTGTCGCCCGCCGCTCGCTCGTCGCGACTGGAGCAGGTGTGCGAGGAGCTCGCTCCGGGCGCCGTGGCCGTGGTTCGGGTGCACGACCCCAGCGGTGGGAGCGTCGGCCGCTTCCGTCCGCTGTCAGCGGACCGGCTCTGGCGCACTGTCGAGGACCACGGCGGCGTGGTGCTCGCCGGATGGCGCGAGCCCGACCATGCCGAGCTCCTCGTCGTCCGACGCAGCTACCTCTGAAGCTCCGAGATCAGGCGAGGTCGAGCTTGCCGGGACGGTGGCGCGCCTCGATCAGGCGGACCGTGCCCGACCGGGAACGCATGACCAACGACTGGGTCGTGGCGCCGAGTCGGTCGTAGTGCACGCCCTGGAGCAGGTTGCCGTCGGTGATGCCTGTGGCGGAGAAGAAGCAGTTGTCGCCCTGCACGAGGTCGTCGGTGCTCAGCACCCGATCGAGGTCGAAGCCCGCTGCGACGGCGGCATCGCGTTCGCCGGCGTCTCGTGGCCACAGCTTGCCGACGAGCTCGCCGCCCATGCACTTGAGCGCCGCGGCCGCGATCACGCCTTCGGGCGTTCCGCCGATGCCGAAGAGGATGTCGACGCCGGAGTCGGGATACGCGGTGGCGATCGCGGCAGCGACGTCGCCGTCGCCGATGAGGCGGATCCGGGCACCGGTCTCTCGGACCTCGGCGACGAGGTCGTCGTGGCGAGGCCGGTCGAGGATGGTCGCGGTGACCTCGGTGACCGCGATTCCCTTGGCGGCAGCCACGGCCGACAGGTTGTCGGCGACCGACGCGGTGATGTCGATGCGGCCGGCCGCCTCGGGCCCGACTGCGATCTTCTCCATGTACACGCACGGCCCGGGATCGAACATCGTGCCCTGCTCGGACACGGCGATCACCGCAACGGCACCGCCACGGCCCTTGGAGGTGAGCGTCGTGCCGTCGATCGGGTCGACCGCGATGTCGACCTGCGGGTTGGTGCCGTCACCGACGACCTCGCCGTTGAACAACATCGGAGCCTCGTCCTTCTCGCCCTCACCGATGATGACGGTGCCCGTCATGCTCACGGTGCCGAGGATCAGGCGCATGGCGTCGACGGCTGCACCGTCGGCTCCCTCCTTGTCGCCCCGACCGACCCACTTGGCGGCCGCCATCGCAGCGGCCTCGGTGGTGCGGACGAGCTCCATGGCCAGGTTGCGGTCGGGTGCGCTGTTCGTCATGGCCGAGACGTTACCGACGTGCAGGACGGCGCCCCAAGGTGGACGTGGATGCGAACATGGCGGCATGGCGCACATCGACGATGAGGATCCGATTGACGAGGCAGACGGCGAGATCCCAGAGGAGCGCGACGAGGTCGAGGTCGTCGAGCCGTCGATGGGCGGTTCCGATGATGAGGAGCTCACCTACGACTGCACGACGTGGGCGGGGGAGTCTCGCGGGCTGTTGGCGAGCCTGCTCGAATCCCGCGGCATCCGCCACGTGTGGCAGGGCACGGTCGTGTCGGTGCTGGTCGAGGACGAGGAGGCGGTCGACGAGCTGATCGACGAGGTCATGGCCTCGGCGCGCCCGGCGCTGGATCCCGACGCCGCCAAGGTCGTCTACGAGGTGGGTGGTTGGCCGGCAGCGCTGCAGACGATGCTCGCCGACTCGCTCACGGTCGCTGAGCTGCCCTACGAGTGGGACGAGCGCGGGGACCTCGTGGTGTACGCGGAGCACGAGGAGGACGTCGAGGTCATCCTCGACGACATGCCCGACCCCGATGACCCCGAGGTGGCCGGTGAGGTGAGCTCCGATGACGGCCTGGCCGTCCACGAGCTCCTCGACCGCTTGTTCCTCGCGTCGGGTCGCCTGGCGTCCAAGGATGACGCCACCTCGGTGCTCGCCGTCGACGACGTGGTCGCCGTCCTGGAGCGGATGGCGCCGCCGTTCGGGGTCGAGCCACCGCAGTGGCGCCTGCTCGTCGGTCGGGCGGCGACGTTGCGCGACGCGCTCGCCGCCGCACCCGGTGAGCCGGGTGCGCTCGACGACGCCGAGCTGCGGGTCGCCGCGGCCCAGGCCCGCGACGCGGTGCGCCAGTACATTTGAGGGCTGCGTATCAGGCGTCCAGCAGCAGCACGTCGTCGCGATGCAGGACGGAGAGCCCGCGGTCGAACGTGACCAGCCTCGACCGGTGTCGGCGGGCGAGCGCGACCAGGTGGGCATCGGTCACCTGCCGGTGGCCGATGACGCCGGCGAGTTGCTCGCGGTCGTAGGGGAGGTCATCGGGCCAGAACCTGTGCCACGGCTGCGCTCGGACCTGCTCCAGGACACCGACCGACTCGGACGCGCTGCGCCCTTCCCGGAGGAGGAACCGCAGCAGCGCGCCCTCCGTGACCGGGCACGTCGCCAGGTCGATGCCAGGTGAGTCGAACCACTCGGTGGCCGGAGCGTGATGGACGTGCTCGGCGACCACCAGGGCGATCAGCACGTTGGCGTCGACCAGGTGGACGGTCACTCGATGTCGTCCAGGGACCGGACGTCGTCGACCGAGACCGCCCGACCGACGGCGACGATCGGCATGCCGCGTGCGCCGGTCGCGGTCGCGTCGGCGGTCGGTCCGGCCAGGCCCGCACGGATCAGGTCAGCGATGACCTGACCCATCGAGCGACCGGAGTCGTGCGCGATCTGGCGGGCGAGCTCGTGCAGGTCGTCGGGAAGCTCGATCGTGGTGCGCACCTCTGCATCGTAACATCAGATCATCATGATGTGGCCTGTCGGCAGCCGGGGAACGCAGCAGTGGCGCGGTGGGTACGTTGGTGCGGTGATCCTCGCCGAGCTCGAGGCGTTCCACTCACGCCCGATCGCCCCCACGCGTCGGATCGCGCTCGGGGACCTGGACCTCCCGTGCGAGCCCGCTCCCGGCTTCGGCGGGATCCTGCTCGGCGGCATCGTCGCCCGCTTCGTCGCCGATCTCGACGAGGACACGGCGCTCGACGTCACGACGCTCATCGGCGACGTCGAGCGAGGTGCCCGCATCGCGCAACCGCGGGCGCGTCACCGCCTCCAGCAGGACCGGGTCGGGTTGCGCCCCTGTCACCACCGTCTGGTGGGACGGGGTGAGTCGATGGCGTTCGACATCGACGCCACCCGCGGCACGCCCGCCCAGCACGTGCTGTGCGCGGTGTACGCCGCCGAGACGCTGCCGGTCACGGCTCGTCCGGCGGTGGTCGCCGCGTTGCGCAAGGGGCTCCGCTGGCGCGGCACGCTCGATCGGGGGCTGATCGCCCACCTGGCCGGTCACGGCGTCGACCTGCCGATGTCTGCGTCGTCGGACCCGTTCGCGTGGGCCATGCGCGTCCTGCAGCTCGGCACCGTGTCGTCGAGCACCGCGCTGTCGCCGACCGCAGCGCTGCGATTCGACGAGCCGACCCGGCGCGACGTGCAGCAGGCGTTCCGGGAGCAGCTGCGAGCGGTGCACCCCGATCACGGGGCCGACGACGACGGCGCGGCGCAGCGGATCGCCGAGCTGGCCGAAGCCCGACGGATCCTTCTGGGCTGATCGGATGGCACGACCGTTCAGGCCGCGGGCCGTCGCGGGGATCGCGCTGTGGCCCGGTGCAGGCTCCGCATCGGATCACCCCGGACTCGTGGCGATCGAGGACGGTGTGGCACCGCTGCGGGTGGCACGCATCGACTTCCCGTACCGCCGGGAGGGCCGACGGGCCCCGGACCGTGCTCCCAAGCTCATGGCGTCGTTGCGCGACGAGGTGGCGGGCCTCTGCGACCGCTGGGGGACCTCCTCTGGTCACCTGGTCCTGGGCGGTCGGTCGATGGGTGGGCGGATCGCGTCGATGGTGGCAGCCGGAGCCGACGGCATGGACCCGCTCCCCGTGGCCGGATTGATCCTCATGAGCTACCCGCTGCATCCGCCGGGCAAGCCCGATCGCTGCCGCACCGAGCACCTGCCGCAGCTCCGGTGCCCCGTGCTGCTCATCAGCGGAGATCGGGACACCTTCGGTACCCCCGCGGAGCTGGCTGCGGCGCAGGAGCTCATTTCCGGACCGGTCACGTCGGTCACGTTGGAGCGCAAGGGCCACGACCTCAAGCGGGCCGACGACGACGTCGTGGCCGCGGTCCGCGACTGGCTGGGCCCGCGGAACCTCGACTGAGCACGATCGGGAGGGTTCGCTCCCGGGGCGAGCGATCAGCGTTCGGCAGGGTTGAGCTCTTCGAGCTCTCGTCCGCCGGTCTCCGGAACCGCCAGCGCCAGGGCGGCCGCTCCGAGCGGCGCCAAGGCGAGCAGGACGAACGTCAGCGAGTAGCCGCCGGCATCGACGCCGAAGCCGGCGACGACCAGGCCGAGCACGCTGCCGCCGACGGCGAGCACGTTGAGCGCACCGCGGGCGCTGCCGCGTCGGGCTGTCGGGAACAGCTCCGGTGCCAGCACGCCGAGCGGGGCGACGGTCAGGGTGCCGAGCACGGCGGCGGCGAGCGCGCTCACCCACATGGCGGCGCCCGACAGCGTGAAGAACGCCGCGCCGAACACGGCGATCGCGAGCAGGCCTGGGATGAGGGCCAGCCGGCGTCCCCGGGTGTCCGCGATGCGGCCGCCGACGATCACCCCGATCGCCGCCGGCGTCCCGGTCAGGATCGTGAAGACCGTGATCGTCAACCCGTCGAAGCCGCGATCGGCGCGCAGGTAGTCGTTCTGCAGCTGCGACATCGGTGCGATGAACACGTTCACCAGCAGGAAGAGCAGCGCGAGCAGGACGAACCTGCTGCCGCGGATCCTCGTCGCCTCCCGCGGCCGGCTCGCGGCAGCGGTGCCTGGCTCTGACCGCGATCCCGTCGTCGGCGCCGAGGGCAACGCGCGGAAGCGGCCGCTCTCGCGCAGGTGGCGTGAGGCGCTCCACGCCATCGGTGCGGTGACGATCGTCAGGCCGAACACCAGACGCCATCCGGCCGCTCCGACATCGGCGAGCGGCAACGACATCACCACGATGCCGGAACCGAGCCCGTAGGCCATGGCGCCCAGACCCGCCGCCATCGCCCGCGAGCCGGCCGGCAGCTCCTCCACGCAGATGGTGTCGACCGCGAGCAAGCCCGCCAGGGCGAGGTTGCGGGAGATCGCCTGCAACACGGTCAGCGCTCCGAGTCCCGGGACGAACGCCGTCGCCACCGTGAGGGCGATCGCTGTTGCGAAGCACCAGAGTCCGACGCGCCGGCGCCCGAACCGGTCGGCTTGGAACATGGCCACCGCCGTCAGCACCGCACCGACGCGGACCAGCGCGAAGATCGTGGCCTGCTGAGCCGACGTGCCGTTGCCGATGTCGGCGCTGGCGAAGGTCAGGACCTGGGTCAGCGGCCCGTACAGGAAGCCCGCCACCAGGCTGAACAGCGCCATCGTGGCCACGGTCCTGGCCTGGTGAAGGGTCAGGCGGTCCGGGAAGTTCCACCAGGGCCGCTGTCCGGCAGCGATGCCGTGGCGCAACGCCCGTCCGACGACCGGTCGGTAGAGCCACGACCAGTACGGGATGCCCAGTTGCCATTCGATCTCCTGGGTCACGACGACGGCGTCGGCCTCATGGCGCCAGCGCAGCCGGCGCTCGTAGCGGCGGAACGGCCCCTCGATGCAGGAGAAGCGCGCCTCGCCGACCGGTGAACCGGCGTCGGCGCCGGTTTCGAGGACCGCTTCGAGCACGAGCAGGTCGTCGCGGGGTCGGAGTCGTTGGGCGAGCGCGTCCGCGGTCACATGCCACTCGTCGGAGATGCTGCCCACGACCCTCCAGCCCGTGCGTGCGCGGCAGCATATCGGCGGGCCCGTTCCGCAGTCGGGTGCCGGACACGTGCGAGAGTGGTGACCGTGAGCCGCTTGCTGGTCCGATCCGGAGGTCCGCTCTCGGGCGAGGTCACGATCTCCGGAGCCAAGAACTCGGCCCTCAAGCTGATGGCCGCATGCGTGCTGGCCGAGGGTCGCTACGTGCTGCGCGACGTGCCCGAGATCGTGGACGTCGACATCATGGGCCGGCTGCTGGAGGCCATGGGGATGTCGGTGCGCCGCCGAGAGGACCTGGCGCTCGAGATCGTCCGAGGTCCGGACGTGGTCGCGGAAGCCCCCTACGAGCTGGTCGAGCAGATGCGCGCGTCGACGGCGGTGCTCGGTCCGCTCCTGGCGGCGACGGGATCCGCCCGTGTCGCCTTGCCTGGCGGAGACGACTTCGGGTCTCGGCCGATCGACATGCACCTGGCGTCGCTCGAAGCGCTCGGCGCCACCTTCGAGCTGAGCCACGGGATGATCGAAGGACGGGCAGACCGCCTGGTCGGCGCCGAGGTCGTGCTGGAGTACCCGAGCGTCGGTGCGACCGAGAACCTGTTGATGGCCGGAGTTCTGGCCCACGGTACGACCACGGTGCGAAACGCGGCGCGGGAGCCCGAGATCGCTGACCTCGCCGCGTTCCTCAACCGCATGGGCGGCCGCGTCCTCGGTGCTGGCAGCCCGACGATCGTGATCGAGGGCGTGGACGAGCTCCGTGCCGTGGAGCACACCGTGGTGCCGGACCGGGTCGAGGCCGTGACGTTCCTCGCCGCCGTCGCCGCCGCACGCGGGGAGGTCACGCTCCGTGGTGCCCGAGCCGACCACCTCGACCTCGTCGTCGAGAAGCTGGGTCGGATGGGGATGAGGATCTCGCCGGAGGCCGACGGGATCTGGGCCATGGCGTCGGCCCGACCGCAGCCCACCGACGTGGCGACGTTGCCGTATCCGGGCATCGCGACCGACTACCTGCCGTTGCTGGTCGCCGTGATGGCACTGGCCGATGGCACGAGCTACGCCACCGAGAACGTCTTCGCCGGGCGGTTCCGCTACGTGGGCGAGCTGGCCCGGATGGGTGGCCACATCCGCGTGGAGGGCCACCACCTTGTCGTCGACGGCGTCGCCCGACTCTCCGGCGCGCCGGTCCGCGCCGTCGACATCCGTGCCGGGGCCGCGCTCGTCGTCGCCGCGCTCGCGGCCGACGGAGAGACCACCATCCACGATGCTGGTCACATCGATCGGGGCTACGAGCACGTAGTCGACAAGCTGCGGGGACTGGGCGCCGACATCACCCGCCTCGACTGAATCGGCGGTTCCTCGACCGGACCGACCTGGTTCGGTCCGGCCCGCCCTCAGGGTGACAGTTGAGCGGTCACGACTGCTGTGGGTCGTCCGGTGTCATGAGCAACGGGGCTGATCGAAGGATCTGGCGGGGTGACCGGTGAGTGTCACACTGGGTTGGCAGACTACGAACATGTGTTCGACTGGGGACCACGACGACGAGCAGGTTGGCGACGGCAACCACACGAGTGGGGCCAGCGGCGCCGACGGCGCCGACGGCGCTGGTGGCGCGGGTGGGGCCGGAGGTGCTGGTGGTGCAGGTGGGGCTGGTGGGTTCGGTGAGCCGTGCTTCGTGGTGCCCGAGGAGTTGCGGGTGCTGCTCGACGGGTTGGTTGGTGTCGCGGGCGGTGATGTCCGTGGCGTGGATGACGACTCGTTGCTGGGTCTCTTCGACGGGTTGGAGACGCTCGATCGATTGTTCCACGCGGCCCGTTTCGGGGTGCTCGCCGAGTTGGATGCCCGGGACTTGACGGTCCGGCGACTTGGTCATGTGGTGGCGAACGAGGCGGGGTGGCGTCATGGCGCCGCGCCGGGCCGGGTGCGCCGCGATGTGGTGTGCGCGAACGCTCTTCGTCGTCATCTGCCGGAGGTGGCGGACGCGTTGGCTCGGGGTGAGATCTCCGTCGATCGGGCCCGTGAGCTGGCGTCACGGGTCAATGACCGCAACAGCGCGGTGTTGGGCAACATCCAGGACGCGTTGATCGACCTCGCCCAAGCAACCTCGACGTTTCGTCAGTTCGTCCTGGATGTGGAGCAGTTGTGTCGACTCACCGACACCGATGGGACTGAACCTTCGATGCCGCGTGATCACGGGACGCTCGCCCAGTCAGGTGATCGGGTGTCGGCGACGTTCGACCTGTACGGCACGAACGCGGTGGCGTGGGCCGAGCGGGTCAACACTGAAGCCGACCGCTTGTACCGCCAGGCGGTCGCGGAACGAGACCACGACTCCTCGAAGCTGGTGCCGCCGCGTTCGGAGTTGTTGGCTCAGGCGGTCATGAACCTGTGCGAAGCCGGTGCTGCGCACCGCTACCCGGGTCGACAGGGCCCCGCGGGATCGTTCGCGATCGTCATCGACGCCACAGCAGACGAGGCCCGAGACCTGTTCGCAGATGGTGTCCTGCT
>JACDJB010002147.1_pt1 | contig 14754 bp, 12 predicted proteins | sample 7454121 | NCBI WGS metagenome assembly JACDJB01 (sample SAMN14253290, study PRJNA609438) | sludge metagenome | isolation source: sludge after 25d culture with pyrite | collected 2018-12-20 | reverse complement strand
GGCGGACAATAGCGTCGCCGACATCGCACGGCTGGTCGCGCACGCACACCGCTTCAACGCGCGCATATTCGCCACGCTCAACACCATCCTCGCCGACGACGAGCTGGAACCCGCACGCACGCTGATCCATCAACTCTACGATGCCGGCGTCGATGCCCTGATCATCCAGGACATGGGGCTTCTGGAACTGGCTCTGCCGCCGATCCAACTTCATGCCAGTACGCAATGCGACATTCGCACACCGGCCAAGGCGCGCTTCCTGCAGGACGTCGGTTTCTCGCAGATCGTGCTCGCGCGCGAACTCGATCTCGGTGAGATCGCCGCGATCCGCGCCGCCACGCACACCGCGACCACCCTCGAATATTTCGTCCACGGCGCGCTGTGCGTCGCCTACAGCGGCCAGTGCTACATCAGCCACGCGCACACCGGGCGCAGTGCGAACCGCGGCGATTGTTCGCAGGCATGCCGCCTGCCCTATCAGGTCATCGACATGGAAGGGCGCATCGTTGCGCACGACAGGCACGTGCTGTCGATGAAGGACAACAACCAGAGCGCGCACCTCGAAGCCCTGGTCGACGCCGGTATCCGCAGTTTCAAGATCGAGGGCCGCTACAAGGACATGGGCTACGTGAAGAACATCACCGCCCATTACCGCACCCTGCTCGACGAACTCATTGCCCGCCGTCCCGAATTCGCACGCGCCTCGTCCGGCCGCACGCGCTTCACGTTCAGGCCCGACCCCAACCAGAACTTCAACCGTGAATTCACCGATTATTTCGTCAATGGCCGCCAGGCCGACATCGGCGCCTTCGATTCGCCGAAAAATCCCGGCCAGCCGGTGGGCTACGTCACCCGCCTCGGCGATGCGTGGATCGAGCTCGAAACCGACGATCCTGCGACCGTGCTCAACAATGGCGACGGGCTGTGCTACTACACCTTGCAAACCGAGCTTGCCGGATTTGCGGTGAATCGCGCCGAGCGGACGGAGCAGGGTGGTTGGCGGGTGTTTCCGCGCGATGCGCTGGCGGATTTCGAGAATCTGCGTATGGGCACGCGGATCAACCGTAACCGCGACATGGCCTGGCAGCGCCTGCTGGAAAAGCCCTCTGCTGACCGCCGCATCGGCGTGTGGTTGCATTTCGGCGAGACGGCCGATGGCTTCGCGCTGACACTCACCGATGAAGACGCTCATGTCGCCAGTGTGCGCGCAGCGCATGCAAAGGAAGCGGCGCGCGACGCGGCGAAGGCCGAAGCGAACCTGCGCGGGCATCTCGGTAAGTTCGGCGCGACAGTCTTCGAGGTTCTGGATCTGCGCAGCGAGGTGTCGCAGCCCTGGTTTCTGCCCGCCGCGTTCGTCAATACCCTGCGCCGCGATGCCGTGGCGGCGCTGGAAGCGGCACGCGCCGCGGCGTACGTGCGTCCGCGGCGGGCGCAGGCCGTGGAACCGCCGGTGGGCTATCCGGAAGATACGCTCAGTTACCTTGCCAACGTCTTCAACCACAAGGCGCGCGACTTCTACGCCAAGCATGGCGTCGAGGTGATCGATGCGGCCTATGAGAGCCATGAGGAGACCGGCGAGGTCTCACTCATGATCACGCGCCATTGCGTGCGCTATGCGCTCTCGCTGTGCCCGAAGCAGGCAAAGGGCGTCACCGGCGTGCAGGGCACGCTGCGTGCGGCGCCGCTGACCCTGGTCAACGGCAGCGAACGGCTGACGCTGCGCTTCGACTGCAAGCGTTGCGAGATGCACGTGGTGGGGAAGATGAAGCCAGCGGTCGTGCGCCGGACGGAGCCGTTGAATTTCTACCGCACCTGCCCCTGAGCGCACGTCCCGTCACCGGGCTACGGCTTGGCGAGCTTCGTCGACATGTGCACGACCTGCGCCGGTCGGTTCGTGACCCGACCCAGATCGGGCGCGCCGGACTCGCTGCGGTCGAGATGATAGAGCGCGACCACGAGACCGAACGAAGCCAGCACCAGAAAGTGCGGACCGAATAGCCAGAACACCAGTGGTACCGCGAAAAAGAAGGTGCGCATGCCGACCGCGAACAGATTGCCCGCCCGCTGCAGGCGACGCGCGACCGTCTGCGGCGCCAGGCTGTGATGTGCCCCGTGATCCGGCACGTTCACCATGAAAACGACATGATTGGCCAGACGCACCGACATCACGAAGGCGAAAAAAGCGATGATGAAGTCGGCCAGAAGACAGGTGACCTTGAACACCGACCACGCCGTCGTCGACCCATCGGAAGCGCCCAGATTCATCCAGGTATGCGCCATGTGATCCGCCTGGCCGGACAGGCTGAGCGTCCCGATGATGAGCAGTGCTGCGGTGGACGCCATGAGCGATGCACCCATGACGAAATTGCGCAGGGTCTGTACCGCCATCACATCCTTCGACGCGTTGCGCATGACGTTTTCGACCCACAGGGACCGCGCCAGCGCGTTGACGCCGTGGATCGTGTAGGTTGGATTGCCTCGCACCTTGAAATGCAGGAATACGTAGTAGGCGATGACGCTGCCGACGCTGATGGCGAGTGCCGCGGCGTCGCGGTCGAGGGCGGCCAGTGCGTGCATCGCTTACAGCGCTCCCTGCATCGGCGTGGCGGCATGCGCGACGGTTTCGGGTCTGCGCGGCGCCATTGTCCGCTCGCACGGAGCTTCCGTGGATGTCGCCGCGGGCTCGATGCGTCCGAGTTGGGCACGCAGTTCGCGCAGCGTGCTGATGTTGGCGAAGGCGAGTGCGTCGAGGATCCGCCCGCCGGGTTCGTGAATCGTGCTCATACTGGGCTCCTGGTTTGAATGTCTGCATAGTATTAAGCAGCAAGCGTGCCAGAGATGTATGGCATTGAAAATGCAAAGATTTTCATGGCGGAGAGTGGACGCCGCACGGCCGGTGTTGCATTCTGATGCACCTCGAGTTTGAAATGGCAATATAATGCACTGATAATCCACAATAATTATGTGATGCACGCTTTTCTTGCAAAGTGCAGTCGAGTGTTTAAAATTGCATCACTCTTTAGCGAATCACAACGGGTGTCGTCGGGTGGAACCAGCCAGGCACAAGCACTTGCACCATTCATTGCAGGGCAAGGTCAGGCTTGGCTATTACGTGGTCGCGGCGGCGATATTCATTGCCTCGCTGTTCTTCGTCGGTGAACTGCGCACACTCGAGGCACGCGTGGTTCAGGGATTGCGCGCCACGGAACTGTTCAATACCGTGCTGGAAATCCGCCGCTTCGAACGCAATTATTTCCTCCACCGCCAAAGTGCGGACTTGCGCGAGAGCATCCAGTACGTACAGCGCGCGGAAGAACTCCTCGCACGCAACGCCGCCGATTTCGCCGCAATCACGACCGCGGCGCGGCTGGCAGCGCTGCGTGGCGTGCTGGATGCATATCGCGTACGCATGGCGGAGCTGGCGGCAGCGCCGCTGCCGCTGGAATCCGCCGAACCCGAAGTGCGGCGGCTGGGGCAGGAAGCGGTCGCTCTGGCCGAGGATATGGCGGCCGCCGAGCGCCATCAGTTGCGCGCCACGTTGGCGACTTTCAGTTCGCTGCTGCTTGGCGTCATCCTGGGCATGGTGCTCCTCATCATTCTCATCGGACGCGCGCTGTCCCTGCGCGTGGTGCGACCGCTGGAAGAAATGGAGGCGCGCGTCGCCGCGCTGTCGACGAACCGGCGGGGATCCCTGAGTGCCCCCTCGGACGACCGTGAGGTCGTCGCGATCATCGATGCCTTCAACCACATGCTCAGGGAACTCGATCAGCGGCAGAAATCCATGATGCGCTCGGAGCGTCTGGCCTCGCTCGGCACGATGCTCTCCGGCGTCGCCCACGAACTGGGCAATCCGCTGTCGAACATTTCGACGTCCTGCCAGATACTGCAGGAAGAACTGGGCGAAAGCGATGTGGCGACGCAAAAGCGCTATCTGGCGCGAATCGACGAACAGACCGAGCGCGCGCGCCGGATCGTACGTGCCCTGCTGGATTTTTCGCGTGAACAGGCATTCCGGCGCGAGCCGGTGAAGTTGCGGGAACTGGTGGCGCAGACCGTCGGTTTCGTACGCGGCGAAGTCGCCGCGAAGTCGGTAGTGAAGCTGGAGATTGCCGACGATCTGACCGTTCCGGCGGATGCGCAGCGCCTGCAACAGGTATTCGTCAACCTGATCCGCAACGCGCTGGATGGTCTGGGGCCGGACGGACACGTCGCGATCGCCGCCCGTGTGGTGCATGCGGCTGCGCCGCTGGAAGGCACCGCACTCGGATCGGGCTGCGCGGCGAGCGGCGACATGGTCGAGATCAGCGTCGCCGACGACGGGCCGGGCATCGCGCCGGACACGTTGCCACGCATCTTCGATCCTTTCTTCACCACCAAGGATGTGGGGCACGGCATGGGACTCGGCCTGTTCGTGGTCTACGAGATCGTCGATGAGCATGGCGGCTGCATCGGGGTGCACAGCGTGCCGGGACAAGGCGCCACGTTCCGCATCCGCCTGCCGCTCGGACCCGGAACGGAGAGCCGATGATGGACGTGAATCTGCTGATCGTCGATGATGAGAAGATCGCCCTGGAGAACCTCGGGCATGTGATGGAAAAGGAGGGTTATGCGGTCACCCTGTGCGCCAGCGGCGCCGAGGCCATACGCGCCCTTGGCAGGCAGCGCTTCGATGTGATTCTGACCGACCTGCGCATGGAAGGCGTGGATGGCATGGACGTCCTCAGAAAGAGCCGGAGCCTGCAACCGCAGGCCGAGGTCATCCTGATCACGAGCTATGCCACCGCGGATTCCGCGGTGCAGGCGCTCAAGCAGGGTGCGTTCTATTACATCGCCAAGCCCTTCCGTCTTGACGAGGTGCGCAAGGTCGTCGCCGAGGCACTGGCCAAGGTACGGCTCACCCGCGAGAACGATGCCTTGCGTCGTGAGATCGAGGCGTATCGCGACGGCAACGACATCATCACGCAGGATACGGGCATGCTGCGTTTGCTGGAGATGGCGCGCCAGATCGCCCCCGCCGATTGCAGCGTGCTCATCAGCGGCGGCAGCGGCACCGGCAAGGAACTGTTCGCCAGATATCTGCACCGCAACAGCACGCGCCACGCGGGTCCGTATGTGGCGGTCAACTGTGGCGCCTTCACCGAGCAACTACTCGCGAATGAGCTGTTCGGCCACGAAAAAGGCGCGTTCACCGGCGCCACCGCGCTGAAGAAGGGACTCATCGAAGTCAGCACCGGCGGCACGCTGTTTCTCGACGAGGTGACCGAGATGAGCACCTCGATGCAGGTCAAACTGCTGCGCGTCCTGCAGGAACGGGAAGTGCTGCGTATCGGCGGCACACGGCCGGTGAAATGCGACGTGCGCATCCTCGCCGCCACCAACCGCGACATCACCGAGGCGGTCCGCGACGGCAGCTTCCGCGAGGATCTCTACTTCCGCCTGAACGTGGTCAACCTGCACATTCCGCCGCTCGCCGAGAGGCGCGGAGACATTCCGCTGCTCGCACAGCATTTTCTGCGCAAGTACGCCAGCCGCATGGGCAAGCCGGTGACGCGCATCGCGCGCGACGTCATGACCGTGCTTGCGGAATACCCGTTTCCCGGAAACGTGCGCGAGCTGGAGAACCTCATCGAACGGGGAACCGCCCTGGCGCAGGGTGATACGATCGAGGTCGAGCATCTGCCGGAGTCTCTGCAGAAGGCAGGCGTGCTCGCCGTGCAGAAGGTCGCCGGACGCCTGCCCACACTGGAAGAACAGGAGCAGCGCTACATCAGCCGGGTGCTGGAGGAAGTGAAGGGCAACCAGACCGCGGCGGCGCAGATTCTCGGTATCAACCGGGCATCGCTATGGCGCAAGCTCCGTGCGATGCAGGCCGCAGTACCGAACGAGTGAACTCACCCCGAACGTTGGGGGAGGTTTCCTGCAAGGGTTTCGAGGCAGGCCGTGTGCTGCGCCTCGGCGCGTCGGAATGCCACGATCAGCTGCTCCGCCTCCTCGGTGAGACGGCTGCCGCCGGGACCGCTTTCCACCAGCGGTACGTCCCACGCGGTATTCATCGCATCGACCGCGTCCCAGGCGGCCTTGTAGCTCATTTTCATCGCTTTCGCCGCGCGTGAGATCGAGCCGGTTTCGCGGATGCGCTGCAACAATTCGACGCGCCCGCGGCCGAGAAAATTGCGGCCGTCGAGGGTGAGCCAGAAGCGGCCGTCGGCCTTGAGCGGAGTGGTCATGTGCCGAGTGTAGCAAACGCCCCCGGCGTGGCCGCGGTCGACTAGAATATTCGCATGAGCCTACGCATCCCACGTCGCGCATGACCGCATTCGTCGCTATCGGCGTGGGGGCTGCCATCGGTGCCTGGCTGCGCTGGGGGCTGGGCCTGTGGCTCAACCCCCTGTTCCCTTCGTTGCCGCTGGGCACGCTCGCCGCCAACGTGGTTGGGGGTTATTGCATCGGTCTGGCGCTGGCCTGGTTCGCCGAACACCCGGGGGTGCCACCGGAAGCGCGCCTGTTTCTCATCACGGGCGTGCTCGGCGGTCTCACGACGTTTTCCACGTTTTCCGCCGAGGTCGTCACCGCGCTGATGCGCGGCCTGTGGTTCACGGGCGGCGCGATCGCACTGGCGCATCTGGGCGGGTCACTCGGTGCGACGGGGCTTGGCTTCTACACCTTGAGGCTCATCAAATGAACACGGTCTGCCTGCGGATTTTCGTGTCCGAGTCCAGCCGTCACCACGGCAAGCTGACCTATGAATGGCTGCTCGACACCGCCCAGGCACTCGGTGTGTCGGGCGGTTCGGCGTTTCGCGCCCTGGCCGGATTCGGCCGCCACGGCCGCCATGATGCCGGTTTCTTCGAGTTGGCGGGCGACTTGCCGGTGGTCGTGGAATTCTTCGTCGACGCCGCCGGGGCGGACCGACTGTTGCAGGCAGTCGGCGATGCCGGCCTGCAACTGGTCCATGCGCGCTGGCCGGTGCAGCTCGGCGTGACGGGCACGTCGCCGCGTTGAAATGAAGCGGCGAGCGGGCGTTCAGTAATGCAGGTCGCTCGCGGTGAACAGGCGTACGGGTGCGGCGTCGAGCACGCGGGTGAGCACTGAATTCATCGTCGCACAGTCGTTGTCGAAGCCGCCGTGGCTGCGGCTTGACGCCAGCCCCTGCGCGATCGCGGCACTTTCCGACGCAGGGTCGGGCGCGATGCCGGTCGACACGACCAGCGCGGGCCGGCCGTCGACCGTGCCGCCGTACACGCTCGCGAGTTCGGGATCGGCGTCGAGAAAAGCCTTCATGCCGAGGATCGGTACCCCGCGCGTGCCTTCGAAGGCGTTGGAGACCAGGTAGAGCAGGGATTTGCCGTAAGGTCCGACACTGTCGTCCTGCTCCAGCTTGTCGGACAGGAGATAGATGCTGGGCAGGGGAGCGTGGCCCGCACGGACGCTGGGCAGAACCCGGTTCTTGAAGGTGTCCGTGCGGATCGCCGGGGCGAGGAACTGCACGCTCTTCAGCGGGACGCCCAGGCCGGACAGCTGCGGCAGCGCGTGCGCGGCGAATATGCTGCCAGCGGAGTGGCCGACGATGTGCAGTTCCCAGCCGGTCTTGTCGTGGCTGGCGAGCTTCTGGCGGGCGAGCGCGACGTACTGCGCGACGAGCTGGATGGCGCCTCGGTTATGCCGGTGGTCCGACGCGAGCTGGGCATTTTCCTTCATTTCGCCCCAGAGCTTGAAGCCGGCGCGCGCGAGCGTGAGCTCCAGCACGCGGTCCTTGGCCTCGGTGAGATTTTCCAGGAAGCCGCCGCCGGCGAGCTTGTCGGCATTGGTGAAAAGATCGGTGAACAGGTTGGCGAGGGTGGCGAGAAAGTCGCTCTCCCACATGATGTGCAGCGGGTAGATCTCGTTGGCGAGCATGACGTCGCGCATGGCGACGATCCGCTTGGCGGAATCCGCTTCCGAATTGAGGCCGCCGTGCAGGTAAAGCAGGATGCGGCGTTTCTTCCAGCCTTGCGTGCGCGCAGGAATGGTGTCGCAGAAGAGACGCTCGAGGTCGGACTCGGTGGTCCAGTATTCGCCGGAATCGGAAAGCTCGCCGTTGTTGCCGACATCGATGACATAGGGGCGTATCTCGGGTAGCGGTATGGCCCGGCTCGCGCGCTGGAGGCCGGCTGTGTCGATCGAGCGGTCGCCCGCCCAGAGATCGAGGGTGACCGGCACGCCGAGCTGGGTCACCCAGACGTCGGTGGCGTGCATGAGGAAATCCTCGTAGGGCAGGAAGGCGAAACCGCCGGCGCCCCAGCCAGGCCCCCAGGAATTCTGGACGACGAAACCCTGCGGCGTATAGCCGACGAGGGCGACGGCGTGGCCGCCATCGGCGCGGCCGCTGCGGCGGATCACGGGGAAGCGGTAGGGCTGCTTGCGGCCCTCCACTGCGATGTCCACCGTGGTGCCGCCCTTGCCCGCGCCGGGATCGTCCCAGCCTGCATGCACCATCAAGGTGGCGTAGAGGATGCCGGTCTCATTGAGCGCCGTGTGCATGTCGCGCACCTCGGCGGGCCGGATGCGGTAATAGGCACCGCCGGGCGCCTGCATCGCCTCGGCGATGACCGCGTCGGTCATGTGCCGGATGCCGTGCTGCGTGGCCTGCCACGATGCTTCGCGGCACACGCCGTGCTTCACCCAGGCCTTGATTGCGCCGCGTGCCGACGAACCCTCGTAGTCTTCGCCGGGCCACTCATCGTAGCGCCGCGCCAGCTCGTACAGCATGCGCGGGCTGACGCGTGTGCGTTCGCCCTGAACGAGGCGCAGAAAATTCACCACGGCAGCCAGGGCAAAACCCGTGCACGCGCCGTCCTGTCCCTGGTCGAGGATGTGCGAACGGGGAATCAGTGGGCACGACAGATACGCGTCGGGCAGTGAGATCAACGCCGGCCGGTAGTACCAGTCGCGCAGGTCGATGCGGTCCGGGAAGGCGTCGAGGCGTTTGCCGGACGCGCGTTCGGCCGTGCTGCGGGGGGCGCCGGATTCGTCGGTCATGATGAATTCCTCCTGGATGTGTGCGAGTGGGACAGGTTCAGGCCTTGTCGCGCCGTGCGCGCAGGATTTCGCAGGTCCAAGGCAGCGCCGGCCCGGTGTCGCCGGCCAGTGCCTGGCGTTCCGCGGCCTCGATCAGCGCGGCTTCGAACACGGCTCTGCCGGTGTGGTGACCGAGCTTGCGGTAGCTCTCGAACTGCGATTCGTCGAACCACTGGTCCGCGGTCGACTGGTGCGGGAAGCCCGGATGGGTACATTTGTAGTTCAGCAGATCGGCCGGCTCCTTGCCGGTGAGGCGTGGCTTGATGTAGATGAGGCAGCCTTCCGCCGCATCCGGATAGACGATACGCCCCACCGCCGAATAGCCGGCTTCGAGTTCTTCCGCGTGGATGTCGATGATCACGCCGAAGTCGGCGTAGCATTTGCGGATGGCGTTGCCGAGATCGCCGAAGGTGCTTTTCGGGTCGGCGCCGGCATCGACGGCGACGATGCAGGCGCAACGCCGTCGCACCAGTTCGTAGATACCGAGATTCTCGAAGTGACCGCCATCGGACAGGTAGACGAAGGGCGAGGTGTGTTCGGTGTGACCGAACAGTTCGCTCAGGAGATAGATTCCGCCAAACGGCGGGTCCTGCCAGGTCCACATCCGCTCGTTGGCCGGATTGGGGCTCCAGTGACCGAGACGAACGTTGAACACGGTCATCAGGAACGTCAGCGCGGGCGAGCTGTGATAGCCCATGTTGGGGGACGCCGCGGCACCCGAGATCGCCATCGCCGACCCCATCCAGACCCCACCCATGTATTGGGCGATGAGCCGGTAGTGGCTGAGCAACTGGCCCTTTTCGTCGGGCAGCACGAAGCTGTAGCCCGACGCCAGCGGCGTGAACGCAAAGGCGGCAGCTCGCCGCTCCTGCCATGCGAGTTGCTTGCCGGCGACCAGATTCATCGCCGTGTTGTGGATGAGGAAAGGACGCTGGTATCGCGCTGGATCCGGCGTGGCATCGCGGAGGTCGGACAGCCTCATGTCGTCGCGCGCATCGAAGCCGGTGAAGGGATGTGGCACGCGGTCCTTGCAGTGCGAGGCGCCGAGGTAGCAACGCGTCAGCCGCTGGCGATAGAAGTGATAGATCGAGAACAGGTTGACGTCGATGCGCGAAGCCAGCGCGGCCGCCAGCAGCAGGCTGCCGGCACACAGGGCGGCGACCCAGCCGAGGCCGGGGCGCTCGAAATTGACACCTTCCTGGTGCAGCGCCGTCATGAAATCCCCGGGTGCGTCGGTGGCTGTCGCGCAGCCATCGCAAAACGCGGGCAGCATCAACAAATGATGCAGGCCGAATGACAGCAAGCCCAGCAGGCCCACGATGAAGACATAGGGCATGAGCTGTGCCGCACGATCGCGCCAGGCCCTGCCGGAAGCCTCGCTGGCTTTCGTGCTCCGCCCCAGCAGGACACCGGCGACGGTCGACAGCAGCCAGGTGATGCCGCCGGCGGCGAGGAAGGCGTGCGGTGCCCAACGGAAGAAGGCGGGTGCAACGTAGACGATGCTGAACAACGTTGCCCACACCAGCGCGACCAGCAGCACCCAGCCACCCAGGCGCGACCACCACTCGCGCGAGTCATGGGAAAAATAGCGGCCCATCAATCCGATATGCGTCACGACGGTGAGCGAATAAAACTTCAACAACAGGGCGGTGGCGAACGCGGAGGCGATCCAGGAACCGTTGTAGCCTTCGCCGAACTGGCGCATCGCGTGCGTTGCTTCCGCAAACCCCGCCAGCAGGAGCCCGCCGATTGCGCCCGCCATCAGCGCGAAGAGCAGCATGGCGGCGAGACGCGCGGGCGGAATCCCCGGCGTCGTCTGGCCCGGCTGAGCGGTTGCGCTGCCGACGATTCGGCCCAGTACCCAGCCTGCCGTCCAGGGCAGTGCGTAGACCAACGTGCTCCACAGCACCCAGCCGCCGAGCGAAATGCGATCCAGCGCCTCGGCGCCGGCGTAGAAACCGTAGGCGATGAGCCACGCCGACAGCAACCCCGGCAGTACCACCAGCGTCAGCACGCCGGACTGGCGAGTGTAGAAGGGGCGTGATTGCAGGTTTCCGCGGCGGCCTAGGTTCAGGCCGATGAACAGCATGGCGACGACGATGCACAGGATGCCTCCGCCGAACAGTGGCAGCAGGTTCGTGTCGCCGCCGCCGGCCAGCCGGCGGATAAACCCCACCAGCAGACGCGGCAGCAGCAGGACCCCGCCCAGCGCGAGCAGCAGCAGGACGAGATTGAGGTACAGATTGCGCAGGTAGGTGGCGACGGCGGTGAGCGTGTCGGCGGAAAACAAGCTCGCCTTGGGCGTGAGATAGTTGCTGTAGCTCCTGAGGAAGCGGATCGCCGGTTCTTCGCTGCCGCCGGTCTGAAGTTTCGGCTCGGCATCCTCGACGCGTCCGTCGCAGCGCCGGTCGATGAAGGCGGACAGCCAGCCGCCGACGTATCCGCCGCCGGACACACACGACAGATAGTCAAACTGGCGCAGCAGGCGGAGTTCGGCGAAGGCCTGGATGATGCCGAGATTGAACGTCGCGCTGCGGATGCCACCACCGGAAAACGCCAGCCCGGTCAGCGGCCGGTCGGGACCGTCGCTGCGACCGTCCGGTTCGCGGATCGCTGCGCGCTCCTGCGCGAAAACGGCGTTCCAGTCGAGCGAGCCGGGCGCCTTATCCATCGATCGCGGCGAGATACTTGCTGTGCGACCAGCCGACGAGATCCATGATGCCATTGACCTCGCCGACCACGTCGACCTGCCACCACAGGCCTTCCTTCGCGAGTACTTCGACTTCCGTTCCCGCCGGTAGCGGTGTACCGGGTAGCGCGTTGAATCCCGGGCCGGGGCCATCGCGCACGTAGAGGCGGGCGGTGGTGCGGTAGCGCTCGGGGTGATCGTCGCCGCGACCGAACAGGCGTGCCCGGACCGAGCCCAGCGGAAAATCCGGTTCCGGATCGCGCTTGCGGCCGGGCGCGATGTCGTCGTGGCCGAGCACATCGACCAGCCCGTAATGCGAAACCAGTGCCAGCCCGCATGCCAGCGTTGCCTCGATCTGTGCGGGCGTGTAGGTGTGCCAGCCGCACGGTGGCGCACCGGGACGATCGTGCTTGTGCGGTGCGACCGTGACCTCGCGGTCCGGATAAGGGCGGCGGGTGAGCGGGGACACCCAGGCGCCCCCGCTACGGATCAGCACGCCGGCGTTGTCGATCTCGATGCCGATACTGTGCTGGTTGAGCCCGGACAGGTTCCCCCAGCGCGATTGCCCGGCGTGCCAGGCGGCACGATTGAACGGCACCATCTGCGTCACGCTGCCGTCGCGCGCGATCACGAGGTGCGCGGAGACCCTCGACGCCGGATCGCGGAACCAGGCAATCGTGCCGGCCGCGCTGCTGCCGGCGGTGTAGTGGATCACCAGAAAACGCGGCGTGATGATGCTCCCGGTATGGGGGCTGGCGGCCCAGGCCGCGGCACTGCCGTCGTCGCGCAGCAGCCGATGCGTGCGGATTTTCATGGATGCCGTTTCTCCCGGAGCGCGTCGCCTTGCGCCGTGGCTCTCAATCACCATAGGACAAAGTGCGCCGGATGGATATGCCGATACGCGCAGATGAAGCGTTCCGTGGGATGACGAGCAAGGCGTAGCCTTTGGCTTCGATGAGGGTGCGGCCCAATGCCCTGTCGGCCCGAGGGTTGAACCCGGCTTCGCGTACCCCATATACCTGCTACACGTCCCGAGAGGAGCCGGCGATGAGCGAATGGGTGGAAGCACGCGTAGTCGAACATATGGACTGGAACGGGAGGCTGGTTTCGTTGCGCTTTGAAGCCGAGCTGGCCCCCTTCGCTGCGGGTCAGTTCATTCGCGCAGGGATGGACATCGATGGCGAACGCATCGGGCGCCCGTATTCCATGGTCAACGCGCCCGACGAGCGGCCGCACGAGATCCATTTCAACGTCGTCCAGGACGGTCCGCTGTCGCCGCGTCTCGCGCAGCTTCGGCCCGGTGAGCGATTCTGGGTCGTCCCCGCGCCGAATGGATTCCTCACCCTGGACGAAATTCCAGACGCCCGTCATCTCTGGCTTCTCGCCACGGGGAGTGCCATCGGTCCGTTTCTTTCCATCCTGAAAACCGCCGCGCCCTGGTCCCGGTTCGAAACGGTGGTACTGGGCCATTCGGTGCGCACGGCGGACGACTTGAGCTACCCGGACACCATCCAGGAACTGCGGCAGCGCCATCCTGCGCAATTCCGCTTCGTTCCGTTCACGACCCGCGAGGACGGCGCCGACCGCCTGCACCAGCGGATTCCCGCGAGCATCGAAAGCGGCGTACTGGAGCAGGCGACCGGCCTGGCGCTGACGCCGGAAACGGCTCATGTCATGCTGTGCGGCAATGCCGGCATGCTCCACGATGCCTTGACCACTCTGGAAAGACGCGGCATGAGGCGGCATCGCCGCCGCGAACCCGGCCACGTCAGCATGGAAAAATACCACTGAATCCGGCGCGCGCGCCGCGCCGGGAAAGGGATGGCTGCGTCAGACCACGCGCAGGGGAAGCGTGGCCAGGCCATTGCTGGGGTAGGCCGCGCGCCGCGGCGGCTCGTCGCCGAGTTCGAAACGCTGCGTCCGCGCGAGCAGTTCCTCGAGCGCGACGCGCAGTTCGAGTCTCGCCAGCGGGGCACCCTGGCAAAAATGGATGCCCCGGCCCCAGACCAGGCTGGCGTCGGTGTTGCGTTCGAGCCTGACGGCGCTGGCATCATCGAACACGCGCGGGTCGCGGTTGGCGGCGATCCACATGAGCGTGAGCCGCGCACCCTTGGGAATGATCCGGCCCTGCATCTCGACCTCGCGCGTCGTGGTACGCGGGTTGGCGACCAGCGGCCCGTCGGCCCGCAGAATCTCCTCGATCGCGGCGGGAATGCGTGAGGGCTCGTCGCGCAGCCGCTGCTGCAGGTCGGGCTTTTCCGCCAGATGCAGGGCCAGGATGCCGAGTCCGGCCGCGACCGTACCGTGCCCGGCGGTCCAGTTGCGCAGGACGCTGACGATCTGGTCATCGTCGAGCGGTACGCCGTCGACCTCGGTTGCCAGCAGGGCATCGGTGGCGTCCGCGGCGTCGTGCGGCGTTGCGCGGTGCGTGGCGAGGTTGGCCTTGACGTGCTCGGAGAAGAGATTCGCCAGCGCGCGGCCGACACCGGGCTCGCGCGTGAAGGCGGCCTGCTGGTTGCCATGCACCCAGCCACCCAGGGATTCCCATTGTTGCTCGGGCCAGCCGAGCAGGGCACACAGCGTCTTCAGGGCGAAGGGCATGGCGAAGGCTTCGATGAACTCCATCTCGCCGCCTCCGGACAAAGGGGCCAGAAGCTGCGCGGCTATTTCGCGGGCGCGCGGTTCAAGCTTCGCCATTTGCGCCTGTTCGAAGTTGGGCTCCAGGGCTTCGCGATAGCGGGCATGATCAGGCGGATCGATCCCGTTCGGAATCGCCAGGAAGCGCGACACATTGCTGTACGTCTCCGGATCGGCCAGTACCGCGGTGACATCCGCGTGGCGGAACAGCGACCAGCCGATGAACTCGCTGTGCGCCACGGGGCAGCGCTCCCGCATTTCGTCGTAGGCCCGGTGCTGGTCCTCCAGGATCGAGGCATCACGCGGATTCCAGTCGTCATGCAATGCTTGGTCCATTCCGTTTCTCCTTGAGTGGAAGTGGTTTATGCGCG
>JACDJB010002143.1_pt1 | contig 14755 bp, 13 predicted proteins | sample 7454121 | NCBI WGS metagenome assembly JACDJB01 (sample SAMN14253290, study PRJNA609438) | sludge metagenome | isolation source: sludge after 25d culture with pyrite | collected 2018-12-20 | reverse complement strand
TACGACATGGACTGCTTATTTACCTTCTACACATTGCCAAACTTCTTGTTCTAATTGATCTACAGATTGATTACTTGCAAATACGGTCCATCCAAAATGCTCTGCTAGTTCAAGATATGTACCACGTACCTTGGCAAGGAACTCAAGCTCACGCTCATAGCGGTCTCTTCCTTCTTGCTTGCGTCGAAACGACTCTTCTACGGGAGTATCGAAAAGCAAGACTAAATCGGGATCCGGTAGTCGTTCTTCCAAGCGTACACACCAATCCAAATCCAAGCCAGTGATCAATCCATAAGCGAGCCCTGAAGCTTTATACCGATCCATAATAATGTAATCCATCTGTTGTAATGCTTCATGAATCTGCTCTAATTTTTCATATCGATTGGCTACATAAAGTAATTGTCTCGTCTCTGGATTAAAATCACGTTCACCATTAAGAAATTTGCGTATTTCCAATCCAATCGGCGTTTCGTAGTCTGGAAAACCGCTTAGCAGCACCTGTTTCCCTGCTTGGCGTAATCGTTCTGCAAGACGAAGCGCTTGTGTCTCTTTGCCAGATTGATCGATTCCTTCAAAAGCTATCAAGATTGCACGTTTTTTTTCCGTACGCATAGTTGTACTCCTTACGCAAAATTAATAACCGTTCATTACGAACAATTACCCTTATTGTAGCGTATTTGAGGACTTGCATCTATTGAAAGTTTATCATAAGTTTTTTTACTTCCTCCATCCAACACCATCGGAGTAAATGGAACTACCAGCTTGACCATCCCACATTACAGAAAAACCTACGCCTTGATTTTCGATATACCCTCCAAATCTATTTTCAGAACATATACCAGGATTTACATCATACTGCATATGTACTTTATCCTGAGATTCACCGATTACTTGTACCTTAGCAAAAATCGTTCCACTCACAATTGTATTTGTATCGATCCACAATCCCATTCTATGTCGGTTATGCCACGGAGGCATGGATACACGTATTGTGCCAGTTGTGTCTCCTGAGCTAGAGTCGTACGAAGCTCTGTTATTCCCGAGCTTATCAAATCCAGTAAATAATATTTGTTCGAATGTAACAGACTTAGGATCTGAGGTAAAAATCCCAATATGGTCACAGGGTACATTTGTATACCGCTCCGTCGACCATTTCCAAGATCCAAAATATAAATACATCTGTTGTTCACGATCATACAGAAAGTACTCCAAATAACGGAAATCACCGACTTGTGCACCAAATGAAGAAAAAAAGTGTTGATCTACTTTTTTAATACTTCCTTGCTCATAAAGCTTATGCAACGATAGCTTTTTATCAACAGCAAGCAATTGCTTATAGTTTAATAGCAATTGTTCGATTAATAAGGCATTATTGTTTAATGCCTCCGATAAACCCAATAATTTCTTCTTCATATAAACATCTTCTATAAATAGATTAATAATTTGTTTTCCTAATAAATATAATCGCAAGTTATCGAATTTTGTTACAAAACTAGACAAAATAAATTATATAAAAAAAGACCTAAACCATACGTTACGGTTTAGGTTGATAGTATTTTCCTTGCCATGAATCTCTAAGTTTTAGCTCAGCATCAATCGCATTTAATACTTCCCATTTTCTTCGACTCCACATCGGTCCAATTAATAAATCGGGAGGTCCATCCCCTGTTAAACGCTGTATGACCATTTGCGGCGGTAGAATCTCAAGCATATTTACCACTAATCGAATATAGTCATCCTTTTCCATTAGCTGCAATAAACCTTGCTCATATTGTTTGACCATCGGGGTTTTCTTCAATAAATGGAGGAGATGAATTTTGATTCCCTGCACATCCATATGAGCAACTGCTTGTGCTGTTGCCATCATCTCTTCCTCTGTTTCTTGAGGTAAACCGACGATCATATGCGTGCAAATCCGAATATTGTGCTTGCGTAGCCGCTCCACAGCATCATAATACGTAGCAGTATCATGACCACGATTAATTAAGGTGGATGTGCGCTCGTGAATGGTTTGTAGACCTAACTCCACCCATAAATACGTCCGCTCATTCAATTCAGCAAGCAGTTCAACGACATCATCAGGTAAGCAATCCGGGCGTGTAGCGATGGCTAGTCCAACAACACCATCTTGCTTCAAGATCATCTCATACATTGGTCGTAGTTCTTCGACTGGGGCATACGTATTCGTATATGCTTGAAAATAGCCAATGTATTTTGCTTCTGGCCATTTGAGATGCATCCGGTCTCGCACCTCTTGAAATTGCTTTTCCAACGAATCCCTTCGATATCCAGCAAAATCACCAGATCCACGCGCACTACAAAACGTACATCCTCCAATCCCAGTAGTTCCATCACGATTGGGGCAAGTAAAGCCTGCATCAAGCATGACCTTGAATACCTTTTCTCCAAAGCGGTTGCGCAAATACGTATTCCATGTATAGTATCGCTTGTCTCCCCATAAAAGCGGAGACGTTTTCGTAAAGTTTATATCCATCCTATACCTACCTTAGTTGCACAATGTTATTTTTATGCACGTGTAATTATAACATATGCTTCAATATAATTTTTTACAATAATTACATGAAACAGGGAGGGAAATCGGCTTTATTGACGAATAGTATAACCGTTTACCCATTATTTTTGGAGGACAGCCGTATGAATGATTGTAATAGCAATAACAGTATTCCATTTATAGAAGAATGGTTACTCTTTCAAAATGAAGGGAAACTCTCCGATTCTATACGCGAGGAAATCAAACAATGCTGGCTAGAAGCGCAAAACATTGGTTTGAATGGTTTTGAGACTCCCCAGACTATATTTTTAAATGATGAACAATTTCAGTCTGCATGCGAACGTTCTAGCCATCTAATCCGCATTGTCAACTATAAAGTGGAACAGCTTTTTAAACAATTAGCAGATACGATGTATTATCCTATATATCTTTTTAATCAAGAAGGAATTTTGCTAGAAAAATACGGCGAAAATCATCCGCAGCGATTTTTCGAACTAATCAATATCCAGCCAAGCTTGATGGCGGACTTTCCATTTTTCGGGTATTCTGCACTTAGTTTGACATTGAAAACCAATAAAGTTCAAGTAATGATTGGTGCCGAACATACCTGTGCTGCATTACATTCTTTTTCTACGATAGCAGTACCGATTTTTCATCCGATAAATCGAGAATGTATTGGAGTGTTAAACTTAGCGATTGACAATCATGCATCAATCCAATCCTATTTAGCATTTCTCATCTCACTTGGTATGGCAGTTGAAGAAAACATTCGCATGGAGTACTCTCATGCCAATATTTTTAAAATCCATGAGGAAACGACCAATCTAATAGATCATTATGTTTCTATCATAAGTTCTGATGGCAGAGTAGTCGATTGTAACAATGCATTACGCGAATTCCTAGCCCCAGATCCATTAATCGGTAAAATGGCCGTCGATGTAATTGCCAAAAACTTTGATCATAACTACAAGAAGTTTCCATTATACCGTGCAATTTTTTATGCGGAGGAAGCATTGAATTATGAGGTATGGACGAAAGTAAGGGGCAAAAAGTACTGCTTTTTATGCGATACGAAAATTATTTACGATCCTTTTGACACGGAGCTGTATTGGATCATATTTATTTTTAAAGATATAACGCAAAAAAAAGAGATGGAATTAACTGTGCTACAAAGAGAAAAGTTGGTCTCTCTAGGAACGCTAGCGGCTGGTCTCGCACATGAAATTCGTAATCCACTAACTACAGCTAAAGGCTTTATCCAATTTCTAAGCGAGAGTTCCACAGAAAAGGAAGCATTTACACTTGTTCAAAATGAGCTCAACCGTATTACTCAATTGGTGAATCAGTTTGTACTACTATCAAAGCCAGATTCTCCACAAATAAAGCCAATTTCCATCTACAGTATGCTAGAGGAGTTCTCTACCTTTATCCAACCCGAAGCATTGTTAAAAGGTATTGAAGTGTATACACTTTTATGTAGCACGGAAGCCTATATATTAGGCGACAAAAGCCAGCTGATACAAGTTTTTATCAATTTAGCCCAAAATGCCTTTGCCGCCATTCAGGGCATAGGCAGTCTAACGATCAAGTGTAAAGATAACGATTCTGATTTTGTTCAGATTCAGTTCATTGATGATGGGACCGGAGTCGAAGCGGACCACCTCGATAAAATACTCGATCCCTTCTTCACTACACGTGAGGAAGGGACCGGACTTGGGTTGCCGATTTGCTTTCAAATTATCGAAGCACACCACGGTGAACTGCGTATCGATAGTGAACTAGGAGTGGGAACAATCGTTACGATTTTTCTACCTAGGGAACAGAGGTCAGAAGTGAGAGGTTAGACTAGTATAATGCGGCGAAAGAGCCGATTTTATTTCAGGTGTGTCCAACCATCCTTTTGTTCTATGAGTCCGTCCTTCATCAGCTTGCCCAAAGCACGCTTGAAGGCGGATTTGCTCATTTGAAATTTCATCTGAATGACCTCAGCATCACTATGATCCCCGTAAGGCATCCTCCCATCTCTTTGCTTGAGATACGTATAAATCGATTCTGCATCAATAGAATAGCTGACCTCTTTACTTGGTTTCATCGATAAATTGAGCCTACCATCCTCGCGCACATGTGTAACACGGGCACTAACGAGTGCACCGATTGACAAAGCAAAGGTCATATCACTACGGTGGATCATACCTATATACCCTTCTTCTGTCAGTATATACGCTCCCAATTGCGTTTCATGATACACTCGACCCAATACTTCTTTATGATGGATGGTGGGATCTGCTGGTACAGCAAGCGTCTGCATATCTTGCTCCGTTGCTAGCCTAGCAAGCATTCGCCCTTGTTTATCATGATCTATCTTGACAAACAGCTTGTAACCCTTTTTCGGCCACCGTTCACGCATATTTGGCAGCTCAGATATTGGCAATAACAGATCCTTTGCAATTCCATTATCCAAGAATGCACCGAGTCTAGGCGTGATATCTCGTACCTCCAGCATACCCAATTCCCCCAAGGTGACCTTGGGTTTTTGCATCGTTGCGGCTATACGGTTTTGGTGATCGTGGTACAAAAATACCTCCACCGTGTCATTGACCTTAACTGTGCCCACAGCTTCATTTTGGTGAAGCATAATTTCCTCCTGTTCACCATTGCTCAAAAAATATCCAAAGGGTGCGGTTCGCACGACACGAAGCTGCACCAGTTCCCCTGCTTTTGCCATCCTAAATAGTCCTTTCTGCAATCAATCAAATAGATCGACAAGGTTGTTAAATAGATCTTTGTTTTGCTTAATCTTATCTTCATTTCCTAATGTACATATATAATTTTGCTGCATCGTATCTGCGATTATTGGTGCACAAGCACGAATACTTTCCCTAGTCGTAGCGAGCACTTCATCTCGTTCCTGCTGCACTTCCTCAGGCGTCAAATTGGTCAAATAATGATTTGTCGCACGCTCCCCCTTCATCGAAGGAGTCAGTGGTGAATCGAGGCGGCTAATCGTACCCAGTATGTACTTGGTCATTTCACGGTCATTACCATCAAAATTTTCAATATAATTAACCGTATCGTCGTAAATTTTTAGTGTTTCTTTTAAGTTCGGATCACGATACGATGAGAAATACACATTACCATTGCGCTCAAAACCAGCCAAGCACCCATAGGCTCCACCTTGAACTCGCACTCGATTCCACAAATAATCCAGGCTAAGGATCGTACGGAGTACTTGCAAACTGCCCGTATAGGAATGACCTAAACGCCTAAAATTGTACGCCTTTGCAACGTATTGTACCTTTGCGGAGGATAACAGACCTTCATTTAACGGCTGCAAATCAAATTGATACTGCCTTTCTTGAACTCTCTCATTGCCTAATTGCTCTGCAAACGCTGGAAAATGTGTCTGAAATGCTGAAAAGTCATTATTTTCCGTAGTTAAACTGACGAGTAGATTCGATTTTCGAAAAATGGTTTTCGCCACTTGCGTCAGTTTTGCCTCAATTTCTTCTGCACGTGCATCAAAATTGTTCGTACAATCTGTAATAAACTTGTAGAATGACAGTCCTTTGATCGTATCGTTGTACTTCGAGACTGGAGAAAAGTAGGAGAGCAACCTCGATGCCGCTACCACATGCCCAACATCAAAGAAGCGCATTTCCATCCGTGATTTCATCTCTAACAATACTTCTTTCATCCGCTTCTTATCATCAAAGCGCGAATGTTTTACGATTTCTAGCGCAAGTGCGAACAACTTTGGTAATTTATCCACAAGGGATTTTGATTTTACTACGAGCTTCGGTAAAAACTGCTGCTCATTTTGACGATCCGCATACGACTCCGCACTATAACTAAAGCCACCAGTATATAAGTCAATTTCATTCGATAGCACTTCATACGAATACTTCTCTGTACTTACATTGCCAAGCAAGCCTGCCAATAGTCCAATATACGGGAGATCTTCTTGCCCTACCCCGCTAGTATCAAAATATAGATGCACATAAGCGATCCCATTCGTAAAAATCGGGTGATGAAGTACGGTAACCGCATCAAGTTCCTGCTTCTCGAGTGGTAATTCCTCCACTTGTTTCTCAATATCCTTCAATTCTAGCAAAGGTATGCTTTCTAGCGCCTTATCGGTATCCGGAGTATTTTGCCGCTTTTGTAACACCTGTGTCTGCTCTACGATCCTTGCTATGTCTGCCTCACTCAAGCTCGCTTTGTAGTCAGCAAGCCTTTGTGCTATCTCTGCTTCCTTCGCCTCAGCCAAGCCCTTCTTTGGACGCAAAATAAGGAGCGTACGATGTTCATTGTGGAGCAAGTGTTCACGAATGAGGCGTTCAAAATAGGTGCTCGTCATTGCTGTTTTAATCTTGGCAAGCAACGGCTCGTATTGCAGATGCAATAGTGGTGGCGCATCATATAGCCAGCTATTCATGCAATTGATTGCATAAATGAGCCCCTTGGGATAGCTGCGTGTATCACCTTCTCGTAGCTCGAATTCGATCCGATTAATCGCAGCCTCGATGAGCTTCTTATCCAAGCCTTCAAGTGCTATTTTTTCTAACGTCTGGAACAAAACCTGTTCAAACTGTTCCTTCTTATCCTCATTGCTGTTCTTTACGACCACACTAAGGGATGGCTGTAATATTTGATGATCCCACGAGCCAAATACATCCTTGCCCAAATCGGCATTGATCAACGCACGTTTGAGTGGAGCAGCTGGTGTCTCTAACAGCATATATTCTAAAATAGTAAAGGCGAGTGTGAGCTCTGGATCTGTTGCGCTTCCCACAACAAAATTCATACTAAAAAACGTTTTGTCTTCTTCCTTTTCATTTTGAGCAATCGAGTATTCAACGACAACTTCCTTTGGAGAAGTAAAGGTTTGCTGCAACGGAATTGTCGAATCTGCATCGACGCGATCAAAGTGCTGCAAGTAGTCTTCATCAAGAAATTTTAATTGCTCCTCGATATCTACATCCCCATACAAATAGATATAGCTGTTCGATGGATGATAATACTTTTTATGAAAGGCGACAAACTGCTCTTGTGTCAAATCGGGAATAAATTCTGGATCCCCACCGGACTCCATAGAGTACGGAGTATCCGGAAATAGTGATTCCTGTATTTTGCGAAAAAGAATCGACTCTGGCGATGAAAAGGCTCCTTTCATCTCGTTGTAAACGACACCCTTGTACGTGATATCCTCATTGGGGTCCTCTAGATGGTAGTGCCAGCCTTCCTGCTGCATAATCTCTGGATATTTTGCGATATTCGGATAAAAAACCGCATCCAAATAGACATCCATCAAATTACGAAAGTCTTGTTCATTCCTACTTGCTACAGGATACATCGTCTTATCGGAAAATGTAAATGCATTGAGGAACGTTTTTAATGACCCTTTCGCCAGTTCTACAAACGGTTCCTTGACAGGATATTTTCGCGATCCACACAATACCGAATGCTCAAGAATGTGTGGTAATCCAGTGCTATCCTGTGGTGGAGTTCGGAATGTAATGGCAAAAACGCGATTATCGTCTTCATTCTCTAGAAATAATAATTTGGCCCCGCTCTTATTATGCTCAAATACATGTGCCAAGGAATTGATTTCATTGACATTGTGCTGCTCTATCAGAGTAAATCCATGATACGTTTTATTTACTTCCAATCGCATCGAAAATCTCCTTTCATTTCTGAAATTTACATTACCTAATCATTCCATATCAATGTCAGATTACCCTTCTTCACATTCTCTTTATTCTGTGCAATTTGGTTTTATGAAAAAAAGACCTCTCCTAATGGAAAGGTCAACGATTCGTTTATCCATAGTAAGGGGATATCATGATATATACGAGTACCCCTGTGAGGCTGACATAAAGCCAAATCGGCATCGTCCAACGCGCAATTTTGCGATGCTTTTCAATATTCATGTTAAGCCCTCGAGCAACGGTCACCAAGGAAAGTGGAACGATTGCGGCAGCCAATACGATATGGGTAAGCAAAATAAAAAAGTACACATAGCGTAACGGACCTTCACCACCGTAGGAAGTAGACTCAGCTAACGCATGATACGTTACGTAGGTTACGAGAAAGAAAGCAGTCGATGTAAATGCAGCTAGTATCAGGCCTCGGTGAAGCTTAATATTTTTTTTCAAGATCGCAAAGAGAGCCCCTAATAGAAATACAAAAGTAAAGCTATTAAATATCGCATTCATCATCGGTAAAAACGTGAGATCGAGATGATCAAAGTCCCCTAGTTTTGGCATAAAGAATAATACAGCAACGAGCAAATTGATGGCAATCGTTAGCGTGATTACGATCGGCGTGTAATTGCGCTGTTTGGTTTCACTCATTATTTATTTTCACTCCTGTGTCTTTTTGCTACCCATTATATCAAAGAATAATTCATCTTCGTATAAGTAAAACAATTGTACAGGAATCGACAAATCCCTGGAGCAACGTAGTAGAGGGACACTAAACCTGTCCCCGTGTCCCACTTAAATAATTATTTCGAAATATTGCAAAAAAAGCGTAACGAAAAATCCTTTTTGCCGATTTATATAGTATAAAGCCATTTATTAACTATAGATGGTATAAAAGGAGGAATAATATATGGTAATCAAGTCAAAAAGTGTATTTAAAAGTTTCCTAATCTTAGCTGCGCTATCACTACTCATCTTAAGTATTTCCCCAACTATGACTAGTGCTGCTACTAGCACAATGTATGAAAAGGGCGCATTGACATCCAAGCCACCGGCTGAGTCCCCCTCTCCAAGCAATGGGATAGGGCTATTTGGGGTCTATCAACTACTTTTTATGATGGAAGGTGGACTTCACGATATTGGAAATGGGACTGTTAAAATTGTTGGTGAAACGATAACAAAACAAACTGTTTCTCAACTCGGTGTAGATGTTCGTTTAGAACGCTGGACCGGGACACAATGGGTTAGTGCTTCCAACACTTATGTATTTTCAGCGTCTAATGATATTTATGTTTATGGTTCTGTTAATTTAGCTGTTGCCAAAGGGTATTACTATCGCACCGTAACTACGCACACCGCAAAAGATGGAACAATCAACGAATCACACGTTATGTATAGCGAAGATTTCCTAATTCCGCTATAAGTTCCTACACTATAAAGCCCTTATTCCTTATTAATACTCTCTTTGGAATAAGGGCCTTTTTTCAATTATTTTAGACCTTTTGCGATCATAATCATATCCGATTTTGTTATATTACCAAATATTTTGATCAATACTCCTTCATCAACCCAAAATAAGCTTAAAAAGCTATTTTCTACATCAATTAATATCCCTACATTTTCTCCTATCATAATTTCCTCTACTTCACCATCTAAGTCCTTATTTCTACTGTAAGGGATAGGCACACGTTCTTCTATAATGTAAAAATAACCATTCTCACCTTCATACTCCAAGCGAATGGAATCACCTTTTTGATTATTGCCGTTTGGACTTATAATTACCCGTGTCAAGGTATAGCCTATCTTTTGCAGGTCATCGGATAGCCTAGGTGGAAAAGATAATTGCTTTCTTGCCTCCTCAAGCGAGACTATACTTGGACCGCTTTTATTATTCTCCCTTGTCACATCCTCCTTCTTAGGTGGAGGGGTCATTGCTTCCCCTTCATTTTGATCCGGGGATTTACTCACAATACGGACCACATCGTCCTTCCACGCATCCAAAATGTGAAATAGCTTTGTAAATGCCGTTGTATTTTGCGGTATACCAGTAATGAAAAGGATAGTAACGAGTAGAGAGGCGACCCAGACTATATGTTTTATACGAAATCTACGAGATGGCTTATTATCGTCACGAATCGCTTTCTCGATTTGCTGCCATGATGGTTGCGAAGGCAGAATATGAATTGCAGTGTCCTTCAGCTTTTCCTTTATTGCCCGTTGCAAAAGTGTATCCAGTTGTTGATCACTCTTCATCTAGTACACCCCCTAATTGCTGAATCATGTGCTGTAGCTCTTTTTTGGCACGATGATAGATTTGGCGTGCTGCATTTTCTTGTATATCTAGTAGCTCTCCTATTTCCTTGAACGAATATTCATGGAATAGACGAAGCTGTATAATTTGGCGGTATCGAATGGTTAGTTGATCGATCAGACGAATAAGCTCCTCAACCTCTAGTTTCATCAATACATGTTGATCTACGGATAATGAATCTTCCTGATCGCTAGACTCACTATAAGTACTAACCTCTTCTAGGATGATTTCGTTACTCTTCCAGCTACTTTTTAAATATTTAAGCGATTCATTTTTGGCGATGGTTGCAATCCAGCCTTCAAAACTTCCACTCTCTGTCTCCTTATAGGAGCTAATGTATCGAAATGCACGAATAAAGGTTTCTTGTACGATATCTTGTGCCGCTAATTCATCGCCACAGAAGCGATATGCCGTACGGTACACAACATTATAAAATTGCTCATATAAAATTTTTTGGGCAGTCAGATCTAGTTGTTTGCTGCGGACAGAAAATAGCTTTCTCACTAAAGTGCCCTCCAAATTATTTATTAGCCTATAGCGTTACTTTCTATCATATTCTTTTCGCTTCGTAGATTCTAGAGATGGAACTTCAATTTTCAACAAAAAAACCGAATGTCCACGATAGGAAACAGACGGTTTGAAATTAAATATATGAGTATTCTTATTTTAATTTAATCGTTACTGTTTCATCCAAGAAGTCGGTTTTTCTATATCCGTCAATGATGATATGCGTTGGGATGACATCCTCGTTACCATCATGTTGAAAATTAAACCTTGTATTCGTATAGTGTACTTTGGCACTCATCATATAAAATATTCTAGAATATTCAGCATACGTAAATCGATTCCCGTCACGATCTTCTACAAAAAAAACAAAATTCCCACTTGATAGACCAATGTGCTCTTCTCCATTAATATTCGTCCTAAATTGAATTTCAAATGGATTAATTAATACATCCGGTGCATCCTCAAAGCCCAAGTCTACATGTGTGTTTTTCCCAACCTCAATATTATCCACAGAGATAGTACTACCATGGTAATCAAAAGTTTGTGGTAACCCATTCTCGATATCTATGGGGTACACTTTTTCCGACTTAATGTTTCTGTTAATCGCACCAAAATAAATAATGATTTCACTAGGATCTATATTGTTGCTTGCCTCAAAATGCGATTTAATTGTAACAGATTTTTTATTTCCACTCGTACCTGATCCCTTTGTCATTCCCAAAGAGGATTTATAATAAGGCATTCCACCCACTTCTATTTTTTCAATCCCAATCGATACATCCTCAATAGTCTGATCTGTAGCATCCGTTTGATAGCTATATTCCAGCAAAGTCGTAGTCGGGGCTAATTTTATTGTGTCAATTGTAACGAGTATACCATCCACTTCCACGGATTGTTTTACATCAATGGTTTTGATCTCACCTTTAGTTACAGGAATCTCGAATTGCCAATTCCCGTTCTGTTCTACATTGTTGTAGATAGTATTAAGTCCGTGTTCATCTGTGCTTTCCACTTTACTGATCAATGCCATTTTACCGATAGATAGTTTTAGAACGGTATCGTTTTCTATAATTCGAGATAAGGAGAGTTTCCCTTTGAATTGCTCGGTCGTATCTGTATGCTTACTAATTTCGTCTCCTTTGGTCGTCCCCCATACTTCCAACATATTTTCGAAAAAGATATTATTCAACACTGGTTCAATATCATATAAATCCTGCTGACTGAGATCATCGATCGTATAATACAAATCTGTACCATATTCATCTGCTGCCACATGCGTAATCGTAATACGGATATTTTGATCTGTGGCAGAAATATTCACTTCTTCTCCAGGGATTCGATCCCCACTAGCTAACTTATTTCCAATCGTACTGTTCCACCATTGTTGAACTTGGCTCATCATGCCAGTAGTTAAATCAGTAGAAAATAGTAGCATGCTTAGAACTACTGCCACGATACCAAACCGCAAAGTAAAGGCCTTCCATCTGCGTCTAGCGGGTTGTTGATTAATTTTTTCTTGTACTTGTGCCATTAAATCGTGGGGAACCTCCACTTTTTCCACTTCAATCTCTAACAGCCGCATGATATCTTGTTGCTGTTCTAATGCTCTTTGACAGCTTGAGCATGTTTCGATGTGACTGCGAATCTCTTGCTCTTCTTCTAAGGTGAGTGTTCCTTCGATATAATCAATAAGCCGATCCGTTACCTTTTGACACGCCATTTACTTTCCTCCTTTCGCCAATATTTCACGCAACTGCTTAAATCCACGGCCGATACGGGATTTCACAGTACCTATTGGTATATCGAGCATTTCTGCAATCTCTTCTTGGCTATATCCACTCACATATTTGAGGATGATTACATCACGATACAGGTCATCCACTTGCTCCAAATGCTCCAGTACTTCTACGTTATCATCTGTATATACCACTCCTACATGATCCTCTACCGGGGAATATGCATAGCGATTGCGCTGCTTTAGTATCCGCTTACATTCATTCATAAAAATCCGTGTTACCCATGTTTCAAAATAGCGTTCCTCTCGTAATTGATGCTTCTTTTCATGAACGAGGAGAATTGTATTGTGAAAGACATCCTCGATATCAAATTGGTTTTGTAGGTATGCCCAGCCGATTTTGTAGTACTTCGTTTTCCGCTCATCCATCCACGCTACCAACTCAGACAAACCCTCCTTTTGAGCCTTTTTCACCCTTTCCCCTCCTGTCGCGACATCTATTAGAGAAATCCGTACCGCATTTCGTTCCCATAGTAGAGCAATTTATTTAAGTAACTTCCATAGAAGAAATTTAAACACAATTTTATTTTTATAGATTAAAGTTGCCTGTTCATCATCCATATATTATTGTAGATACTAAGAGATGATCAATATGAAGAGGTGATCCTATGATAAGTGTAACAGGTTTAGAAGGAGTAAAAGTAGCAGAGACAGAACTTGGTCTCGTCGATGGAGAAAATGGTAATTTAGTATATCATGGCTATTGGGCAAAGAAACTCGCATTGTCACACGATTATGAGGCAGTTGTTTACTTATTGCTGTATAAAAAGCTTCCAAACGATGAAGAATTACGTGCATTTCGCTATACAATGGCAAGCAAGCGTGAAATATCGGATTATGTAAAGCAAGTCATTGACCTATTGCCAGCCGATATGGAAATGATGAGTGTCCTACGTACAGCTGTTTCTGCAATGGGTACTGGCAAATACCAATGGGAACCAACGGTCGAACAGGCCATCGAGATCATCAGTGCATTGCCTACGATGATTGCGTATCGCTTCCACAAAGTAAATGGTCGCAACGAGGTATTGCCTAATCCTCAATTGGGACACGTTGCCAATTATTTATATATGCTATCCGGAAAAGAGCCAAATGCTGCGCACGTCCGTGCACTTAATGCGTATTTTATTCTCACGATCGAACATGGTATGAATGCTTCTACCTTTACTGCACGTACGGTTATTTCCACACAATCCGATTTAGTCTCTAGCATTACGGGAGCAATCGGAACGATGAAAGGCCCCCTTCACGGTGGTGCACCTACAGAAGTGATGGAATTATTGAGCGGTATCGGTACAAAGGAAAATGCTGAACCTTATATGCGCGGCCTGTTGGAACGTAAGGAGCGCTTGATGGGCTTTGGTCATCGCGTGTACAAGACGCATGACCCTCGTACATTAGCACTTCGTGAAGTATGTGAGGAGCTCGACGGAGAAGATCCATGGCTCGACCTCGCTGTTTATGTAGAGAACAAGGCCGTCGAGCTACTAGAAGAATACAAGCCAGGGCGTCGCCTCTATACGAACGTTGAGTTTTATGCAGCAGCTCTGTTCCGTGCGATCGCGTTGCCACGTGAGCTATTCGTCTCTACCTTTACTGCAAGCCGTGTTGCTGGTTGGGCAGCACATGCATTGGAGCAAGTCCCAGTGAATCGGATTTTCCGTCCACAATCCACCTATACTGGCCCAATGCCACAAGAGTAAACAAAATCGTAAAGGCGATATTGTTCGAAGATGAAAAACTTTATTATGTACTTACATTGAGAATCGGTGAGAGCCGGTTCTCTTTTTTTGCTGTGTCAACTGATTGATGCTACCGTTATTTTTCTGTTTTCAAATCGACCCACTGCGTATATAATTAATCTATCAAATAATTCACTACATGTACTATTCAAGAGGTGAAGGGATGGATAAGCAAAAATTAGATGG
>JACDJB010002142.1_pt1 | contig 14762 bp, 16 predicted proteins | sample 7454121 | NCBI WGS metagenome assembly JACDJB01 (sample SAMN14253290, study PRJNA609438) | sludge metagenome | isolation source: sludge after 25d culture with pyrite | collected 2018-12-20 | reverse complement strand
CAAAATCGATTTAACAAATAACGAATATGGAATCATTGATATTAGTGACTTGGATAAAGGTATTATCAATGTTGAAACATTCTTGCACCAAAAATTACTACCAACCTCAATTGTCTAGAAATTTCTCTCGTACACGTTGCCAAAACGGAAATGGACGATAGCGAGCAAAACGAACCTTGGCCTCAGCCACTTTTGCACGAACACATACCAAGCCCGAAAAAGAATATTCCTGCCCATCGATTCCCACCAAAATATCTCGCCCGGGATTTTGTGGATATAGATCCAATAAGTGCGGCTGAGGTAAAATAAATGGGCGATTGAGCGTACGAAATTCTCGGTTGTTGATTGCTGCAAGCTCTGCTACCTGCATGGCTTCAAACGCGGGATGCAAGATTGCCCCACCGACAGAATGGTTATACGCAGTAGAACCAGAAGGAGTCGATAGTATCATTCCATCACCGCGAAACGACTCAAATCGCTTTTCATTAATCCACACTTCCATGACGAAGGTGGATAAATTTTTACTCTTAATAATCGTTTCATTGAGTGCATAAAAATGGCGCTTTTCATCTTTCAATTCAAATGTAATCTCGATCAAAGGATATTCCGCTATTTTTGGTTCTGAATGTAAAATATGTCCAAGAAGATCCTCAGCTTCTCCACGATCCCAATCTGCATAAAAGCCAAGCCTTCCTGTATGTAATCCAACAAAGGCAACATCTGGTTGGTAGTATCGATGAAATGCCTCTAGCATCGTTCCATCTCCACCGATCGCAATTACTAATTTTGCTTGCTCCGACGATTGCCAGCCTTGAGCCGTTAATTCTTGATGATACATTTTTGCAATTTGTTGACTAAATGCATCGCTGCGAACGACCAATTGGTATTGTTTCATTATTTTACACCTCATCCAAGCATCCACATATTTATGCAATCATTTTATCATAACCGTCAATGTGAAAATACATTTCACATTCGCCTATCCACAGAATAGATTAAAGTAAGTGCTATTGTTCAAACGAGAAGCTGCAAAGGTGGTTAACGTATGCCTGCAATAGTTGGTGGAGTCAAGATATTAAGTGTAGGTAGCGGTGGCGTTGTTCATTTTGGCGATTCCCTTTATATTTCTCCTAAGAGCACCTCCAAGACATATGCAGGTTCTGGATCGTTTAACACCGGTGATTTCCCCGTTACGAATAATGGATTTAACGCTACTTTAACAAGTGATAATGATGCTGGTGCACTTACAGGTGAAACCGACAATCCCGCACTCATTTAAAGTATTCAAGCGGTGTAAGGAGAAAAATAAATTATGAACATATTTGTCCATCAATCGATCACAATACACCATCTAAAAGTAGGAGGCATCAGCAATTCATCCGTGCTCCAAATTGGTACAGCAGGGGTTATAAAAGCAGAGGCCAACCAGTATAATACTGGAAATTTCAAAGGCCCCGCACCTCAACTTCCTAATCCCACACCGTTAATAGCACTTCCACCAATATACTAAGACAGCCTTTGCTCTGCAAATTTATCATCATTGAGGTGATTTCCTTGTACACTCCACATGAATTATACGCTTATTTAGAAAAAATGAATCAGGTGTTATATTCCCAACAGGATCAAATCACCAATTTACAGGCTCTTGTTCATCAATTGAATCAAGAGGTTTCTCAATTAAAACGTGAGAAACCTGAGAAATCGGTTCATATTGATAAGATAGAATATCATTTTGACCAATTAAAAGTAGAGGAATTAAAAGGGACTTTGAGCATTGGATTTTCTCCAAGAAGTTTAAGCGATCAGATTGAAGAGCTGAATGTAAATGGAGAAGATATAGCACCGTTACCTCAATACAAACAAGATATGAGCAATCAAGTTATGAAGCATCATCCACAAACTAGCACGATTATGCGAAAAATAAAGACGTATATGGAGCATCAATTTGAGCAGGATCTCACCTTTTTTTCCAAACAACATAACGTACCGATAGATACAGAATTTTATCCGATACTGAAGGATGATATTCTAAACCAAGTCGAACCGCGTATTCGCTATTATTGTCAACAATATACTCCCCTAGAAAATACAGAGGATAATAATACGCAAATTGATAAAATTTCTAAACAAGTAATTCGTGATATACATGTTGCTATACAACAATTTATTCGAGGAAAAAACGTTCAAAAGGAAGGTAAAAATGAATCTTAATGTAGTTAACAAAGAATGTAGAGTAGGTAATATTCATATTATCGGAGTAGCTTCCTCCGCTGTATTTATTATTGGTGATACACAAACAATTTCTACAGCATCTGCCTTTGATTCTCCACCAGAATCAGTTAGTATCGGTCTAGTTCCTTTTGCTCCGGAAGCACCAAGCTAATGAAAATGAAGCGTATATCCGTAGTCAAAAGCCTATATATACATTCACTGCTATTTTCAGCAATTAGTCATATTGGTGATAGTTATACTCTCTCACCAGAAAGCAAGGTATTTGCTGTTGCTCGTGAGCTTCCTGTTTATCATGATATCGAAGATGATTTGCCGGATTATCCAGTCTTCACTGAGCAGATACCCATTCCTGAAATTACAGAACACGTAAATGTTACGATTAAAAACGAATCCCCTACGATCACAACAGGTTCTATATCGATAATCGGTGTTTCCACTTCTGCTATTGTACATATTGGATCTACAGAGCATATTGATGCCCAGTCGAGGATTAAGCACCTACGCCAGTTTCTAACACCACCATCAGAGACATCCGAACCTATTAACTAAAAAGCGATATAGGTAGAGTAGAAAACTGAAACTTTCGGGCGACCTTCGGGTCGCCTTGCTCATTCCAGCTTCCCCTCATCAAACCGTACGTGAGGTTTTCCCTCATACGGCTTTCCGATGTTCTTCTTTCTTTGGCTTTCGGTTTTTCGAACTTGCTAATTTCACTAATTTCCCTTGAGTCAGAGTAATCACTTCACCCATTCTTGCATGCCTATGGCGCTTGTTTCGTTTCTTGTTCCAAAACAGTGTCAGTCGTTCTAAAACATACCAATCAATGCGATTTAGCCACTTCTTTGCTATCGGTGAGATTAGATAGTAGTTCCTAAAGCCTTTTAATCGTTGGTTTAGTCCTGCTACCATCTCATCAATGTGCATGAATAACCTAAATCTAGGTGAAATATAGTCTTTGATCTTTTGTCGCATATTCTTCATCGCTTTCTTACTAGGAATATGAGACAGGACATAAATCTTACTACCACCTTTATTTAATACTGGGAATTTACGGTGTTGAAGTCCAAGAAAATCAAAACCTTCTTTGTTATCCCAAATATTTACGAGTTTAGACTTTTCTTTACTGAGCGTAAGCTCAAGTTTCCCCAGTATGGATTTAACCACTCGTATACTTTCTGTTGCCTTTTCTTTGCTACTGCACATGACTACAAAGTCATCGGCATAACGAATGAGTTTGCCCAAGTGTGCGAATTGCTTTTCCCAAATTGTATCCATATAGTTTAAATAAATATTAGCTAGTAAGGGGGAGATTACGCCACCTTGCGGTGTCCCTAGTCTGGTTTCATGGAACTGATCATCTTCCATGACGCCTGCTTCTAGCCATAAACGGATTAATTTAAGGACGCGTCGATCATTAATGCGCATTTCCACAAGCTTCATCAGCTTCTCTTGGTTGATGTTGTCAAAGTATCCTTTGATGTCTACATCTACCACCCAGTAGGCTTTCTTACTTGCTTTTCGAATTTGTGCAATCGCTTGGTGGGCGTTTCGCTTTGGTCTAAATCCATAAGAGCAGTCCTTAAAGTCAGCTTCGAAGATGGGTTCTATAACCATCTTTGTTGCCATTTGCACCACTCTGTCCTTAATTGTTGGGATTCCTAACGGTCTCTTCTTTCCATCTGCCTTTGGAATGAAAGTTCTTCTCACTGGTTGTGGATGGTATTCTTTTCGTTTTAGAGAAAGATAAATTTCGTTTAGAAACTTCCTTTCCCCATATTCCTCCACGATCGTTTTGATGGTTTGTCCATCAACTCCACCACTACCTCCATTGGCTCTTACTCGTTCCCATGCGGTATAAAGGATGTCTGGTCGAAAGATTTTGTCATACAAGGCGTGAAATCTTCGCTTCGGACTTTCCTTGGCACAAAGATATAAAGTTGTCCAGAGTTGTCGAGCTTTAACATCGGTGTAGTTAGCAAGTTTTCTTGCATTCACTCACTCTTACCCCCTTTCAACTTGTGAACAAAGTAGAGATCCTTCCCTCCATAGAGTTTTGTTGTCTCTATGTTCATTAGTACTATGACCTCCTCCGACTCCCTCTTTGCAGTCCACCATTTCGCTTGATGCTTATAGGTATTCTCTTTACCTTCCGTAGGAAGGTGCAAAGGAGGGTCTCCCCAGTTCCGTTAACTACTTTCTCAACATACCGTTCCCCATACCCCGAGAGATTCTTCCGTGTTGCTTCCCAAGTTCTTCACACGTTCCATGGATTTCACCTATTTTCGCCAGGTTCATCTTCTCTTTGTTCACCTTTCGGTGATCTCTTTTAACGAGGCGGCAGGATTCACTTAATGTTACGGTCTGCTAATTTGCTCGCACTCTTTCAAGTTACTTTGTCACGGGGCTTCAACCTTAGGATCTCTCCACCAGTTGCCCGTCAGCTACTAGGCGACTTGGCTCTTACCTAGGTCGGACTTACACCGACTAGCAATTAACGGCTTGCTGGGCGCGCCAAAAAAAACAAAACTGCCACCATTACTGGTAGCAGCTCTGCCCTAGTATAAAACCTTATTACATAATTCCTACTTTATCTTCGATTCTTAGCTTATCCGCAACCATTGCGATGAACTCCGAGTTAGTAGGTTTTGCTTTGCTGTTACTTACGGTATAACCAAATAGCTTAGTGATTGAATCCATATTGCCACGTGACCATGCCACTTCAATGGAGTGGCGAATCGCACGTTCTACTCGACTTGGAGTAGTCTTGAACTTCACAGCAATTTGAGGGTATAAAACTTTGGTAATCGAACCTAAAATTTCAATGTTATTGTACACCATAGTAATTGCTTCCCTAAGGTATAAATAACCCTTAATATGTGCAGGGACGCCAATTTCATGAATAATATTCGTAATCTTTGCATCCAAAGTATGATTACGCGTAAGCTGTGGCTTTTGCTCTTCTCTGACTGTGTTTATAAACGATGATGTGCGGGTTGGAAATTCCGATGTTTTATAACCAGCTATTTCTCTAATGCGATTTCCTAAAACATCAATGTCAAACGGTTTTAGCATAAAGTAAGATACACCAAGCTCAACAGCTCGCTTCGTTGTTTCCTCTTGTCCAAATGCTGTTAACATAATGATCTTAGGCATCGGGAGGTTTCCCAAACGATGAACTTCCTCCAATACTGCAAGTCCGTCTTGATGAGGCATTATAATGTCTAGAATTAATACATCTGGACGGCTAGCCTCCAATTTTGTAATTGCCTCACTTCCATTTTGCGCAACGGCGACTACCTCCATGTCGGGTTGTTTGCTTATGTAATCCTCTAATAATCGTAGTAATTCACGATTATCGTCAGCAAACATCACTTTAATCATCTCTTTCTCCTCCTTAATTAGGCATAAAAGTATTTGTTTCTCCGATGTAATTAATCCTATGTAATATTACATAAAAAATTGTTCTGAAAATTGAATTCGACAAAACTAAAATACTTCCTGCTTTTGAACTGGAAAAAAATGTTCGTTTTAAATACTGTTTAATACTTTCGATAAGGATACAAAAAAATCGATATTTTTTGATGTTTAAACACGTATCAAGCGAAAAAATGCAATTCATCAATTGTTTTCACAGATTTTTCTAAGTTGTCGTTCCATCTTACCATAATTTTCATAAAAAAACTCCCGTCTTTCGGGAGTCATGCTGCAATATCATCTTCATTATTCGTTACATCTAATTTAATACCTGCATCATCGATCATCCATTCGATGAAAAGACCGTAGCCTTGCGTTGGATCGTTTACGAATACGTGAGTGACCGCTCCAATTAATTTACCATTTTGTATGATTGGGCTTCCGCTCATTCCTTGCACTATTCCACCTGTTTTTTGAAGGAGCTTTGGATCCGTAATTTTGAGAATTAGCCCTTTTGTCGATGGATATCTCTGCTTAATTACATTAACGATTTCGATTGAAAAACTTTCGATGCGGTTTCCTTCCACAACAGTAAGTATTTCTGCTGGACCTTCCTTCACCTCTTCAATGAGCGCGATCGATAAAGGTTCTTTAAAAAGTGGATGTTGAATTTTTTTGTTGAGTTTTCCAAATATCCCAAACGGAGTATTTTTTGTAATGTTACCTAAAGCGTTACGTTCGTCAGGAAAAGTTGCTCTAATTGATCCAGGCTTGCCTTCTATTCCTCGATCAATAGAAGTTACTTTAGAAGGTAGGATCAACCCATTTCCAACCACAATTGGCTTTTGAGTGTCCAAATCTGAGATAACGTGTCCTAATGCTCCGTAATGGTTGGTTTTAGGATCGTAAAACGTCATGGTTCCAACACCTGCAGCTGAATCACGAACATATAGCCCTAATTTATACTGCTGATCTTCTCGGTCTTTAACCGGTGAAATCGATACATTTAATGTATCTTCACCACGAATAAGTTTAAGCTGAAGTGGCTTTCCTTGTTCTCCAGCTTTTGTTACAAACTCACCTAATTTGTTTGCTTCGGTTATTTCTTGACCATTAATTTGGACGATCATATCCCCAATGCGAATGTCTGCATTTTTAGCAGGGGAAGTCCGCCTGTCAAGTGGATCCATTACTTCTTTATGACCGACCACTAATATTCCTGCAGTTTGCAGCTTTACACCAATCGAATGTCCGCCAGGGTACAAACGAATATCGGGTAATACATGCACGCTTACTTTTTTGATCGGAATATTACCGATCTTTACGTCAACATTTGCTTTCCCAGTATCCGTGGGAATAAAACTCGATCCATTCACTGTTACAATTTGATTATTCTCAGCAATAGTCTTTGCAAATGTCGGAATGGTCCCAGCGAGATCCCTTTCACTTCCCATAAATAAGCGAATTTCATTTGGAAGAGAGGATATTATTTGAAATGGAGTGGTATATACGAACAACATTGTAAAACAAATGCCAATAATGCTGATGATTCTTCTTATGTGTTGTTTTTGCAACAAGTATCACGCTCCTGTCCCCTTCCTACACTTCCAATAAAGCCGTATATATAATCTTTCCGTGGAAGGAGCGCTTTATAACTATATTTTCATGGGAGTTATTTACCCATTTTAATTTCTTTGCCATACTTTCTAATCTCCGAGGCATGAGCTTTCGCAGAAGAAGACACTGTATCCCCGCCAATCATCCTTGCTAATTCATGAATTCGTTCTTCTTCATTTAACTTTTTCAGCCTTGTTTTCGTTCGATCGCCTTCCACTTCCTTTTCAATCAAGAAATGAATATCTGCAAGGCTAGCCACTTGGGGATGATGTGTAATAGCCAAAACTTGACGATCGGTAGCAATACGTAATAATTTCTCTCCGATTGCATGCGTGATCCGACCACTGACACCAGTATCAACCTCATCAAACACTAATGTTTCTACTTGGTCAATGCGTGCGAGCACGGTTCGTAACGCAACCGCTAAGCGGGATAGCTCTCCACCAGAAGCTACCTTTGATAAAGGCTTCAGTGGTTCTCCAGGATTGGTTGTAATCAGGAATTCAATTTCATTCATTCCTTTATCATTGCCTGCTAAATCTAGAGAAATTTCAGAAACCTCCATGCTTAGATCACTAATTTGAACAACGAATATTGCCTTCTCTAAATGGAGCTCGGAAAGTTCAAGCTTAACCGCTTTCTCGAAAGTACGAGCTGCATCAGTACGTAAACGTGTAAGGTTATTGGCACTCTGAATTATTTGCGCTTTAAGTTCTATTAATTGATCCATCAGTTGGTTAGCAATTGAATCTGAATTTTCAAGGCGATCTAATTCTTGTCGTGTATTTGTAAGGTACTCCAAAATAGAATCAACCGAATCACCATATTTCCGTTTTAGGCGGTGAATGTGATCAAGCCGATCCTCTATAGCGTCCAATTTGTTTGGATCGAAATCATTCTTATCCGTATATTTACCGAGTTCTCGAGCTAAATCATCCAACAAATAAAATGTTTCTTCAATTTGTTGGAACGTAGCACGTAACTCTTCATCTAAGTTACTGACTTCCCCTAGATGAGACATCGAAGCCCCTAACCAATCTAATGCTTTTTGTTCATCTAATAAAGCAGAATAAGCACCTTGAACGTTTGTTATAATCTTTTCTGCATGAATAAGCCGATTTTTATCTTCCAAAAGATGTTCTTCCTCGCCTACTTTTAGATCGGACTGTTCAATTTCGTTGATTTGATATTTCAGTAAGTCAATACGTTGTGCTCGCTCTTGCTCATTTCTCGTAAGCTGTTCATAATCATTTTTCATATGCATAAAGCGGTGATACAGCTGTTTGTATTTCAATAGTTCAGATTCAAGTACTTTACCTGCAAATGAATCAAGCCAGTGTATATGGCGATGAGATTGTAGCAATTGGTGATGATCGTGTTGACTATGAAAATTGATCAGCGCTTCACCAACCTGCTTTAACATTGAAATTGTTACTAATTGGCCATTAATTCTACAGGTGCTTTTCCCTTGTAACGTTAGATCTCTTCGAATAATAATTGTATCATCTTCACAATCAATTCCTAGCTCCAGTAGTCGTTCATGAACTTGACTATGTTTAACAAAGGAAAAGAAACCTTCAATCTCCGCTTTGGCTTGTCCATAACGAATAAAGTCGGTTGACCCTCTTTCCCCTAGAAGTAACCCTAGTGCATCAAGAAGGATGGATTTCCCAGCACCAGTCTCACCAGTTAATACATTAAATCCTTCATGAAATTCAATATGTAATTCCTCGATAATCGCAAAATTAAGTATTCGCAGTTGTAAGATCAAAAAAATCACCCCATGTGAAGGATTTCTTTAAATCGGCTGACAATTAGTTCCGTCGTTTCTTTATTACGAGAGATGATTAATATCGTATCATCACCACAAATTGTGCCCATAATTTCTTGCCATTGTAATCCATCAATTAACGCACCGATCGCATTTGCATTGCCTGGATGTGTCTTCATAACAATAAAATTATCACTATAATCCAGTGATTTAAAGCTTTCAGACATAAATCTTCTGAGCTTATTTACAGGATTGAATTGCTGTTCTTGTGGCAAGGAATACTTATAATCTCCTTTAACAGTAGGAACTTTAATTAAATGTAGCTCCTTAATATCTCGGGATACGGTTGCTTGAGTTACATTATATCCGTTCGATCTTAGTAAATCGACGAGTTCATCCTGCGTAGCAATTTCCGCTGTGGATATAAGTTCTTTAATCTTTAAATGCCTTGATGCCTTTTTCAATGATTTTCCTCCTACAATGAAATAATCAATAATGCCGCTTGCTATGTAAGAAGCAAAGTTACTAAGACTCCAAAAATAAACATAATGACGAGCGGGAACAGAACTTTTTTTTGCGGAAGCTGATAAACGTCATAAGTAAATAAAAAGGTCGTTACTTTATCCAAATCCTTATCTATATATAAGATTCCATCCCAAGATGCTAATAAATATATCGGAAAAAGGTGATCACGAATTGATGTATTCGTATACTCCATTGGCCGTTTCATTCTGCCTACTTTTACAGCATAGGTGAATCCATCTTTTCTTGCAATAGCATCAATGTAATATCTTGCTTCAAAATGATCTTGTTCTTCAATTGTGATACTAATTGGAACACGAATTTTGCGTTGCAATGTTGTATATCCATGCTTGGCTAATAATTGTACAATTTCATCATTAGGATCAATAAGTTCGTTCGGTAATCCGTCAAAATAACGTTTGTATAAATATCTTGCTATCAAAATAACTCCAATAAAAATAAGTAACCATATCACCAGGTTATCCTGTTGTTGAAGCATGAATAACCACCTCTTACTTCAAAATGCTAATTGTAAGTAGGTATTCTGTATAATAACGATGATCTCCTTTTTATTTCAAAAAAAACTGTCCTTCAATTCTGCGGAAAGACAGCTTTACTAAAATTAATTTAATTATTTTTATTCTCAAAAAAATGGTGTGTATTCTCTACAAATTGCTCTATGTCCATATCTACGTGTTTCTGTTCCTTAGTTTTGTACACAAGATACAACAAAAATTCGATATTTCCTTCCCCTCCTTGAATTGGTGAATATGTTAATCCAGTTGGAATAAAGTCTAAATCCTTTGCTGTTTGCAAAATTTTCTCAATGACGTTTACATGTATTTTGGCATCACGAACAATTCCATTTTTCCCCACCTGATCTTTACCTGCTTCGAATTGTGGTTTTACGAGAGCGATTACCTCGGCTCCTGGGGATAAAAAGTTGCATAAATTAGGCAGTATCAGCTTTAACGATATAAAAGAAACATCAATCGATACAAAATCGGTACGTTCACCTTGTATATCGTCAGGCGTTAAATAACGGAAATTCGTCCTTTCCATTACCACGACACGAGGATCATTGCGTAAGCTCCATGCTAACTGTCCATACCCAACATCAATCGCATAGACCTTTGCTGCCCCATGCTGAAGTGCACAATCCGTAAAACCGCCAGTAGAAGATCCAATATCCATCATTACACGTTGATTCAGATCTAGATTAAATACCTCAATCGCTCTTAGCAGCTTCAAACCACCACGACTAACAAAAGGATGAATGTCACCCTTCACACGGATGTTAGCTTCCACATTTACTTTTGTTCCAGGCTTATCAATTTTTTCATCATCGATAAAAACAATTCCAGCCATAATTGCTGCTTTTGCTCGTTCTCTCGTCGTAAAGAAGTTACGATTCACCAACAGCTGGTCAATTCGTTCTTTTGCCATTAAGTACGCACCTGTTTTTCTATTTGCATGTGCTGTTTCGTTGAAATCATTTGCTTTACTGTATCAACTAATTCGTCTACATTCAATCCGATATCATCGAGCAATTCCTTGACACTTCCATGCTCAATAAATTGATCTGGGATTCCCATTATTTTTACCTGCATTCCATTGGCTTTAGTTGACTCAAAATACTCAAGGATCGAACTTCCAAAGCCTCCTAAAATAGAGCCTTCTTCTAAAATTATCATCGGAATATCTTCCTGAACGCATTGTGCAAGTATTTGCTCATCTAACGGCTTAATAAAACGAGCATTAATAACTCGTAATTGTATTCCGATATTTGCAAGCTCCTCTGCAGCCATTAAAGCTACCTGAAGTAAAGGACCCATGGATAACACTACTATACTATTTCCCTCTCGTAGAACTTCCCAGCTCCCGATCGGAATTTGCTTTAATTCAGGATCAAGCGTCACATCTAAACCTACTCCACGCGGATATCGAATGGCAATTGGTCCTTTGTCATACTGTGTACCAGTGTATATCATATGTTGCATTTCGTTTTCATCTTTTGGCATCATGATTACGATGTTTGGAACTACCCGCATAAAAGCAATATCAAATACACCTTGATGTGTTTCACCATCTGCTCCAACCAAGCCTGCACGATCAATAGCAAAAAATACATTTAGGTTTTGTCTGCAAATATCATGGATAACTTGGTCATATGCCCTTTGTAGGAACGTCGAGTAAATAGCGACAACTGGTTTTAAGCCTTCGATCGCTAACCCCCCAGCCAAAGTAACGGCATGCTGCTCAGCAATTCCTACATCAATAAGGCGATCTGGAAAACTTTCTTCAAACACTTTAAGTCCAGAACCAGAAATCATGGCTGGAGTAATAGCAACAATACGAGTATCCAATCCAGCTAGTTTTGTTAAGCATTCAGCAAAAATAGATTGATAAGATGGTGGGCTAGTTTTTTTAATTTCTTCGCCTGACTCTACTTTATATGGACCTATGCCGTGAAAAGTGTTTGCATCCTTTTCTGCAGCATGATACCCTTTACCCTTTTTCGTAATCACATGCAACAAAACTGGTCCATTAATTTTTTTTGCTTGCAGTAATGAGTGTTCCAAATCCTCAAAATCATGCCCATTAATTGGCCCCAAATAAGTAAATCCTAGTTCCTCAAATAACATTCCCGATACAAAAAACTGCTTTACACTATCTTTTAGTTTGCCAGCAGTCTTATATAAACCATCACCTATTGCAGGAATCTTCTTTAGCAAATGTTCAATGTCGTCCTTGGCACGAATGTACTTATCATCCGTACGTATTTTAGATAAATACTTGTGAATGGCACCTACATTGTTTGATATTGACATTTCATTATCATTAAGTACGACAATTACCCGTGTTTCTTCATGTCCGATATGATTTAGTGCCTCTAGAGCCATACCCCCTGTTAACGCACCATCACCTATGACAGCAATCACATGGTTATCATTCCCACGGAGTTCACGAGCCTTGGCCATTCCCATAGCAGCAGAAAGAGATGTACTGCTATGGCCTGTCTCCCAGACATCGTGCTCTGATTCACAACGCTTCGGAAAACCACACAGTCCTTTAAATTGACGCAATGTCGCAAATTGATTCATTCGTCCAGTCAATAATTTATGTACGTATGCTTGATGCCCTACATCCCAAATTAACTTATCTTTTGGACTATCAAATAAATAATGAAGCATAATTGTTAATTCGACTACTCCGAGATTCGGAGCAAGGTGTCCACCTGTGACCGCTAAATTTCGTATTAAAAATTCGCGAATCTCTTCAGCTAACTGGGGTAATTTATTTTTGGATAAAGACTTTACATCTTGTGGTGAGTTAATTTGCTCAAGCAGCATGGAGCTAAGACCCCACTTTCTATTAGATCTAAAAATTATGTTACACTTACTATTTTTCAAAAAAAGAAAACTCGGTGATCTCCGAGAGGCACTAAAAAACAACTTTCGCATTATGAGTATAATATCATACATGACATTTCCTCTCAAATATAGAAAGCCCTATCGAACTCGATATGCAAAATAATCCGCAATCTCAAACAACCGAGCTGGATTAATGTTTGGTAAGTCGATTGCGTTCTTTGCTTCTGTTACTAATGTTTCTACCATTTTTTTTGCAGCATCGACACCCATTAAGACTGGATAAGTGGATTTGCCTAGTTTTTGATCACTACCAACTGGCTTACCAGTATGCTCTTCACTACCTATCACGTCTAATAAGTCATCTTGAATTTGAAAAGCCAAGCCAAGTTTGCGTGCAAAAGTGGAAAATGCATTGATTTGATCCTTCGATGCTTGAGCTAATTTAACACCAGCATAGACGGAATAATGGATCAAATCTCCCGTTTTATGTCGGTGGATTCTTTCTAATTCGTTTAGGGATAAGTCATTCTTTTTTTCCCCATCTAGATCGAGAACTTGTCCTCCGACCATACCCGTTGGTCCTGCTGCAATTGATAGTCGGGTAACTAAATCTAATGCAATATCTGGATTTGCCTTTTCTTTAGGCAAGGTGCTTATTAATTGAAAGGCATGTGTAAGCAGAGCATCTCCCGCCAATATGGCAATGCCGTCACCAAAAACTTTATGATTTGTGGGAATGCCTCTACGAAAGTCGTCATTATCCATTGCTGGCAAATCATCATGAATGAGAGAATACGTATGGATCATTTCAATGGCACAAGCTACTTCTAACCCAAGCTCTCGATCTTTACCTAAGGACTCTATAGTTGCAATTAGCAAAATTGGACGAATCCGTTTGCCACCAGCATTCAAGGAATATTGCATCGATTGTAATAACGTATTAGGTGTTTCGTTTGGAAGCAATGTGGTAATGCGTGTGGAAATCCATTCTGCGATGTCTGTCATATATTCCTTTAAGCTAGACCCCATTAAAACTATTCCTCCCTAGTTACAAAGTCACGTACAATCGTTTTGCCATCCTCTTCTAGGAGGATCTCTATTTTTTGTTCTACCTGTGATAACTTGATGTCACAATGTCTAGCGAGCAGAACTCCTTCCTGATATAAATCAATCGTTTCATCAAGAGGAGTCTCTCCACCTTCTAAATGCTCTACGACTTCTTCTAGCCGTTTTATTGCCTCTTCAAAGCTTAGCTGCTGTATTTTATCTTTTATTTCTTCTTGTCCCATATAGAACCCTCCTCATTAATTCCCCAAACCGTACTTTGCACAACCCCATCCTTAAACTGAACATGGATCAAATCGCCTGGTGAAATCTGTTCTACGCTACTAATAACTTGATCTTTTGTATCAAATGCTAAGCTATACCCTCGTTTTAAAACCGATAATGGGCTCAGACTTTCTAAACGTTGAATTATATTGTTCAGATTGGATCGTTTTTCAATATTTATCTTAGACATTCTTCCCTGCATCTGTTTGGATAGACGTAGCACTAGATCATTTTTTTTGCTGATTTTTGCAGGTAAATTCAACACTACTAGTCGCTTTTGCAGAAATAGAAGTTGATTATATTTTAACGCGGGATATTGCTTTACAAAACGTTTGAGTCGATCCGTAATTTTATCTAAATGCTGATTATATTGTTGTAATTGATATGTAGGTTTACGTAGGACAGTTGCCTTTTTTAGGTGATTTACCTGAGTGCGCTTTTGCTGTAGCGTATAATTAAGGACGCTCATAAAACGATAACGCGTATTTTTGACGAGCTCATGT
>JACDJB010002139.1_pt1 | contig 14785 bp, 12 predicted proteins | sample 7454121 | NCBI WGS metagenome assembly JACDJB01 (sample SAMN14253290, study PRJNA609438) | sludge metagenome | isolation source: sludge after 25d culture with pyrite | collected 2018-12-20 | reverse complement strand
GTGTCAGCGGCGCGGCTGACAAGGCCATGATGAAGCAGTTGTCGGGCTATCCGCAGGCGCTCGGCATGTCTTCCGGCGTGATGCTGGTGCTGGCGCTTCTTCCCGGCATTCCCATGCTTCCGTTCCTTGTGCTGGGCAGCGGCGCCGGCTGGCTGGCGTGGAAGGCCCGCAACCAGAAGCGGACGACCAAGGCCGAGGAAGCGCGCGAAGCGGCTGCGCCCGCTGCCGCCGCAGCAGCCGCTGCCGCCGCCGAGGAACCGATTGCAAGCGCGCTCAAGATCGACGACCTGAAGATCGAACTCGGCTACGCTCTGCTGCCGCTGGTGAACGGACCGGACGGCACCGATCGGCTGACCGATCAGATCAAGGCGCTGCGCCGTTCGCTCGCCACCGAAATGGGCTTTGTCATGCCCGCCGTCCGCATTCTCGACAACGTGCAGCTCGAAGCCAACACCTACGTCATCAAGATCAAGGAAGTGGATGCGGGCACCGGCCGCATCTGGGCCAACCAGTTCATGGTGATGGATCCATCCGGCAACCAGGTCACCATCCCCGGCACCCACACCACCGAACCGACATTCGGATTGCCCGCCACCTGGGTCGAGGCAGCCTTCAAGGAAGAAGCCTCGCTCAAGGGCTATACGGTGGTGGATTCCGCAACGGTCCTTTCCACACACCTCACCGAACTGCTCAAGAGCAACATGTCGGACCTCCTGTCCTATGGCGAGGTACAGAAGCTGCTCAAGGATCTGCCGAAGGAACAGGGCGAACTGGTCAAGGACATCGTTCCAAACCAGATCACGGTCTCCGGCATCCAGCGCGTCCTGCAGCTTCTTCTGGCCGAACGCATCTCGATCCGCGATCTCTCGACGATCCTCGAAGGCATCGCCGATGGCCTCGCCTTCTCGCGCAATCCATCGACGCTTGCCGAGCACGTCCGCGCCCGGCTGGCGCGGCAGATCTGCGCGCAGAACACATCCATGAACGGCTATCTTCCACTGATCGCCCTCAGCGCCAAGTGGGAACAGGCCTTCGCAGAATCGCTGATCGGCACGGGAGACGAACGCAGCCTCGCGATGCAGCCGTCGCGCCTGTCGGAATTCATGAGCCTTGTGCGCGACCGTTTCGAGCAGGCGGCCCGCGAAGGCGAAGCGCCCGTTTTGGTGACCTCCGCCGCGATCCGGCCATTCGTGCGCTCGCTGGTGGAACGATTCCGCGCCCAGACGACCGTTCTGTCGCAGGCTGAAATCCATCCCCGCGCCCGCCTGAAAACGGTCGGCAGCATCTAGCCGAACGGCGATTCAAGAGCGAAACACCTGCGGCATTCTGGCCACAGACAAGTCTTTCGTTACAAATCGGAAATTATTGTGCTGCATCGCAGCAAGGCGTCACTGCTTAATTCTTTGATTTTGTTATTGAATCCGGAGTGGTTTACGGTCCTCTCGTTTCTTCAAGACATTTCACTCATTTGTGAAGGACGCTTGGAAACGAATCCCTGCCAATCTAGTTCTTACAGCGTGAGGCTTTGAACTCACGGGCCGGCGGACGCGACAAACGTCTGACGGCATCGAAAAGGCGGCGGGAGGTTTGTATGAACCATTCGTTTTATAGTGCGGATCGCATGACACATCTGAAGATCGTTGTTGTGGCGCTCGTCGCCGCGATCGGTGTTGCCGGTCTGGGAATTTCTGCGCGCCTTTCGGATACCGGCTTCACACAGACGGCTCGCGCCACTGGTCCGGCAATCAAGGCGAACAAGGCTGTCGTCCTCACAAGCTCGGAGCAGTCAGCGATCCGGTAACAGATTTTACGAATTCACAAGGCTCTCTTCCCCGCCCCCCGAAGTCGCCTTGTGATTGCTCAGAAGACCCCAAGTCTGAGACCAGAAAACGCCCGCTCCCCACGGGCGTTTTTTGTTACCTGGACTTAGCGCGGCAGGGCCGACGCTGGCAGCGCCGGCACGCTTTCGATCAGCTTGCCGGTATAGACAATCGGTCCCGTGGCGACGCCCGTGGGCGATCCGCCTTCCGGCTCGATCGTCACGGCATAGGTCGCCTTGTTGATCGTGTCGCTGTCGTAGTCAGCAAGCCCGGGGCGGATGGTGAAATCGCTGCCGCCGATCACGCCAAGCGAGCGCGGCCGCTGCAGCTTGTCGGAAACCAGCCACAACTCATAGCTCTTGCCGGGCGCCGGCGCGGCGCCGACCTTTCTCACGGTGAAGTTCTTGGTCTCGGTATCGACCGTGAGAATGAAGGCGGGCGCGGAAGGGTTCTGCTGAAGGATTGCGACGAACTGCGCAGCCTGTGCGGTTGAGGACGCCGACGCCGGGACCTGGACTTCCACGACCTTGACCTGCGGCTTGACCCGCAGCTTCTCGGGCAACAATTCCGGACGGTAGGCCTGCAGCGCGATGACCGCGGCGAGCGAAGCTGCGACAGCCGTCATGAACCAGCCGAACGTTTGCGGAGCGTTCCTGCGGCTGGCCAACGGAACAACATTCGATGGCGTTTCGGCGACGGGCTCAGCCACGACATCGGGAGCCGTTGTCGCGGCCGGTGACTCAGCCGTTGCAGCCGGCGAAGCGGCAGCCGTGACCGGCTCGTCGCGGGACGGTTCGGAAGACGCAGACGGCGGAACGGATTGCTCTGTGATCTCCGGCGCGCGCGGCTCAAGCGGCTTCGCGAACATCGCGTCGTCCTGCCCGGTCGGCTCGATCGGCTTGGGTGCTTCCGGGGTGGAGGACAGGGTTTCCACCGGCGGCACCGCCACGGGCGCGGGTTCGGCAGGCTTCGGCTCCTCGACAACAACAGGCTGCGGCCCGACAAGGCCAAGCTCGGCGCTGATCTTGTCCCACAGATGCGGCGGCGGCTCGACCGGCGCGACCATCTGGTGCAGCGGACTGAGCTTGCGATCCCACGCGTCGACCACCTCCATGAAACCGTGGTCAACAATCATCATGGTTTCGACAAGCGCACGCTCGTCGGCACTCAGGGTGCCGAGCGCGTATTCAGCCGCAAGCGCGATATGGTCTTCACTATAGTTCATCTCGATCCAGACCTATCAACCCAAACCCAGGCAACCGCGGATTTCGATCATGCTGCGCCTCAACCACGTCTTGACCGTATTCAGGGGCGTATTGAACTTCTCGGAAAGTTGTTCGCGGCTCCATCCGTTGTAATAGGCCAGCAGCACCATCCTTTGCCGTTCGGGATCGAGCAGTCCGACACACTCCAGTATCCGCTTCAATTCCTCGGTCATCTCCTTGCGCGCCAGCGGATCGGGCGTGTCGGAGGCCACTTCCATGGCCGCCGGCTCATCTTCAAGAGACGCCTCGCTACGCTTGCGCACAACGTCGATCGCCCGGTTGCGCACAATGGAAACCATCCAGGTGATGGGAGAAGCCAGCGAGGCGTTGAACTGCCCTGCGCTGTTCCATATCTTGACGTAGGCTTCCTGGACGACCTCCTCCGCAAGATCCTGACGCCTCAAGATACGAAGGGCCACGCCATAGAGTTTCGCGCGGGTGGCCGCATAAAGGCGCTCAAACGCAGCCTCGTCCCCCTTCGCAACCGATGCGAGCAGCCAGATCAACTCAGCCGGCGTCAGCATAATCCCCTCAAAATACGTCGCTCTACCGTCCATGGCAGAATTGGAAATCGAAGTGGCGGTTTTGCCAGTTATCTTTCGCAAAGTCGTATCACATTAAGCCGTACCACATCTTGCCGATATCCGGTCCAGTTCCCCGCCGGATCAAGCGCCATCGCAGACCTGACATCGCTCAAATCAAGACCCGAAAAAGCAAAGCCCGGGCTTATGGCCCGGGCTTCATATCGCGAAACAACTCATAAAAACCAGTGCGGCAAGGTCACACATCCGGCACATGGCCACAGACTGCGGCACACGGCGGCGGAACGGTAACCGGAGGTATTCGCCTCAGGCCATCGCGCCGATGCGCGAGCGCATCAAGCCGATGCTGTCGAGGTCCGCCTGCTCGCGTGCGCTTTCCTCGGCGCGTTCGCGCGCCTGATCGCGCTCGTCGAGAAGTTCGACCTTCTTGAGTTCTTCAAACGCCTCGCCGAGCACGGCCTTGGCGTCCTCGAGCTGCACGCGCAGTTCATCCGCGGAACGGGTCAGGTTTTCGCGGCGCTGGATCGCGGCCTTGGCGTAGGTGGGATAGGCGAAGTGCGTGGGATCATTGATACCGGCGCGCTCCTGCTCATGCTGGATTTCGCGCTCGAGATCGACCGACATGCGCTGGAAGTCAGCAATCATGCCCTCGATCTGCGCGACCCTCCGGCGCTTCTCGTCGACCTGAAACTTCTTCAGGCGGATCAGCGTTTCACGTGACTTCATCGACTCATACTCCCCAGAAGTCCCAATCTGAAACCGGGACGGAACCGGCACCCCCCAAGGGCCCCTCCGGTCAAAACACAGGTGTCCGGATCATGGCGCGACAAAGTTAGCGTTCCGTTTCCACGGTCTGCAGGATTTGCTCCAATTGGCGGTATCCCTCCCCGATTCCGGTGGATTCGTCCTTGGCCTGCCGCAGGAAGGCTTCCAGCGGCTCATGCAGACGAATGGCCTCGTCCACCTCGGGGCTGGACCCGGCACGATAGGCGCCGAGCCGGATCAGTTCCTCCATGTCGGCGTAGGTGGCCATCACTTGCCGCGCCCGGGTAACGCTTGGATAGAAGGCCGGGTCCGCGGACCGCGGCATGGTGCGAGACACGGATTTCAGGATGTTGATGGCCGGATAGCGCCCGCGCTCGGCAATCGAGCGCTGCATCACGATATGGCCGTCAAGGATGCCGCGCACCGCGTCCGCCACTGGCTCGTTGTGGTCGTCACCGTCCACCAGCACCGTGAAGATGCCGGTGATGGTGCCCTCGCCCATGCCTGGACCAGCGCGCTCCAGCAGCTTCGGCAGTTCGGTGAACACAGTCGGCGTATAGCCTTTGGCGGTTGGCGGCTCGCCGGCGGACAGGCCGATTTCACGCTGCGCCATCGCAAAGCGCGTCACCGAGTCCATCATGCACATGACGTCCTTGTCCTCATCGCGGAAATACTCCGCGATGGCCAGGGTCAGATAGGCCGCCTGCCGCCGCATCAGCGCCGGCTCGTCGGAGGTCGCCACCACCACCACCGAGCGCGCCAGGCCTTCTTCACCAAGATCGTCCTGCAGGAATTCCTGCACCTCGCGGCCGCGCTCGCCGATCAGACCGATCACCGAGACGTCCGCATCCACATTGCGCGCCAGCATCGACAGCAGCACGGACTTGCCGACCCCCGACCCGGCGAAGATGCCCATGCGCTGACCGCGGCAGCAGGTGAGGAATGTGTTGAGCGAGCGCACGCCAAGATCGAGCGGCGCGCCGACCCGCTTGCGCGAATGCGCCGGCGGCGGCGCATTCCGGTAGGACATTGGCGAAGGACCTTGCACCAACGGCCCCTTGCCGTCGATCGGCTCGCCCATCGCGTTGATGACGCGGCCGAGCCACGATGCCGACGGACGCACCTGGCTTGCGGCATTCGCGATCACCGCTCGGCAGCCTCGCCGCACGCCTTCAAGTCCCGCGAACGGCATCACCACCGCGTTGTTGCCGGTGAAGCCGATCACCTCGCAGGGAATGAAACGGTTGGCGCCGGTCTCGACTACGATGCGTGCGCCCACCGACATTGCGTGAATAGGACCCGCGATCTCGACCATGAGACCACGCACACCGACAACGCGGCCATAAATGTTGACGCCGTCGATGTCGGAGATCTGTTCCGCGAGGGCCTTCATTGCGAAAACCTTAAGTTTCCGCGATTTCGCGGCATCCCCTTAACCCTGTGTTTACCCGCATCGTTAATCATTGCGTCACTGTCTTTGATGACTGAGAGCGCTTGACCTTCAGAACGAAGGTGCGAGTCGCAGGAGTCGGTTAGGCCCGGCTCTTAATGTGGAACTTGAACGGCACGGGTACGAAAAGCTGCTTGCCCGCAATATCTTAGTGCGATTCGACAAAAATTGCACGATAGAGCTTGCAGAGACGAATCAGCTTTTGTTAACCATATGTCGTCAGGATCCGAATCAGTTGTTCAAAGGCGTTTCCAGTGCCGCAAGTAGGCGGCCGGCCTGACGCCCGGAGCGGCGACTATAGGGGACTGGCATGCGCGTATTGCTGATAGAAGATGACAGCGCCACTGCGCAGTCGATCGAGCTGATGCTCAAATCCGAGAGCTTCAACGTCTACACGACGGATCTCGGCGAAGAGGGCATCGACCTCGGAAAACTTTACGACTACGACATCATCCTGCTCGACCTGAACCTTCCGGACATGTCCGGTTATGACGTTCTCAAGCAGTTGCGTGTCTCCAAGATCAAGACACCCATTCTGATCCTCTCCGGCCTCGCCGGCATCGAGGACAAGGTCAAGGGTCTGGGCGTCGGCGCCGACGACTATATGACCAAGCCTTTCCACAAGGACGAACTGGTCGCCCGCATCCACGCGATCGTCCGCCGCTCCAAGGGTCACGCCCAGTCGGTCATCCAGACCGGCGATCTGGTGGTCAATCTCGACACCAAGACCGTCGAAGTCGGCGGCCAGCGCGTCCACCTGACGGGTAAGGAATACCAGATGCTGGAGCTGCTCTCGCTCCGCAAGGGCACCACCCTCACCAAGGAGATGTTCCTCAACCATCTCTACGGCGGCATGGACGAGCCCGAACTCAAGATCATCGACGTTTTCATCTGCAAGCTGCGCAAAAAACTTGCGAATGCTTCGGAAGGCCGTAACTTCATCGAGACCGTCTGGGGCCGCGGCTATGTGCTGCGCGAGCCGCACGACGACGAGGTTCGCATTCCTGCGTAATACGGGTTGTACCGGGGCCTGTACGGCCCCCTCCTCCCAGACTGAACCCCCGCCGCAAATGGCGGGGTTTTTGTTTGCGCGGACGCGATCCCGCCGTAGCGCAGCCGCCTTTTCGACATTTGCACGATAAGGCAATCCTGCGGCGAACTACGCTCCAAAGGGCGAAACCGTGACCGCATCTCATCGTGAGTTTCAGTGTTGGACCAGCGAGTGTCCGAAGTCTTTCAGATCGCTCCGGCAACATGCAACAGCACGCCTGCCAAAGCGCAGACGGCCAGCGTCCGCAGCATTCCTGCGTTGAAGCGAAAGATCGCCGTTGCTGCCGCAACAGCCAGCGCGAGCGCCCATGGATCGACACTGTTGGGCACCGGTGCATCGAACGACACCCCGAAGCCCTGGACCGAAAACGTTTCGCGAAAGATCGTGTGAACCGCGAACCAGATCGCAAGATTGAGAATCACGCCCACGACCGCCGCCGTGATGGCCGACAGCGCGCCGGCCAGAGCCTTGTTCCCGCGCATGACTTCGATGAAAGGCGCTCCGAGGAATATCCACAGGAAGCACGGAGTGAACGTGACCCAGGTCGCGAGCAATCCGCCGAGTGTCCCCGCGAGCATCGGCGGCAGCGTCCCGGGATCGCGGAAAGCCGCCATGAATCCCACGAACTGCAACACCATGATCAGCGGACCCGGCGTCGTTTCAGCCATCCCCAGGCCATCGAGCATCTCGTGCGGCCGGAGCCAGTGATAATGTTCGACGGCCTGTTGCGCGACATAGGCCAGCACGGCATAGGCTCCGCCGAATGTGACCACCGCCATCTTGCTGAAGAACAGCGCGATCTGGGTGAAGACGTTCGTCTCGCCCATCGCCAGAAAGATCAGTAGCACCGGCATCAGCCATAGAAGCAGCCAGACCGCCGCCACCCGCAATGAACTTGCAATGTTCGGGCGTGCATGCTGCGGGAGTTGATCGGCAAGCAGGGCATCGACCAGAGCGGCCGATGTCTTGCCCTCCTCGCCGCCGGACACGAACGCGGTCAGCCCTGCACGGGCGCCAAGATAGCCGATCGCGGCCGCGACCAGGATGATGACAGGAAAGGGCACATTGAAGAAATAGATCGCGGCGAATGCCGCGGCCGCGATGCCTTGCATGACCCGGTTCTTGAGCGCCCGCTTGCCAACACGGAAGACCGCCTGGATCACGATCGCCAGCACCGCCGCCTTGAGGCCAAAAAACAGCGCGGCGACAAATCCGACATTGCCGAAAGCCGCATAGATGTAGCTCAACGCCATAATGGCGGCGACGCCGGGCATGATGAAGAGACCGCCGGCCATGATGCCGCCGCGGGTGCCGTGCATCAGCCAGCCGATATAGGTGGCCAGTTGTTGCGCCTCCGGGCCCGGCAGCAACATGCAGTAGTTCAGCGCATGCAGGAAACGGCTCTCGGAAACCCAGCGCTTCTCCTCGACCAGAATGCGGTGCATGACCGCGATCTGCCCGGCAGGGCCGCCGAACGACAGCAGTGCGACGCGGAGCCAGACGGAGAAGGCCTCCTGCATCGAAATGCCGGATCGCGCGGCTAACTGATGCTCGGGCAGAGCGGGATCGGATGAAACGGGATCAGGCGAAGACATGGGATCAAACGAAGACATAGCACGTCCTGGCAAGGGTGCGGACGCGATGCTTCGGCGCAATAGCCGGGCCTGCCGCCTGCGGGGAGATCGCCTGTCCCCGCACGCATACTATCGGAGTTTTAGCTCCGCGCCAGAATCTTCGTCTGGCCCGCGCCCAATCCCGGCACCAGAGACGGCGAAGCCATCCGCGCCGTGTTCGGCGCATAGACCCCGCGAAGGTCGGGGCACGCGCGGTAGGCATCGGTCAGCCCGATGACGGTTTCCGCCGCTCCGAGGAACAGATAGCCATCCGGTTCGCTGATCTTCTGCATCCGGCCGAACACGTCGATCTTGGTCGGCTGGTCGAAATAGATCAGCACGTTGCGGCAGAAGATGATGTCGAAGACTCCGAGATAGGAGAAATCCTGCAGCAGGTTGGCCTGCTGGTAACGGACCATCGAGCGGATGTCCGGGTTGAGCTGCCACACATCGCCGATCTGCTTGAAGTGCTTCACCAGCAACTGGATCGGCAATCCGCGCTGAACCTCGAACTGGGTGTAGATTCCGGCCTTGGCCTTTTCGAGGACCTCGAGCGACAGATCGGTCACGACGATCTCCGCGCGCCAGCCCGCGGGCAGCGCATCCTTCAAAAGCATCGCGAGGGAATACGGCTCCTGACCGGTCGACGACGCCGCGCACCAGATGCGCAGGCTCTTGCGGTTGGCGCGCGCCTTGAGCAACTGCGGAAGAACCGTGTCGCGGACGTGATCGAACGGCACCTTGTCGCGGAAGAAGAACGTCTCGTTGGTGGTCATCGCCTCGACCACGTCGACGGTCAGTTGTTCGCTGCCCGACTTGAGCTTCTGGACGAGGTCACCGATGCCCGACAGGCCAGCCTTGCGGGCGAGCGGCAACAGACGGCTTTCGATCAGATACTGCTTGTCGGACGACAGCAGCAATCCGGAGCGATCCTTGAGGAGCTTGCGCAGATACTCGTAATCCAGTGGCGTCACGCGCGAACTCCTGAGAAAATACGAACAACCTTGGAAGCGATCTGGTCGAGCGGCAGAACCGCGGCGCAAATTCCGGCATTGGCGACCGCGCCCGGCATGCCCCAGACGACGCTGGTCGCCTCGTCCTGGGCGATCACGTTGCCGCCGGCCGCGACAATGGCCTTGCCGCCCTGCGCGCCGTCCGACCCCATCCCCGTCAGGACCACGGCGAGAATGCCGGCCTGCCAGATGTCGATCGCAGACGAGAAGAGCGGATCGACGGCGGGTTTGCAGAAATTGATCTGCGGCCCGTCATCGAGCGCGATCACGGGACCAGCCGCGGAACGGGCCACGCGCATATGGCGGCCGCCCGGCGCGAGATAAATCTGTCCGGCCTTGATCGCCTCGCCATCGTTCGCTTCATGCGCCTGACGGCCGCTGGCGCGCGTCAGATGCTCGGCGAGAATCGTCGTGAAGGTCGGCGGCATGTGCTGCGTGATCAGGACCGGATACTGGTCGATCACGGGACCAATTCCGGCGACCACATTCATCAGCGCCTGCGGGCCGCCGGTGGACGATCCGATCAGAAGCACGCGCGGTGCGACCGGCGTGAACGGGCGCAGCGTCAGCTTCGATACCGGTGTATGCAGTGCCGCGACCGGCGATATCTTTGCGACATACGGCGCTGTGGAATGTCCGGCCGGCGAGAGCGGCGGACTGGCTACAACAGCCGGGCGGCGGAGCCGCGCGCCAAGATGGCGAATCCTTTCGAGCAGATCGCGCTTGAAGACGTCGGCGGCCGACATCTCGCGGGTGCTTTCGGGCTTCGGAATGTAGTCCGACGCGCCCAGCGACAGCGCCTTGAGGCTGATTTCCGCATTACGGCGGGTCAGCGTCGACGCCATGATGATGATCAGGTTCGGCTTCTTCTCGAGCAGCAACGGAAGCGCGGAAATGCCGTCCATGTCCGGCATTTCAATGTCGAGCACCACGACATCGGGATTGACCCGCACCACCTGGTTCACCGCGTCCAGCCCCGTGCGGATGGAGGCCGCGACCGTCAGATCGGGCTCCGCCTCGATCCAGCGCGAGATCATGCCGCGGATCACCGCGGAATCATCGACCACCATCACGCGCAAAGGCTCGTGCCGCTGGGCGGACGAGCCGGAGGGAGTCTGAACTGCAACACTCATGAAAAACTCAACGCAACCGAACAGAAACAACGTAACCAATCCGGTCCGGATGCGGCGCGTGCCAGCGGCCGTTCCAGCACCCGGACTAGATCAGACCGACCTCATGAAACTTCGCCGTGACGATTTCCTTGTCGAACGGCTTCATGATGTATTCGTTGGCGCCGGCATGAAGCGCGCGGGCGATATGCGCGACGTCGTTCTCAGTGGTGCAGAACACGACTTTCGGCCTGTCGCCACCGGGCGTCATGCGCAGATTGCGCAAGAACTCATAGCCGTCCATGACGGGCATGTTCCAATCGAGCAGGACAGCATCCGGCATTCCGCGCTTGCAGACTTCCATCGCCTTCTCGCCATCCTCGGCTTCGACAATCTGGAAATCCAGACCTTCGAGAATCCGCCGCGCGACTTTCCGGATAACGCTCGAATCGTCAACGATCAGACATGTCTTCATTTTAGCCTCTTTGTTGTCTCGAACCCCGTGTGGGCCGCTATCACGGGATCCTGTGCGTTTCGTCCCGAACCGGATCAGGCTGCCAGCATGTCCGGATTGATTTCCAGCACGCGATCGACATCGAGAACGACCATCAACTGGCCGTCGAGCCGGTGCACACCGCCTGCCATCTTCGCCATGCGCGGATCGAGATTGACCGGGTTCACTTCCCGGCTGTCATCCGCGAGCTTGAGAACCTCGCCAATGCTGTCGATCAGCAGACCATAAGACTCACCACGCAGATCGACGCCAACCGCCATCGGTGGCTTGCCGTCCTCGTTCTTCGGCAAGCCGAGACGCGCACGCATGTCGATCGCGGTCACGATCCGTCCGCGAAGATTGAGAACGCCGGCCACGTCCGCGGACGCCAGCGGCACACGGGTCAGCCGCTCGGGCATGAACACGTCCTGAACCCGCGAGATCGGAAGGCCGAACAATTGTCCGCCGATCATCGCCGTCACGTACTCCGTGATTCCGCGGTCAGTGCTTTCAACGTTTGCATCCATTGTCATGTTCCTTACGCCGCCTGCTTCACATCAGCGGTCTGCTCTTTCAGAGCGGCGATCAATCCCGGGCGGTCGAACTTGGCGACGTAGTCATGGAAACCGGCCTGACGGCCACGCTCGATGGCGGCCGGCGAGACGACCGATGACAGCGCGATGATCGGCATGGCCTCCATCTTGCGGTCCGCGCGGATCGCCTCGGCGAATTCAAAGCCGTTCATCTCCGGCATCTCGATATCGGTCAAAACGACATCGAACGTGTTGCCGGACCGCAGGACCGCGAGGCCTTCCTGTCCATTCTGCGCCACGGTGACGCGATAACCCGCGGCCTTGAGCACCGGCGCGAGCATGTTGCGGAAGAACGCGGAATCGTCGACCAGGAGAACGGTCTGCGCGTTCGTGGACAGACGCATTTCCTTGCGGCTGAACCAGTCGGCGAAGGCCATCGGCAGGAAATGCCCGACGTCGATCACCTCGGTTGCCTGGCCCTTGACCACCGCGGAGCCCAGCACGCCTTCGCGCGAGCTCGCCACCTCGATGCTCAGATGCTCCTCGACAATGTCGATGATCTCGTCGACAACGAGTCCCATCGAGCGGCCGTCGTCGGCGAAGACGAGGATCGGCTGGACGCCGTTTTCACGCAGCGTCACGCCTTCCATCTCGACCAGCGGCATCAACTGCTCGCGGTACTGGACCATGTGACGGCCGTTCGAGAGTTCGATCTTCTCGACCGCGATTTCTTCCAGGCGGGTGACGAGCGCCAGCGGCACCGCCTTGGGCTGGGACGAGCCGGCGCGGAACACCAGAAGCGAGGTGAGTTGGCCATCGGAGCTGGTCCGCGATGCCGCGTTCTCATCTGAAATTTCGCTCTGCGAGGCCCCCGCCGTTCCAAGCGACTGTGCGATGCCGTTCGGGTCGATGATCATGATGACGGCGCCGTCACCGAGAATCGTGTTGCCCGAGAACATGCCGATGTGGCGCAGCTTGGTGGACATCGGCTTGACCACGATTTCCTCGGTGTGGAAAACGCCGTCGACCACGATGCCGAAGGTCTGGCTGCCGACCTGGGTCACAACGATGAAGCCGTTTTCCGGATCAATCGAAGCGCCGTCGTCGATCTTGAGCAGCTTCTTGAGGTGCATCAGCGGCAACAGCTTGTTGCGCAGACGCAGGACGGGCGTGTCCTTGATCCGCTCGATGCGGTGATCCGAATTGGAGCGCGCGCGCACGAGTTCAACCACCGACAGTTGCGGGATCGCGAAGCGGTCGCCCGCCGCTTCCACGATCAGCGCGGACACGATCGCCAGCGTCAGCGGAATCTTGATGGTGAAGCTCGAGCCTTCGCCGGGCACCGACTTGACGTCGATGGTGCCGCCGATCTGGTCGATGTTGGTGCGAACCACGTCCATGCCGACGCCGCGGCCCGACACGCTCGTGATCGCCGCAGCGGTCGAGAAGCCGGGAGCGAAGATGAATTTGTGAATCTGGGCCTCGGTCATCTTCTCGACGTCGGCTTCGCTGACCAGACCGTTCTGAACCGCCTTCTGCTTGATGCGTTCGGTGTTCAGGCCGCGACCGTTGTCGGCGATGCAGATGATGATGTGGCCGCCCTCGTGATAGGCGGAGACGCGGATCGTGCCCTGCTCCGGCTTGCCGGCGGCGACACGGTCAGCGGTCGATTCCAGGCCATGGTCGGCGGAGTTGCGAACCATGTGGGTCAGCGGATCCTTGATGAGGTCGAGCACCTGACGGTCAAGCTCGGTCTCCGCGCCGTGCATTTCGAGTTCGATCTGCTTGCCGAGTTCGCTCGACAGGTCGCGCACGATGCGCGGCAGCTTCTGCCAGGCGTTGCCGATCGGCTGCATGCGCGTCTTCATGACGCCTTCCTGCAGCTCGGCGGTGACGTTGGAGAGCCGCTGCAGCGGCACCTTGAATTCGGAGTCCTCGTTGCGGCGGCTGATTTCCAGCAACTGGTTACGGGTCAGCACCAGTTCGGACACCATCGTCATCAGATGTTCGAGGGTATCGACGTTCACGCGGATGGACTGGTTGGCGACCTTGTCGCCTTCGGTGGTTTCGTTCTCGATCACCGGACGTTTCGCGCTCTTTGGCGCGGCCTTCGGGGTCTCAGCTTTGGGGGCCTCGGCCTTCGGCGCCGCAGGCTGCTCGACAGGCGCGATCGACGGCGACGCAACCTCGATTTCGGTTTCGCGGAACGCGCGCTCAAGCTCGTCCAGCGAGACTTCGCCGGGACGCAGCTCGCGCTCAAGGGTCTGCGCCACCAGCATGCCGGTGGCTTGCGCGGGCTGCGGCGCTTCCACGGCGGGCGCCGGAGCCGGCGTGGATTCCATGGCGGCCATGCCCTGCTCGACCATCTGCTCGAGCGCGTCGATCAGGTCGCGGTCAGCGCCTTCCGGCTCGGCCTCGGTTGCTTCGAGCTGGCCAAGAATGTCCTTGATGCGGTCGATCGTATTGAGGATCAGCGTGACAGCCTCGCCGGTCACCGGCATGCCATCGCGAAATTTGCCCATCAGGGTCTCGGCGGCGTGAGCCAGCGCTTCGAGCCGCGGCAATCCGAGAAAGCCGCATGTCCCCTTGATGGTATGGACCAGGCGGAAAATGTTATCGAGAATCTTCGCGTTGTTCGGATCCTGCTCGAAGCGAACCAACTGGTTGTCGACGGTGTCGAGACTCTCGTTGGTTTCAGTCAAAAATTCACGCAACAAATCGTCCATGTAACCGGCCTTCTGGCAAGGGAGGTACGAACGTCATGCCTCCGAAAGTCCGGCCAGTGTCGGTGCAAAGCGTTTAATATTGGTTGAGCAACCCGAAAAGAACGCCCTGAATAAACCGATAACGCGCGCATGCACGCCGCGGAGACTCTCCACGGCGCGCCGTTCATTAAGACTTTATGAAGATGCTGCGCGTGCCGCGCCTCACTCAGGATGCGGTAACGGTGACGGCATCCGTTTCGGCTGTGAGCGAGACCTTCAGCCCGCATGCCTGCGCGAGCAGCGCCGTGTAATAAGGCTGAACGGCATGCGCGGAGACCGATCCCGCGTTATCGAGATTGAGCTGCGCGGCGACATTCTGCGGCTCGCGGGCATTGGCGCCGGCGGCGCGCAGGCGGAAGCCCATCG
>JACDJB010002135.1_pt1 | contig 14805 bp, 17 predicted proteins | sample 7454121 | NCBI WGS metagenome assembly JACDJB01 (sample SAMN14253290, study PRJNA609438) | sludge metagenome | isolation source: sludge after 25d culture with pyrite | collected 2018-12-20 | reverse complement strand
TCCTTCGGCCCCATCGACGAGGACCACATCGTCGGCCGCGCCTTCGTCCGGGTCTGGCCCCTCACCAGCCTGGGGTTTTTGTAGGAAGGCTTCAGGCCGGAGGTCGTTCCGCTTCGATGGCGATGGCCTCCATCATGCGGTCGACGTGGTCGCTGAAGACCCCGTCGATGCCCATGTCCAGCAGCTCGGCCAGGTGACGGGGGAGTTGGGCGTCCCATCCGAAGCACACCACCCCGAACCGGTGGAAGAGGGTGGTCAGGCCCCCGGTCCACTCCGTGTAGTGGAGGTTCACCGCGTCGATGCCGAGCCGGGACAGCTCAGCGGCGCCCCGCTCCGGCCCGTCGGGAAAGGCCCGCAGCTTGGTCGAGGCCACCAGCTGGGCCCCCTCGGCGCGGTCCCGCCAGGTCGCCAACAGGTCGATGTCGGGGTGACAGAGCCAGAGCCGGTCCCGGGCGCCCACGGCGTCGGCCGCGGCCAGGATGGCGTCGAGGGCACTCGGGTCCTTCACGTCCAGGCTGAGCGGCAGGTCGGTGCCGCAGGCGACATAGAGCTCGTCGAGGGTCGGGACGTGCTCGGGTAGGCGATGGCGCAGGACGGTGCCGATCGGGCGCCGGCGCAACCAGCCGCCGACGATCCCGTCGTGGTCGAGCACGGCGTGGCCGTCGTCGCTGATCCAGACGTCGGACTCCAGGCCCGTCGCCCCCATCTCCACGCCCAGGCGAAAGGCCTCCAGCGTGTTGTCGGGGGCCAAGGCGCGTGCGCCCCGATGGGCGAAACCGATGGGGATCTCGAGGATCCGAGGGTGACGGGCCATATGACCCATTCTCGCCGCGCTGCCTCAAGGCCCCTCGCACCGCTGCCGATGGCTCCTCTGCTGGAGGAAGCACCGACGGACTGGGGAATCGAGACATGGCGACGATCAGGGCGAGTTGCCCGGACTGCGGAGATGTGGAGTTCACCACCCGCGACGTCCAGGTGCGGGTGAGTGCACCCGACGGCTCCGGCACCTACGCCTTCTCGTGCCCGGGTTGCGCGGTGACGGTCGTGAAGGCGGCCGAGACCCGCACCATCGACCTCCTCCTCGCCAGCGGCGTGGCCATGGCCGCCGGGGACGCGCCGGCCGAGATCGACGAGCGGCCCTACTTCGAGGACCCGATCACCCACGACGACCTCCTCGACTTCCACGACCTGCTCCATCGGGACGACACCTGGTTCGAGAACCTGGCCCAGGACAACGACGCCTGAGGTCCCCTGCGGCCAGACTGGGCCCGATGGCCTGGCTCTGGTTGCTCTTCCCGGTGGTGATCCTGGTCCTGACCGTCGGCCTGTGGCGGGCGACGGTCGCCCTGCGCCGGGAACGTTCCGAGCTCCAGTCCGAGGTCGACGCCCTCGAGCCGCTGGCCGACCAGGCCCGCGGGGCCAACGGCCCCACGACGCCGGGACGTGCCACCGGGCGAGAACAGGTCGACCGGTAGGATCGACACGATGTTCAACGTCGGCGGGCCCGAGGTGCTCGTCATCCTGCTGGTGGCGTTGATCGTCCTCGGCCCCCACCAGTTGCCCAAGGCGGCCCGCCAGGTCGGTCAGGTCATGGCGGAGATCCGCAAGATCTCCACAGGGTTCCAGAACGAGCTGACCAGCGCCCTCGAAGCCGAGGAGCAGAGGACCCAGCCCCCGATGAAGCCGCAGTCCCCGGGCGGGCCCCAGGACGTCGCCCCGGCCGCTCCCGCACCCGTCGAGGACACCACGGACCCGCTCGCCGCAGATGACGCGGACGGCGCCGCCGACGAGTCGACCTGACGACACGACGACCGTGAGCGACATCGACGAGGACCGAACGACCATCGACGGCGGCCACATGTCGCTGATCGAGCACCTCAACGAGCTGCGCAGCCGGCTGATCAAGATCGCCATCGCGGTCGCCGTCGGCGCCGTCATCGTGTGGATCTTCTACGACCCCATCCTGGAGTTCCTGAAAGCTCCCCTCGACGATGCCGACCCCAACGCCCGGCTCATCCTGACCGACCCCCTCCAGGGGCTGGCCACCCGGTTCAAGGTCGCCGGCTACGGCGGTGTCGCCCTGGCCACGCCGGTGATCCTCTGGCAGCTCTGGCGGTTCATCACCCCCGGGCTCTACCCGAAGGAACGGCGCTACGCGGTCCCCTTCGTGGCCTCCGGGGTGGCGCTGTTCGTGATGGGCGCCGGCCTGGCCTACTGGACCCTGCCCCGGGCCTTGTCCTTCCTCATCGACATCGGCGGGGAGGACATCGAGGCCTTCTACACGCCCGACAAGTACATCCAGCTGATCGTCTACATGATGCTGGCCTTCGGGCTGGGCTTCGAGTTCCCGATCATCCTGGTCTTCCTGCAACTGGTCGGGGTGCTGAGCTACAAGCGCCTGATCGCCTGGCGGCGTTACGCCCTCATCGGCATCGTGGTCCTCGTGGCGGTGATCACCCCCAGCGGCGACCCGATCAGCCTCGCCGCGCTCTCCGTGCCGATGTACCTGTTCTATGAGCTGTCGATCCTCATCGGCTGGCTGATCACCCGCCGCCGGGTCCCCGCCGAGTCGTGACCGGGGCCTTCACCCTCGACCCGTTCCAGCAGCAGGCCATCGCCGCCATCGACCGGGGGGAGTCGGTGCTGGTCGCCGCCCCGACCGGGGCGGGCAAGACCGTGGTGGCCGAGCACGCCGTGGACCGGGTGCTGGCCGACACCGACGGTCGGGTCTTCTACACGACGCCGATCAAGGCCCTCTCGAACCAGAAGTACGGCGACCTGGTGCGGCGCCACGGGGCCGACCGGGTCGGCCTGCTGACCGGCGACAACAGCATCAACGGCGACGCCCGGGTGGTCGTGATGACCACCGAGGTCCTCCGCAACATGATCTACGCGGGCCGGGACCTCGACGACCTGCGCTTCGTGGTGCTCGACGAGGTCCACTACCTCCAGGACACCTACCGGGGCCCGGTCTGGGAGGAGGTCATCATCCACGTCCCCGCCCACGTGCGCCTGGTGTGCCTGTCCGCGACAGTGTCCAACGCCGATGAGCTCTCGGCCTGGCTGACCGAGGTGCGGGGCCCGACGGCCACGATCATCGAGCACCACCGACCGGTCGAGCTGGAGCACCTCTACGCCGTGGCCGACGGGGTCGAGGACACCCTGCGCATCATCCCCACGCTCATCGCCGACCGACCGAACCCCGAAGGCCCGGACTTCGACTCCCAACGGGTCCGAGGCCGCGGGGGCCCCGGCGGACGGGTCCGCCACCGGTGGTTCACCCCGGATCGGGCCGACCTGGTCGACCGCCTCGACGACGAGGGCCTGCTGCCGGCCATCTTCTTCGTGTTCAGCCGAGCGGGCTGTGACGACGCCGCCCGCCAGGTCGCCCGGGCCGGTCCCGCCCTGACCACGGCCGAGGAGCGCGCCCGCATCGAGGAGATCGTCGAGGACCACGTGTCGGAGCTGTCGGACCGGGACCTGACCGCCCTCCAGTTCGGCGTCTGGCGCGACGGCCTGCAGGCCGGCATCGCGGCCCACCACGCCGGCATGGTCCCGCCGTTCAAGGAGGCCGTCGAAGCCTGCTTCGTGGAGGGATTGGTCAAGGTGGTGTTCGCCACCGAGACCTTGGCCCTCGGCATCAACATGCCCGCCCGTTCGGTGGTGATCTCCAGCCTGAGCAAGTTCACCGGTGAGCGCCATGAACGGCTGACGCCGTCGCAGTACACCCAGCTCACGGGACGGGCCGGACGGCGGGGGATCGACGACCACGGGACCGCGATCGTCCTCTGGTCCCCGTTCGTGGCCTTCACCGACGTGGCCACCCTGGCGGCCAGTCGCCGCTTCGAGCTGCGCTCGGCCTTCCGCCCCACCTACAACATGGCGGCCAACCTCGTCCGTCGCCATGACCCCGACACCGCCCACCGGCTGCTGGCCCTGTCCTTCGCCCAGTTCCAGTCGGACCGGGCGCTGGTGCGGGCCGAGCGGGGCATCGACGGCCGCCGCGAGGAACTGGCGGAGGTCCAGGCCTCGGCCACCTGCGAGCGGGGCGACGTCGCCGAGTACCTCGCCCTGGTCGATGCCGGGCAGGTCCGCCAGGAGCGCCCGCCGCAGCGGGTGATCGAGGAGCGGCTGAGCGAGCTCAGCCCGGGCGACGTGGTCGATGCCCCGATGAAGGACGGCCACGAGCGGGTCGCGGTCCTGTCCGTGGCCCACCGGGCCCAGGGCCACGTGCGGGTGCGGGCCATCAACCGCTCCGGGCGGGTCCTGACCTTCGGGTCCCAGACCGTGACGGCCCCGCCGGTGCCCCTGGGTCGCCTCGAACTGCCCGAGCCCTACCGACCCAACAACCAGAAGTTCCGCAGTGAGGTGGCCCGCCGGCTGGACCGGACCAAGACCCGCCGCCCCGGTGCCTCCACCCGAGAGGAGATCGACCCCGACGAGCACCCGGTCGCGGGCTGCCCCGACGTGCGCAAGCACCTCCGGTCCGCGCGCCGGGCCCGCCGTCTGCGCCAGGAGATCGAGGCCCACCAGAAGCGCCTCGGCCAGGACGCCGGCTCGCTGGCCCGCCAGTTCGACCGGGTCCTCCAGGTCCTCCAGGGCCGCGGCATCCTCGAGGGCTGGTCGCTCACCGAGTCCGGCCTCCGCCTGGCCCGGATCTACCACGAGAGCGACCTGCTGGTGGCCGAGGCCATCGACGAGGGGCTGCTCGACGGCCTCGACGGCCCGGGGCTGGTCGCCCTGCTGTCCTGCTTCACCTACGAGCACCGCAGCCCCGAGCCCGCCCCCGCGCCGACGTTCCCCAACGTGCTGCTCCGGGAGCGCTGGGACCGGTTGGCGGATCTCGCCGCCGGGCTCGTCCGGGAGGAGACGGCCCTGTCCCTCCGACTCACCCGGGAGCCCGACCCCGGCTTCATCTCCCTGGCTTACGAGTGGACCAAGGGCGAGCAGCTCGACGACGTCCTGGGCGACGACGAGCTCTCCGGCGGCGACTTCGTGCGCCAGATCCGCCAGCTCCTCGACCTCCTCCGCCAGATCGCCGAGGTCGCCCCCGACCCCACCACCCGTGACACCGCCCGCTCGGCCATCCGCCGGGTCGACCGAGGGGTGGTGGCCGCCTCCTCCGGCGTCAGCCAGTCATGAGCCCAACCACTCCGAAATTGCGTGAGTTGGTCACGCTGGGCGTGACCAACTCACGCCAGAAGCGATGACGGTCAGCAAGGGGCGGGACTGGGGGAGCGTGGGGGCGCTGCCCGACGACGGGGTCCTCGTGCGCACCGACGCCGAGGCCCGAGCGGTGGTCACCGCCGCCCGCCGGGCGAACCAGGAGGTGCCGCCGCTGGGCTTGCTCGGCGGTGATCTGTGCCGGACGGTGGGGGGACGCGGCGACGAGGCCCACCTCCGGTCCGACGCCGCCACCCGCCTCACCGTCGACTTGGGCTCGGTCCTGGTGGACGGTCGGTTGCAGTGGTTCGTGGCCCACCTCGTCGTGCGGCGGGGCTGGTTGCGGGGGCCGATCTTCGGCGCCTTCAACGCCCAGTGGCTGGGGGACTGGGACGTCGCCCCTCGGGCCCACCCCGGTGACGGCCGGCTGGAGGTGATCGAGGTGACCATGTCGACCGGGGACCGCCTGAAGGCCCGGCGGCGGCTGCCCCTCGGCACCCAGGTGCCCCACCCCGACATCCGCATCCGGCGGGACGACGCGGTGCAGCACGACGTCCCCCAGGGCCACCGCGTCTGGCTGGACGGCGAGCGCTTGGGGCCGGCCAAGGCCCTCTCGATCCGGCTCGAGCCTGACGCACTGCGCATCGTCGTCTAGACAGGGGTCATGGACGTGGACGTGGTCAAGGATCGGCTGGCCCGGGAGGTCGACGATCGGGCCGACGTGCTGTTGGAGATCTCCCACAGCATCCACGAGCACCCCGAGCTCGGTTACGAGGAACACCACGCCCACGACCTGCTGGCCGGGGTCCTGGAGGACGAGGGGTTCGACGTCGAGCGGGGTGCTGCGGGCATGGACACGGCCTTCGTGGCCTCGGCCGGCCGTGGCCCCGGGCCGACCATCGGGATCTTCTGTGAGTACGACGCCCTGCCCGAGATCGGTCACGCCTGCGGGCACAACGTCATCGGTTCCGCGGGCCTCGGCGCGGGGCTGGCCGCCGCCACCGTGGCGGAGGAGCTGGGTGGACGGGTCGTCGTCCTCGGCTCACCGGCCGAGGAGGGCGGCGGGGGCAAGGTCTTCATGGCCGAGCGGGGGCTCCTCGACGACATCGACGCGGCGATGATGATCCACCCCGCCGACGGCGACCTGAAGGCGATGAACGTCATCGCCATCCAGCAGGTCCACGTCCAGTACCACGGCCAGGCCGCCCACGCCGCCGCCTTCCCCCACAAGGGGCGCAACGCCCTCGACGCCGCCGTGCTCGGCTACATGAACGTGGCCGCGCTCCGCCAGCACATCCGACCCTCGGAGCGGATCCACGGGATCTTCACCGACGCCGGCGACAGGCCGAACATCGTCCCCCAGTACGCCGCCGCGGAGTGGTACGTCCGCTCGCCGACGCTCCGCCTGCTCCAGGGCCTCAAGGAGCGGGTCCTGAACTGCCTGGAGGCGGGGGCGACCGCCTCGGGCTGCACGATGGACCACGAGTGGCAGGACCCGGCCTACGCCGACATGATCGACAACCCGGTGCTGGTCGACCTGTTCACGGCCAACGCCGAGCGCACGGGCCGCCATCTGGCGGACCCCTCCGTTGCGGCCAACGTCGTGGGCAGCACCGACATGGGCAACGTGAGCTACGTGGTGCCCTCCATCCACCCGATGCTGGCCGTCGCGCCGGCCGGGGTCTCGATCCACACCCCGGAGTTCACCGCGTTCGCCCGGGGCGAGGAGGGCGACCGGGCGGTGCTCGACGGCGCCCGGGCCATGGCCATGACGGTGGCCGACCTGTGGCTCGACCCCTCCCGCGTCGAGGCCGCGAAGGCCTCCTTCACCGAAGCCGTCGCGTCACGCTCCTAGTCACTCACGGAGCCGGAGCGCAGCGAAGGCGACCAGGCAAGCACAGCGGTCATCGCCGAGCGCAGCGAGGCGACCTGGTTCCGCACGACCACGGTCGAAGGTCAGAGCAGTCACTATGAGAGGTCGCCGTTCCGCGGCGGGTGAGGTCCTACGCTGACCTCCCACATGAGGCCGCTGCTGTGAGCGTGTACGTCGCCGAGGAGTTCACCTCCGACGAGGAGGACATCCTCCGCCGCTACTTCACCAACCTGGACCGCCCGGTCTTCGCACTGGTCAACCTGCCCGAGGTGGTGAAGGGGGCACTGTTCGCCCGCTACTCCCGGTCGCCCAAGAGCCTGCGCCGGCTGTTCCTCGACGAGTTCGTCGTCGACCTGGACATCACCGGGGACCAGACCGTCGACGCCACCGTCGGCCTCACCCGGGCCGAGGAGCTCTACCAGACGGTCTTCTACGACTACGGCGACGACTCGGTGGCCCAGCTCGGGGGCGTCCACCTGGCCTGTGAGCAGGCGTCGAACCTCCTCACCAAGATCCTGGAGTGGGGTCGGCTCATGGCCTACCTCGAGCAGTCCACCCGCTACATCGCCTACGACGCCCGCATCGGCGGTCGCTACCGCTACTACCGGGACCCCGACGTCCTGCAGTCCGGTCTCGGCACCCGCTACGTGGGTGACATGGATCGCCTCTTCGACACCTACGCCGAGCTGGTGCCCACCCTCGGCGAGTTCTTCAAGGAGCACATCCCCAAGGACCCGGCCGACTCCGACTTCGTCTACCGCCAGTCGATCCGGGCGAAGGCCTTCGACGCCCTCCGGGGCATCCTGCCCGCCGCCTCCTTGTCCAACGTCGGCATCTACGGCACCGGCCAGGGCTACGAGCAGCTCCTGCTGCGCATGCGGGCCCACCCGCTGCCCGAGGCCCGGTCGTACGCGGCGATGATGCTGACCGAGCTGCGCAAGGTGATCCCGTCGTTCCTGCGCCGGGTCGACGTGCCCGACCGGGGGGTGGCTTGGAGCAACTACCTGGCCGAGACCCGCATGGCCATGGACGAGGTGGCCGCCAAGGTGTTCCCGACCCCCGGCGAGGGCAATGACCCGCCGGAGGTGACCCTGGTCGACTTCGACCCGGACGCCGAGGTGAAGATGGTGGCGAGCATGCTCTACGCCTACACCGACCGGTCCGAGACCGAGATCGAGGCCCGGGTCCGGGCCATGACCACCGACGAGCGGCTGGCGGTCGTGCGGGCCTACTGCGGCGAGCGGGCCAACCGGCGCCACAAGCCCGGTCGGGCCCTGGAGCGGTGCTTCTACCGCTTCGACGTGCTGACCGACTACGGCGCCTTCCGGGACCTCCAGCGCCACCGCATGCTCACCATCGAGTGGCAGCGCCTCACCCCTCGTCACGGCTACACCCGGCCCGAGTCCGTCGACGCCGCCGGTCAGGCGGATCGGTTCGACGAGGCCATGGCCCGCTCCGCGTCCCTCTTCGACGCCCTCGACGCCGACTTCCACGACCAGGCGCCCTACGCCGTGGCCCTGGCCTACCGCATCCGCTTCGTGATGCAGCTCAACGCCCGCTCGGCGATGCACATGCTCGAGCTGCGTACGACCCCCCAGGGCCATCCCGCCTACCGGTGGGTGGCCCAACAGATGCACGAGCGCATCGCCCAGGAAGCGGGCCACCACGCCGTCGCGGCGCTCATGACCTACGTCGACCACGAGCCCGAGCCCGAGCTGGAACGGCTCGACGCCGAACGCCGGGCCGAAGCTCGGCGCCGGAGCCCCTGAACCGCGCACGAACGCGCGACCACCCCTCTATGATCCGCCCGCGATCGCCCGGTGGGCGTTCCCACGAGGAGAGGCATGGCTGAGGACGACGACGCGGTGGACGTGATCGACGACGGGGACGAGATTCCCGTCGACATCGACGAGGAGCTGGACGCCGAGGACCTGGACGTGGACCTCGTCGTCGACGACGCCCTCGACGAGGACGCCCTGGTGGGCGAGGAGGTCCTGGTCGAGGACGCGGCCGCCGTCGTCGAGGAGGACGAAGACGAGGACGCCGCGGCCACCGACCGGCCCACCCGCACCGCGGCCGCCGGTGACGACGACGAGGACACCCCCGATCCCGACGACGTCGAGGCCGACCTCGACACCATCCTCAAGGACCGGATCGCCGCCGGGGACGACGAGGAGGAAGAGGAGGAAGAGGAGAAGCCCGGTCGCGTGACCAAGGGCACCGATGACGACGGCACCGACGGCGGCAGCCGGGTGGCCCCCCGCAAGGCGGGTGAGTTCGTCTGCAGCTCCTGCTTCCTGGTGAAGCCCGACATGCAGCTGGCCGACGCCAAGAACAAGCTCTGCGCCGACTGTGTCTGATCGACGGCTGCTGCTCGGCCGGTGAGCGATCAGGCGAAGGGGCATCAACGATGAGCGACGAGGCCACCGGTCCCACCGGACCGGGCCCCGACGACGGCCCCGGTGCCGCCGAGCAGCTGGCCGACCTGGTCCTCTATGTCCCCCTCGGCCTGGCCCTCGAGGCCCGGCGGCTGTACCCGGAGATGGCGGCCCGGGGCCGACGTCAGATCCTCTTCACCCGCACCATCGGCAAGTTCGCCGTGCGGCGGGGGCGCCAGCGGGTCGATGACCTCCTCGGCACGGGCGTGGCCCTCGTCAGCGCCTACCTCCCGACGGGCGACGCCCCGAGACAGCTCCCGAGGACGCCGAGGTCGAGACGGCCGACAACCTGGCCGATGACCGGGCGCCCGGCTTGCGGGCCGTGGCCGACGAGCCGGTCGAATCGGGCCCCGACGCCGGGGACCTGGCCATCCCGGACTACGACAACCTGTCGGCCTTCCAGGTGATGCCCCGCCTCGAGGCGCTGGACCCGACCGACCTCGATGCCGTCCGGGAGTACGAGGAGTCCACGCGGGGTCGACGCACGATCCTGAACAAGATCGCCCAGCTGAGCTGATCGGGGTCGTGGAAGGCGTACGCCCCGCCGGAACCGACGACCTGCCGCGCCTCACGTCCCTGGCCCGCGAGGTCATCGCCGAGCTGGCCGACCAGAAGGGCGGGATCGTCTGGCGCCGTCACGCCGCCCGGGGCGAGCCCGTCGAGGACGGCCTCACCGCCGATCTGGACGATCCCGACACGCTGGTGCTGGTCGGCACCATCGACGACTCGGTCATCGGCTACGCGGTGACCACCATCGAGGCCGTGGCCGACGAAGGTCACCTCGCCGTGGTCCGTGACCTCTACGTCGAGCCCGGGGCCCGCGGGGTCGGTGTCGGGGCGGCGATGATGGACGCCGTGCTGGCCTGGGCGGGGGAGCGGGGCTGCATCGGGGTGGACGCCTTGGCGCTGCCCGGCAGCCGGGCGACCAAGAACTTCTTCGAGGGCTTCGGCTTGGTGGCCAGGGCCATCGTCGTGCACCGGAGCCTCGCACCATGAGCGGCCCGGACCTCTGCGTCGGCGCCATAGCGGTGGACGCCGACCGCCTGCTCATGATCCGGCGGGGTCACGGCCCCGCCGCCGGGCAGTGGTCCGTCCCCGGCGGGCGAGTGGAGCGCGACGAGCTCCTGGCCGAAGCCGTGGTGCGCGAGCTGTGGGAGGAGACCGCGGTCGAGGGCGTGTGCGGCGAGCTCGTCGGCTGGGTCGAGCGCTTCGACGAGGGCCTGCACTACGTGATCCTGGACTTCCGGGTGTCGGTCCTGGAGGCCACGACCCCCACCGCAGGCGACGACGCCGCCGAGGCCCGCTGGGTCCCCCTGAGCGACGTGGCCGACCTGAACCTGGTGGACGGCCTGGCCGAGTTCCTCCACGAACACGGCATCCTCCGCACCATCACCTGACCAGGGTCAGCGGCCCTTCCAGACGGGGTCGCGCTTCTCGATGAAGGCCATCGGACCTTCGGCGAAGTCCTCGGTGGCGGCCAGCCCCATGAGCGCGGCGCCGGACTGCCGGACGCCCTCGCCGTCGTCGGTGACGGTGATGCTCTCCAGGACCAGGCGGCGGCTCTCGCGGACGGCGAGGGGGGCGTTCACGCTGATGGCCTCTGCCAGTTCGAGGGCGGCGTCGAAGGCGGTGCCCGGCTCGACCAGGCGGTTGACGAGACCGAAGTGGTACGCCCGCTCGGCGCTGATCGGATCGCCGGTCAGGGCGGCCTCCATGGCGATGTTGAAGGGGATCTTGCGGGGGAGGCGGAACAGGCCGCCGGCGGCGGCGACCAGCGAGCGCTTGACCTCCGGGATGCCGAAGCGGGCCTGGGTCGAGGCCACCACGAGGTCACACGCCAGCACGATCTCGGTCCCACCGGCCAGCGCCGGGCCGTCCACCGCGGCGATGATCGGCTTGACCCTCTCGCGGGTGACGATGCCCCCGAAGCCGCCCCGCTTGGTGTTCAGGGCCGCGGCCTGACCCGAGGAGATGGCCTTGAGGTCGGCGCCCGCGCAGAAGACCGGGCCGTTACCGGTGAGGATGCCGATCCAGACCTCCTCGTCGGCCTCCATCTCGTCGATGGCGGCCTCCATGCCCTCGGCGACGGCGCCGTTGACGGCGTTGCGGGCTTCGGGGCGATCGATGGTGAGGAGGCCGATGGGGCCCCGCTTCTCGTAGATGACCATGGCGGGCAGGGTAGTCAGGACCCCTCGCGCGGCTCGCTACCGTGGCGGCCGGTGCACCTGAGCTGTCCCTTCTGCACGTCCTATGACGTCCGCCGCCTCTATCTGGCCGCCGTCGACCTGGACAGCTGCGAGTGCGCCTCCTGCGGGGCCCGCTGGGATGAGGACCACGCCACCGGGGAGTACCGGGGCCGGGCCAGCCACGCCACCGTGGTCACCCCGCCCGAGCGCCCGTGAGCCGTCCTTCCGTGGCGGTGTTCGACTTCGACGGGACCCTGGTCGACTCCGACGAGGCCCTCATCGCCCCGTTCCTGGCCCTGGGCATCGACCGCTCGGCGATCGGCATGGGCCGGCTGCTGGCCGACGAGTGCGCCGCCCTGGGCGTCACCGTGGAGGACTACGTCGCCCACTACGACCTGACGGCGTCCGAACCGTTCCCGGGCGTCGAGGACCTGCTCGCCACTCTGGACCGCTGGGGCCTCTGCTCGAACAAGCTCCCCGAAGCCGGCGCCTCCGAGCTGGACCGCCTCGGATGGACGCCGACCGCTCAGTCCTTCGCCCGGGGGGCACCCAAGTCGCTCGTGCCGGTGTTGGCCGACCTGGGGGTGACCGGGCCTGACGTGCTCTACGTCGGCGACACCGACCACGACCGCGCCTGCGCGCGGGACGTGGGCGCCACCTTCGCCCTGGCCGGCTGGAACCCCCGCGCTGCCCCGGTGGCCGGCGAGCTGGTGCTGCAGGACCCCGCTGAGGTGCTCGACCTCCTGGGCTGATGCTGGCCGGACTGGTTCCGGGCTGGATTGGCTGTGCCGGCCGAAGGGGACTGCCGGGCCGAACGTCGCCGTGGCCGGGCGGAAGGTCTCGAGGCAACAACTGTCGGAAACCGACAGCTATTGCCTCGAGATCGCCGAGATCCGGGCCCCGCCGTCCGTCTGGCCACGCTCCGTGGTCTTTGGGCAGGCCTAACCGGAATCTAGGAGGACGACGAGTCCGAAGCGCCCGAGTCCGAGGAGGACTCGGATCCGGCGGCGGACTCGGGAGCGTCAGCCCCGTCCGTGCCATCGGTCTCCTCGACCGCAACAGCTTCGACCGGCGCCACGGACTCCTCCGGCACCGGCTCGGCCTCCACGACCTCAGCCACCACCTCGGGCGTCTCCGAAGGCTCCCCGGCGACGGCATCGGGGTCAGCGACCTCGGCCACCACGTCGGCCTCGGGAGCGGCGGACTCAGCAGCGTCCGCCCCCTCCGTGCCATGGGTCTCCTCGACCGCAGCAACCTCGACCGGCGCCACGGACTCCTCCGCCACCTGCTCGGCCTCCGCGACCTCAGCCACCGCGGCGGACTCGGGAGCGTCAGCCCCCTCCGTGCCATCGGTTCCCTCGACGGCAGCAGCCTCGACGGGCGCCGCGGACGCTTCCGCGACAGGCTCGGCCTTCTCGGCCTCAGTGGCAGGCTCAGCATCGGCCGGGGCCGGAGCGACCGTGCCAACGGGCGTGTCGGCCAGGGGCGGCGGGGGCGGGATGCGGGGGGCGCCCTTGGGGGCACCGGCCGGCGCGGTACCCGCGGGCTTGGCGCCGGGCTTCGCTCCGCCGGTGCGGGGCCGGGAGCGGCCGCCACGGTTGCGGGGGGCCCGCTTGGGCTCGATGCCGAACTTGGCGGCGATCTGGGGGACCTGCATCGACACCTTGGTGACGGCGGCGATGAGCTCCTCGTTGGGCGTGGCCGGGATCGAGGCGGGCTCGACATGGGCGTGCACGGGGGAGAGGGCGAGGGCCTCCAGGACCGTGCTCCAGCGCTTGGGCCCGATCTGATCGGTGAGGGCGGCCCCGGCGGCGGTCGACAGGCGCTCGGCCAGGTCGCGGGGCAGGGGGGTGCCGGCCTTGGGCGGGCGGCTGCTCACGTTGAGGGCGCGGACGACGCGGTCGTCGGCCAGGAGCTCGGCGATCTCGGCCAACCAGGCGGCCTGCTCCTTCTCGAGGCGGGCGGCGAGGCCCGTCCGGAGCTGCTCGGCCAGGGCGCGGGACGCCTCGTCCTTGGCCGCGCTCTCGGCCTTGGTGACCACCGAGCGCAGGTCCCGGAGGTCGACGGTGTCGATCTGCTCGATCGCGGCCTCGGCCCGGTCGAGCCATTCGGCCACCCGGGCCTTGGGCACGATGCCCTCGGCCATGGCCAGCAGGGCCTCGGCCTTCACCGGCGGGTTGCCGGCCTCCTTGGCCGCGGCGTTCTGCTCGTCGATGGCGACCCGCACGGCGGGGATGCCCCCCTTCAGGACCTGCTCGGCAACGGGGCGCTGCTCCTCGGGCAGTTCGGCCAGGAGGGCCTGGCGGTGCTTGCGCCCGGCCCGCAGGCGGGGCGCCTTGGGCTTGGGGGGCAGCTTGGGCTTCTCGGGACGGTCGAAGCGGGGGCGCTCCGGACGATCGTGCGGCTTGCGGTCGCCGCCCGGGCCACCGGGACCGCCACGACCGGGTCCACCGGGACCGCCACGGCCACCAGGGCCGCCTCGTCCACCGGGCCCACCACGGCCGTCACGGTCACCGCGACGCGGCTTGCGCTCGCGCCGCTCGGGCTCCTTGGAGTAGTCCCGGGGCGGCGGGGGTGGGGCCCCGATGAACTCGATGACGTTCTCCGCCGCCTTCTTCGCCGTGGGCGGCAGGACGGCGATGATGGTGACGCCCTCCATGTCGTAGTCGGCGTCGGCCTTGACCGTGTCACCGACCTTGACCCCGGTCGGCAGGAGGGTCGCGTCGAGCACGCCCTTGGGCGCCTTGGCCCCCGCGGCACGCCACGTGAGCGTCCCGTCCCCGCGGTCACTGGTGAGCTCGACATCGATCCGTCTGGACATACGGCCGACCACCGTATCGGCGCACCGACGCTGCGGCCGTGCGGGAATCCGGGATCGTCGCCGGCCGGGGCGACGGCCTGCTCCGGCCGCCTCGCCCTCGGCCCCTGGCAGTCGCTGATCCTGGTCGACACCGGGGACGGATCCGACAGCAGCGAGCCCTGGAACGCGACCACAGGGCGACCCTAGCCGAGGGACAGAACAGTTGTTCGCCTATCTTCCCAGAACGGACCGACCGTGCGAGACTCGCGGCATGACGCCACGACGGGTGGTCCGTGTCGCGCTGGGCATCCTGGCCCTCATCGGGATCCAGGTGGGCGTGTGGGC
>JACDJB010002130.1_pt1 | contig 14836 bp, 12 predicted proteins | sample 7454121 | NCBI WGS metagenome assembly JACDJB01 (sample SAMN14253290, study PRJNA609438) | sludge metagenome | isolation source: sludge after 25d culture with pyrite | collected 2018-12-20 | reverse complement strand
TTATCATTTAAAGGAAATTTTTAAATCGGGAGAACTGGATGAGATGGCAACTATTCGAAAAATTCGAACAGTTCAAACAGAAGGCTCTCGGCAGGTTCAGCGAGAAATTGAGTTTTACAATCTCGATGCCATCATCTCCGTGGGGTATCGGGTGAACAGTTATAATGCCACTCAATTTAGAATTTGGGCGACTAAAACTTTAAAGGAATTTATCATCAAGGGATTTGTTCTAGATGATAACAGGTTAAAGCAAGCTAAAAATTTCGGTCAGGATTATTTTGATGAATTATTGGAGCGCATTCGTTCCATAAGAGCTTCGGAGCGGAGGTTTTATCAAAAGATTACCGATATCTATGCCGAAGCGAGTATTGATTATGATCCGAGCGCACCAATTACCCGTTCCTTTTTCAAAACTGTCCAGAACAAATTGCATTGGGCTATTACCGGCAAAACGGCAACGGAAATCATAAAACTTCGAGCCGATGCCAAAAAGGAGAATATGGGATTGACTACTTGGAAAAATGCACCTGCCGGAAAAATATTAAAATCGGACGTGGGCACCGCCAAAAATTATTTGGAAGAAGATGAAATAAAGGCTTTGGAACGCATTGTTACCATGTATTTGGATTTTGCTGAACTGCAGGCTGAACGTCAAATCCCGATGAAAATGAAAGACTGGATTGGTAAGTTGGATGGTTTCTTACAATTTAACGATTATGAAGTCCTGCAAGATGCCGGGAAAATAACGGCAGCAGTAGCCAAGAAGTTAGCTGAAGAAGAATACAAAAAATTCGCGCCGATTCAGGATAAGAAATATGTGTCAGATTTTGATAGAGTAGTAAAAGACTTGAAAAGCAAAAAATAAAGAGAAGTGCCGATTGATCACACAACAAAAGGCGCAACTATCAATTTAGGATAAAAATAAAATTTATGACCTTCCAATACGCATCTGATTTGCATCTCGAGTTTCCCGAAAACAGGGCATACCTAAAGACTCGACCCATTGAGCCAGTAGCGGATGTATTGCTATTGGCAGGAGATATAGTGCCATTTCGGGAAATAGATAGACACAATAGCTTTTTTGATTATTTGTCTGGTCATTTTGAAAAAACCTATTGGGTGCCAGGCAATCACGAGTATTATCGATCTGATTTGGCAGACAAGAGCGGCACGTTTAACGAAGCCATCCGCCACAATCTATTTTTGGTAAATAATCAATCCTTAATTGTAGAAGACACCAAGTTTATATTTTCATCACTTTGGTCGAATATAAGCGCAGAAAATGCGGATAGTATACAAAATCAACTAAATGATTTTAAGGTGATAAGCTATAAGAACAACCCCTTAAAGTTTACAGATTACAATGACTACCACAAAGAAAGTCTTCACTTTTTGGAGCGAGAATTATCGCTGGGCAAACACCCTAAAAAAGTTGTTGTTACCCATCACGTGCCAACGTTTAGGAACTATCCTTTGGAATACTTAAACAGCCCTTTAAATGAAGCTTTTGCAACTGAACTTGAAAGTCTTATTGAAAAAACACAGTCAGCATTTTGGATCTTTGGGCACCACCACCGCAACATACCTAATTTCAAGATAGGGGAAACGGAACTATGCACCAACCAATTGGGCTATGTGGCGTATAATGAACACTTGGGCTTTGACCCCAAAAAAACGATTACTTTATAATGGAAGAAGAAAGCATATCACATTTAAACAGCCACCTTGCCCGTCATCTTGAGCTTGTCGAAGGACAAACCTGTGACCCTATTAAACTTAGGGAGAATTCTGGGTTGATACGGGAGGGATATAAAAAAACCAAGCTTGGGTGGATACCAAAGGATTGGGAGGTTGTTAAGTTTAATAAAATTGCATCCTTCAATCCTAAATCTGAAAGTTTGCCCGAAAGCTTTATTTACATTGATTTAGAAAGTGTTAAAGACGGAATTCTTCAGAAAAGGACTATACTCAAAAAGGATGATGCACCAAGTCGAGCGCAACGCTTATTAAAGAAAAATGATGTTCTTTTTCAAACCGTAAGACCCTATCAAAAAAACAATTTGTTTTTTCAAGAGGAAGGGGATTTTGTTGCTTCTACTGGATATGCTCAGATTAGGGCTAAATATAATAGTCGATTTATATTTCATTTGATTCAAGTTACCTACTTTAATAATCAAGTCCTAGCAAGATGTACGGGAACGAGTTTTCCTGCAATTAGTGCAAAGGATTTGTCCAATGTTTTAATCAAACTTCCCACACTCCCAGAACAGCAAAAAATCGCCACCATCCTCTCCACGTGGGATAGCGTCATTGCGAAACAAGAACAGCTTATCATCGCGAAACAGGAGTTTAAAAAGGGGTTGATGCAATTGTTGTTGACAGGGAAGAAACGGTTTGAGGGGTTTGAGGGGGAGTGGGCTAAATCTAAACTTGGAGATCATTGTAGCGTATTGATGTGTAAAAGAATTTTTAACAACGAAACTAGCGATACAGGTGAAATACCCTTTTATAAAATAGGTACTATCGGTAAAGAGCCGAATGCATTTATTTCACGCAGGTTGTTTGAGGAATATAAAGAGAAGTATAATTATCCTAATCTAGGTGAAGTATTGATAACTTGTAGCGGTACTGTGGGTAAATGTCTGTCCTTCAATGGTGAAGACGCATATTTTCAAGACTCTAATATTGTTTGGTTGGATAATCCTGAAAATGAATTAGATAATAAATTTCTTTTTTACTTGATTTCAATATATGATTGGGATAAGTTAAACTCGACAACTATTACAAGGATTTATACTTCTGATTTGAAAAGTATGAAGATTGTATTTCCAAAAATAGATGAACAGAAGCAAATAGCTTCCGTTTTAAGTGCTGCGGATAAAGAGATAGGATTATTGCAAAGCGAACTTACTAGCCTCCGGGGGCAGAAGCGGGGGTTGATGCAGGTATTATTAACAGGTAAAAAAAGAGTGCAATTATGAATAAAAAGACAAACACCATCGGAAAACTCTCTCTAAGAAAAACCAAGGAAATTGCCAGGGATGTTCTGATTAAGGAGGGATATAGTAATATCGAAAGTTTTGATAATAATATTTTCATTGGAGAAACCAATGAAGGTCTCTCTATGATAAAAACTGCGTTCTTTTTTTATCAAAAAACGTTATCCGGAAGCAATGTTCAATTAGATGAGTTAATGACCTCGCTTTCATCTGTTTTGGAGCAGTATAAACCAAATTATATTATCTTAATTTCGAATCAAACGGTTTCTGGTTCGGTAGAAAGTACATTAAAAAATAAATTTCCAATTTCTGTCTTGAGCCGAGATCAATTTTCTGATTTAATAGATAAGCATTTCTCCAATTATTGGACGTATCAAAACTTTGATTTGGTAAGCTACGAAAAATATTTTTTAGAAGGCATGGTTGAAAAGTCAGCCTTATTAAATATACAGGGATTGGAGAGTAAGGTTCAGCGGTTATTGAATATTTATATCAATCCCAGAGTATACGAAATTACTGATGATTTAGAAAGTAATAATTTTCAGTTAAATAGAGTGCAAGAAAGTGATATTATGGGAAGAACTAAATCTTGTATAATTGAAGGAGATACGGGTTCAGGAAAAAGCACATTATTAAAAGAAATTGGAAGACTTCAAATCAAAGACCAGAGTGATTTAAAAACTTTACCAATATTCATATCACCATTACTATTATCTAATTCTAACTTTAGTATCGAAGGCGCAGCACTTAAGTTATTACAAGACCGTGTTGAGGGCAATTGGGAACAAATTAAAGCTTCCTATAAACTTCTTTTATTAGTTGACAATATTGATGAGTTTGATAATGCTACTCAGAAAGAGATAATAAAGGAATTGAATAGCCTGAGCGAATCCCCTAGAATTAGATATATACTTACTACACGATCAATTGAAATAAATAAATTGTCCTCCCTATGTGAAGATGTTCATTTATTCCAGATTCGAAAATTTAACGATACCCAGATAAAAGAGTTTGCTTCTCGATTTTTTAACGATGAAGGACTAGCTTCTAATTTGTTAAATGCATTAGAGGATAATAGAATCTTAGAGCGACTACCTCTTACTCCTTTGTCCTTGTCACTGATTGCTTTAGTTTACGAAAAAGAAAATTATGAGATTCCAGCAACGATTTCGGATATATATGATAATTTCAATCAGTTAATATTAGGGAAGATAACCGCAAACAAAAGATTTGAGCTCATAAATTTTGCCTTTCGGGAGAGAATTTTATCTACCTACGCTCTTTTCTTACTTCAAGACAATAATCTTAGGCCATTAAAAAAACCAGATTTTTTAAATTACTTCAAGAGTTATTTTCAAGATAAATCGAGTATGGTTACCACTGAGGTCATTGAAGAGTTTCTTGACTATTTTATTGATAACTCAGGTATCTTAAACATTATAGAGGATGAGTATGTACAATTTTCTCATAAATCTTTTTTAGAATATTATGCTTCCTTGGAGATATTTAAACACCAAAGAGAACTTGAAACTGAGCTTATTGAAAACTTCCTGGATTTAAATTGGCAAAACGTCAGTATTTTTTATGCGGGTCAATCGAAAGATATGCCTAAGTTCTTAAAAGAGGTTTTAAAAATCGTTAAATCATCATCTAATCTAGAGCACCATCACAATGCCATAACTGGTTTAGGTTATTTATTACAGGCACTTTATCAAACGGATAATAAGATAAGAAAAGAGGCGGTTACAATAGCTCTGGATCAAAGTTTAATAGCGCATAAGATATATCAACAAATTAGTGCAGAAGGCAATAATTTATTATTTAAAAAGATGAGATTACCAGTCTTATCCATTTTTAATATGTATTTTTTCTATCTTAATTTCTTGTCTTCTACTTTAATACAACCCCTCTCATTGGCTTTTGAGGATCTTTGGAAACGATATCTTCGAGATAATGATACAACCACTGGCTATCAGCTATTGACGATTGCTGCTATTTTTCACTCCAAAAGATTAAGTGATTCATCCTTTCTAAATCGCTTATTTGATGATTCAAAAATTCTCAAAGATCCCTACTTGGTGACAATAGCAGAGTTTTCACTTTATTTCGATAGTTCGGACGATCATAAGGAAATACGGAAAAGATTACATAAAGCTTATAGTAAGATGGGAGATGTGACAAAAGCATTATTGTCAGCTCCCGCAAGTAAACTGAGGTTTACTAGTCTTGATATGATAGATTCCAAAAAGAGAATTACATTAATTACTGAGGGACCGACGGATGTAGAGATTCTTGAAAAAGCATTTGTAATCTTAACTAATGGACAACAACCATATTGGAAAGCTAATCCTGCGGGTATTAAATCAGGAGGAGCCATTGAAGTAAAATATACCCTTGATAAATCAAAACCACTAGCGGAGTCAGACACTATTTTTATTGGAATATTTGATAATGATACCGAGGGAAGAAATCAATTTGGTGGACTTAATCATAATTATGAGTTTTTTAACGAGAGTAAACGTATAAAAAAGATGAAGGAGGCTGAAATATATGGAATGAAAATACCTGTACCTGAGTTTCGGTCAAATTACTTAAACCAGGAAAATGAGCAACATTATTTTGCAATTGAACATTATTTCGAAGATAAATTACTTAAAGAGTTTGGCTTGTTAAAAGAGACGGGGATTAAGGGTATTTTTAAAATTAAGGACACGAAGAACTTGAAAATGAAATTTGCAAAACATATTGCAAGTCTCGAGGATCCAAAGGTTTTTAGACATTTTATTCCCTTATTCGAAACTATTGATGAAATAACAAAAACTAAAATAGATTATTATTCCCAAGTATAGCCTTATAGAATTTCTCGTATTATGAATAAAATTTTTGAAGATGATGCCCCAGAGTTGGAATTTCGAAGGATTTGGGGCGGAGGGCAGCGAGTGGGCTGGAAAAACTTTAATTTCAACAAAATAGATTTTGAACCCATTTATGCCGATAAAAGATCAAATTCAACTGGTTTACAGCTGGCTGATTTGACTGCTAGACCGATAGGGTTACAATATTTGCGACCTAATCAAAATAACAGGGCGTTCGATATATTAAAATCAAAAATAAAAAGAATAAAGGTGTTCCCATAAAAACAAAAAACCTAAGCATATAACTTAGGTTTCTTGTCGACCGGGAAAAGCCCAATCCTTTTTACTATGACAAATTTAGTATTAATCAACAGTAAAAACAATGTTTTTAACAATAAAATAGAAATTCCCCAAAGGGAGAAATAATATAGAATAAATGGCCGTATCAAACTACACCGAATCCCAAGACTCACAAACCCCCGCCCTGAATCTGCTTCAGAAATTAGGCTGGAACTATATAACTCCTGAAAAAGCGGTACAGGAGCGAGATGGTTTATTTACAAGTGTTTTGCTGGAGGATATTTTGACCGAACAGCTTAGCAAGATAAACAGTTTTGAGTATAAGGGGGAGGATTATAAATTTTCTACAGGCAGCATACAAGCGGCCATCAATGCGTTAAAGTCGGTGCCAGACGAAGGGCTGAGCCGAACCAATGAAAAGATTTACGACCTGCTGACCTTGGGTAAAAGTTTTACCGAGACCATACAGGGAGATAGCAAAGGGTTTACTTTAAGATATATTGATTGGGAACATATAGAAAACAACAGTTTTCATGTCACGGAAGAGTTTGAAGTGGAGGGTATCAACGGGAAACGCCGTCCAGACCTGGTATTGTTTGTCAATGGGATTCCGTTTGTGGTGATAGAGAACAAACGCAGGGACAAAAACGAATCCATTGACGAGGCTATTTCGCAAATGTTGCGCAATCAGCGGAAGGAAGGTGGTATTCCCCGCTTGTTTTATTTTGCGCAATTGTTGTTGGCCGTGCATCCGAATGAAGTGAAGTACGGAACCACAGGAACACCTGCAAAATTTTGGAGTGTTTGGAAAGAAGAGAATGAAAAGCAGGTTCAGAAAGTACTAAAAATAGAAAAAGGAAGTGCTTTATCTGAAGATAGGCTACCTACCACACAGGATAAAAGTTTGTTGTCGCTTTGTAGTCCGCAACGGGTGATGGAACTTGCCTATAAATATATTGTTTTTGATGGCCCCATCAAAAAAATAGGACGCTATCAGCAGTATTTTGCGGTACAGGACACCATGACTCGGGTAAAACAGAAGGATGGGGAGGGCAATAGATACGGGGGCGTTATCTGGCATACTACAGGAAGTGGAAAATCGCTAACGATGGTCATGCTTTCAAAAGCCTTGGCGTTGGATCCTGAAATTCCGAATCCGCGTGTGGTGATAGTGACTGATAGAATAAGCCTGGATAAACAGATTTATAAAACCTTTCAAAATTGTGGAAAGCGAGTAGAAAAAGCGCAAAGTGGAAGCCATCTCACTGAGTTACTAAAGGACAAAGGCAATGAAATAATCACCACCATTATCGATAAGTTTCAAGTGGCCGCCAATAGGGTGAAGATAACAGATTCGCAAAACATATTTGTGTTGGTGGACGAGAGCCATAGAAGTAATTATGGGAGTGCGCACGCCAGTATGAAAAAGATCTTGCCCAATGCCTCTTATATTGGGTTTACTGGAACTCCCTTGATGAAAACCGAAAAAAGTACCGCCCGTAAGTTTGGTGGGTTTATACATAAATACACCATAGACCAAGCGGTAAAAGATGGTGCGGTTTTGCCCTTGCTATACGAAGGACGTTCCGCCAAGTTAAGGATTAACAAAGAACAGATCGACAAGGGTTTTGAGCGTTTGGCTAAACCACTAGCAGAGGAAGCACAAAAGGATTTGAAGAAGAAATTTTCCTCAATTTCAAAAATATATGAGTCCGATAGCGTGGTAGAGGAAATAGCCTACGATATATCAAAGCACTATACCGCCAACTGGCAGGGAACCAGGGCAAAAGCACAATTGGCCGTGCCCAAGATTGATGTAGCGATAAAATACCAGAAGTATTTTGAAACGCAGACAGATCCCACATTAAAGATTAATACACGGGTGGTTTTTACCCCGCCCGATAGCCGGAAAGACAATGAGGATGTCTGGCGGGAATCGAGTTCCGATTCCCGAAATTATTGGGAAGGACTGATGAAACAGTTCCGCGATCAGGATACCTACGAGAATTATGTGGTGGATAAGTTTATTGATCCCGAAGATACCGAGGTGGAGATGCTTATTGTGGTCAGTAAGCTATTGACTGGTTTTGATGCGCCGGTCAATACTTTGCTTTATTTGGCAAAACCATTAAAAGGCCATAACCTTCTACAAGCAATAGCAAGGGTGAACCGTTTGTTTAAAGGAAAGGAATACGGTTATATTATTGACTATGTAGGCGTATTGGGAAAACTGGATGAAGCCTTGACGGAATACAGTGCCTTGGAGGATTTTGAGGAAGATGATTTGTTGAATGCCGTGGCAGATATGAGCGAGGAGGTGCGGAAAGTGCCCATTCATCATGCTGAGGTTTGGGATATCTTTAAAGGGGTAAAGAACAAGGACGATATAGAGGCGTTGGAACGCTGTATAGCCCAAAAAGATGTGCGTGATGAATTTTATGACCGTCTGTCGCAGTTTGCACGAACGCTACAAGTGGCTATGGCATCGGACACTTTTTATGAGGAATTCACCACTTCGCAAATAGGTTATTACAAGAATGAGCTAAAGAAATTGCAAAGTCTTAGGGTTTCTGTTATGTATCGATATGCGGAAGCTGTTTCGTATAAAGAATACGAGCCCAGGGTAAAAAAGCTATTGGATACCTATGTGAATGCTTATGAGGTAATGGAGATTATCAAGGATGTGAACATTTTTGATAAGGACATGGTGGAAGAGGCATTGGAATCTTATGGGAAAACCGCGGCATCAAAAGCGGATTTTATTGCACACCGAATGAAAAAGGTGATTACCGAAAATATGGAGAAGGACGAGGCGTACTACAAGAAATTCTCCGACCTGATTGAGCAGACCATCAATGATTTTCACGAAGGACGAATGAGTGAAAAGGAATACTTGGAAAGCATCAATAAGGTGCGCAATGATTTTGATAGGGGCTATCAAGAAGGAATCCCCGATTTAGTAAAAGACCGTCCTGAAGCTCGTGCTGTGTTTGGTGCAATTGCTCAAGTGATCAATGAAAAGCACGGGGAAAAAATAACCGCAGGAATTCAGGATAAATTGGCCATTGCAGGAATTGACATCACAAAAATCATAGAAAAGCTGACTATCCGGGATTGGAAGAAGAATCTGGATGTTCAGAACAAGATGGAAAATGAAATTGAGGATTATCTCATGGAACACCGAAAGGACATGGGGGTGTCAATAAATTTTGATGAAATAGATATCATACTCGCCAAATGTTTAAAGGTGGCCAAAAACAACTATTGATGGACAGCGTAATTTACGGTTCTAAAACCATTGATTTTAAGGTAAAAAGAGCGTCCCGAAAGACCCTAGCTATTGAGGTGCATCCAGACAGCAGCGTACATTTGATTGCTCCCGTGGAATCATCAATGGCGGAGATAAAAAAGAAGGTGGCGAATAGGGGCAGATGGATTGTTAAGCAACAAGCCTATTTCGAAGCGTTTTTACCGTTAACTCCTGCGCGGGAATACGTTTCAGGAGAAACACATTTTTATCTTGGAAAACGTTACTTGCTTAAGGTTGAACAGGATGATAAAGAAAGCGTCAAGCTTACAGGGGGTAAACTGTTGGTTACACTTATTTCACCTAGTCAAGATAAGGTGAAACGGATGTTGGCTGCTTGGTATTATAGGCTCGCCAAACGAAAATTTGAACAGGTTATGGAATTGTCTGTTCAGAAATTTAAACGTGAAGAGATCGAAAATCGATCTTTTGAAATAAAACGAATGAAGAAACGATGGGGGAGCTGTACACCGGAAGGGAAGATTATTTTGAATCCGGAGTTGATTAAAGCCAATGCCAAATGTATTGAATATGTAATAACCCATGAGCTGTGCCATTTGGTTATTCCTGCCCACAACAAGGAGTTTTACAGATTGTTAGGGGAGAAGATGCCTGAGTGGGAGAAGTGGAAGGAGAAGTTGGAGAGGATGATGGCGTAGGGGGAATGTTGCAGTGGGCAGTGGTCAGTAATCAGTGGTCGGTGTTCAGTGGTCAGTGGTCAGTGGTCAGTGGTCAGTATTGCAGGTTGAGATTTTAGTCATTCGGTACGTTTGGAAGTAAATCCTTCGCAAGTTGCTATGATGTAATTGGTTGGGATACTCGACTTAAATTTTATATTTAATTTTCCTTGCCAGCCTGCTTAGGAAAGAATTAAGAGAAACATTTATTAAATGATCGTAAAAAATTCAAATCTTGCTCCTCATTGGAATTATTATCTTGCTTTAGAGCAGGATATGGAACGGATATCACGATTCGTAGAATTTGATAGCGCACATTTAAATGTTTATTCCATTGAGTTTACGAGAATTTTTCTTTCTGCTTGTTCAGAGATTGATGTTCTATTAAAAGAAATGGGGGCTTTAAAACTTGAAAAATGGAAAGGGAAAAGTATTCGTCATTATCGACAGATGGTTCAAGAGAACTTTCAAGAATTGGTAAATGAAAGAGTATTCATCCATCGTTATGGTTTTGAATATGCCCCATGGGAAAGTTGGAATGAGGATGTAAATCCGCTATGGTGGAAGAGTTACAACAATGTAAAGCATCACAGATATGAATTTTATTCTGAGGCGAATATGGAAAACACTTTAAATGCCTTAGGCGCTTTACTGATTGTGACGGTTTATTATTATCAATTGGTATTTCAAGATAGGTATAGGATTTCTGGCAATAAGGTCATTTTGGATTTGAATAAAACGACAGAATTATTAAATCCTAAATCACGGCTTCTATTTCTGAAAAATGAATACTATCATTATCCTGTTTATTTTTATTAGAGGAAGCGGTATTTTTATTGTTCAAAGGTAGAATTTGGTGCGGAAATCTCAGTTTGGATTTTGGAGTTGAATAATGTATATGTGCTCCATTCATAAGTTCAGGCCTACCTTATTAGTGGGAGGGAAGAGTTGTCAAGTAAATACTGTAAAAAACTTGACAAAGTTGTTATAAAAAAATATCTTTGTACTCTTATAGCTATGAATATAACGACATCCATAAAAACTAAGATTGCTGGTATAGATACTGGAGAAGTATTTACTTACGATACGCTGTCTATTCCCCAGAGTGAGTTTATTGCTGCTGCCAAGGCTTTGAGTAGGATGGTGGCTAATGGGGTGATTAAACGTTATAAAAACGGGATGTATTACAAGCCTAAACAGACTCCTTTTGGGGAGTTGAAGCCTAGGGAGGACGTGTTGCTGGAAAAGTATCTTTTTGAAGGGAAGAAGCAAATTGCTTATGTAACAGGGCTTCGGCTATACAATCAACTTGGATTGACTACACAGGTTCCTAATGTTGTGAGACTGGCGAGTAAGGATAAAGCGATTAAGACTAAAATAGGGAGCCTGATTATAAAGCCCGCCAAGAGCTATGTGGAGGTTACAAAAAAGAATGTGCCTTTATTGCAGCTTTTGGATGTGATGAAGGATTTTAAGAATATTCCGGATATGGATAAGGGGCTGGGAGTTGCTTTTCTTAAAGAGGCTATCGAAACCCTTTCCGATGTAGATAAATACAACTTGGTTGATTTTGGGAAAGCCTATCCTCCAAAAGTTAGAGCTTTGTTGGGTGCAATTTTGGAGGTGCTTTTACTTGGTGATTTAAGTGAATCGCTTAAAGGAACCATTAATACTTTGAGCAGTTATGAGTATGGGATAACTGAAGAGATATTGCCGACTGTTTCGAACTGGAATATTGTATAATGGAACACTATTGTACGAGGAAAGAAACAAGATCGCTACGCTACAAGAACCGAGAGCCAAGACTAAAACCTTAGTAATGTATGTGAAGATTTAAAGATTTTAAATCAGATTGCATTTGAATATTTTTGTTTTTAGTAAAAAGAAAAGGAAGGTCTCCATTAAGCTAAATAGCCAAAAGTCTTTATTGATCTGGCTTTAATTAGGATGGTTTAAATTTTAATCGCACAACAGTAATAATGAAATTACACAACTACAAACAGGCCTTTGAAGGTGCTATTGTTGCTACGGCGCAGCACTTTGGAATTGCTGAAATCTATATTGAGAAGGACTATTGGGTTACGCTCGCTTTAAAACAGATTTTTTTGGATAAAAACTCTAAGGATATTGCAGTCTTTAAGGGAGGGACTTCTCTTTCCAAGTGTTTTAAAATCATTGATCGGTTTTCGGAAGATATCGATATGGTAGTGATTAGGGAGGACGGGGAATCGGATAATTCTTTGAAGCGGAAACTCAAAAAAGTAACCAACGCATTGGATGCTGTAATGACCGCCATTCCGGAGCATCCTTTGGAAAACAAGCGAGGGAAAATAAGGAAAGTGGTTTATGGATATGAGAAGGTAGGGGTTAAAGGAGCTTATGGCCAAGTACGGGATCAAATTATTTTGGAGGTTTCAAGTCTTGGAAACTTCCAACCTTCGGAAAGGGTTAGTATTCACTCAATGATTACCCAATTTATAGCCACCACAAATAATCCAGACCTTATCAAGGAATACGAACTTGAGCCTTTTAAGGTAACAGTGATAAACATGGAGCGAACTTTTTGTGAGAAAATAATAAGTCTTGTCAGATTTTCATACTCGGAGAATCCATTCGCAGATCTAGCCAATAAGGTTCGTCATACCTACGATTTACATCAACTATTACAAGAGAAAAGGATTTCTTCATTTTTGATATCGGATGATTTTGAAGTGATGTTACTGCAAGTAGGAAAAGATGATGATAAGGCCATCCCTAATGATAAGGAGTGGTTATCTAAACATCCATCTGAATCGTTGTTTTTTAGAGAGACAGAGAAGGTGTGGGAGACTGTAAGTAAAACATATATGGGCACTTTTAAAGAGTTGCTAACGGGAGCATTGCCTGATGAGAGGGAAGTGCTTCTTTCGATGGTGAGGATTGGGTCAAGGTTGAAGGATGTTGAGTGGAAGTTTTAGTTTTATATAGAGCTTGCTTGAACAAGCTTGCTTTTTCTTAAGATTTATATTCTTCTAAATATATTTTGAGCTCTTTTAGTTCGAGTACTTCTTTATCGTTTGGGGTTTGATTGTGGATGATGATGATTTCTATTTGATGGTTGTAGATGTAATCTCCTAGGATTTCTTTTAATATTCTGACTATTGTAAGGTGTGCTATTTCGGGGTTAATATTAGCTGTTTGGAAATTGAGAATTATTCCTACTATAAATTTATTTGTTACTGGGTCAATATGTTGAATCCAACACTTTATGTTGGAGGTGATAAAGCTTGCTTTATTTATGTTGAATTCATTTTCGAGATACTCTGAATCATCTTGAGATAGCGTTTCTATAGTGGTTGAGATAATCCAATAGGGGATTTTGGGGGCAGATTCTATTAGATTTAAAATGATTTGATGTGCCTCACTATCACCAAAAGTGGAAAATGTAAGTGTTCGTCGTTTTTTGGAACTCGTTTTAATTAGTATCTCGAAACCTATATCAGCGCTGTAGCATCGAAGATGCTGGTAAAACCAGAATAATAATTGGTTGCATTCACTTTCTGGAAGGGTGTGAATGGAGCGTAGTTTTTTTTCGTTGGCGAGGAACCAGGACCAGAATAGGTTTGTTTTCATTGGAGTTTGAGTTCAAAGTTATGAGTTTGAATATGCCTGAATAAGGTTGCCTATTTTCTATGATCCATAGCCTTCTAAATACAGTTTGAGCTCTTTAAGTTCGAGTATTTCTTCATCATCCGGGAGTTGGTTTTGGATGATGATGTCTTCGATATGTCGCTCGTATTTTTCGTCTCCAAGGGTGTCTTTCAGGATTATTACCACTGTTTCGTAAACTAGATCGGGGTCTTTGTCGTTTGTTGGGATATCGAGATGGATTCCAAAAATGAATTGATCTGTGATGGGGTCATTTAGTAATGCCCAAAACTTTATGTGGGATGGTTTGCAACAAAATCCGTTTAAACAATATTCTTTTTCAAAATAGTTGGGATCTAAATCGGCCAAAGATGTTATAGACGCCGTTATAATCCAGTTTGGTAGTTTTGGAGCTGTTTCTAACAATTTTACCAAGAGAACTCTCACTTCGGGTTCTGCACTTGCTCCAAAGGATAGGATAGGTAGGTCTTGATCTAGAGGAGGAATTATAATTCTGAAGCTTATATTAGGGCTGTAGTAATCTAAATGTTTGGAGAACCAGTACAATAGTTCTTCCCTTCCTTTTTCTGAAAGGGTGTGGATGTTTCGGAGGATGTGTTCGTTGGTGAGGAACCAGAGCCAGAAGGGATTTTTCATTAGTTATGCGTTATGAGTTATGTTCTAGTTAAGAGTTAAGAGTTCAGAGTTATGAATTTGGGTTATGATTGGTCCTCCTTCGCCAAGGCTTCGGAGGACGCTTCGACTGCGCTCAGTACAGGCTTTATTTTCGTTTGTCTTTTGTGTTTTTATCGAAGCCTATTACGTTTACCATTTCGCGTAGGCGACTGCGGACGCGGTTGCCGTAGCGGTCTTCGATTTCTTCGGCGTTGAGGTTGGAGGTTATGTGGGTTACCCCTCGGCTTCGCTCGGGGACCGGGTTTTTTAGGAATAATTCGTGACGAGATAGTAATATTTCGCCCATCACATTACAGTCCTTTCCGAAATGTTTGCCTTCGGGTTCTACACCTAGATCGTCAAAGCAGTAGAAATTACTATTGCCGTATTGTTCTA
>JACDJB010002127.1_pt1 | contig 14866 bp, 15 predicted proteins | sample 7454121 | NCBI WGS metagenome assembly JACDJB01 (sample SAMN14253290, study PRJNA609438) | sludge metagenome | isolation source: sludge after 25d culture with pyrite | collected 2018-12-20 | reverse complement strand
GTGGGTATTTGTTCCTTCCGGCGAGATGGAAGATGTCTCTGCGGGCGCGGACGCTGTTGCCGACCTTATCTTTAAGGAAACCGGCCTGGTCGTCGAAACTTTCGTGGCGACTGACTATACCGCTGCCATTGAAGCGTTGTGCTCCGGTCAGGCCCAGATGGGCTCACTGGCGACCTTCGCTGCCATCACCGCTGCGGACCGCGGTTGCGCTTTCCCCGAACTGGTAGCCACCCGCTACGGCGCCCCGTTCTACACTGGTCAGATCATCGCCGGTGTTGATAGCGGCATTACCTCGGTTGCTGACCTGGCAGGAACCACCTTCTGCGCAACTGATGAAACCAGTACCAGCGGTTGGATCATCCCCAGCATCATGATGAAAGCCGCAGGCGTCAATCCTGATACTGATGTGGACGTAATCTTCGCTGGTGCCCATGACTCTGCTGTGATGGGTGTCTACAATGGCGACTGCGATGCCGGTGCCAGCTATGTTGATGCGCGCGCTGGTGTAGAGGATGAGTATCCTGATGTTATGGATAAAGTCGTCCAGGTCGAGATCTCAATGGAGATCCCCAACGATGGTGTGCAGTTCATGAAAGACTTCCCAGCTGAAGAGAAGCAGGCTATCATTGATGCGCTGTTAGCCATCATGGAAACTGAAGAAGGACAGCTTGCCATGGATACCGCTTACGAGTGGGACGGTCTCGAAATTCATGACAACACTTTCTACGATCCCTTCCGCCAACTGCTTGATGCTGCCGGGGTTACAGCAGAAGACCTGTAAAAAATCGTTTTACCAAGCAACTAACCTTCTAGACGGGGGGCTTAATGTCCCCCGTCTTGACAATTGGAGGGAATCTTATGCTCGAAATTCGCCACTTGACGAAAGTATATGATGATGGAACGGTGGCACTGCGCGATGTCAGCTTTAGTGTTCCAGAAGGTGAGTTCCTGGTTGTCATCGGTTTGAGCGGCTCGGGTAAATCGACGCTTTTAAGATGCATCAACCGTCTCATCGATCCCACCGAGGGAGAGATCCTCTGGGATGGCGTTGATCTGGCTAAACTGAAAGGAGATGACCTTCGTGTTGTGCGCCGGAAGATCGGTATGGTTTTCCAGCAATTCAACCTTGTCAAAAGGTCTTCTGTTCTGACCAACGTGATGGCAGGCAGGCTTGGCTACACTCCGACATGGCGCAGTCTCTCCGGCCAGTTTTCTCAAGAAGATCAACAACGTGCAATCAACGCGCTCGAGAGGCTGGGACTCACTGATCAGACCAACAAACGCGCGGATGAGTTGAGCGGTGGGCAGCAGCAGAGAGTGGGTATTGCCAGAGCCCTCATGCAGGAACCAAAAATAATCCTGGCGGATGAGCCTGTTGCGAGCCTTGATCCTGTATTAGCCCATTCCATTCTCCAGCACCTTGAGCGTTTAAATAAGGAAGATGAAATGACGATCATCTGCAGCCTGCACTATCTTGACCTTGTGCAGCGTTACAGCACAAGCGTGATCGGATTGCGGGATGGCAGACTGGTCTATGAAGGATCTGGTGAGGATATTCGAAAGATCACAGATGCGCAATTCAAATCCATTTACGGAGAAGAAGCCGAAAGAATGGGCGGTCTTGTTGGTGAACTCGCCACAGAAAATGAAGGTGTCGCATGAGAACTCGAAAATCTGATTCCGAGATTAAACCAAGCCTGGTTTCCCCGATTGTTGCAGCTTTGATTTCGGTTGTCTTACCCGGTGTCGGTCACATGCTGGCGCGTTCTTTTGGAAAAGGGTTCACATTATTCATTAGCTTCATATCCATGACTGGATTATGGATTTGGCGGGTTGGGGTTGAAGCCCGCAGAGAAGTGGGTTTTTTCGCTCAGTTACAGAAATCCATTGAACTTCTTCCGATCATTCTGGTCATACTCATCCTTCTGGTTCTTATCTATCTTTGGATCATTTATGATGCCTATAAAACCGCCAAAGATAAGACTAAAGCAAAATCCGGATTTCTATGGCTGCTTGTACTTATCGCGTTTTTCCTGCTGGGATGGCAAATTGGCGAGATCCAACCGGCAACCCTCATCACAGATGGAAAAAACTCACTTCCGCTCCTAAGCCGTGTGCTCTGGCCTTGGGAAAAAGCGATTTATCGACCAGAAGAATATAAAACTGGATATGCTGAGGTTGTTATCCCTTGTACCGAAGGAGTTGAGGTTGAGCCGGTCGCGGTTGAGGAGGGTGATCCTGTTGTAACAATTTCCCCTGTTTGCGGCAGTCTGTCAGAGATCGACGGAGATCCGGGAACTACTCTGTCGATGACAGGCAGTGGCTTCCTACCCAATACAGAAACTGAAATCTGGTGGGAAGACCAGGTGCAAAATAAATTCCGTCACCGCGCAGGTGGTGAATATGTCAAGGTGACGACGGATGAGAACGGGTCGTTCGAGGTTGACGTGATCATCCCCTATCGGGTTATTCCCGCGACGAACGAGGAAGGGTATGTCATCTGGAAACTTTCAGGCCGTCAGCTGGAATCGGTTGGGGAGCCTGTTGCAAGCGAGGAACTGAAATTATCGATCGAAAAGATGATCGAGACCATCTTCCTGGGCATGATGTCGACATTCTTTGGCATCATCCTCTCTGTTCCGGTCAGTTTTCTGGCTGCGCGCAACCTGATGTCTGCGAATAAGATCACACTAGCCATCTACTACTTTGTGCGCCTAATCTTGAACATCATCCGCTCAATCGAGCCGTTAGTCTGGGCGGTTATCGCGATCATCGCGGTTGGTCTTGGACCTTTCGCGGGTATCATCGCGCTTACCATTCACTCCATTGCTGCCCTGGGTAAATTGTATTCCGAGGCGATCGAATCCATTGATCCCGGCCCGTTGGAAGCCATCCAGGCGACTGGAGCCAACTGGATGCAGCTGGTGTGGTATGGCGTCGTACCGCAGATCATCCCGCCATTTGTGTCTTTCACGATCTATCGCTGGGATATCAACGTGCGTATGTCAACTATCATTGGTATGGTAGGCGGCGGCGGTATCGGTTACCTGCTGATACAGTGGATCCGTCTGCTTGACTACCGTTCAGCGGGTATTGCCATCTGGTTTATTGCGATTACGGTAGCGATCCTCGATTACTTAAGTGCGGAAATACGCGCGCGGTTTGTATAAAATAACTACCTAAAAAACTGAGCTGTCTAAATGGAAATCCCAGTTAGGCAGCTCTTTTGTTTTAATTTTCAATCAATATTGTTAATTATCGAGTTCGATCCCGCATTTTTCGAGCCAGGCTTTTGCTTCTGGTGCAAGGTTGCCCGTCAGGTTCTGAAGCGCGTTATCCAATCCGGGAATGGTAATTGGTAGACCGATTGCGTCTTGCAGCCATTCATTGAGTTCATCCGGCAGATCGGTTGTGGCAGAACTTTCGTCGAGCATCCACATTGCCAGCTGCGCACTTACCAGGTCATTTGTTTCGATCTCGGCTGGCAGGTCTCTCCTGCACAGGCACTCGGCAATTTCAAGCTGCTTTCCTTTTGTCAGGAGCTCCAAGCGGTAAGATTTGTCAGCTGTAGGAAGCGCTTCAAGGTTATCCATGCTCAATACAAAAGGCATGATCTTTTTCACTTCGGCGGCGTCTATGGTGATCTCGTGCGATTGCACGCTGATCATTCGACTGGCACCTTCATCTGTGGGGATAAAGGTAAGCCCGCATGGAATCAGAACATCCAATGTTTTATCAGTATTGTTTACAAGCTCCAGATCAATTGTCCGTCCGCTAAAGCTTGCGACGATCGGGTTGCCGCGGGTGCTGACGACGCTGATACTGTTATTCGCGATCAAGGTCATGAGGTCATTGGCTTCCATGGCGGGAGTATTTTGCGATGATTGTCTGTCAAGCAGGGCAGACAGTGTCTCCGGCAGTGAACAGGACACCATAAAAGCGAGTACGAGTAGTAAAGGGGCAAGTTTTTTCATGAGATTATCTCAACTTTCTATTTCAGAACGCCGGAAAAGTGGTAATAAATCATTCCCAGGTATTCCTTCATCGTTTTTGTAACGGTGGAAAGGTGAGTGTATGAAGGCATTAAATTAATAACAAATTCTTGAATGGTGGGGTGGGTGAGGGATTCCCAGCCCTCTTTGGTAATGCTGAAGTCAACAGGTGCCGGAATTACCGGACACCCCTGCGCTTCAAAGAGCGCGACAGACCGCGGCATGTGAAACGCGGATGTCACGAGAATCACTTTCTCAAATCCTTTTTGCTTGATTATCGCGCAGCTAAATTCTGCGTCCTGCTGCGTGTTAAGGGAGGCATTCTGGATGAGCAGGTTTTCCCGCGGGATGGCCAGCAATTCCATAAGCGCTGCCATATCATCCGCTGGTGTGGAAGGAGAATCAAAGAGAAAATCAATGTCCCCCCCGCTCAAGAGGAGAATAGGCGCGATACCGTCCTGGTAGAGTTTGGCGGCGTAAAGAACCCGATCACCCGCAGAATTCACTTCCACCATGCTGCGGGGTTCTACTGCCGGTTCAGTTCCTCCGCCCAGAACGACGATCACATCAGCGGTTGTACCTTCCACAAGTGCCGGGTAGCGCCATTCGAGGGTGCGCGCCAGGGTGGTGGCGGTGTATTTGTTGCCCGCTACCAGCAGGATGATGAAGGCAATGATCAGAAAGGTCACTGAAACGCGGCGCTTTTTCCAAAATACAAGCGTCAGGATGATCAGCAGCGTGATCATGCCGGTGGGATATAAGAACAGGGGGAGGAATTTTGAAAGAAAGATCATAAGAAAGTATAGATTTTCAGAATTGGTTGCTTGATTTTATAATATTGTATTTGACAATAACATATAATTAGTAAAATACAAAACTTTTAGGAGGGAAGACATGAATTCAGATTTCGGCACTATTCTTTTAATTTTGGTTCCATTAGTTTTGATAGCAGGGATTGTCGTGTTTTTCACTGTTTTGGCAAAAGGCGCAAGAGAATTAAGTTTAAAGAATGAGCAGTACGTTCAAAGTCTGTTGACCCAATTACCAGACGACAAAAGGACTCTTTTTATTCTCCAATATAATAATGTGAAAAAGAATCCAACCACAGCAGTATTATTAGCATTATTTTTGGGTGGGCTGGGAATTCACAAGTTCTACTTGAACAAAGTTGGTTTGGGAATTCTCTATTTGGTTTTCTGCTGGACTTACATACCAGCAATCGTTGCATTTATCGAAGCTTTTGCAATTTCCGGGGTGGTTGCCAATTACAATACAAAGAAAGCACAAGAAATCTTGATGATGATTAGATAATTACAGCCAATATTATTTATTAGGAGAAATTATGGGCTCAAAAATGCTTTTCAACGTATTGAATACTGACAAACCTATTGAGGAAATAACCTCTGCTATTCAAAAAAGCGTAATGGTTTTAGGTGGGCAGATAGTAAGACTAAATGAAAATACCTTAAGAATTGTCAATGGCAAGGAAGGTGTTCAATTCGGTTTTGCTGCTGATTTGGACGCTACAATCAATATTACCTCAAAGCCAGATAATCGCTACGAGGTGATAACAAATATTAATTGGAAGATGAACACACTTACCTGGATATGCTTTATTGTAGGTTTCTTTGTCTTCGGAATATTATGGATTGTTCCTCTCTTATATTTATTTATTGACCCTTCGAAGGCTTACAATAACGCGATATTTATGGCTGCAAATCAAACGGGTGCTCAATATACGCCATCAATCTATTGAGCGTATGTTACTTTCAGTGGGTAAAGGAAGGAAAATAACTTTATCCACTGATATTTTCTCATCTATCGCTTGGTATGGATAATTTTTATTCACACTAGACTTTTTTGTTAAGCCCATTCGCACGCAGACTGGATTATAGTAGATTATATGGCGGCAGAATTTCCGGTCATCCGCACAAAAACGCTGATTCCCCGGCGTCGCAGCGAGATCCTTTCCCGTCCAAGGTTGTTAGACATCCTTGATAACGTGCTTGATCTCAAGCTGCTAATTCTGGCCGCACCTGCTGGATATGGTAAAACCTCCCTGATCGTAGATTTTTCTCACCACACACAGGTACCGGTTTGCTGGTACGCGCTTGACCACCTTGACAGCGACCCCAAGCGCTTTATCGCGCATTTCATCGCCGCGATACAGGGGAAGTTTCCGACCTTTGGATTGATGGCGCAGGCTTCACTCGGGGATTTGAACCAGGACAGAGTCAACCTCGATCCGATTATTTCTTCCATCGTCAATGACATCTATGAAAACATCACCGAGCATTTCATTTTTGTGCTCGATGATTACCATCTGGTCCGCGACAGTAAACCAATTGAAATGTTCGTTAATCGCATCATCCAGGAATGCGCCGAAAACTGCCACTTTATCATCGCATCGCGCACATTGCTCACTTTACCGGACCTTAGCCTGCTGGTTGCACGATCGCAGGTTGACGGTTTGAGCTTTGAGGAGCTGGCTTTTTTACCGGAAGAGATCAAGCAGCTGATGGCGGTCAACTATCACCAGACGATCTCTGACCAAAAAGCTGACGAGATGATCGCGCGGACTGAAGGCTGGATCACCGGATTGCTGCTGACCGCTCAATTGACCCCCAAAGGTGCATCTGAACGGAGCCGGGTCGAAAAGGTTTCCGGTGTGGGTATTTATGAATACCTGACGCAGCAGGTGTTTGATCGTCAAAGCGCCTCAATGCAGAGCTTTCTGCTGCGCACCTCACTGTTGGAGGAATTTGATGCCAGCCTTTGTGAGAAGATCATTGGCAAAGCGTTGGGGTTGGCGGGTCAAAATTGGGACGAAGTCATCGACCGGATTCAACGGGACAACCTCTTTGTTCTGCCGGTTGGCGACGAGACTGTGTTTTTAAGATATCACCATCTGTTCCGCGACTTTCTGCAAAACCGCATGAGGGTTGAAAGACCGGACGAAACCCGACAGATTGAGACTGAGCTCGCGTTCTATTTTGAGAGCATTCAGGAATGGGAACGCGCAATTTCCATCTACTTCCGGATAGGCACACCGGAGCAGCAGGTTGAAATGATCCGCCGGGCAGCATCCTCCTTGATCTTGAGTGGCAGGTGGGTGACTCTCACGGATTGGTTGGATTCACTACCATCGGATCTGGCCGAAAGTAAGCCGGAGTTGAAGTCGATTCGTGGATCAATTGCCATGCTGCGTGGTGATTACAAAACGAGCCTGGATCTATTGAATGAGGCGATTCATGATCTGCGGAAATCCGGTGCCGGTGAAGAACTTGCTTCCGCGTTGATTCGCCGCAGCGCGATCAATCGTCATATGGGGCATTATGACTTGGCGCTAAAGGATGCGCAGGATGCCAGCGAATTGACCAGGCCTCCTTTCGGGGTGCCGCATAAATATGCTGAATCGTTAAGGGTGGAAGGATTGGTGCATTTCCAAACCGGGGAACTGGATGACGCGCAATGGAAGCTCCGTGAATCCTACCGCCGTTTCCAGGACCTGGGTTATGAATCTGATGCCGCGAAAGTTTTGATGGAATTGGGTGTTGTCTACAATGCCAGGGGTGATTTTGAACAGGTCGAAAAGTGTCTTACTGATTCATTGGAATACTGGCAGGCAGAACAGAACGCGCTGTGGCAGTCAAATGTTCTGAACAATATCGGCAATCTCAAGCATCAAAAAAGCCAATACGAACAAGCCGTGATCACTCTGGAAAAAGCTCTTGCTTATAGCCGCCTGGCAGTAAATCCGCGTCTTGAAGGGTACACATTAACCAGCCTGGGTGATGTTTACAGGGATGTGCGTGCCTTGCGTGAAGCAAAGCTGGCATACCAGCAGGCATCTGAATTAATGAAAAAAACAAACGATCTTTCGCTGGAGATCTATCTTACACTGGCTGAGGCGGTTCTTGAGCGCATTGCCGGTAACGAGGTGGCTTGCCGAAAACAGATTGACGATGCATTAGAAAAGGTGGAGAGAAGCGGGTCGAAATTCGAGCATAACCTGTGTCTTCTCGAGTTGTACGCGCTTGACCTTAAAATCAAGAATGATGAAAAGCTGGTCGATTCGTTCCGGGAGCTGGAGGAATATTTCGTTGCGGCCGGATATCAGCTTGAGGCTTTCAAAGCATCCGTTTACGCGGCATTGGCAGTTCTCAAATTTGAGACAGGTAACTCACACGAGCGCCTGGCAGATCTACTGAAACCTTACGAGGGTGGTTTTAAGCACCAGGCGATCATCCAAATCGGGCTTGAGTTCAAGGATCTGCTGCAAAAAGCTGCGACTGATGCCGGCAAGGATTTAGAAGTAAATGAATTATTGGAAGAAATCCATAAATTTGAAGACCGGAAGTCGAATATTTACCGGATTATGCGCCGGCATACCTCGGCAGTTGATTTCACCAGTGCCAAATTGACGATCAAGGGTTTTGGTCGTATGCAAGTGAAGATTGGCGGGAAGAACATTACATCCAGTGACTGGAAAACACAAACAGCTCAGGACCTGTTCTTCTTCATACTCTCACATCCCGAAGGCGTGACGAAAGAAGAAATAGGCGAAGCTTTTTGGCCCGATGCTGATGAGGATACGATCAAACTCAGGTTTAAAAATTCGATCTACCGATTGCGTAGGGCAATTGGGGCAGAGACAATCACTTTCACCGATAATTACTACCGATTTAATCGTTCGCTTGATTATGAATATGATGTAGACACTTTTCTAACAGAGATTGAGCTGGCAAAAAAGTCTATGGACAGCTCCGAGATGGGTGACCATTACCGCGCTGCGACTTCGAGTTACCACGGAAAATTCCTGCCAAAGATCGATCAGGAATGGGTGATCGCGGCACGGGAGAAATATCACCTCGCGTTTGTCAGCGCTGCCATGGAATTGGGGAATCATTACTTCAGGTCCGGGAAATACACCCAGGCATTAGCGATAGCCAATCGCGCTCTGGAAGAGGACAACTTCAATGAAGCAGCGCACCGTTTTACCATGCAGGTATATTCAGCGCTGAATGACAGACCGGCAGTAGCGCGGCAGTACGAAAAATGCAGAAAAATATTGAAGAAAGAGCTTAACATCGATCCATCCCCGCAGACCATTAATTTATACAATTCGTTGATGCAAAATTAACTTACTGATACTATACTGATATATAATTTTTAATTATTGAAAAAGAGTAAGGATAAAAGGGGATGAAACCTTTGCCGCTGAGGCAGGTTTCATCCTGATTTTTATTGGAAAAATTAAACATTGATCCTTGCTTGCATCCTGTTTTGCATCCTGCCTGATGTTAGTATCTTCAGGTATAAAAAATTCAATAAAACAAGGAGTCTCTCATGAAAACACTTTCCCGCAACGCTTTTCTCTTCAGCAGCAAACTTGGTAGCAAAGCCCGTCTTTTATTATTCATCTTCACTCTTGTACTCTTCATCCTGGCGGCTGGCGCCCCCATGGCCACGGGTTCCGTCGGTTCATAATTGACCATTTATGGTTCTGGTACCCGCGGTAATCATAGGATTGGTTCTCGGGTTTGGCAGAGCATGGATAGGCAAAAGAGAGTACAGGGTATACGATCTCAAGGCACCGGGTCTGGTGCTGTTAGCGTTCATTCCCCAGTTTTTCATCTTTTTCCTCCCATCTACCCGCTCAATAATTCCGGATCTTAGCGCATCAATCCTGTTCGTCAGTTCGCTGGTAATTCTGATCGCTTTTTCGCTCTTTAACATCCGCAAAACCAGTTTTTGGCCAGTAGCAGCCGGATTCCTGCTCAATACATTAGTGATCCTGCTCAATGGTGGATGGATGCCCATCAGCCCGCAGACGATTCAAAAGATCCTGCCCGTCAGCTCAACAGACGTAATGAAGATCGGAGAACGCGTAGGCTACAGCAAAGACATCCTTCTTTCAGCGGAAGAAACGCGGTTGTGGTTTCTTTCTGACTGGCTGACATTACCTGAATGGGTCCACTACGGGGTCGCTTTCAGCGTAGGGGATCTGCTCATCTTTTTCGGAGTTACCTGGTTATTGTGGTCGTTAGGTGGAAAAGAAGAAGAATCAAACAAGGAGAATTCAAATGAGTAACATTTTTTATGATTATCATCGTCGTGATGAAGGCGTCGTTCAGCAGGACCGCGAATACAGCAAGATTTTGTCCGCGGCAGTTATCAATGAAAAATTCCGCAAGCTGCTTTTGACCAACCCCGGAGTTGCGATTAAGAAGGGGTTTGGTGGTGAAGCCTTTAACCTGGGATCTGAGGATACCCGCAGAATATCCTCAATTCGAGTGGCTACTTTGGCTGAATTCGCCCGGCAGATGAACGCTGGCCTTTCACAGCCTTCTGCAGCAGTGTTGGAATAGTAAACCCGGCCATGCCTGTTCACGCGAGCGCAAAGGCGCGCGCGGTTGATTCGTTTTATATTACAGGGTCCATTTGATGGCGCATATATCTGACGGCATTTCTCCGTTATACAACCGTAAAGGAATCCCCATGCCTGCAAGGGTTAAGGAAAAGTGGATTGGCCTTTCAAATTTGAGCCATTTCCTCATGGGATCTGATACGTTGGAAGACCTTGCTGAAAACGCCTCCAGTTATATTGTGAACATCCTTGAAGTGGATTACTGCCGCATCATCCTGATGGACCTGGACGGTCGTTTTTATTGTAAGTCGGAATTTTCCCGAACTGAACCATTTCACCTGAATGGCACCATATTCGAACCCTCAGTGGCAGAAAGCGTGTATACTAGGCTGCTTGATCCTGAAAACCATATTCGACTCTTACTGGCGCATGAGCATCTTACACCTATTGAACGGGCAAGTCTTGGCATCAAGGAAACTGAAAGATCATGGATCATTCCCCTTAAGGTGGAATCCCGAGGGATTGGGGTGCTGGTCCTTGGTCAATATGGTTCCAATGGTAGCCACATATTATCGGAGGATTCCTATTACATGGTTGATTTAATATCGGACCAATTATCCAATGCGATCCACCGCGCGCAAATGAATGAGCAATTGGAAAGTTTATCTATTGAGACGGTTATCGCGCTCTCCAAGACCCTGGAAACGCGAGATCTGCATAGTGCTTCTCACAGCAAATTGATGGCTTCGCTTTCAGAGCAAATGGGAGTCCAGTTCAATCTTTCCGTTAGAGAGACGCGGGAATTGTGCTGGGCGGCTTTGTTGCACGATATTGGAAAAATTGGTGTCGAGGATACGATCTTGAAGAAACCGGGGCCGTTATCTGAATCCGAATGGGATATCATGAAAACCCATCCTGAGATCGGCGCCCAAATTGTACGCGGAGTTTCAGGTTTGGAAAGTATCGCACCGTTGATCCTGACCCATCATGAGCGTTTCGATGGAAAAGGCTACCCCGCGGGTTTGAAAGGTGACGAGATCCCGTTAGGGGGGCGTATCCTGGCGGTTGTGGATACGTATTCCACAATGATCGAAGGTCGTCCTTACCAGGAAAAGCGCACCCATGCGGAAGCGTTACAGGAAATTATGGATAACTCGGGCAGCGCTTACGATCCGACGATCGTAAAAGCATTTATCTCATTGTTTGATGGTTCACAGGAAAAAGATCAATAATCCTTTTTTGCCTTAGGCAGGCAAACAAGTTCTTCGCTAAAGGGGGAAAATACGAAATGGATGGCCGTGACTTGGGCCATCCATTTTTTAACGATTTATTTGGAAAGCAAATTTATTTTGCATCTTTTATTCTTAGATTGCGCCTTAATTTCGGGATCGCGGCTTGAGCGGCTTCCCGTCCGGCTTCTAGCATGCGGGGCGTGTCTTTGAAGCCCCAGGAAGAATATTGAGAGACCTTTGGGCGGATATAACAATCGCATTGATCTTCTTTGGGTAAGGCGGCTCTAGCCTGCAGGATATAAGTGCTTGCTAAAAGAATTTCAAAAGCGTTTTCAGGTTTTTTGGTTGTCGCGCTTCTGTGAGACACATCGCTTGCAATCACATAATCAGCACCCATCACGCTTAGCTGTTCGACCGGGAGATTGTCAACGATGCCCCCATCCACAAGCAGGCGGCCACCGATCTCCACCGGCGAGAAAAGCCCGGGAATGGCAGCGCTGGCGCGCACAGCTGGCGCGACCGGTCCTGAATCAAGCACAACCCTTTCGCCGGTGTGAATATCACAGGCGACTGCCGCAAATGGGATCTTCAAGTCCTTGAATTCAATATCACCGAGCTTGTTGCGCAGGAATTCTTCCATGGGTTGGGTATCAAAGATCGAAAGCGGGTTTCGAATGGAGAGTTTTAACAAGGTTGGCCAGCTCATGGAAAGAAAGAGGGCTTCAATCTCATCAAGCGGTACGCCAGCACAATATGCGGCACCGACCAGTGCGCCGGCGCTGGTTCCGGCGATAAGCTGCGGGTAGACGCCGTTTTCCTCTAAAACCTGCATCACGCCTACGTGTGCAGCACCGTACGTAGAGCCGCCGCTTAACGCAAAGCCTACTTTGCGTTTACGATAAGGGAGTTGTATGTTTTGAAATATTGATCTAAGGTTTCGCATAATAACAATATACGTTTAATTTCGGAAATTGTCTCAAGGATTTGTGGAATTAGATTTGATTCGATGGACCAGCTCGAGCAGCTCCGTTAACAAGATATCTCTTGTTTCGCCTGTTACATACAGTACTTGCGCGTCAGGCCACCTACCGAGGGCGGATTCCAGCAAAGAGGGGCGAATGGTCACAAATGCCAGATGGTATGAGCGGGAGTCAATAGCAGAAAAGCCTTCCATTAACCCTTCTCCGCGGTTAAATTCAAGCGGACCCAGCTCATCAACGAAAAGGATATTGCAAGGGGTCGCCTGCTTGAGTGTTTCCCGGGCATAGTCCACTGCTTTTGGATCCATTTTCCAGCCGTGAGTTGCCAGCTTGGTCTCGCCGGTGTCATTTGGCGCGGCGAAATGGCATTCTTCGCCGGTAAATACATTGAGAAGATTGATACCTTTTTTTTGTCCATCTTCAAACTCTGGAGGACTAAGGATCCCTTTACGCGTCAGATTGGAATTTGCCAGTTGTTCAAGTAGATTGAGAAGAAGCGTTGTTTTTCCGCTTCCACTTTCACCGCAGAGGATGATGATTGTCCCTTTCTTCATATCTCAAGCCGTTCCATTGATTTCACCACCCGCATTCCATCAAACTGGACTACTTCGACGGGAGTGCCGTAAACTTTACTCAACATGTCCGAAGTGAATACTTTGTCCAGTTCGCCGGAATCGAGTACCTGGCCGGCGCGCATCAATACCAGGTGATCAGCGATTAACGCTGCTGCTTCAGGATCGTGCGTGCTGAAAATGATCGTTGTGCCAGTCGCGCGCAATTGATTGAGAATGCGCAGCGTGATATTGCGGTTGGAAAGATCAAGATGTGAGGTGGGCTCGTCCAGCAGCAGGATGCGCGGCTGTTGGCACAGGGCTCTTGCCAGAAGCACCAGCTGCAACTCTCCACCACTCAACTCGGGTATGGGGCGGTTTTCAAGGTGACTGATTCCCACCTCTTTGAGCGCCGCCAGGGCGATTTTCAGATCGTTCTCCCCCGGTAATTCCAGCGGACCGAGGTACGGGGCTCTTCCCAGCGTCACAAATTCCAGCACGCTGTAAGCGAAAGGAACATATTCAGTTTGCGGCACCAGACCGATCTGCTGGCTGAGTTCATGGCGTGAGTATTGGTTGACCGGTTTGTCGTAAAGTAATATCGTACCGGAAGCAGGACGGTTAAGCCCGAGCAGCAAGTGCAGCAGGGTTGTTTTACCAGCCCCGTTTGGACCAAGGATCGCTGTAACAGAGCCGGGGTAAATATCGAACGAAATTTCTTTCAACGCGTCATGGTCGGCGGAATCGTACTTAAAGGTTATGGCGGTTGCCTGCAAAATGCCGGGTGTCATCTTGTAACCCTCATGGAGCGGGATGTCATCATGATGATAAAAGCGGCTGCGCCTATCAGCGACGTGATGATGCCCAGTGGTATTTCGCCCATGGTCAGGGTTCTGGCCAGATCATCACATAAGATACCGAAGACAGCTCCCAGTGACATGCTTACCGGGATAAAGGCTGCGGAGTTGGCCCCCGCGATTCGACGGGAGATGTGCGGGATGATGAGACCGATCCATCCGACAATACCTGCCACCGATACGACCACCGCGGTTACTGCCACGCTGGCAGCCAGCAGCAATGAGCGCTCCCGACCAACGGCTACACCAAGTGAAAACGCGGTTTCATCACTCAATGAAAGCAGGTTTAGCCGCCAGCGCATCAGGTAGATGATTAGTAAGCCCGCCACCACGACCGGCAGGATGTAGATGAGGTCATTCCATGTGACTGACCACAATCCACCCAGCAGCCAGAAAACGATTTCCGGCAATTGAGAGGTTGGGTCAGCCAGGTATTTTAGAATTCCCAACCCCGCCGAGAAGATGGCGGATACCGCAATGCCGGAAAGGATCAGGCGCAGAACCCAGCCGCCGAACCGGATTCGCCGGGCAATGAAGTAGGAAAGCGCCAACCCAAGTATGGCGAACGCGGTTGCGCTGAGTTCAACAACAAGGGGTGAAGTGGACAGGAAAAGGATGCTGATTGCAGCGCCAAATCCTGCGCCCTGCGTTACGCCGAGAAAGCCGGGTTCGACCAGCGGGTTACGGAACAACATTTGCATCACTCCCCCAGCGGCGGCAAGTGACATGCCCAGTAAAGCGGAAGTGATCAGCCTCGGCAGCCTTAGGTTGAATACGAGGTTTTGCCCCAGTTCATCATTCAGTAAAACTGACAGGGGCATAAACAGAGGTTTCGGGTATCGCCCAATAAAAATGGAGATACCCAAAACCAGAAGCGGGAGCAG
>JACDJB010002126.1_pt1 | contig 14867 bp, 12 predicted proteins | sample 7454121 | NCBI WGS metagenome assembly JACDJB01 (sample SAMN14253290, study PRJNA609438) | sludge metagenome | isolation source: sludge after 25d culture with pyrite | collected 2018-12-20 | reverse complement strand
GCCGCTGCTCGTGATGTGCCCATCCACCACGGTCACGTCGCCGCGGGCGTAGAGCAGCTTGGAACCCGTGAGCACGCGGATCTCGTCGGCGGTGATGACCGTGAGGCTGCCGTCGTCGTCGACGCGCGTGATGCTCACCTGGCCACCCTCGCTCGTGAGGACCCCGAGCTCGCGGCCCTCCTCGTAGATGAGCTGGTCGGCCTCGGCCGACTGGCTGCCGTTCACGAGCGCGACGTTGCCCCTGCTCGTCGAGCGGTCGGTGTCGACGTCGAAGGCCACCTCGTCGGCGCCGATCTGGACCTCGTCGCCTCCGTCCTTCTCGGGCGCCACGACAACCTCGGCGCGCCCCGCCAGCACGCCCAGGCCCGTGGCCTCGCTGTACTCGAGGCCCGGCCCGGTCGCGGTGAGGCGGCCGCGTTCCACGCGCACCCCGCCCGTGAACGCCGCGACGCGCTCGCCGCCCTTGGTGATCGAGGTGCCGGCGGGCGCGGTGAGCTCGGCGTGGTGACCGAGGATCGTGAGGGTCGAGACGGTGGCCTTGATGCCGTAAGGCTCCGGGTGATCGTAGATGATGGGCCCGGCCCGCAGGTTGCCGCTCTGCGTGCCGCCCGAACCGTCGATGGTGATGATGCGGCGCTCGCTGGGGGCGTCGGCCTGGCCTTCCTGCGCCAACGCCGGCACCGCCATCCACGCGACGACGATGAGCAGTAGGAGCAGCTGGCACGGCGCGCCGCAGCGCACGCGGAACGGTCTGATCAAGGGTTCCTCCCGGGAGAGTCGACGACGAACTGAGCGTAGCCGACGGTCCCAGGACCTCCGGCGGAGAAGTCGGTGAAATCGAAGCTGATGCGCATGTCCTCGAAGACACTATCACCGAGGTCGGGGCCCGACATCACGGCGTGCGGCACCTCGAAGCGCCCCGCGCGTTGGTTGATGAGGACCAGCCGCGAGCCCTTCCCCGTCATGTCGAGGTCCAGGTCGTCCTCGACCAGGTGGGCGTGCATGTGCTCGCCCCTCAGGTCGTCGTTGCGATCGATGGTGACGCTCTCGGCGGTGAGGGTGAAGTCGGTGACGCCGTCGACGGTGCGGCGGCCGTCGTCGACCTTGACGAGGGTCGTCTCCTGGCGGTCGGGGAAGTATTCGGCTTCAGGGGCGGAGAAGTACCAGACGGCGGTCGGGTCGGACTGCGGGTAAAGGGTGAGGGCCGCCGACTGCAACTCGATGGCCGCGGCCGGCACGGCCGTCTCGCGACCGGGCAACAGCGCGACGACGACGAGCACCGTCACCACCACTGCGAACGAGATCGTCGCCCAACGCACCATGAAGCGAATCTATCAGCGCGAGGCACTGAGAAACGTGACTCCGGCGCTTACGGAACGCTAACGGACCGCCACCGCCGTTGCGCGCTGGCGGGCCTACGCGTTTGGCTCAGTCGAAAGAGACGGCCAGCACCTGGTAGACGGCGGCGCCCCGTGGCATCTGCACCGTCACCGAGTCGCCCGCGCGGCGGCCGACGAGGCTCATGCCGAGCGGCGACTCGTCGCTGACGCGACCCTCGAGGATGTCGGCCTCGTGGGTGCCGACCAGGTGGAACACGACGTTCTCACCCTCCTGCGACTGCAGGGTGAGGGAGGCGCCCAGGCGGGCGACGGCTTCGGCCCCGACCTCGGGCTCCACCACGACGGCGCGGTGGACGAGCTCCTCGAGGTCGGCGATGCGGGCCTCGTTGGCGCTCTGGAGCAGCCGGGCCTCGTCGTATGCGGCGCTCTCGCGCAGGTCACCGTCGGCCAGGGCGGCGCCCATGTACTCGGACAGCTCCTGGCGCTTGTCTTCTTTCAGGTAACGGAGTTCTTCCTTCAGCTTCTCTAGACCGCGAGCGGTCATCCGGATCGGTTCCTTTGCCACTATGCTCCCTAACTGCGCCGGGCACGGCCGGCGCGAACGCGCCCGAAGCCGTCTCGACAGGCCGGCGAGGCGCAGAGCCTGGGCCACCGGCTGCCGCCGGGCAACGTCCGGGGAGGATTATACTGCCAGATCGGCTCGGGCCGGGCGAGCGGTGAATCGTTCGAACCGCCCCGCCAAGCGCCCACCCCTCCGGCTTGTTACAATCGACGCCGCGCGCGGCGTCGCACTCGCGTCGCCGGCGCCAAGAACGCTCTCGGGCCCTTAGCTCAGCGGTGAGAGCAGTCGACTCATAATCGATTGGTCGCTGGTTCGAATCCAGCAGGGCCCACCACCTGATCACGAGTTCCGTTCACTCCATTGGAACGACGCCTTCGCGCCTATGGAGGTCGACCGGCTAACCTGCTGATCTGCGCGGTGAGCATGGTGGTGGCACCGTCATGCTCCGGGACCTAAGACGCTGGACGCCCACCGATAGCGAGATCCGCGCCGCGTCAGTAGATGGCAATGTCGTCGTAATACCTCTGCTCGTTGGAGCCGGGCCCGTTGTCGGCGCCTTCGAAGTACAGCGTGCCGGTCTTGCCCGCGAATGCTGCAATTTCTGCCTCGATGGGGAACCAGTGGTAGGCGTTCTCGGAGCTCGATGACGTCGACCAGTCGATCAGTACATGCTCGACCGCGCTGTCGTCCACGAGCCGCACACGGTAGAGGCTATCGGCGCCCTTTCGGTCGTGGGCGGTAGTCAGGGCACGTAGTGTGGTCGCGCCCGGTGGGAGCTTCAGAGTGCGGTAGATCCACGCGTTCGGGTTACCCGGGTCACCCGTGCCGTCCAACTTGACGCAACCTTCGTTGCGGTCACTCCCGCACCATGAACTCCACTCGGCGGTGCCCCAGCCCTCACCGGTGGCCACGCCGGTTTCCCAGCCATCGAGGTCTGCGTCGAACGTCCACGACAGCAAGGGATGCGGTGGGGTTCCTGGTGGCGGCGTGGCGCAGCCTGCAAGAAGCAGCGCCAAGACGAAAAACGCCAGTGCGCCCGTCCTCGTCCTGCCAGGTGACCGGCCCCGTGGCGGGGCAGGGCGGCCGAGATGAACGTGGAAGTTACCGGTTCGTGTCGAATCGTGTGGCATGGGCCCTCCTCGATTTCGTGGCGCGCACGTTCGCGGTCGGCGACGTGGGTTGAATCATCGTGCGAGGTGAGGCGTGACACGAGCGTTACGCGGGGTTGGAAGCGGTGAGATGAGTGCTCGACCGGTGGGGTGGTGGCGGGGTCACCGCGGCGCCAACCTGTTCGCCCTGACCGCAGTGCGGTTGGGCGTTGCGACGGAGAGCTGCGTGGCGGTGCAGGACAGGAACCGGGTACGCGGCCCGCGGTGGCCAGCTGAGCAACCTGGCTGTCCGTCACCAACGGCGTGCTCGACGCCGGGCGCGCGCGGGCATCGCGCCGTACGTGGTCGATGCTTGCCGGCGCGGGTAGACAGCTTCACACCGCGTTCGCATCCGGCAGTTCCTGGCGCAGATCTTCCTTGGTCTTCTCGAGGCCCTTGGCGGTCGTCTGGACCGGTGTCATCTGGGTCGACGTTTTCGACACGCTTCGCCGCACTCTCGTAGGCGTGCCCTGGGCGAAGCGACCGCAGCGCCTCGGTCGCGCCAGGATTATCCGCACACAGGCCGGACACGGCAGGTAGGGCCGTAGCAGCTTCGCAGCTGGGATGCGTTTCCTGCCGGCCGAGGTGCAAGAGCGCTGACGGACTCCCGACCCTCGACTGGCGGTCGTAGCCGCCAGTGCACGCCAGCGAGATCGCCGAAGCGGGCGGCGCGGCAAGCGCCCCACGCGCGGCGCGCTGTATCGGGGCCTCGGTGCTTCAATCGGGTCGCGCGGGCTGTTAGCTCAGTGGAGAGAGGACGCCACCCATGATCGATTTCTGGCTGTGTTTCGGGGCTGGTAAGGCCAGGTAACGCTTCAGCTGTCTCACCCAAATCGCGTCCAGCACGCGCTTCTGCTCACTTGTGAGCTTGTTCGTTTGGCTGATGATGCCGTGCTGGGTCAGGTGGTCGGCCGCCAACAATGGCTGGAAAATCCTTTGAGGTTATGCCACCTTTCGCCCGACTCGCTCTCTGCGATGCGAATCAAGAGCAGCGGTGGACCCCGTCTTAGCCACGCATACCTTGGTTCTTAATTGTTGCCACGACCGCATCGCTGCAGAGCCAGAGACTAGACCGGTGGGAGGCGGCGCCGAATGGTGTGGAAACGGAATCATTGCGTTGGAAAGCTTTAACTGGCGTGAGGTCGTCGCGGCTCGTGTGCGGCCGCTCGCTGTCGATGTAACCGCGGATGCCCTGCCGGGCTTGACGCACGTCCTCGTAAGCGTGCACGTAGACGTTATCGCACTTCAGCAGCCCGGACCCGCTACAAGCGCTTATCGAGCCGATCTCGCAAGGCGTCTCCGAATACGTTGACAGTCAGCACGACCAGGACGAGAGCGGCGGCTGTGAAGAGCAAGTAACTTGGTGATTGAAGCATGTACTTCCTCGCGCTGTCGATCATCAAGCCCCAAGAAGGGGTCGGGGGCTTCACGCCGAGTCCCAGGAAGGAAAGCCCGGACTCCAGGAGGATGGCGGCGGCGATCGTGAGGCTGGCTTGGACAATTAACGGTGCAAGGATGTTGGGGAGAAGGTGTCGTAGGAGGATACGGAGGCGTCGCGTACCCAATGCTGATGCGGCTTCGACGAACTCCAGTTCAGCCACGCTGAGGGTGGAGCCGTACGCTAGGCGTCCGAACGTTGGTGCGTACAAGACGCCTATGACCAGTATCAGGTTCCAGAGTCCTGAGCCCAAGAAACCGACGATCATCATTGCAAGCAAGATAGGTGGGAAGGTAAGCAACACGTCCAGTGAACGCATGATCACTTGCTCGATCCAGCCACGGTAGTAGCCCGCGACCATGCCCAAAGTGGTGCCGAGAATGCCGGCGAGCGCTGTCGCTGAGAAGGAGATCACTAGGGATGGACGGGCGCCAAGGAGTAGCCGACTGAGGAGGTCGCGGCCGAACTCGTCTGTGCCTAACAAATGCTTCGCAGTGGAACCTTTGAGGATGGCCGCCGTGTCTAGGAGCGTGGGATCGTAGGGTGCCAGCCACGGCGCGATTAGGGCACCAAAGACTATCAGTCCAAGGACGGCACCGCTGATCAGCAGGCGAGGTCCCAGGCGGAATCTCGTTGTCGCGGCTTGTTTAGGGAGCAACGCCGTGGGTTGCTCTCGTTGGTCAACCGGCTCACGCATTGCGCACCCTCGGGTCGAGCATCCCGTAGGCGACGTCCACGAGCAAGTTGATGAGTATGAAGAGACTGGCCGAGACGACTATGACGCCCTGTACCACGCCGTAGTCACGGCGGTAGATAGCTCCAATCAGGAGGGAAGAAATGCCCGGCCAGTTGAAGACGTACTCAACTAACACGGATCCGCCGATGAGTGTGCCGATCTGTAGCCCAACTACGGTGACGATGGGTGTCAGCGCCGTCCGCACCGCGTGGAGCAAGAGTACTCGCAGGTACGCTTGACCCTTGGCGCGTGCAGTCCTCACGTAATCGGCGCGCAAGACCTCTAGCAGTGAGGAGCGCATCATCCTCGTCACTATGGCTATGGGTGAGACTGCGAGTGTCAGGGCCGGCATTATCAAGCGGAGTAGGTGCCCGACCGGGTCAGTACCTATGGGGCGGAAGCCGGATGTCGGCAACCAACCAAGTGTCAGCGCAAAGAGGAGGATGGCGAGTGAACCCGTCACGTAGACGGGCACGGAAATCCCAAGCGTGGTCAACCCGACGAGTATGCCGTCCGCTACCTTCCCTCGGTTGAGAGCGGCAACGATGCCGAAGGGGATGCCGACCAACAGACCTAGGCCCACGGCAAGGCCCACAAGCTCGAGTGTCCTGGGTAGCCGCGCGGCGATTTCATCCCAGATGGGCGTCCCGTCCGTCAATGAGCGGCCTAGATCCAGTTTGACGAGGTTCCCCAACCAGGACAAGTATCGTGTTCCGAGCGGCTCATCCAGGCCCAATCGCTGCCGTACCGCCTCTACGGCTACGGGGTCGGTGCTGCCTTCGGATCCCAGGATAATCAGAACCGGGTCGCCTGGTAAGAGCGGTAGCAGGAAGAAGACGAGCGTGACGACCATGAGGAGTTGCATGGCAGCCAGGAAGATGCGCCGCAAGAGAAAAGTGGTCATCCGCCTTCATCCTTCCTGCTACCGATGACACAATGTAGGTCAATATAGTACATTACAGACCAAGCCTCGCGCAAGCGCGCTCGCTCTTGGAGGTGCTGTCTGCTGGAATCGGCGACCGAGTGCCCACGTCTATCACAGCCTACGGCCATCGTGTCGTCAACGGCTGGCACAGAATCGGAGGTTAAGCATGTCAAGACTGTTAGTCAGACTCCTGTCACTCCTGGTGGCGGCGCTGGTCGTCGGGACATCCCTAGCGCAAGCCCAAGAGTTGCGTGTTGGATTGTCTGCCGAGCCGAGCAACCTTGACCCCGCAATCCAGGCAGGAACGTCGGCGCGCGCCGTGCGGCTACTCCTTTACCGCGGGCTATTCAATTACAAAGGGGTGAACGGGGATCGGGTTCCAGAGCTGGTCGAGTCTTACGAGGTCGCGGACGACAACGTCACCTACACCTTTCACCTCAAGGATGCGAGATTCCACGATGGCTCACCAGTCACCGCTGAGGATGTCAAGTACACTTTTGAGCGCTTGGTTGATCCCGCGGTGGGCGCTACCTTTCGGAGGCAATTTGAACTAATCAAGGCGATTGAGGTCGTGGACGCTCGGACTGTTCGGATTGTCCTTGTGGCACCCACCGCGCCGTTCCTCGACTACTTGGCGCTGCCAGAGGCGGCAATCGTCAAGGCTGAGTACGTTCAGGCGACAGGAGGGAATTGGAACACGGCCCCCATAGGCGCTGGCCCGTATCACTTCGCGGATTATACGCATGGTCAGAGCATCACCCTTGAGAGCTTCGATGGGTACTACGACCCGTCGCTGCCAGCTACGCCTCGCATCGTGTTTGAGTTCTATGCAGATAGCAGCCTTCGCATGAACGCACTCCGTAACGGGGACGTAGACATCATCGAGTACGTTGCCTGGCAAGACAAGCCGATCCTGGCTCGCGACAAGAACGTCAAGATCCTTGGGGGCACCGGTCCCTTTATGGGGCTCGTATTCAACGTTCGCCAGGGGCCGTTCGCCGACGCGCGGGTCCGTCAAGCAGTCGCGTACGCCATAGATCGGCAAGTGGTGATCGACACGGCTTTCTCCGGACAAGGTGAGCCCATCTACGGGATGATTGTTCCGAAGTCCTCTTTCGCCTACTCGCCGGAGTTTGATGATTACTTCAGTTACGACCCTGAGAAGGCCAAAGAGCTGTTGGCCGAGGCGGGGTACCCCGATGGCTTCAGTGCCACGTTGTTAGCGACGAGCCAGTACGACTTCCACCAGAACACGGCGATTGCGGTTCAAGCGGAGCTAGCCAAAGTCGGCATCAGGCTTGAACTCGATCTGCCTGACTGGGCAACTCGTCTCGAGAAGAACCTGGCCGCGGAGTACGACGTGTTGGTCATCGGCACGGCCGGTGACATCCTTGACCCAGATTACCTTTCCGATTTCTACCTCAGTGGCGATGTGAGGCTGAACAGTGCACCGGGTTATGCCAATCCACGGATGGATGAGCTGCTTAACCTGGGCCGTTCCACGTTGGACACCGCTGAGCGTAAGGAGATCTACTACCAGGTGCAAGAGATAGCACTCGAAGACTCGCCGCTCGTGTACCTGATGTGGCGCGACCAGAGTTACGCTGCTTCAGTGAAGGTACAGGGCTTCGAACCGCTACCCGGCTTCTTGAGCTTCCAGTCCGGCATCATGCTGGAGGACGCCTTCAAGGAGTGAGGGCCATTCGGTACTCAGGTTCGAGAGGAGGCCGACCGCTGCGCGAGCGGTCGGCCTCCATGGCGAATAACTTGCATTATCTTCCATGCTACGGTTGAGGGGAATGGGCAGCGTTGTTGAGCAAGTAAATCTGGATGTCGACCTAGACCGCAACAGCGTCAAGCCCCTCTACCTACAGATTTACGAACGCCTGCACTCAAAGATAACCGCGTTCGAATGGCCCCCCGGTTACCAGGTGCCACCGGAGTTGGAACTGGCCCGTGCCTATGGTGTTGGTCGGGTTACGGTACGCCGGGCATTGGATGAACTCGTCAAGGACCGTCTTCTGCTGCGCCAGCGAGCTAAAGGGACGTTCGTCGCACAACGGAAGCTTGAGCGAGAGCTGGTCGATGTCGAGAGTTTCACGGCACGCATGGAGGCGTTGGGCCTGGAGGCCGGAGCCCGGTTACTTTCCGTGAAGAGCGAACCCGTTACGAAGGCGATGGCGACACGCCTCCAAGTGACGCCCGACAGCCCAGTGATACGAATCACACGCCTCCGCCTTTCAGCTGGGGAGCCAGTGGGAATCGAGACCTCGACAGTGAGCCTTGAGGAGTTCCCGGGTCTGGATGACAACGAGTTTGAGGGAGCTTCCCTATATGCAATCCTTCGAGATGCTTACGGCGTGCACCCGGAGCGCTCCACGAAGACCTTGGAGATCACGACGGCGACACACGCGGAGGCTGGCCACTTAGGCGTGGTGACAGGCGCAGCGCTCTTTTTGTTGACCGCAACTGTGTATCAGGGCGACAGGCCGATAGAGCACGTGAAGACTCTGTTGAACGGGAGTAGGTTTCGCTTCCGAATTGGGCGCTCGCTCGCGCGTTGAACTTGAGCTGTTGCCGGGGGTTACCTGCGCCTCCGGTACACCCCGCAGTTTGCTTTTCGGAAGTGCGTGTTCGATGCCGCAAACGCCCTACGGCTCAGTGAAAGGGTTCCAGACTACGCCGTGGCCGAAGCTACCTTCGTGAAGGCATGCGGTTGCCGCGTTTCGTGCTGCTTCGAGGCCGGCAGCACGGGGGCCCGTTCTACCGTCATGGGTTAGGACGAGGAGGGTAGCTATGAACGCATCACCGGCACCGATTGTATCTACAGGCACGATTGGTTGTGAAGGCTGTGGCCACCGCTCCCCACCTAGATCCAACCATGCGGGAGCGGAGCCCCTCGTGACGATGACGTTCTTTGCACCCCAAGTCCGGCACCTGTCGAGCAGGTCATTCACGGCATCATCGTGCGCATCGGGGACGGATATGAAAGCCCAGTCGACCAGTGGAACCATCGCTGCGAGGTAGGGCTCGGACCATCGGTTAGAGAAGTCCCATGAAAGTACCGGGGCACTCGCGCGTACCGCGGGCAGCGCCTCGTCCATGAAGCTATAGATGCTGCTATGTACCAAGTCGTGTGCAGCGATGTAGGCGTAGTCGTCATCACCCAGGCGCAGAAATTGTCGAGCTCCAGGGTTGCTCGCGACGAACCTCCGGTCCCCATGCTCGTGGGCGACGCGTGTCCACGCGGTGGGCGCCGCGACCCGCTGGATCCGAGAGTGTTCGACTCCCTCAGCGGTGAGAGCGGACTCGATGAGCTCGCCTCGCTTGTCGTCGCCGAGCGCGCCGAGGTAGCTGGCATCGGCGCCTAGCCTCTTGGCAAAGACCGCGACGTTCACCGCATTGCCCCCAGGGTACATCCGCTTGTGCGACAAGTACTGGTCAGCCGTATTGTCTCCGAGGCCCAAGAGCTTCATCGGGTAGACATTCACCTGGAAGAAGGTAAAGCGCGTAGGCTAGCCGTAGCGGCCACGTCGATCTCGCCTCGCGCGTTACAGACCACACCGTACCTGGCGTGAGCAGCTTCAACCGAGACCCAGCCTTCACGAACGTCTTCTGATACTTCGTTAACCGGTCGAGCGAAGGGGTCACCCACTCCCCCAGCTCCGGGCGTCGCGACACGTATCCGGTCACCCTCGGCAAGCAGCCGACCAGATACTTTCGAGGCTAGTTGGAACGATTCCCCGGTGGGGGTCAGGTGGTGAAACTCACCCGTGGCACCGGCCTCGCCGTTGTCCAGGCCCCACGGTGCTATCACCTGTCTGTCTGCAAGACCAGAGAACGTGAGGCCATTTTGGAGCGCCATTATCTCCCGCTCTATGCCAAGGCCTCCGCGGTAGCGACCCGGGCCCCCGGAGTCAGCCCTCAATCTATACTGGGTCACGCGAAGCGGGTATTCACGCTCCAGCGCCTCCACCGGTAGATTAGACGTGTTCGTCATGTGCACTTGTACCCCTGACAGGCCGTCACCATGCCTATGCGCGCCCGAACCTCCCGCTATGGTCTCAAGGTAGACGAAGAATCCCTGGTTGTCCACCCGGTCGCCGGAGAACGTGGCGGTCGTAACGCTACTGTTGCTTGCTGCCAATACACGGTTCGGGGCCACGTTCGCCATGGCGCCGAAGATCGCATCGGCGACACGCTGAGCAGTGTCTATTCGCTCGCCCACTGGAGCGGGCGCTGCGCAGTTGACTATGCTGCGTTCGGGTGCGATGACCTTCAACGCTCGGTAGATGCCGGTGTTGGAGGGGATGTCCGGGCCGACCAGTGCCTTGAACGCGTAGAACACGGTTGCCAGAGTGCCGTTCAAAGGCAAGTTGATGGGTCCGGCCACTTGAGCGCTTGACCCCGTGAAGTCCACAACCGCCTCGTCGCCGTTGATAGAGACAGTGACGCGAATGGGCACGGGAACTCCGAGGTTGATTCCGTCATCGTCAAGAAAATCGGTGAATGTGTGCGTTGTGTCGGGAAGACTCCGAATTCCGGCGCGTAAGAGGGCTTCAGCGTAGTCCAATAATGCATTGCTGACAGCCTTGAACCGATCGACGCCGTAATGCTCCACTAGCTCCGCCATGCGTTGAGCTCCTATACGATTGGCGGCGACCTGAGCCGCGAGGTCACCCTCGCGTTCGGAAGGGGTTCTTGAGTTCAGGCAGACGAAGTCCATGCTCTCCTGAATGATCCCTGAGGAATCTGAAACTCGGCATAATGGGATTCGAACACCCTCTTGGAAGATGGACGTGGCATCGCCGGACGTGCTACCGGGTACCTTGCCACCTACGTCCGAGTGATGTGCGATGTTTGTGACGAAACCAATCAACTGGCCTTGAGTGAAGACGGGTGACACCATGGTTATGTCCGGAAGGTGTGTGCCGCCACCGGAGTAGGGATCATTTGTCATGAATGTGTCACCGGGCTTCATGTCTCCAGGCGATGTCCTCGCCAGTAAAGCCTTCACGATGCCTAGCAGAGACCCGAGATGCATCGGAATATGCTCGGCTTGGGCGATCATCTCGCCTTGTGCATCGAATATCGCAGCTGAACAGTCCCTGCGCTCTTTGATGTTGGTCGAATAGGCCGTCCTAATCAGGGTGGTGCCAATCTCTTCGGCAATGGAAAGGAGTCTGTTACCGAGTATCTCGAGCGTTACGGCGTCAACCATGCTCATTAGAGACCCCTCTTCTCAAGGTGTAGGTTGAGGATTCGGTCGACCGTCAGGTGGTAGTGAGGAGGCAGGACAGTGGTGGCGTTTGCCTGCTCGATGATGGCGGGCCCGACGATCTCGTCACCCGGAAGAAGGTCGTCACGGTGGAAGACTGCGGTCGGCATCGAGCCTTCGGAGTTAGCGAAGTAAACCGATCGGTGTTCGAAGGGTTGAGGGGTACCAGTGGACCTTTGTGCCGGGCTGGTGAGGGCTGGTTTGGGCAAGTTGCCGACCGCCGTGCCTCGCACGTTCACGAACTCCACGGCCGCACGTCGGTTCGCGTGCCCGTAGAGACGCTGGTGCTCTTCGTGGAACCGTTCTGCCAGCCGAACGCCTAAGCGCTCTGGTGGAAGGTCCTCTAGCTCATCAATGAGCACACTGATGGGGAGTTCATAGTTCTGGCGATGGTAGCGAGCATCTACGCGCAGCTCGAAGGTTTGATTCCCAGCCGCTATGCCCTCCTGTGTCAGGGCGGCTCTCCCCTCGTCTATCACCTCATGCAGCAGATGAGAAAGACGACCGGATTGCTTAAGGTCGTCGGTTTGCAGCAGTTCGCTGCGGACCAAGTCCACCCGCACGTCGGCTACCACCAGCCCGAACGAGCACAAGGTACCTGCCGCCAAGGGCACGATTACCTTGCGTATCCCAAGGTCAGTGGCGAGTTCGGCCGCATGTAATGGCCCTGCCCCACCGAATGCGATTAATACGAAGTCAGACGGGTCGTGTCCCCGCTCTACGGTCACGCCGCGAATGGCGCGAACCATTTTGGCGTTGATGACGCGAATGATGCCGTCGGCCGCTCGTACCGTGTCCACTACCATGGGCGCTGCGATTTCCTGCTCGATGGCCCGTTGGGCTGCCTCAATATCGAGGCTCATGCGTCCACCGAGTATCCCACCGGGGTTGACGCGTCCCAGGACAGCGTTCGCATCGGTGACCGTAGGCAATGAACCACCGAAGCCGTAGCAGGCTGGGCCCGGGTCGGCTCCGGCGCTCTGGGGTCCTACCTTGAGGGCGCCACCTTCATCAATGCGAGCTATCGACCCACCCCCCGCGCCGATGGTGACGATGTCGAGCATCGGCACGCGCACCGGAAGACGCTCGATGGTCCTATCAAGCGAAACCTTAGGTGCGCCGCCGTCAATCAGGCTGATGTCGGCACTGGTCCCACCCATGTCGAAGGTTATGGCCTTGGTCAGCCCCAAGTCGTTACACAAGTGAACAGCAGCGACCACACCAGCACTCGGTCCAGATAGGATCGTCCTGACTGGTGTCAGCACTGTTTCACTCACGGATTGAACCCCACCGTTCGACTGAGTCACATAGGGTTGCACGGGTACGCCTGCCTGCGCCACTTCCTTCGCGAATCGCTTGAGGTACTTCTCCACGACAGGTCCGAGGTAGGCGTTCAGCGTGGTGGTGCTGACCCGTGGATATTCGCGGAACTCGGGAGCGACTTCGGCCGATATCGTTACGAACGCGTTTGGCAGCTTCTCCCGAACTCGTTTCGCGACCAGACGCTCGTGCTCCGGGTTAAGAAAGGAGAAGAGGAAGCAAACAGCAACGGCTTCTGGGTTCGCCTTCACTAAGAGCGCGAGTAGTTCTTCCAGTGAGCCCTCGTCGAGTGGGATGACGTTATTCCCGTTCGCATCCACCCGTTCTCGGGCCTCGAAGCGCATATGGGCAGGCAGTATCGGCGGGGAACTTGGGGTCTGCAAGTCGTACAGGGATGGCCTGGTCTGGTTGCCGATGTCCAGGAGGTCCCGGTAGCCCTCCGTGGTCACCAGTGCAGTGCGAGCTCCGCGTCTCTCCAGGAGAGCGTTCGTTGCTACTGTGGTGCCGTGGCCAAGGAAGGTAATCTGCCCGAAACTTGCGTCATCGACCTTGGACACAATCTCGGATAGACCGGTCATGATGGCGAGGGAAGGGTCCGAAGGGGTGCTCCTGACCTTATGGTTGGTTGTGACTCCACTGTCGGACTCTACGAGCGTTAGGTCGGTGAATGTGCCACCCACGTCAATGCCAAGCATGTAGCTACGTGCGGCCTCTGTTTTCATGGCGTCGTGTCTACCGAGTGGGCCTAGCGGGTGCGTATTCCTGTACTCCCATGTATCTCCTGGTGCTGATTGGGCGATTTCGCTCGATGCCCAGATACCAGTTAAACCATTGGAGCGGCAGATGCAACGCGAACGGCGCCAAAAGTGGATCGAACCCATCAAGTTCAGCCAAATCTATCGCCGTGACATCAGCCCCGTTCGTAAGCGCAAAGTCCCGGGCGCGCTCGGCGACGAATCTCGATTCATCAGTACCCAGTAAGACGATAACGGGAACGCCGGGCGCGACGATTTCGTACGGTCCGTGGGGGAACTCGGCAGCGTTTAGCGCCGAAGCGTCCCGCCATTGCATTTCGAGCAGGTTGCAAATGGCGAACTGGTAGGCCAGGCCCTCCAGGAGCCCATTTCCCAAAATGTAGTACGGGCCAGGATTGTCACGGTACCGGCGAGCCAACTCGTGTCCTAGTTCGCGGGTTGATTCACGGATACCCTCTACCGCGTCAGGAAGCCCACTCAACGCGGCCTTGAGCCGGCGCGCCACTGCCGCATCCCCAGCCACGTCGATTAGTTCCGCAGCAAGCATGTAACCGAGAAGGAGCTTGCTCAGGTTCGCAGCGAGGCTGTCGTAAGTCACCGGGTGGCCACTTGCCTTAGCGAGCGGCGTCTGCGGCAACGAGAACGACATGGTGCGCGCCCCTCTTTCCTTTGCCAGTTCTATTGCCCGCAACACCTCTTCTGTGGTCCCGGAATGCGAGGCCAGCACAGCGACCGCCTGTGAATCGAGCCTAGGCGAAGCGCGGTCGACGAACTCCCATCCAGTCTGGGCCGAGACCGGTATCGTGCTGTACCGCTCAAGTAGGACCTGCACTGGTTTGAAGGTCGCAAAGGAGCCCCCGCATCCAGATAGGAATACGTGCTTGACGCCCGTGCGCATCCAGTCGTGCACAGCCTCGTGCACGACTGGCCACTGATCCTGCACGATAGAGGCCAGTCCAGAACGAAGGGTGTCACCCTCCATGTAGTTTTGTGGGTGAAGGGCATCCTGTAACATGTGCCTCCTAGTGTGGCCGTAGGGCGCCTCGCCTGCCGAGACGCGTTTGTCCTATAATGTCCCTTTGGTGCATGGCCGTCAAGGCCTACCGGAGTTCGACTGCCCACGGCTCCTAACCCCAAGGTGTTCTCTCAAGCGTGTTTGTTTGATATCGGGTAGTTTCGCTGGGTTGTGGTGCGGCTTTGGCGCCTTGGAAGGCGGTGTGGCATTTCTTGGTTCCAGCGCTGGTCCCCATTAGTTGGACACCTTCTTAGGTTGAGCCTGTAGGCTCGTGAGAGAGGTGTTGTTGTGTCGAGGAAGCGTCGGAATCATAGTCCTGCGTTCAAGGCGAAGGTGGCGTTGGAGGCGGC
>JACDJB010002124.1_pt1 | contig 14878 bp, 15 predicted proteins | sample 7454121 | NCBI WGS metagenome assembly JACDJB01 (sample SAMN14253290, study PRJNA609438) | sludge metagenome | isolation source: sludge after 25d culture with pyrite | collected 2018-12-20 | reverse complement strand
GGAACCATACTGCTCAATGGGTTTGCCTCAGCCAGTATAGCAATCCTTCTTCAATTCTTATTGGCGCAATTATTAGGTTATCCAACCCCATTGCTCCTTACTGAGCTTTCCAGATCTGATCATCCGTTGCTTCGGTATATTCTCCAAAATGCGCCGGGAACCTATCAGCATTCACTCCAGGTGTCTAATCTGGCGGAACAGGCTGCCAATTCGGTAGGCGCTGACGTGCTTTTAACCCGTGTTGGAGCTTATTATCACGATGCCGGCAAAGCCCAAAACCCTGCTTTCTTCATTGAGAATCAACCGCAAGGAAGTATTGACTCTCATGATGATATGGATCCTATCATAGCAGCGCAAACCATAATCGCTCATGTCACCGACGGGGTAAAACTGGCTGAGAAGTATCACCTGCCACCGCGGTTGATAGATTTCATCCGCGAACATCACGGCACGCAGCTAACCCGTTATCAATACAATCGTGCGCTTGAACAGCAAAAAGATGATCCGGACCAGGTAGATGCTGAGCTTTTCAGATATCCAGGCCCGCAACCTCGATCCAAGGAAACCGGTATTTTAATGCTCGCCGACATAACGGAAGCGCGCGCCCGTTCAACACCACCAAAAAATGAGCAGGAATTGGAAACCCTCTTACACAGTGTTTTTGAGAATATTCACAAAGACGGAGGGCTAAAAGCGACAAACCTGACCCTCAGCGATCTGACAAAAATACAGGAGTCATTTCATAAGACTCTGATGAATACTTATCATCCCCGGATTCCTTACCCCGAAGACCGCCCTCTTACTAAGGTTTAAACAAGATTATGCTGCATCATCAAATAAATATTGAGCTTCAAACAAAAGACGCGACAGCCAACATAAAAAAGTTCATTCAAACAGCCGCTTTAACATCGCTCTCAATGCTTGAAACAAATAATGAGATTCAGCTAACCGTATTGTTGTGTGACGACGAATATATGCGCAACTTAAATCTAACCTATCGAGGTATTGATAAAACCACAGACGTATTGTCCTTTGAAGACCGGTATTCACTTCCTGGTTCAACCGTTTTATACCTGGGAGACATCGCCATCTCTTATCCCACCGTAATGAAACAGGCCTCGATTGCCGGACATGATATTTCTGCTGAGATCAGCCTATTAACAGTACACGGTGTTTTGCATTTATTAGGCTACGATCATCAGACTATAATCGATCAAAAAGAGATGTGGTCGGTTCAAAATCATATACTGACATCACTTGGTTACGCAGGGATAAAAATTACCGAGGCTGAATCAGATGCACAAAAATGAAGCGATTACAATTTCCATAGCAAACGCGCTGAATGGACTGAAAATTCTACTCACAACAGAAAACAACGCAAAAATTCATCTGTTGGCAACGATCATTGTGGTCATACTGGCAGCCATCTTACAACTATCTCTGATCAACTGGCTGTTTTTGCTCCTTGCGATCTTCCTCGTTTGGATAACTGAAGCGATCAACACGTCTCTTGAGTATCTATTTGACCTCATCCAGCCTGATCTCGATCCTAAAGTGAAGATTGGTAAAGACATCTCTGCCGGTGCAGTTTTGCTAAGTTCAATATTTAGTGTAATCATTGGGATAACAATACTAGGACCACCCATTATTAGTGGCCTCATCACAGTATTTACTAAGTAATATTTATATATAATCCTTCAGGCTGTGTTCAACCGCATAGGCCGCTGCCTCAGCACGATTGCTAACGCCCAGCTTACTTAGGATGCTGCTTACGTAATTCCTGACGGTTCCTTCACCAAGGAACAAGTTTTTCGCTATTTCCCGATTGGTTTTTCCTTCGGAGACCTGCATTAAAACGTGCTTTTCTTGCTGTGATAAGCTAGCAAAGGCTGAAGCTTCTTCTTCACGAACCGCCCTTCTCACTTCCTGAAATACTCGTTGTGTAACTGCTGGATCCAATAATCCCTCTCCTCTTCCCACAGCTTCTATCGCTTTCATCAGGTCTTCCGCGCCTATTTGCTTGAGAACATAACCTGATGCGCCTGAGCGAATTGCAGAAAAGAGCATTTCATCTTCCGCGTATGAGGTCAGCATGATTACACGCGTGTCCGGATAATTTTTTGTGATCTCTTCGCAGGCATCAATCCCAGAAGCTCCTGGAAGACGAATATCCATTAAGACCACGTCTGGCGAATATTTATCAACCTTTTCAATAGCCTCTTTTGCGCTACCAGCTTCCGCTACAACCTCAAAATAAGGATGCTGATCCAATAGTGATTTCAAACCTAGTCGAACCACTTCGTGATCATCAACGATCAATATCCTTTGCTTTTGCATTTTTGTGGTCCTTTCAGTGTACCGAATATAAATCTTTACTTTATTACTAAAGTCACGGGGCAGTGATCTGATCCCATTACCGATTCGTGCACGATAACATCATCAACTTGTTCCATCATATCATCTGACACCAGGAAATAATCTAGCCGCCATCCAATATTGCGTAGCCGCGCATTAAATCTGTAAGTCCACCATGTATATTCAATCTTGTCGGGATAGAGTTCCCTGTATGCGTCCTTGAATCCATTGTTTAAGTAAATATCAATCCATTCCCGCTCTTCTGGAAGAAATCCTGAAGTCTTGCTGTTCTCCTTCGGATTCGCCAGGTCTATGTCGTTGTGAGCAGTGTTAAAATCCCCGGTGATGATGATGTTTTTTCCTGCCGAGTGAAGCACTTTGCAGTTTTCCAATAATCGGTCGTAAAACCTCAATTTAAAATCCACCCTATCCTTTCCGCGCTGACCATTTGGAAAATAATTGTTATAAATTACATAATTCCCTATATCCACACGAATCGTTCTGCCTTCTTTATCGAACTCCTCTACTCCAATACCAAATGAGATATTCTTGATCTCTAAAGAATCACGATGGAATAGCGCTACCCCGCTATAACCGGGTCTTTCAGCCGCATTCCATGCCATTTTATAGCCTTGAATCTGGTAATCTTCGTCTTCAAGCTGATCCAGCCTCGCTTTGGTTTCCTGCAGGCAAAGAATGTCAGGATTCAAATCTTTTATGCTATTTTTAAAATCCTTTTTTAATACAGCTCTGTATCCATTTACATTCCATGTTGTGATCTTCATTGTCGAATCCCTTGTGGTAAACTAATTTGCATAATTACAATGATAATATATCCGATGAAAACTGTCAAAATTATCAATCTAAATCAACCTTCTCAAGTGGTTACTGTTCAGCTATGTGATAAGTTTATATCAAAATTGCGCGGCTTGATGTTCAAAAAAAGTATTGCCCCCTATTTTGGATTGCTATTCACAGATTCATCAGAATCTAGACTGAACACTGCAATACACATGTTCTTTATGAATTTTGACATCTCTGTAATTTGGCTGAACAAGGAATTTGTTGTTGTAGACAAGGCATTGGCTAAAAAATGGCGTCCATTCTATATGCCCAATATAGCTGCTCAATACACGCTGGAGCTTCATGTCGATCGTTTTCCAGAATTTTCGATAGGCGATCAATTAAAGGTATCTGATGAAGAATAATTTATTAGCAATTTTCCTTATTTTTTCTCTTCTCTTACCTGTAAAACATGTCTCCGCTCAAAACCAGGAAGTGTATCCGTCCTACGAAATTCAAAGCGGCGATTCATTACTTTATATCGCTAATTTATTCGGCACAACCGTTGAAGAAATAACCCGATTAAACAATATCGCGAATGCTGATTTTATCTCTCCTGGTGAGTTGATACTTATCCCCAGTTACCCCGGGCAGGCAGGGAGTCTTGAAATTATTGCAACCGATCTTGGCGAGACTTTTACTTACTTATCCGTAAAATATCAAGCTGAGCCATCGTCAATTATTGATCTCAACTCTTTGCTGTCACCTGCTCGCATCTATGCCGGCTCAGAGTTAATTTTGTTGATACCCGATGGAGCACAACCCCTTATGCCTGTTGAAATTATTCCAGAAGAAAAAACTATTTTGGAATTAGCGGCAGCTCAATTGGCCAATCCTCTTTTGATTCAACTCCAAAACGGCGTGTCAGGATCTGTTCAACATCTCCCGGGGATGGTTGTTTTTATCAACATCGACAATCCTGAAGATGGGATTGAATTATTTTCCACGTCATTAAGTGATGTTTCCATTTCTCCACTCCCACTTGTTCAAGGAGGAACCGAGACGATTCGCGTCGTGTCTGATAAAGACATTACCCTAAATGGGGTCCTTGGAGATCTGCCACTTCAATTCTTCAGCGCTGAACCTGGCGTTTTCTATGCCTTGCAGGGAGTTCACGCCCTGGAAGAACCCGGGTTGGTCGACTTTGCTCTCACCATAAAGTTAGAAAATGGAGATACTCAGACCTTCAACCAGTCCGTACTTGTTACGCCAGGATTATTTGATGAAGATCCTCCTTTGAATGTAGACCCGGCAACAATCGATCCTTCCATTACCGGCCCTGAAAACGATCTTGTGCATGATTTAATTTCAAAAATTACGCCGACAAAATATTGGCAAAACATCTTTTCCAGCCCTGCTTATTACCAGGAATACAACTCTTTGTATGGTACCCGCAGAAAATATAATGACGATCCAACCGTTTATTTTCATACAGGTGTCGATTTTGCAGGCGGTATGACGCTACCCATCACATCACCTGCTCCGGGTAAGGTTGTTTTTGCCGGTCCATTAACCGTCAGAGGTAATGCTGTTTTTATTGATCACGGTTGGGGAGTCTTTAGCGGCTTTTTCCACCAGGACACCTTGATCGTTAAAGAGGGTGATTTTGTAGAAACAGGTCAGCAAATTGGCACTGTTGGAAATACGGGTAGAGTGAATGGCGCAGGAGATTATCAAGGGGCTGGAGCGCATTTGCACTGGGAAGTTTGGGTAAATGGTATTCAGGTAAATCCATTAGATTGGCTTACCTTTGAATACCCGTAAATTCAAAAAACCTAAGGTATAATGAATCAGCTATTCTATCTTGTGAACGGTAAATAAGTATGACGATAAGTAACGATTTCTGGAAAACCTACAAATTAACTGGTAAAGAATTAGAAGATATATACAATTATCTGCTGGAAACTGAAACCCCTCTCGATAAGTTTGAAATAACTAAATTTGTTATAAGTAACGCAGTTACCCGCCTTGAAGAAGAGAGGATCTCCGCTCAATCAACCTCAGGCATGGGCTATTTACCTCAAGAACAGTATAAAATTGGGGATTTATTAACCTTTCCGGCAAGATCCAATTCCACGGGAACAGTCAAATCTATCAGAGATGGCTACAATCCAGATTACCCTGATTTGCAGGTAATTGAAGTTTTATTTGACAATGGAGAAATCGCTTCGTTCGCAGCAAACCTTACAGAACATAAATTAAATAATCCTCCGCCATCCGCCAAAGATAAGTTGTTAGACTGGGAGTATGTTTTTGATCAGTTTGGGAGCGTTATCGCTGAAGAAGTTTCGAGCAGTTGTTCCACCAGCCCCGATCTAGTCTGTATCGCCAGGCATTATTTTCCTCGCGCACTCCTTTTTGACATCAGCATTGGTCACTTGAATTTGTGCGAAGCGGTACTTGAAATGGCAGACGGTGGTCCTCTTACAACGACAGATCTTATTGACCAAATTGAACTCCCAACAGGCAATAATGAAAAGCTAACCGAGTTTTCATTAAATTACGCGCTGGAAAAAGATGGGCGTTTTGATGAAGTAGGTCCTTCAGGCATCACCCTTTGGTTCCTAAAGCGACTCGAGCCAATTGAGGTTCAAAAACCTCCTCATACATTAGCTTTTACTGGTTCTTTACCGGAATCACCGGAAGAAATCATCGGCTTATCAGAATTGAATACTATGGTGTTCGATGAATTAGAAGAAGATCAAGCTTCATCTGAACCCATGGATAAAATAACAATCAGCCTGTCGTATCCACATTGGCGGGCAGGTACTTTACCGCTTAATAACAGACTCAAAGGACTATTTCCAACAGCTTATGAAACCCCTCGCGTAAAGTTTGATTTCCGCGATGGTAATAGCAGTGAAAAATTTTCCGGTTGGGTTGTTCGACCCAACAAATATGTTTTTGGTTTGAAGGAATGGTATGAGCAACAAGGGGTTATTCCTGGAAGCAATATAACGATTCAACGCGGTACCGAACCTGGTGAAGTTGTTGTAAAGACTCAAAAAAGTAAAAATTCGCGTGATTGGATCAAAACAGTCCTGGTTGGCACCGATGGGGGAATTGTTTTTGCTTTGTTAAAACAGGTTATCAGTTGTACTTTTGACGATCGCATGGCAGTAATGATTCCTGATGTTGACGCAATAGATCGTATATGGTCTAACCCTTCACGCGCGAAACAACCGGTGGAAAAGGTTGTCCATTCCACAATGCGTGAAATGGGTAAACTCAACGCGCAAAACCAGATCCATGCCCAGGAATTGTATGCTGCCGTAAATGTCATTCGACGCGTTTCCACAAGCCAGATTTTATCCATCTTACACAATAACTCGTGGTCAACACATCTTGGCGACCTCTACTTCAAATTGAGCGAGGCCACACCTGATGATTGAGAAAAACAAGTTCAGCTTTGTAAAACCCGGATTAACTACCTCTTATCATATTGACTTTGATTGGTGGAAGGATCACGAATCAAACTGGCGCGTGTTCTTATTTTCTTATCTCTGTCCTGAGCACCAGGCAGCGTTTTCCGGCAATGCAAGCGAAGTAATGATTGATTGGGTCGACCCCGAATCAGCCGAAATTCATCAGGTTGACGGCTTACAATCAACCTTAATGAATCACTGTGCAAAGCTTGATGGTTTTTATACAGAACAAACAGCTTTAGTCGATGCGATCTTTCGAGTTTTTCTGGCAAATGGTAACGCTCCACTTACCCCAATTGATTTATCTGATAGAATTGGCAGGCCAGCAGAAACGATCCTTCGCACGATATCCAGCCCAAATGTGTATAGAGGGATTCGACCCTGTCGATAACAACCTGCCCTCGTAGCTCAATGGACAGAGCACCGGACTTCTAATCCGATGGTTGTGGGTTCGAATCCCACCGAGGGCGCTATTAGTTAATTAGAAACAATGGAAACTTATATGTTAATCAAATCAAAATCTCCTCATAAAAAAACTCAGCGCCAATGGTACAACATGGATATCCATCTCCACACGCCGGCTTCATCTGATTTTCAACAGCCGGATGTTTCATATTTGGATATTCTAAAAAGAGCCGAATTGCGTGGTCTTGATATTATTTCTTTTACCGACCACAATACAATTGCCGGTTACAGAAATCTGCGCGAGCATGTTGAACAACTCGAATTATTAGAAAAACTTGGGCGACTACTTCCAGAAGAAAAATTACAGGTCAACGAATACCATCGTTTATTAACCAAAATGCTGGTTTTTCCGGGATTTGAGTTTACAGCTACATTTGGTTTTCACATTCTGGCTGTTTTTTCACCGCAAAAAAGCATCAGAGAGATTGAGCATGTTCTCATGAGCCTTGGTATTCCTTCTGAAAATCTTGATGATGGTAATCCTGCAATAGGCGCTTCTGTTGATGTTCTAACAGCATATCGCATCATAAACGACGCTGGCGGCCTGGTAATAGCAGCCCATGCTAATTCAACTAATGGCGTTGCAATGCGAGGCATGAATTTCGGAGGTCAGACGCGAATCGCTTACACACAAGACAGGAATTTGCACGCATTAGAGGTTACAGACCTTGAACAGAAAGGCCCGCGGTCTACAGCGGCTTTTTTCAACGGTACAAAGCCGGAATATCCTAGGCGAATGCACTGCATCCAGGGTTCTGACAGCCACAGATTAATCGCCGATTCACTTCGAAAAAAGAATCTTGGTGTAGGTGATCGCAGTACAGATGTTTTGCTTGACGAGCTCAGTTTTAATTCCTTATACGAATTATTCCAATCCAACGATTTTTCGCGCACAAGACCCCATCTCCAAACACTTGAGCCAGCGACTGATTTTGTCCAAACCGCCCGTGAGGAAGGTAGAAACATTATCCAGGATTTTCATGAGAACCTGAATGTAAGGGGCGGCAACCTTTATGGCGTGCTGGCCGATATCTGCGCGTTTTCAAACACTAATGGTGGAACGCTTTTTATTGGTATTTCTGCTGACCCCCATAAACCACCTCAGGGCATCAATAATCCAGATCAAGCGATCAAACAACTTGAAAAAGAAGTCCAAAATCGAATAAGCCCACCGGTTCATCTCACTTTAGATATTCAAAAGCACAAGGATAAACCTATTATTAGAATTCTCATCCCCAGAGGTGAAGAAGCTCCTTATGCGTTAGATGAAAATAAAATTTACATCCGAGATGAGGATGAAACCAATATCGCTGTGCGCGACGAAATTGTAACTCTGGTTTTGCGGAGCAGCAATCAACAAGTTTCGCCTAAGCCAGTAAGTATTGCCGCCCCAACTGATACCACTTCGCACACCCTCCCCGATAATTCAGATCAAGAATCTGAAGCCCCCCGCACCGGAGTCGAAGTTATAGCGCCTATAGCACGTGGTGGCAAGTTTTTCTACACGATGCGTGATTTGCGCAACGGCAACCTTGTAAAAAATGTTACACAAGCGTCAGCACGCCGTTTGTGGCACTACGCGATTACACGTTATAACGAGATAATTCCGCAAATTGACAAGATCGGAATACAATGGCATGGCAATTATGGGCTGTTAAAACAATATCAACAAGGGAAGAATACCCTCTATGATCTAATTTTGCGCACGACCGAAGGTGACAGATATTTCTTTGGTGTTACCGTTGATGGGATTCACGGCAACTGGAAAGCGTTTTTACACGATGAAGATCAGTCAGAATGATTTTCGCTAGTCTCAACAAATCTTGGGAAGGTATTTGCCTTCCCATTTTTTATATATAATTATCAGGGTCGAGGACATGGTTATGAATATACCTTTTCTTTTATATCAATTACAAAAGATCGATTCTCTACTATGCAGCAACGAAAATCGTTTTTCAGAAATCTCAAAAATTATAGCCAATGATCCAGAATTGATTTCCGCTCAAAAGGCACATCAAGCCACAAAAAACGAGTTCGAAGCTGCGATCGATGCTCTAAGCAAGCATGAATCCAAAATTCAGGAGAAAAGAAACAAACTTGAACAATCTGAAGCCTCTTTGTATGGCGGAAAGATAAAAAATCCAAAAGAACTGCAGGACCTGCAAAGAGAAATTATTTCGATCAAATCAGTGATCAGTTTGATGGAAGACGATCAATTAACATTGATGATCAGCGCGGAAGAACTAGAAACTAGATTCAAATCCACTGAATCGAAACTTGCTAATGCAAAGGACAACAATGCTCAAAAATCTGCATCGTTGAGCATAGAATCAAAGCAGATTGACCAGGAAAACAGCCGGTTGATTGTAGAGCGAAATGTGCTTATCAATCAAATTCCCCCCCCTGTACTTATTAAATATGACAACCTTCGCGCAAAGAAAGGGGGCGTCGCTGTAGCAAAAGTTGATGATCAGACCTGTTCATTGTGCGGCGCCAGTCTTACACCATCAGAGTGCCAATCCGCCAAATCTCCTGCCTCCATTTTCACGTGTTCATCCTGCGGAAGAATTTTGTATGCAGATAAATAGAAGCTAAATCAATGCTTGAAACCTTTGATACGATTTCAATCATAATCGGTTTATTTATCGGGATTATCACAACTTTTCTGTTGATCCGGTATTTACCTCGGTTATTCAAAAGTACTCAATCCACAAAAAAAACCGAAAAACTTCATAAAAGGGATATCAACAAAGACCAGCTATTGCGTAAATTTGTTTTGCGTAAATTACAGAAGCACCATTTGGCGCCCGAACTTTGTCCCCTTAGTGATATTTATGTGCAGCAATTTCTTTATAGTCACCCGCTGCATGCAAATTTTGATGGTCTCAAAGAGGAGGAACCTCTCTTTTTTCGCGAAGCACTTTCTATGGCAGATGTTCCCGAACTCGCTATAGAATTTCCCATTCCGAAAATCACACTTGCTCAAGCGCTTAGTAATGGTAAAAACATATCAATAGCTGGTGGCATTGGCACGGGAAAAACTACCTGCATAGCAAATCTCGCAATAGAAATCATCGAAAAACGATGTGAAACTTCCTCATTGAACGATCATCTTCCTGTAATGATTCATGTAATTGATATCTTAATTTTGAGCGAAGCTTCATTACTGGACATAATTTCAAACAGCTTATTCGACGAAGGGCTTGAATTATCTCCACCGGAGATCAATAAAATTCTAAACGATTACCTTGTCCGCTCAAAATGGCTATTGATGATTGATGGTCTTGACGAGTTACGTCACGCGGATTTTGATTCTGCGGTTTCCCTCATCAATCGCATACACAATGAATATCCTGATCTCTTAATGGTTACAACCTGCGGACCTTTTTACGCGGGAAAACTGGCGTCAGCGGGTTTCGCTATTCTGCCGATCCGCCCCCCGGGACGAGACGACCAGGAAACGTTATTTGCTTTATGGGAAAATATTTTTTCAAAAATCCCAAAATCAGACGAAAAGACCGGGTTCATAAAACCAACGAATGCAATTATAAAGCGTTGGTATAACCAGGAGATTCTTCCGCCGTCTTATGCAGATCTCTCGCTGGCGATTATTTCTTACTTCTATCAGGATCAAGTCCCTGATAACCAGTTCTTCATCCCTTTTCTAAATAGAAATTCCGATAATTTGGGAGATCTGAACAGTTTCACTCAAATAGCCGAATCGTTATCTAATTCACAATTTTTCAGCATAAAACGACAGGATCTGATAAAAAAAGTTGTATCGAAAAATACTATTAATGATAATTTTTCCCAGGACTTCGTTACCCATCTTTTGGAGAATAACATATTATCATCCAGCAGCGAACGTCTGCGCTTTACTCACCCTGCGATTCTTTGCCAACTCCTTGCCTTATCGGATAATTACCATCCATCAGATGACATCAATACCCTCCTACATTCACCAATTGACAATTTGGCATCATTATATTCAGTACAAGATCGTTCATATTTACGAACCTGGTTAGAAAATTTGAAAATCGCTGATGTGCGCCAGATTGCAATTACCTTAAACCACCTGTTCTTCTTCAATTCCAGCACGCCTGATATTTCGAGCACCTATCCAAAACTTGCTCAATTCATTATTTCGCCCCAGTTGCCCTTGTCAACAAAGATTAAAATCGCTTCAACAATATACTACACGAATCAGTCTGTATTTTTACAGCTCCTAACCAAACTTTATAAACTCACCGACAGCGACTCCCGCAGATTGTCCGCTTTCTTTTTTGGGTTACTACAAGAGTCTCAAAACAGTAAAGTATTAACAGAAACTTTGCATAATGATCAAGCGTCCGTCGCAATATTTGGATTTTTAGCGCTTCTTAATTCAACATCATCCTCGTCAGCAAATAAAATCTACAATAATTTTCTAGAAATACCGGAAAAGTACGGCCGGCTCGCCGCGGAACTTTGCTCGCAATATCCCAATATGGGTTACCAGGTCTTACGCGATCTATCTAAAGCCGAGAATACAGTTTTACGACGAAACGCTGTATATGGACTTCGGCTTATTCATGAGGATTGGGCGTCTAATTTACTTGAGGAAATCAATCGAAATGACAAGGCATGGATAATCAGAGACGCTGCAGCAAATGCCCTTTTAAACAAGCACAAACCTGATATATATGCTCCAGGACGCCTACAACCAGCGTCTGAGAACCCGGTGCTCCTTACAGCTTCCAGCCGTCTATCCTCTGGAATCTCTGTCGGCTCGCTGCCTTTTGACTTATTGAATGAAATTATTGAAAATGGAACGCTAAACGAAAGAATCGTTGCGTTTCGTTACCTGATCGAGTCACCAAATAAGAATAGCATTCAGAAAATCATCAAACTTGTTTCATTTGATAATCCATTGCGTGAAATTGCTGCAAGGTTTCTGTTTGAAATGTATCTGCGCACCTGATTTTAATTTTTTGCGATGTTCTCAAGAATTTTTTGTTGAACTAATTCGGAATCAATATTTAAGATTGATACTAATTTGTCGTGCCCGGTCAAACCAGCGATAATTTCAATATCCGAAACCGGCACATCCAAGATCTGTGACAAAAACTTTACCAGTTCTTTGTTTGCTTTGCCTTCAACCGGTGGAGCCGTTAGCCTGATTTTTACCGTACCATCATCTAGGATGTCGTAAATCTCATTTTTTGCCATGCGGGGTGTAAGCCTGATGGTTATTGCAGCCCCTTTTGTTCCATCATGGAGTTGAAATTTCCGTTTCTTCTTCATAGAGAAATCAACCGTAGAAGAAGATATTCGATCACCTGCAGTAAAATGATCAAAACCACCGGACTAAAATCAAAATTACCGATTGTTGGCACAACTTTCCTTATAGGATTTAAGAAGGGATTAACGATCTTATCAAGCTGTAAACGGACACTGTTGTAAGGAGGGAAAATATAGGTACTGACGGCGTGAATGATAACGATAAGGGTTAGAAGTTGAATAACAATTTGAATTGCGTATCTAAGAATATTCATAAGAATTATTATAACCTACCGAATTTTGAATTTTTACAATATTACGTTAAGCTAAGGAGCGCTGCAAATCGACCGGTTTTACCTGATTCCGCCCTATGACTATACCAACGATCTGTGTTACATGCAGTGCAGATCTTTGTCTGTATCACATGTTCTACACCCGATTGTTTTAGTTGAAATTCATTAGCCTCCCATAAATTAAAAATATATTTTTCACTTTCATTTTTTATGATCTCATCATTTTTACCAAATAAATCTATTGCCAGCTCATAAACAGACCGACCTACCTCATAATGATCAGGTCCTATCGATGGACCTACCACCGCAATAATATCCGTAGTATTTGTGCCGTATTGATCACACATTTGTGAAATGCTTTTTCTGACTATCTGTTTGATAGTACCCTGCCAACCAGCATGAATGATTCCAATCGCTCGTTTTATAGGATCATATATTAATACAGGTACACAATCGGCAAACCGCATCATCAATGTTATATCCGGGTTGTTTGTGAATATCGCATCCGCCTGAATAAGATCTCTCCCGGATATCCGTGGCATGTTAGAAAATATAACTTTATCGCTATGTACCTGCCAAACATCAAATAGGCTCCTGATGTCTTTGTCTATTGCTTCAAAAATTCTTTTTCTGTTCTCTTTGATGTTTTCCTGTGTATCGCCGGTTGATACACTCAAATTTAGAGAATCGAATGGAACTGGACTCACGCCCCCTTTCCTTGTAAAAAATCCGTGGGTAATTTTGTCGAAAGCTGGGTCAGTAATTCTAAGGTATTCCAGTTTATTCTCAGAGCAAATATATTTCATTTGTGGTCCATAAATTTTTTTGTGATCGTGGATTTTCGCTCCAAGGCTAAACGGGTTTCGCTGATGCTATCTTCCATCATTGGGAAAACAAGCCAGGCAGTTCCGATTCCAAACAAGGCTCCTGTAATCGTCCTAAACAATGGTGTGCTTTCCCTTATAGGCATCCAGTCTGGCCAACCGTTAGCCAGGCTAGGAAGTTGAGAAGTGCCATCCAATGCAATTGGTAGCAACGCGATTATGACCCACAGAACCCATGGTAGCTTTTTTATCTTTTTACCTGAAAAATGAAACAGAAATCCAAACAAACCCAGACCCAAGTAAATTGCCACGTCTCTCTGGCACAAAGCGAATTTATAGCCTACGACGTCATTTCCGATAAATTCACGCGCAAACCTGATATCTTCAGCAGATTTACCAATCATTTCTTCGTATGAATTTAAATTTGCTACATTAGCCAATTCTCTTGGATATGCGTATTGTTCTCCATAAATAAAATATGAACGAAAAGCCAATTGATGACATAACACAGAGTAAACTTTGTATCCTACCCTGGAGAGATTCGTAAATCCATTAGAAGCAAGAACGGGTGGAAGAGCTGAGAGCCCAAGAAAAATCAAAATGATTGCTGCGACCACCCAGGAGTAGCTTTTAGAAAACCATAATGCAAATTCTTCTTTTCGAGACATTGAAAATCTTGTATTGTCGTCAACCTGATTACCTTTTATCTCATCCTGATACATACTGGCTCTAGCTGCCACTTCTACTTCTGTAAGCGTAAACGGATGATTGAGGCGATAAGGTCCTATCAGGATCACAGGCGAAAAATCGCCAAACTTTTTTTGCAGCGTCCGATCGTTATCGATGCAAAATTCCACGAATAGAACTCCAATGTTGTTTGCAAGTTCTTTTGTTTCATTCAAAATTTTTATCTGGTCTGGTTTGTTGGAATAGTAGAAAGTCATTGATCGCATATAGTTATTCCCAATTATTCAATATCCCGATCGATGACTTTTACATTGGTTCCTGAGTAATCCTGAATTTCGATTACGCCATCATAATAAGGCACCTTTGGCAACGTCCACCTGTAAATAAATTTCGCCACATCCGGTTCTACATTCACGCATCCATGTGAAAGCATTTCCCCATAATTGTTGTGCCAGTATGTGGAATGAATGGCCACTCCGCCCGATGCGAAGATAGAATTCCAGGATACAGCAAATTCTTCATAACCTGACGCTTTGGATTCGCCTCCAGCCATGTGTAATGAGATATATTTTCGACTGACTAAATGATAATCGCCGGCGGGTGTCTCCCAATTATCAACACGCGTTCCCTCATAATTGTATTTTGCACCAGTGGAAACCCTTGTGAACAATATTTCCTGCCCATTTTCAAAACATGACAGAGTTTGGTGATTTACATCCACCACAAT
>JACDJB010002123.1_pt1 | contig 14883 bp, 15 predicted proteins | sample 7454121 | NCBI WGS metagenome assembly JACDJB01 (sample SAMN14253290, study PRJNA609438) | sludge metagenome | isolation source: sludge after 25d culture with pyrite | collected 2018-12-20 | reverse complement strand
GGTCGCGCATGCGGGTAACGAGAAGATAATCGCGGGAATCGGCAGCAGCCTTTCCCGGAATCTATGGCAGTATTCCGCGGATGCGCGAATCATCCCGAGTCCGCACAAACGCAGCACGAACCGAGGAGTTGCAAAAGAAAATGCCGCGTCGATCTTTCGAATCCATTCGCAAACAGATCGAGAAACTCGAAGCCAAGGCCGCGAAGCTCGAGGCCGCAGCCGACGACAAGAAGAAGAAGGCCGTCGGACAGGTGGTGACGTTGATGAAGAAGCTCGACGTCAGCACCGACGACCTGGCCCAATACCGCCCGCGCCGGGGCCGCGCCGCCAAGAAGGCAACCGCCGCACGCAAGCCGGTAGCGCCCAAGTTCCGCAACGCAAAGACCGGCGAAACCTGGAGCGGCCGCGGCCGCACGCCACGCTGGCTGGCCGCGCTCGAAGCGCAGGGAAAATCACGCGAGGATTACCGGATTCAGTGACGGGGACGAATCCGGCACTGACTTTCGGATTCAGCCGCCTCGGACGACCTCTCTCAGCAGAGCGGAGAACTGGCGGTTCGCGTCGGCGGCATTGACGTTGCGCATCGCAGCCGTCCTATGAAGTAGTGACCAGCACTACTTTGCAACATCGGGGCGCAACGGGACCACAGCCACTGCGCGACGCCGCCCATCGGTGCCCAGCCGCCGATCGTCGACCGCAAGACGCAGCGCGTGCGTGCGTTTCGCAACAGAGTCTTTTTCGGGTGCCCCCTTTCCCGCAGTGCCTTTGAACCCTCGCTCGAACGGTAATCCGCTCGTCTAGTTTCCGATCGATTTCCCGTGCGCCGTAGCTCGTCTTCGTGAAGATGCGTGTTTTCTTCCCCGCCTGCGAATAGTAGAAAAAGAAGCCTCTCTCAAATTCCGAGTGGGTAGATGAGCCCGACTTTTGGCTGGGGTGCGGGGTCAAGGGCGGGCGAAGCCCGGCGTAGCGCACCCTTGACGCCGCACCCCAGCCGGTACGCTGTCGTCATGGCCGATGCGGCATCCTGTCGCATTGGCCATGACGAGCAAAGAGGCGGGTTCCCATGCATGATCGATTGTTCGAGGCGGCCCTGGGCATTGCCGCGCCCTGGTTCGTCGGCGCGGTGCGGTTCGATGAGCCCACGAAGGCTGACCGTGCGGATCGACTTCAAAGCCGGCACGCGCTTCGGCGTCGAAGGCGCCGTCGGCGAGCACCCGGTGCACGACACCATCACCAAGCGATACCGACACCTGAACTTCTTCCAGCACGAGTGCGTGCTCGAGGTGCGCACCCCGCGGGTGAAGCTGCCCGACGGATCGGTGCGTCAGGTCACGCCGCCGTTCGCCGGCAAGCTTTCGGGCTTCACGCTGCTGTTCGAAGCGCTGGTGCTGATGCTGGCGCGGCAGATGCCGTTCGCAGCGGCCGCGCGCATCTGCGGCATCTCGTCGTATCAGGCGCAGACCATTTGCGAGCGCTACGTCGAGTTGGCGCTCGAGCAAGCCGATTTCAGCCAGGTGAAGGCGCTGGCCATCGACGAGACCTCGCGCACCAAAGGGCACGACTACATCACGCTGGCGGCCGACGCCGACGAGCGGCGCGTCCTCGCCGTCACCGAGGGGCGCGACGCCGCGACCGTTGCGGTCGTCGCTGACGAGTTGGCCGCGCACGGCTGCGCGCCCGAGCAGATCGATTCGGTGAGCATCGACATGTCGCCGGCCTTCATCAAGGGCTGCGCCAAGAGCCTGCCCAATGCGCGCATCACCTTCGACAAATTCCACGTCGCCTGGCACGCCAACGCTGCGGTGGACAAGACGCGGCGCATCGAGCAGGGCACCGACCCGGTGTTGCGCTCCACCCTCAAGGGCATGCGCTGGACGCTGCTGAAGGACGCCTTCAGTCTGAGCACCGCGGCCGGTGCAGCGTTGCACGCGCTGATTCGCGCGCCGCGGCTGACGCGCACAGCTCGCGCCTGGGCCTACAAGGAGCGGCTGCGCGCGATCCTCGATCGCAAGCAGATCAACGTCATGCGCGATGCACTGAAGCACTGGTGCGGCTGCGTGATGCGCTCGAAGGTCGAGCCGATGAAGGAGGTCGCCGGGCTCGTTCGCCGGCACCTGGAAGGCATCGTCGCGTGGGCGCAGACGCGCCAGACCAACGGGTTTCTCGAAGCACTGAACGGATTGTTTCAAGCTGCCAAGCGTCGCGCTCGCGGCTACACGCGCATCGAGACAATCAGGACCGTGATCTTCCTGATCGCCGGCAAGCTGGACTTCGCAGCGGTCAACCCTCATGCCCGGTAACCCACTCGATTTTCATCAGAGCCAAAAAGTAGTTGTGATCTCCGTGTCGCGCCACGAAACCCTTCGCGCACAGCGCGCGCTCGACGTCGCTCTGCCTACGAGGCATCGGCAGTCTCCACGAATCGTTCGAGCAGCGCTTGCTTCATTTCACGCGCAGGGCGATCGAGCTCGTCATCCGAAGCCAACGCATACTCCTGCCACAACATCGCGAGTTGGGATTCGAGCTCGCCGAGCAAGCCCTCGCGAGTCGACGATGACGCGGAGAGGCGGATGTCGGCACGCTCCACGCAGTAGAGCTGTTTGCTATCGTCCAGGAATACGTCGAGCGTGATCGGAGCCCGCGCTCGAACAACAGACGCGCCCATTGGGGCCTCGACGAGAACGATCTCGCCGAGATCCAGATCACGGATGTCGGACACGTCGATGATCTGCTTCGGCTGGCCGTGTTCGTCGAGAATCACACGTCCCGTGACCTGGATGAGATCCCTACGCTTTTCATAGAGGAGGTCTTCGAGCTCCTCCTCGTAAAGGCAGTCGAGTTCCTTGCGGCTCGGCGGATAAATGATCGTCAGTCGATGCTCGACGAAATCGATGTTCTTCAGCTCGCCGATCACCTCGCGCTCGCCTTCTCTATGACTCGCGGGGACCAGCACTTCCTGAAGGAAAGGAGCCGTGTCCTTGTCCAGCCGGGCAAACAGGGCGCCGCGGTCGTCGTGCAGGTTCAGGACCCATCCCCTTGACGGCCTCGAGGACGCGGCGTCGAATGCGCTCATCGGAAAGCGCTCGCGTCAGCACGTCCGGCGTCTTGCTGGATATGGCCTGCGTCAGCGCCCGAAAGATGCCGAAGGCCTGCTCCGCCTGTTCCGCCTGTTCCGCCTGAAACAACGATCCCGCCGCACCGACGGTAACCGGCATTACGTAGAAACCCGCAAAGGGCACGTTGCACTGAAGTTGAAAGCGCTGGCTCGTTTCTGCGCCGATGCGCGCGCGCTCCCGAATGCTCCGTCCCTCGACGTGTACGCCGATCAACGCAAACGCGAGCTGTGCATTCTGCAGAACCTGCACGAGCACGGCCGCCGGAACTATGTTGTCCGGTTGCGCTTCCATGCCGGTGATCCGGAAGCTGAATGCGGGGCGAGGGGCGGCCGTTGACATGTTCAGTCAGGTTAGCACCCGCGGACGCCAGAGGCATCGCCGACGGGGTCGACCAAGCGGCCGAGGTTGGACACTCGAGAACTACGACTTCGGAATTGCCGAAGCGCGGTATCAGAAGGCCGATCGGCCTCAAAACGGCAGGACCACCCCCGGCGCCACCGCCCGTATCGCCCGTCGGAAATCAGCCTGGATCCGCTCCAGCGCCCCCGGCGTATCCGCCTCGAACCGGATCACCACCACCGGCGTCGTGTTCGACGGCCTGGCGAGGCCGAACCCGTCCGGATATTCCACCCGCACGCCGTCGATCGTGACGACCTCGTTCGCGCCTTCAAAACACGCCTCGCGCTGCAGTTTCTCGACGAGCGCAAAGTTCTCCCCTTCCGCCGTCTTCAGGTGCAGCTCCGGCGTCGCCGGTGAATCGGGCAGCGCGTTCAGCACGACCGACGGATCGGCGTGCCGCGACAGGATCTCGAGCAGGCGGGCCGCTGCGTAGAGCCCGTCATCGAAACCGTACCAGCGCTCCTTGAAGAAAACGTGCCCGCTCATTTCGCCCGCGAGCGGCGCACCGCTTTCCTTCAGCTTTGCCTTGACGAGCGAATGCCCGGTGCGCCACATCGTCGGCCGTCCGCCGTGCCTGCGCACGTGCGACGCGACATTGCGGCTGCATTTCACGTCATGGATGATCTCGGCGCCCGGATTGCGTGAAAGCACGTCCTCGGCGAACAGCATCAACTGCCGGTCGGGCCAGATGATGTTTCCGTCCTTCGTCACCACACCCAGCCGGTCGCCGTCACCGTCGAAGGCCAGGCCGATCTCGGCGTCGGTGTCTCTCAGGCAGCGGACGAGGTCCTGCAGGTTTTCCGGATGCGCGGGATCCGGGTGATGATTCGGAAACGTTCCGTCGACCTCGCAGAAAAGCTCGATCACCTCGCAACCGAGCGCGCGAAAGAGCTGCGGCGCCACCGCGCCCGCCACCCCGTTGCCGCAGTCGATCGCGATTCTCATCGGCCGTGCGAGCTTCACGTCGCCGATGATGCGCCCGACGTAGCGCGCGAGAAGATCCTCGCTGCGCAGCGCTCCGCGCTCGTGCGCCGGCACCGGTGCCAGCGAGCCCGCGGCGATCGTTTCGCGCAGGCGCTGGATCGCCTCGCCGTAGATCGCGTCGCCCGCGATGACCATCTTCAGGCCGTTGTAGTCGGGCGGATTGTGGCTGCCCGTCACCGCCACGCCGGTGCCGGTGCCGAGCTCGAAGGTGGCGTAGTAGACGACCGGCGTCGGCACCATGCCGATGTCGATCACGTCGATGCCGGCATCGCGAAAGCCCTCGGCCAGCGCTGCCGACAGCGACGGCCCCGACAGCCGTCCGTCGCGGCCGACCACCGCCTCGCGCGCGCCCGCCTCGCGCGCCTGCGCACCGAGCGCGAGACCGATCGCGCGCACTGCATCGACGGTAAGGGTGTCGCCGACGATGCCGCGGATGTCGTAGGCCTTGAAAATGGAGGAGGAGAGGGAGTCGGACATATTGTTTTGTGAATTCCCGGTGTCAGTTTGCTAGCGCGCTGCGACACGCGGTCGACCGGATCGGTCTCAGGGTCGAAATACCTCGATTTCGAGGCCTTCGATATGGCGATAATGCCGATCGTTCGCGGTGATCATCCCAGGTAGGTTGCGCGCGCGCAGATGTCGGAATCGACCGGAACGACCGAGGCCTTCCAGAATCTCAATGCGCGGCGAAGCGCACGCAGTTCCTTCCGGTCTCGCAGACCCTGCAGCAGTTCCATGTAACTCACTGCCGACAGCGAGAACGGAGCAGCATCGAGAAGTGCAGCAGCCTTTTCGTTGCCACGAAAGTTCCAGATGAGTACGTCCGTGTCGATCAGCATCGAGCGAACCGACGCGGTGCGCGCAGCATCCTGAGTTGCTCCTCGACGTCATCGCGCCGATCCGACCAAATGCCGAAGGCAGGGTTGCGCTCGGGACGCGCATCCTTCTCCGGGACAGTCAGACCGATCAGCCTTGCTCTCGGTTCGCCCCGAAAAGTGATGGTCACTTCCTCGCCTCGATCAGTGGCAGCGAGCAACTCCTTCGTCCGCAGCCGAAGTTCTTTCGTTGTGGCTTCCACTTCTACCTCCAGAGGTTACACTTCAAAGTGTAATATTAGGAGCCGGATCGACCTCGGGAGGGCTCCACAAGCCGAAGGCCGGTGCATTCGGCGATGGCACGAAAATCACGGTCCTTTGTCAACAGGACCAGATCGTGTCGCAGGCATCGCTGCGCAATCAGGCAGTCGACGGTCGAACGGATCGTTCGTCCTCGCGATCGACACGCCCGAAAAATCCGTGCGGCTTCGAGGCAGTCCCCACGATCGGCTTCGGGCAGTTCGTCGAAGGCTTCCAGCAGATGACCGATGCGGGCTGCCTCGGCCTCGCTGCGAAGACCGGAGAGAATCTCGACAAGCACGATTCCCGGGATCTCGATGGGCTCCCCGTCGGCGATCAATTCAGCCAATAGTTGCGCTTCAGCGGAATCGTGAGTATTGAAGAAGTCGATCCAGACCGAGATGTCAACCAGCACCGCCCGCACTCCTGTCGCGGGCCGTCCGTAGCTGATCGAGGTCGCCGTGCCAGCGGACCTTGCCGCGCAGCGCGAGCAGTTCCCGACGCTTCAGGGATTTCGACAACTCGACGAGAGCAGCGTTGATGGCCGCCTTCTTCGTTTCGAAGGCTCCAAGGCGGAGAACCTCCTGCAGCAAATCGTCATCGACTTCGACATGCGTTTTCATCGGCGCAGGATAGCACTTTGTGTACATGAATGAGCTAATCCTGTGTACATAGACCATCCGGACAGGGCTGTCGGCGCTTGCCCGGTCCAGCCACATTTCACCGGATGCCTCACGAAAGAATTCGAATGTCCTGCACGCTCCGGAAGTCACGATCGTGCGTAACGAGCCCCCAGGCCCCGATCTCGAGCGCCGAGGCGAGGCTGGATCGCATCGGGCAGACGCAGCCGGTAGCGGGCGCGCAATCGCGCCGCTCGGGCCGCAAGGGAAACCGTCAGTGGGACGACGCGGAGTTGCGTGAGTGCAGCCTCGATCCGGTCAGCCAGAGCGTCGCGCTCGTTCGCGTACGGCCCGACGAGTACCTCTGCGATGGACATCGTGGTGACCGCGACGAGAACTCGCCCGGACGCAGCCGACTCGAACAACCCCGCAAAACGCATCGCAAACCGCGCATCGTCTTCCAGGAAATAGATCAGCGGAGCGGAATCGACGAGCAGCAGCGAACCGTCCGGTACCGATAACCAGTCGATGTCGTCGCTCAGCGCTCCCATTCGTCGCGCAGCGTAGCGATGTCTCGTTCCGGGCGAGCCGACCAAACCCCTCGTGCCGAACCCCTGAGCTGGAGCATTGCGAGGGGGAGGGATCCTTCGGGCTGAGCGATCGACGCCGGGACAATTGCGGCGCAGGCCTTGCCATGCCGTGTGATCAACGTCGTCTTCCCGTCACGAGCGGCCGCGACAAGCTCGGGCAGACGCCTTCGAGTGGCCTCGATTCCGAGCGTTTCCATGTCTCGACCAATAGCTGTACAAGTTGTACAGATTCTCGGTGGGTCTAATGAATGCGTCAAGCGCTGCGCGACGCCCGCCGCAAAGCTTCGCGCACGCCCATCGGACCTCGGCCCTTCGGACAATGTACGGCATCGGGCGCGTCCTCTATACTTCTGACCATAGTTTTGGTCGGAATGCGATGACAAAGCGCCAGATCCCACTCGGCGAAGCAAAAGCGAGGCTGAGCGAACTCGTCGACCTTGCGGAAGCCGGCGAGCCGATCGTCATCACGCGGCACGGCAAGCCCGTGCTGGAGTTGGTCCGCCCGCGTGACGCGCCCAAGCCGATCGACGTCGAAGCGTTGCGCCGCCTCACGGCGCATCAACCGAGGCAACGCGAGAGCACCAGGACTTTCATACGGCGCCTGCGGGAAAGCGCCCGGTATTGAGGAGATCGGCATCGAGACGGTGCACTACCTCGACACGAGCGTGCTCGGTGCCGCGCTTACGAACGAAGCTCACACAAGGCACGCTCAGGATTGGCTCGCCGCCCAACCGACGGGATCGATCGCGATCAGCGACTGGGTCGTCACGGAATTCTCCGCCGCTCTCTCGATGAAGCTGCGCGAAAAGCAGATCGACGACGACAACCGTGCAGATGTGCTCGCGGCCTTCGTGCGACTCGCCGACGAGAGCCTGCACGTCTGGCCGGTAACGCGTGGCGACTACCGCATGGCGGCGCGATTCGCCGATCGGCATGCGTCGGGCCTGCGCGCGGGCGACGCGTTGCATCTGGCCATTGCCGCCCAGCGCGGGGCACCGGTCTGCACGCTCGATCGCGTAATGATCCGTGCGGCTCGCGCACTCGCGGTGAGCGCAATAATGCCCCGCTGAGAGCTTTGGCCGGACGTCTCCACGAGGCGCAGGCTCGGGCATTCCAGACATCTTCGAGCCACGTTGCCTCCCAACGCGTCCACTTCATGCGCCGCCCGCCGCCGAGCTCTTCCCCGCCACCACCCGGAGCGCAGGCGCCTGCTTCGGCAGGAAAGGCGTGTACTCGGGCACCCGCGCGGCAAGTTCCTTGCGCACCGTCGCGTCATCGGCTGGCGCGGGCTGCTCAAGCCAGCTTCGCAGCGACGCGAGAAAGTCGACGTCCACCGGACGCGAGCGGGCGATGCGCAGCTTCGGATGCGGCGTCTCGCGTGTCTGCTCGGCATCGGCCAGCAGTTCCTCGTAGAGCTTCTCGCCGGGGCGCAGCCCCGTGAACTCGATGCGGATGTCGGCCTCCGTGTAGCCGGAGAGCCGGATCATGTTCCGCGCGAGATCGACGATCTTCACCGGCTCGCCCATGTCGAGCACGAAGATCTCGCCGCCGCCGCCCATCGCCGCGGCCTGCAGCACGAGTTGCGCGGCCTCCGGGATCGACATGAAGTAGCGGGTGATATCGGGATGGGTGACCGTGACCGGGCCGCCGTTGGCGATCTGCGCCTGGAACTTCGGGATGACGCTGCCGGCGCTGCCGAGCACGTTGCCGAAGCGGACGATCTCGAACTGCGTCGAGCTTCCCGAGGCCTGCAGCGCCTGGCAGGCCATCTCCGCGAGGCGCTTCGTCGCGCCCATCACGTTGGTGGGGTTCACCGCCTTGTCGGTGGAGATCAGCACGAAGCGCTCGGCGCCGAAGTCGCGCGCGCACTCGGCGACCCGAAGCGTCCCGAGGACGTTGTTTCGCACCGCCTGCCATGCGTTGCCGACTTCCATCAGGGGGACATGCTTGTAGGCGGCGGCGTGGAAGATCACGTCGGGGCGGTGCGCCTCGAACACCTCACGGATACGCGCGGCGTCCTTGACGTCGCCGGCCAGCGGCACGAGGCGCAACTGCGGCCGATTCACGGCGAACCACTGCTCGAGCGTGTACAGCGCGAATTCGTTGTGCTCGAAGAGCACCAGTGTCTCGGGATCGAAGCGCGAGAGCTGGCGGCAGAGTTCGCTGCCGATGGAGCCTCCGGCGCCGGTGACGAGCACCGACCTGCCGGCCAGCATCCCGAGCACGTTCTCGGTATCGATCTGAACAGTGTCCCTACCGAGAAGATCATCGATCTCGAGCGGACGAATCGACGAGACCGCAACGCGGCCCGAGATGATGTCATCGACCCCGGGGACTGTGAATACATGCGCACCCGCCTGCACTGCGAGATCCGCTGCCTTGCGCCGCACCGATGTTCCGGCTGACGGCAATGCAAGGATTACGTGGCGCGCCTTCTCGGTCGCGATGACTTTTGGAAGTGTATCGATTGCGCCGAAGATCGGCGCACCGAAGATCTCGCGCCTCCATTTTGCAGGATCGTCGTCGACCAGACCGACGACTCGCCAATCGGCGTTGCGATCGAGTTCTCGAACGAGCATGGCTCCGCCACGCCCGGCGCCGACGACGACAACCGGTTTCCCTTGTGCGATCAGGCCACCATAAAGGCGGTGCTCCTTGAGCATCCGATATGCAGCCCGCCCACCGGCCATCCAGGCAATGAGCAACAGAGGATAGAGAAGCAGGATCGACCGCGGAACCGCAGGACTGATCCGATTTAGCACGACGAAAACGAGGAGCACCGCGGTAGACGCGACAACCGCACGCAGCACTCGCTTGAGATCAGGCAGACTCGCAAAAATCCATAACCCCCGGTACAGACCCGCCCAGAGGCACGCAAAGGCATGCAGCGGCACCAGGACCAATGCACCAGTTAAGATCTGCCTTTCATACCAATCGGGCCACTCGAGGTTGAAACGTAACGCGTAAGCTCCCACCCACGCTACGATCGGCGCGACAATGTCGAAAAGGAAAACCAGCAGGGAGCGGATGGATATGTGCATCGAATTTACGAAAACAGAAAGCAAATTCTAACGCTTTGGGTCTAAGTCTTTCCCAAAGTGTCATTCGCCGGTTCACCTGATTGTCTCGCGCTATGTATCGTCACCACTTTCGTGGGGCTATCTCAAGGCTGATCAACGCCAGTCCGAGGCGCCGACTGTCGTTGGATATTCCGAGGGCCTTCGGTGACTGAGGATCCGCAATGTCAAACACGATCGTGTCCGCCCTCTCGAGATCGGGAGGGAATTCGACCGTGATGACGCCTGCCTTGGCGGGGGCGACGAAGGACGTGATTGCCGTCCCGACCGTAACGACGATGTCCGTGCCCTCAGTGGGGCCGAACGCGGGATTCATCTCGAGCATCAGTGTGAACCGATCCTTTGGCAATCCTCCAGCGAAGCGCAAGGTCACGCGGTCGCCGTCACTCCATCGTCCCCAAGTCTCCGCACCACTCAGCCCGTCGGAAATCAAGCCCGATACTGCTTCGGAGTTCATCCGGACCTTCCGTAAAGGCGTGGCATTCGTACCGTACAGACCGCCGAGCAATCTGCGAAATGAAGGGTAAAGCACGCGATTGCCGTGGGCAGACAGATGATCGGAATCGAAGAACAACGGCTTACCCTCTGTGAAGGCGTAACAAGTGCCTGTCGGACAGAGAACTGGCAGTGGATCCCATATCTGGAGTTCCGGGTGCCACGCCTGCAAGACGGCCATGGACTCCATGATCGGACTCCGGAATTCTTCAAGGTAGACACGGGGCAGTTCATGCCCGCCCAAACAGGCTGGGTTCGAAGCGTTGAACCAGTCCGAACAACGGTAGGGCATCGCCTTGAAAACCGGCTTCGGCGCTTCGAGAACCACACGGACCGACCTCGACTCTAGGCGTCGAAGGATCTCGTCGGCTTGGGCCAGTGCCTTCTGGTAGTTGGCGCGCATCTCTAGGGTGAGCATCGATGCAAAGACCGCCTTGTCATCGCTCGGCCCGTAGTCCGTTGCAAGTCGAGGAGTTCTCAGCGCAGGCAGGAAGACGACATCTCCGGGTTTGGCGGTCTCTTCGATCTCGGCGATCGTCGACTCCACGAAATGCGCGCATCGCTCTTGGGTGACGTATAACAGGGCGGCGATGGCGCAGCCTGCAGATGAGTACTGTTTCACCGTGAGTTTGTCTTCGTCTCGCAACTTCTGCAGCAGAGTGTTGTAGGCACCCGCATGCGAGTCGCCTGCGACAAACAGGGTTCGCCCTCCGAACTCGCCGAAATTCCGGTTCGATCGAGTCCACGGCATGGGGTACCAGGTCTGCCGGTCAGTGGTAACGCTTAAGCTGATATCGACTTGGTGGTCGAACAACCACCGGCTAAGGCCGAAGCCGACGACGACGACGGTTACCCCCGTCGCCAGCACGACACTATTGCGAATCCGCCATCGGTGACTGCACTGACGAGTTGGCGATTCGACGAAATGATAAGAAACGACGCTGAGTGCGAGCGAAAGAGCAAGCGCGGTAACAATCTGCAACGGTCCGCCGAGTCCGACAGTCCAGCGAAACAGGACGATGACCGGCCAATGCCACAGATAGAATGAGTACGAGATTTTTCCCACATAGACCGTCGTCCGGTTCGAAACGAGCATGCCGATCCAAGATCGGGAGCCCTCGAGGGCCGCTGCTCCTGAAATCGCCAGCATGGTGCCTACGACGGGCACGAGCGCGCCCGGAACCGGAAATTGCGTAGGCGATGAAAACCGGAAGGCGGCCAGTATAGTCAACAACCCGGCGCCGAGGCACAGGTTCGCGACCGGCCGCGCCCGCGATGCGAGCATGCCCTTGGAGTTCAACTGGAATAGCAGGCCGCCGAGTGCCAGTTCCCAGAAACGGTAGGCGGTGAGATAGAAGCCACGAACGCTGTGCGTGTCCGCAACCTGCCAGGCAAACAACAGCGACCCACCCGCCAACAAGAGCAGCAGGTGACTCGGCATAGCCGCTTTTAGTGTGTGACCGTCTCGATACCGAAGCCACAGGTAGATGACGACCGGAAAGATTAGGTAGAACTGCTCCTCGACCGCAAGGGACCATGTGTGGGTGAACGGATTGAATTCCGCGCGAGGCGTGTAGTAATCATCGCCGGCATAGGCCAGCGCGAAATTGCTGATTCCGAAGTACGCATACAAGCCGGTACGGAGAATGTTGTCGCTGAGCCAGGAGGCTGGCACGAACAGCACGGCCAGCAGGCTCGACACCAGGAGACAGACGACCAGCGCCGGCAAGAGGCGGACGAAACGTCGAGAATAGAAGTCGGTGAGAAAACCAACGAGTCGGGTGTCTGGCGCACTATATCCGGCAAGACTGCGGCCCACGACATAGCCAGATATGACGAAGAAGACGTCGACGCCGGCGAATCCTCCAGGTAGAAAGCGAGAGTCAAGGTGATACAGGACGACACCGACTACTGCAATCGCTCGCAGGCCGTCTACGCCGCTCAGGTATCCCGATGCAGAGGCCAGCTTGGCGCTAGCGGATCGGGTGTCGAAGTAAGCGCCTATGCTAGCCATTTTGCTGCGGCAAAGACAACGTCATGCGATGGAAAACAGCTCCGTAGAGCGATGCGAAAGTAACTCGTCGTCGTCTCCGCCCCTCGCATCACAACAGTTGACGCCCCTGAAACCAAGCGCTGTTTATCCGAAGGCGAGAGGTGGCCCCGCTCATCTGAACACGATCCGGGTTGAGATAAGTGGATCGGCTGCGGGTTGAAGTGGGGATTATTGGACTACCGTTGACAATCGGTGCGGTGGCGATCACCGCTTCGAGTCGCGCCCGCGCTGTCCAGGCCCGCTCGCGAGCGGGCCTGGACAGCGCATCACTGCGCCAGCGCTCGAGCGTCTGCGCGCTCACGCCGATTTCCTGTGCCACATCGATCGCCGATGCGCTCTCCGGCGGTAGCAACCTCGCCACCGCTCGATCCCTGAATGCCTGTCCGTATCGCGCCACGTCCGTCTCTCATGTTCGCCCCCGGTTCTCGGTTTCTATCGGGGCGACAACTATTCTGACGCGGGGGGCAATGCAGCATCGCCAGCACAGTGGTCGCCTCAAAGGTCCGAGCAGCGCGCGGTGCTCTTGGTACACGCCCTCGGTGGCCAGCGCCGGGACGATGCGCGGTCATCATGATCTGAATCACTGCGCTTCCCAGTAACAATCAATTCCAATATACGCGGACCACACTCGTCAAATTAAGTGATTGGTACGATCGGTGCACGTCAACTAGGGAAGGTCTGCATAAGTCGGCGAACCACGCAGCATCGATGCGATGATTCGGACACCGGTTTGAAGTGCACGAAGCGATGAAGCAATCCGATCTCGGGCTGAAGCTGTCGACTAAGCGAACGCGCAAGCGCGAGTTTCTCGACGAGATGCAACGCGTGGTGCCGTGGGCCGACCTGATCGCGCTGATCGAACCGCACTACCCGAAGGGAAAGACGGGCCGCCCGCCAATGGGCATTGCGACGATGCTTCGCGTTCACTTCCTGCAGCAGTGGTTCGGGCTGAGCGATCCGGCGATGGAAGAGGCGCTGCACGACGTGCCGCTGTACCGGGAGTTCGCTGACCTCGAAGGTCCGATGCGCCGCCTTCCGGACGAGAGCACGATCCTGCGGTTTCGCCATCTGCTCGAGGAGCACGGGCTGGCTGCGTCGATGCTTGCCACAGTGAACCGTGTCTTGCAGGAGCACGGGCTGACGCTCAAGACCGGCACGGTGGTCGATGCGACGTTGATCGCGGCGCCGAGCTCGACGAAGAACAGCAAGGGCGAGCGCGATCCCGAGATGCGACAGACGAAGAAGGGCAACAACTACTACTTCGGCATGAAGGCGCACATCGGCGCGGACGCCGACTCGGGCCTCGTGCACACGGTGATCTGCACACCGGCCAACACCAGTGACGTGACGCAAGCCGAGGCGCTGCTGCACGGCGAGGAAGAGATTGCCTTCGGCGATGCCGGCTACCAGGGCGCCCACAAGCGGCCCGAAGCGACGATGAAGAACTGGCACGTTGCGATGCGACCGGGTAAGCGGCGCAAGCTCGACCTGAGCAACCGGCGTGACGCGATCGTCAATGAGATCGAGCGACTGAAGGCGAGCGTTCGCGCGAAGGTCGAGCATCCGTTTCGAGTGATCAAGCGCCAGTTTGGATTCACGAAGGTGCGATATCGCGGACTGGCGAAAAACACCGCACAGCTCGTCACGCTGTTTGCGTTGTCGAATCTGTGGATGGCGAGGAAGCGGTTGATGACGCTGACGCCCGAAGTTCGTCCGCAATACACGTGATCCGCGGCCGACGCGACGAGCGACGCGCGAAATGGACCGGCTTCGCTCTCTCCGAGACCGAGCAGAAGAAAAAGCGGCGTCGAACAGTGTAATCGGCAGCGCGTTCATCGGGGATTTGCTGGAATCGCTGCTCTGGAGTGTTGATCAGACGTTCCTTAAGTGCCAATACGGTTGCGTTTTAAGATTCTCCGTTAACCGCATCCTGCGTTTCCCGTTTGCCTTAACTTGCGCGTGGTGGATGCCAATTTAGCGCTTAGATCGCCATAGAACTCCATCGCTGCTATATCGCATTCGTCACGCGATACCACAACTTCTTGCTTCTTATGAATCGGTTGCACCACCTGAAGGACCGCTGGATTGTGGCCGCAACTCGCAGCTTGGTGTTGAGAGCGAAGACTTATGAAGTGGTATGAAGTCCATCTCCACTGCGTTCAGTCCGCCGAAACCATCTACTCTGTTGCCTTCCTGCATAATGTATCGCCGCTCGCGCAAGACCCTTCGCGCTCGCACGATTGAAAATAATTAATCCACTTCGAACTCTTCGAGCGGTCATCCAGTCCTGCTTGTAGGTATCATCGCCGACCAGGTAGTCGATCTCATTCACATGGTCGACGTCGATTGCATAACGAACAAGCGCCTGGGTCAATAACGACCCTGGTGAGTAGCGAGCCGATTCAGCGTCATACGCGAGCTTATAGATCGACGC
>JACDJB010002119.1_pt1 | contig 14893 bp, 14 predicted proteins | sample 7454121 | NCBI WGS metagenome assembly JACDJB01 (sample SAMN14253290, study PRJNA609438) | sludge metagenome | isolation source: sludge after 25d culture with pyrite | collected 2018-12-20 | reverse complement strand
TTACACTCGGCACATTCCATCCCGGCGAGACCCAAGCGTGGCCGAAGGCAAGAAATACCAGATCAGCGTCCGTGTCGGCACCGCCTACCTGGCGGAACAGAGCGACCCCTCGGCCGACCGCTACGTGTTCGCCTACACCATCACCATCGCCAACGACGGCACGGTCGCGGCGCAACTGATTTCGCGCCACTGGCTCATCACCGACGCACACAATGCGACGCAGGAAGTGAAGGGCCTCGGCGTGGTCGGCGAGCAACCGTTGCTGCGCCCCGGCGAGAGTTTCGAATACACCAGCGGCACCGCGCTGGCGACCCCCGTCGGCACCATGCAGGGCAGTTACCAGATGGTGGCGGAAGACGGCAACAAGTTCGAGGCCGAGATTCCGTCCTTCATGCTTTCCATGCCGCGCGTGCTGCATTGACGCTGCGCTGAGGCGCGCGCCTGACGTTTGCAGGAATTCACCATGCCGGTCGGCGACGGCGCCGTACCGTCATGCTGCCGTCCAGCGGATTTTCGGTACGCCATGCAGGTCCGCCTGTCTTGCTATACTTCGACGCCATGTCCGATTCACGCTTCCCAGGTCATCCATCAACGCTCTGGAGACATGTCGGGCTGAAGCCCGAGCTACGGTCAGTTGGATAATCCGGGTTCGAGCATGACCCTTCCCCTCAAAGCCCTTCTGCGCGCGAGCCCCTGGCTGTTCGTCCTGTCGCTCGCCGCCTGCGCCGTGCGCCCGCCCGTCGAACCCACGGCGTCTCCGCCCGTGCCGACCCCTGCCCCGCCAGCCGCCCCGACGCCTGCCCCACCACCGGCGCAGCCGCTGCCGACCGTACCGCAGGCCTATCCGACGCTCAAGGCGGTCAGTTGGACCGACCTGCCGTTCTGGCCGGCCGAGCAGGCGAGCGCGGTCTGGCCGGCCTTCCTGCAGGGCTGCACCACGCTGGTCAAGCGTAGCGCCTGGCAGGCGAGCTGCGCCGAAGCGGCGACCATGCCGGCGCCCGATGACGCCACCGCGCGCGCGTTCTTCGTTCGCCATTTCCAGCCGTGGCAGGCGGCCCAGGAAGACGGCAGCACCGAAGGCCTGATCACCGGCTATTACGAACCGCTGCTCAAGGGTGATCGCGTGCGCACGGCGCGTGCACGGTTTCCGCTTCACGCGGCGCCGGACGACCTCGTCACCGTGGATCTCGCGGGCGTCTATCCCGAGCTGAAAAGCTTGCGCCTGCGCGGGCGCCTGGTCGGCAACAAGCTCGTGCCCTACGCCACGCGTGCGGAAATCGAGTCGGGACAGAACGGTTTTCGCGGGCGGGCCATCGCCTGGGTGGAAGACCCGGTCGACCTGTTCTTCCTGCAGATCCAGGGCTCGGGCCGCATCGAGCTGCCCGACGGCTCGCACCTGCGCGTGGGTTATGCGGATCAGAATGGCCACCCGTACCAGTCGATCGGCCGATTGCTGGTCGAGCGCGGGGAGCTCACGCTCGACCAGGCCTCGATGCAGGGCATCAAGGACTGGGGCGCACGCAACCCGGAGAAGTTGCCCGAACTGCTCACCGCCAACCCGAGCTATGTGTTCTTCCGCGAGTTGCCGAACGGCCTTGCCGGCCCGCTCGGTGCACTGGGCGTGCCGCTCACCGGCGGGCGCTCGATCGCCGTGGACCCGCGCTTCGTTCCGCTCGGCGCACCGGTGTTTCTTGCCACCACGCAACCGAATTCTCCGGAGCCGCTCAACCGCCTGGTGATGGCACAGGACACCGGCGGTGCGATCCGCGGCGGCGTGCGCGCCGATTTCTTTTTCGGCTTCGGCGATGCGGCGGGTGAACTCGCCGGGCGCATGAAACAGCGCGGGCGCATGTGGGTGTTGCTGCCGAAGGACTATCCGCTCCTCAGTGTGCGCCGTTGAACTTGTCGGGCTGATCGGCCCTCCCATGATGAGTGTATCGATGTGGCGGCGTGAAGTTCGGCAAGCACTGAAGACCGGGTCAACGAGGGATCCGATATGAATAACCTGTCCGTGGGCATCCAGGGCATGACGTGCGCAAGCTGTTCCGCACGGCTGGAAAAGGTTCTCATGCAGTTGCCGGGCGTAACCGACGCCACGGTGAACCTCGCCACCGAGACCGCGACGATAGCCGGTGAGGCGGAGCTTGCCGCAGTGAAGCAGGCGATCGAGCGGGCCGGCTTCAGCGTGCCAACAGAGACACTGACGCTCGCCATCAGCGGCATGACCTGCGCGAGCTGTTCGGCGCGGGTGGAAAAGGCCTTGAACAAGGTAGCGGGTGTGCTCGAAGCGGGCGTCAATCTCGCCACCGAACAGGCCACGGTCAAGGTGGCGCTCGGCACTTCGGCGGCGGCCCTGATCGCCGCCGTGGAGCGCGCGGGCTACGGCGCACAGCTGCCGCTGCCCTCCGGCGCAGCGGAGGCCGCACCGCGCCGCGCCCTGCCCGACTGGTGGCCGGTCGCGCTCGCCCTCGTGCTGTCCCTGCCGCTGGTCGCGCCGATGTTCGCCAGTCTCGCCGGCGTACACTGGATGCTGCCCGGCGGGCTGCAATGGCTGCTGGCGACCCCGGTACAGTTCTGGCTCGGCGCGCGTTTCTACCGCGCCGGCTGGAAGGCGCTGATCGCCGGCAGCGGCAACATGGACCTGCTGGTGGCGGTCGGCACCAGCGCCGCCTATGGGCTGTCGGTGTACCTGCTACTGACGGATGGCGCGGCCACGCACCTGTATTTCGAGGCGTCGGCCATGGTCATCAGCCTGGTGCTGCTCGGCAAATGGCTGGAGGCGCGCGCCAAGCGCCAGACCACCGAAGCGATCCGCGCGCTGCAGGCGCTGCGTCCGGTCACCGCGCGGGTGCGCCACGACGGCGTCGACCGTGACCTGCCGATCGACGCCGTGCGCGTCGGCGATCTGGTGGTGATCCGCCCGGGCGAACGCGTGCCGGTCGACGCGCAAGTGGTCGATGGCACGAGCCAGGTCGATGAATCGATGCTCACCGGCGAATCGCTGCCGGTCGACAAGCAGCCCGGCGCCACCCTCACCGGCGGCGCGATCAACGCGCACGGCGTGCTCCTCGCGCGCACCACGGCGGTGGGCACCGAAACCACACTGGCGCGCATCATCCGCCTGGTGGAGGACGCGCAGGCGGCGAAGGCGCCGATCCAGCGTCTGGTCGACCGCGTGAGCGCGGTGTTCGTGCCGGTGGTGATGGCCATCGCGCTGGTGACCTTCATCGCCTGGTGGGCGGCGGGCGGCGCCGTCGAACCCGCCATCCTCAGTGCCGTGTCGGTGCTGGTGATCGCCTGCCCGTGCGCGCTGGGTCTCGCCACGCCGACGGCGATCATGGCCGGCACCGGCGTCGCCGCGCGTCACGGCATCCTCATCAAGGACGCGGAAGCCCTGGAACTCGCGCACCGTGTGCGCACCGTGGTGTTCGACAAGACCGGCACGCTGACCGACGGCAAACCACACCTCGCCGCCTGCGTCGCGGCGGACGGCCACGACCGCGACGACGTGCTCGCCATCGCCGCCGGGTTGCAGGCCGGCAGCGAGCATCCGCTGGCGCGCGCGGTGCTCGCCGCGGCGCACGGGGCGGCGATCACGCCGATCGCTGCGCGCGCGCAGCAGGCCCTGCCGGGACGCGGCCTCAGCGGCGAGGCCGGCAGCGATACCTACTGGCTGGGCAACCGCCGCCTGATGCAGGACAACGGCGTCGATACCGCGCCGCTCGATGCGGTCGCCGCCGAACAGGAAGCCGCCGGGCGCACCGTATCCTGGCTCGCGCGCACACACGACCGCCACGCACTCGGCGTGCTGGCCTTCGGTGACGCCGTCAAGCCCACCGCCGCCGCCGCGGTAGCGAAGCTCAAGGCACAGGGGATCGCCAGCGTGATGCTGAGCGGCGACAACCGCGGCGCGGCCCACACCGCCGCGCAGGCGTTGGGCATCGAGCGCGTGCTCGCCGAAGTGCTGCCCGCCGACAAGGCCGCGCACGTGGTCGCGCTCAAGGCCGGTGGCGACACCGTCGCCATGGTCGGCGACGGTGTCAACGACGCCCCCGCGCTCGCCGCCGCCGACGTCGGCATCGCCATGGCCAGCGGCAGCGACGTCGCGCTGCACACCGCGGGCATCACGCTCATGCGCGGCGACCCCACCCTCGTCGCCGACGCCATCGACATCTCCCGCCGCACCTACGGCAAGATCCGCCAGAACCTGTTCTGGGCCTTCTTCTACAACGTCGTCGGCATTCCGCTCGCCGCACTCGGCTTGCTCAGCCCCGTCATCGCCGGCGCCGCGATGGCGTTTTCCAGCGTGAGCGTGGTGACGAATGCGCTGACACTGAAGCGGTGGCGGCCGGGTGGGTGAGGACAGAGGACGGAGGACGGGGGACGGGGGACGGACGGCGTCACGTCCCATCCCAGTCAAACTTCACCTCGATCAGCAGCAAGGCGCGCACCGGGCGGCCGTCCTTTTGCGCCGGGGCGAAACGTGCGGCGCGGAAGGCTTTGAGCACGGAGTCGTCGAACGTGCCGGGGCGATCGGCGCCGACGATCTCGATGTCGCTGACGCGGCCATCGGCTTCCAGCTTGATCTGCAGGCGCACCCGGCCGGACAGGCGCTGGCGGTCGGCCTCGGGCGGATACTCGGGAACAATGGCGTGCAGCGCGCGCGGTTGCACGTCGAGTTCGCGCGCGGGGTAGAAGTTGAGGTCGGCGCCGCTGGGGATCGCCAGCACGGGCGTCGGCTCCGGCGCGGCCAGCAGCGGCTGCGCGACGGCGGGCGGCGTCCGATCAACGGCATCCGGCGCGGGGCTTGCCGGCAAGGCGTCCGGTGTGGCGACGGGACCCCGCGGCACGGGCGCTTCGACGTCGTCCTGCGCCGGCGCAGGCACGACGTCCGGCTGCACGACTTGCACGACCGACACGCGCGGCACCAGACGCGCCTCGATGACGCTTGCGCCCGCCGTCGCGCCCGGCGGCACGACGCGCACGAATGCGAGCAGCGCGGCATGCAGACCCAGCGAAATCCAGATCGCCATCAACGGCCGCCCGAGACGCGGCGGGATCAGCGCCATGCGCCGGCCACCCGGTAGGTTTGAACCCTGCGGGCGTGCAGCGCCCCGCGCCTACAATGCCTGCAGGACGCACGAGAGGAACTGGACATGAAGCACTGGATCATGGCGGCAGCCATCTTAGCATCGGCCCTGAGCGCGCCGGTGCGTGGCGACGAGGTGGCAATCAGCAAGGTCACCCTGCGGGCCGCGGATGGTGGCGAGGTGCCCGCGGAGGTCGCCACGCCGGCGGGCAAGGGGCCCTTCCCGCCCGTGCTGTTCATCCATGCCAAGCGCGGCTACGAAGGCGACGAGCGCGCGCACATCCGCGAACTCGCCGCGCAGGGCTTTCTCGTCGTCGCACCCGACTGGCAGAGCGGACGCTTCATCGAGCGCTGGCCGTCGGCGCACGACCCGGCGACCGAAATGGACGTCGAGGCGGGGCTGGATTACCTGAAATCGCTGCCGAACGCGTGTCGCCAACCCGCTGGCATCGTCGGGCTGTCGCGCGGACCCTATTACGCGATCCGGCTTGCCGCCCGTCGCGGTGCGGACATCGCCGCCATCGTCAGCTACTACGGTCACATGCAGAATCCGAACGCGCCGGAGCCAGACCAGCTGTTCCGCGTCGCGCCGGAAGTGATGCAGCTCACGACGCCCATCCTCTATCTCATCGGCGAGCAGGATTTCGAACTGCGCCGCATCAATGGCGGGCGCGCGTTCTATGCGCTGTGGGAGCGTGGCGTGCCGGTGGAATACCAGGTGTATCCGATGGCGCGGCGCGCCTTCGACTTTCGCCCCGACCAGACGCCGGAAGAAAAGATCGCCACCCGGCATGCCCGCGAACGCGCGAAGCAGTGGCTGATGCGCTGGATGAAGCTGACGCCTTCGATGCAGTGCGGCAAGGGCTGACGCGTCAGCGGCGCACCGCGCGGTTGTAGCGCACCCGCGTACCGGCCGTGTCGTCGCGGTCGAGCCACACGACGTGCAGCGCACCACCGGCGTCGAAGCTGGCGACGGGATCGGACTGCGCGCCCGGTCCGGCACCGCCGGGAAAGCTGAAATCCTCGCCGAAGTCCGCACCATCCCATTCGGCCAGCCAGATGTCCGCCGTACCGTCGCGCGCGTCGTCCCACAAGACGACGAGGCGCCCCTCGCCATCGGCGACGACCGTCGCATGCCACTGCGCGATGTTGTCGCCGAAACTGTCCTGCACCTTGAGATTGCGGCCGAAGCGGCGCTCGCCCGCGTCGAAGGCGGCGTAGACGTCGTAGCCGGAGAGGAAGTCGCGCTTGTCGAGCCAAACGGCCACCACGCCGCGTGCCCCCCGCACGGCGAGCGTCGGGCGCATCGTGCCGGTGCCGGCACCGAGTCCGTCGACACTGCCGCTGCGGGTGTCGGCCAGCCGCACCGGCGCCGCGAAGGTCTTGCCCCGGTCGCGGCTGTGGCTGGTCAGCGGCACGGTATGACGATACCGGCGGTCTTCCCACGCCACGGTGAGGTCGCCGTCACCGCTGATCGCCAGGGCGGGCCAGCCCTGCTCGTCGGCCGGCGTGCCCGCTTCGACCGGTTGCGCCGGGCTGACGCGCAAGGCGTCGCCCTCCACGTCCAGCCGGGCGACGATGATGCGCCGGAAACGCCCGGCCTGCTCGGCCCACGCCGCATACAGCGCGCGGCCATGCGATGCCAGGGTGACCTGCGCGGCCGCACGCGCGGACAGATCGTGCGGCGTACCCCCCGGCCACACCTGGGCGCGCACCCGGCCGTCTTCTTCCCATGCCGCGACGAAGCGGCCACCGTCCAGCGCCTGCAGCACCGGCTCGTAGCATTCGCCGCGGCTCAGCCGCGCTTCCGGCCGGAAGGCGGCGGCGTCGGCCGGTTTGACTGCGAGGTAACACTGCGGCGTACCGTCACGGTTGTCCTCCCACGCTACGCCGACCGTACCCGCTGACACGGCGACGCCTTTGCGGTTCGCCGATTCCAGATGGGGAAAGGTTGCCGCGCCGACCGCGGTGTTGACGGTGAGTGGCTCATCCCACTGCCACGCCGCCTGTGCCGGCAGGGCGAGCACGCCAAGAAGCAGCAGTACGGCCTTCACGACTTGCCGCCGAGGAATTCGAGTAGCGTCTTGTCGCGGTAGTGGCCGCCGCGCACGTAGCGGTCGTAGTCGCGAAAGTCCTGCACCGTCTTGAAGCCGGGTATCTGCATGATCTTCTCGCCCTGCGGCGTGAAATACACGAAGAGCGGCGTGGCGAAGGCATTCAGGCGCGTACCCAGTTCGGCTTCCGTGATGCGCTCGCCGGACGGCAGCGTGACGCGACGCCCGGATTCGGCATCGACATAGACCAGCACGTAATGCGTACTGTAGAGCTTTTTCAGGCCGGGATCGGAAAATGTCTTCTTGTTGGTGTGGTCGCACCAGGCGCAGCCATAGCGCCCGAAGTACAGGAACACCGGCTTGCCACTGGCCTTCGCCGCCGCCAGCCCCGCGTCGAAGCCGACGAAATCGTAACCCGGTGGCGGATCGGCCAGCACCGCCCCCGCCCACAGCCCGCACACCGCCAGCAGACATCGCATGCCACGCATCGCCGTCTCCTTGCATCGATATGCCCCGATTCTGCTAAATTCGGGGCTTCGCTCAATCCTCCTTTATGACCACATGTCACACGATTCCGTTCGCATCGGCCTCGTTTCGGTCAGCGACCGCGCCAGCAGCGGCCACTACGAAGACAAGGGACTGCCTGCGCTGCACGAGTGGTTCGGCGCGGTGCTGGCCAACCCGGCCGAGTTCGTCACCCGCCTCATCCCCGACGAGCAGGCCACGATCGAGGCCACCCTGATCGAGCTTGCCGAGCGTGAACATTGCGCGCTGATCCTCACCACCGGCGGCACCGGGCCGGCGCCGCGCGACGTCACCCCCGAAGCGACGCTCGCCGTGGCGCACAAAGTGCTGCCCGGTTTCGGCGAGGCGATGCGCGCGGTGTCGCTGAAGTACGTGCCGACCGCGATCCTTTCGCGCCAGGTCGGCGTCACGCGCGGGGCAAGCCTCATCCTCAACCTGCCCGGCCAGCCCAAGGCGATCAAGGAAACGCTCGACGGCGTATTCGCCGCCGTGCCCTATTGCGTGGACCTCATCGGCGGGCCGTATCTGGAGACGCGCCCCGGTACGATCGACGCGTTCCGACCCAAATCGGCGCAGCGTCCTCCACGACCGGTATAGCAAAACAGGTCAGGCCCCGCGCGGATGCACGGGGTCGCATCGGTACCGGCAGATTCCGGTAAGATGGGTGTTTTCCATTCGTTAGCAAGAGAAACCACCATGTCCATGGCCGACCGCGACGGCGTCATCTGGTACGACGGCAAGCTCGTCCCCTGGCGCGATGCCACCACCCACGTCCTCACCCACACCCTGCACTACGGCATGGGTGTGTTCGAAGGCGTGCGTGCCTACAAGGCCGAACAAGGCACGGCAATCTTCCGCCTGCAGGAACACACCGACCGCCTGTTCCGCTCCGCCCACATCCTCGGCATGAAAATGCCGTTCGACAAGACCACGATTTCCGAAGCGCAGCGCACGGTGGTGCGCGAGAATGGCCTGGAATCCGGCTATCTGCGCCCGATGGCCTTCTTCGGCTCGGAGGCCATGGGCATCTCGGCGAAAAACCTGTCGGTGCACGTCATCGTGGCCGCCTGGCCGTGGGGCGCCTACCTTGGGCAGGAGGCGCTGGACAACGGCATCCGCGTCAAGACCAGCTCGTTCTCGCGCCACCACGTCAACATCACCATGTGCAAGGCGAAGGCGAACGGCAACTACATGAATTCGATCCTCGCGCACAAGGAAGCCGAGATGGACGGCTACGACGAGGCGCTGCTGCTCGACGTCGACGGCTTCGTCGCCGAGGGCTCGGGCGAGAACATTTTCATCATCAGGAACGGCAAGCTCTACACGCCGGATCTCACCAGCGCGCTGGAAGGCATCACGCGCGACACCATCGTGCAGCTCGCCGCCGAAATCGGCCTGCCCGTGATCGAGAAGCGCATTACCCGGGATGAAGTCTATTCCGCCGACGAAGCCTTCTTCACCGGCACCGCCGCCGAGGTGACGCCGATCCGCGAGCTCGACAACCGCGCCATCGGCGCCGGCACGCGCGGCCCGGTCACCGCCCGGCTGCAGGCGATGTTCTTCGACTGCGTGCACGGTCGCACGCCGAAGCACGCCGAGTGGCTCACGCCGGTCAAGTGAACGCAAACCATCCATGAACCCACGCGATGCCACCGCCGCGAAGCGGGACAACACTCAACGCGTCATCGAGGTGTCCGACAGCGATCTACCGCTGCATTGCCCGCTGTCGGGGCATGCCGACTGGAATTCCCATCCGCGCGTATACTTGGAAATCGAGGGGCACGGCGAGGCGCTATGCCCCTATTGCGGCACACTGTACCGCCTCAAGGGCAAACCCGTGGCCTGCCCTCACTGACCCGATCACCACAAGGAGAGCTTCATGAAACGTCTCGCCGCACTTGCCTCGCTACTCCTCCTCACCAGCTTCAGCGCCGCCGCAGCCGACGCCCAGCCCGACCCGCAGGCGGAACTGCGCAAGATGCAGGAAGCCCAGGCCAGGCTCATGGTCGCGATGATGGCCGAGAAGAAGAGCCGCCTCGGCTTCAACGAAACCGTCGCCGCCCTGCAGGACTCCGCCAGGAAACGCGGCTGGGAAGTCGGCCCGGTGGTGGACATGCAGGACGCGATGCTGAAGGCCGGTCACAAGAACGCGCGCCCCTTCACCATGCTGGCGCTGTGCAAGCGCGATCTCGCCGAGAGCCTGCTCAAGGCGCAGGCCGCGCAAAAGACCATGCCGTTCGCACCGTGCCGCATCAGTGTGTTCGAAGGCACCGACGGCAAGATCTACATCGCCAAGGCCAACACCGAATTCATGGCGCAAATGGCCACGCCCGCATTCGAACCCGTGTTGCGGCGGCTCGCCGACGAGGAAAAGGCACTGCTCGCCGGCATCGTCGAGTAAACAACGTCATTCCGACGCCAAAAGCGTCGGAGTCTCAACGCCCGGCAGCGCACTGCCGAGGCGGCACACGCCGTTTCATCCAACTTGAAAAGGGTAGCCGAGCGCACCATCGTGCGCGTCCGGATGCCGTTTCCCGGTTCAATCTTGCGATCTCGCTGCAAACGGTTTTTTACCGGCATGGGAATTGCGGGGCTTACCGTGAGCATCGCCAGGACTCTCCAGCTCGCCCTGCCGAAGGACACTGCGCGCTGGGAAACCCAATTCGCCATTCATAACCGAGGAGGACGCACGTCCATGAAAGCCATCCCGCCTGCCTTGCTGCTGTCGGCCGCATCATTGTTGTTGCCTGCCACCTCCGCTCATGCCATCGTGCTCTATGCGCACGACTTCCAGTCGGCGGTGGGTGCCGAGTGGTCCCACACCACGCGCATGGACACGCCGACGCCCTACCCCTTCGGTCCGCGGACGTTTCTCGGCGAATTCGGCAACGAAACCGTCTCGCTGACGCTGTCGGGCTTGTCTGCGTACAACAGCCTGGTGCTGGAGTTCGACCTCTACCTGATCCGCTCGTGGGACGGCAGTTCATCCGGAACGGCGTTCGACTACGGCAACGACGCCTTCAAGGTTTCGCTCGGCGACGGAACCATCCTGCTGGACGAGACCTTTGCCAACGGCAATCCGGCCGGCCAGAGTCACGGTCCGCTTCCGCTCAACCCCTACCACACGGGTGCGGCCGAAACCTATTCGCTGGGCTTCGTGTTCAACGACGGCATTCAGCAGACATCCCAGGTGATGGACTCGGTCTACAACTTCAGCTTTGCCTTCGCGAGCAGCGCCGACCTGCTCACGCTGAATTTCACCGGTTACGGTTTGCAGGGTCTTGACGACGAGAGCTGGGGGCTCGACAACGTGCGCGTCTCGGCTGTGCCAGAAGCCAGTTCCGCCACCCTGATGGGGCTGGGTCTGTTCGCGCTGGCCTGGCGCATCCGCCGCCGGCGCTAAAGACTCATCGTTTTCCGGTGGCTTGCGGCTGCCGGAAAGTGCCTCGTTCTGAGACGCCACAGCCCCGCCTGTCGGTGCTCTTCAATATGGCTTGTACCACTCGATGCCTGCATAGGCGCGCGCCGAATCCGAATCCAGCTTGCTCGCACCGAGCTTCACCGTCAGCGCCGCGTCCCCGCCCACGCGGATTCCGCCAAGATAGGCGCCGAGCTTGAAAAGCTGGTAGAGCGGGTCGCCCTGTGCGACCAGTTCGGGACCGATCAATAGATGGTCGCCCAGGGAGGTCTGCGCGCGCAGGCGCGCCCAGTAGCTGGAATGTCCCACCACGTGGCTGGCGATGCCGTTCAGCCGCCATTGGGACGACAACACGGTTTCCCCTTCGAGTTGCAGCTTGGCGCTGAAATCGCCGCCACGGTCTTCGTTGGACAAGTCGTCCGGACTCAACCGCGTGTTGCTGTAACGGCCTCCCAGATAGGCGCTCCACCATCCGCGTTCCGAACTGTCCTGATACCCGAGTGCGGCCTCCGCTCCGGCCACCCTGGCATCGATGTCCTGGCCAGGCAGTTTTTCGTAGCGGTAGGTCGTGTAATCCAGCCAGTAGCGCTGCACCCAGCCCTTGCCCAGCGCGCTTCCGCGCAGGGGCAGCACGGTGCCGAGATAAGCCGAGTGCGTGTCGTTCGCGCCCTCGATGCCGGCCAGCACGACGCCGGTCTGCGCCTTTGCCGGCAGCACCAACGCGCAGGCAACGAGTCCGATCCAAGTCCTGTTCATCTTCGTTCTTTCTTTAATTCCGTGCAGGATTGTGCCCAATCAGGCGACTGCGACGCCCGTCTCCGGCTCCAGGCGTACGCGGTAGCGGTACAGGGTGCCGCCACCGGTGGCGAGGGCGTCAGATTTCGACGCCCGCCCCTGCAGGGTTCGGGTACCCGTCCTGGAATGCACCACGAGCGCAAGCAACTGCGCCGAATCGATCATGCGGCTCACCAGCAGTTCGATCTCATCCTGCCGCGCCAGCGTCCCTACCAGGCCGATGTGCCGCGCCCCCTCCCCCGCTGCGTTCGGAGCCAGCTCGCAACTCGACCAGTAGCGCGCCGCCGGGGGCGTCTCCGTTTTCGGCACCCACCCCAACTTTTGCAACGGTGTGAGATCGTCCTCGCGATAGCGGTTCAATTCCCACTGCATGCTCGATCCGTACAGGAACTGCTCGATGCGTTGCGCCTCGGCGAGCGGCAGTTCATGGAACGCCCCGCCGACCAGGCGCGTGTAGCGCGATTCACCCTGCTCGCCGCTCACCGTGCCACGAACCTCGAATTCGGCCGCGAGCGGGCCATCCGGCAGATACAGGACCAACGGCAGCCGCTCGCCGATCGTCGCTTCGCCGAGTGCGCCATAAAAGCTCAAGCCCCGCGGTGAGAGATCATCCACCGTACCGAGCACTCCGCCGAGCCGCGCTGCGACCGGGAACTGAAAACGGTATTCGTCACGGCGGTTGTCGCCCTGGCGGCGCGTGAAACCCACCACCCTCAGCGCCAGCGCAGCGTTGACCGATGCCCAGAATACGTTGGCCCACATGCCATCGGCCGGCAAGTGCCCCGTCGAATGGAACAGGAGGATACCCACCAGAATCGCCGCCCCGTTCAGCGCGATCACCACGATCTGCGGCAGGAGATATTGCAGGGTCGACGAACGCTCGCCCAGGGCCTTGGCGGTAACGCCGAAACGGGTGCGCACCTTGAACACGCCCAGAGTGGACCAGGCAAAACTGGCGAACCGCGCCATGTTGTATTGCTCGATCAGGACGCTGCGGCCATAGCCTCGCGCGATCTCCTCGAAAGACAGAAAGTTGAGCGCAATGTAGGGCAGGAAATGCAGCAGGAACACCCCGCCGTCGACACTGATGGGCATCGCGCCCGCCATCAGGACGTAGACCGGCGCAAAATAGAAAAACGCCTTCTGCCAGCCATCGAAATACGCCAGCACCGTCGCCAGGTAGTTGACCCGCTGCGCCAGCGTGAGGCCACGTGTGAACAGGATGCCCTCCTTGCGCCACACGTTCATCGCACCCACGCCCCAGCGCACCCGCTGCTTGAGGAAGGGCTCGATCTTCGCCGGCGCCACGCCGTAGGCCAGCGATTCGCAGTGGTAGATCGAACGGTATCCGTGCTTGTGCAGACGCAGGCTGGTGTGGATGTCCTCCGTCACCGTGCCGGTGGCGAAGCCGCCGATCCTGTCGAGCGCACTGCGGCGGATCACCGCGCAACTGCCGCAGTAGAAGGCGGCGTTCCAGACGTCCTTGCCGCGCTGGATCACGCGGAAGAACAGGGACTGTTCGGACCAGGCGATCCGGCTGCGGCCGTCGGTACGATTCTGGAACGAATCGAGGTTGTAGAAATCCTGCGGCGTCTGCACGAACGCAAGCTGTTCGTCGGCGAAATAACCCAGCGTCTTCAGCAGAAAGTCGCGTCGCGGCGCATGATCGGCATCGAACGTCACGATCAGATCGGCATCGCTGTAGGGCAAAGCGTGGTTGAGATTACCTGCTTTGGCGTCGCTGTTGTCGCTGCGTACGAGATAGCGCAGACCCAGCGATTCCGCCATTTCGCGCATCGCCGGGCGATTGCCGTCGTCGAGAACCCATGTCTGATGTGGATACTCCATCGCACGCGCCGCCAGCGCCGTGCGCCGGACCAGCTCGACATCCTCGTTGTATGTCGGGATGAAGACATCCACTTTCAGGCCACCCGGCGGCGGGAGCGCCTGGCGGTCGGCCAGGCGCCAGGTCATGAAGACATTGAGCAGTGCAGTGACGAAACCGAACACCTCGGCGCCATACAGGACGCGCGAGAATACCGGATGGGCATCGTTGAAGGTGCCGAGGCGCCAGTACAGGTACCAGACGCCCACGGCAATGAACAGCATGACCACTGCCTGGCGTGCCGGATGCAGGGGTCGGGAGGGCGGTCGTTGCATGAATCCGTCGCGGTCCGTAAGAAACACCGCCTCCAATGTGCAGGATTCATGCCACGCCATCACACAGCGATTCCCGCCATTCTTGCAGGATCCGCGAGGCACTTGGCCGTGCGCGACTCCTTGTGTCGCCTCCCTGATGCCGCGCGGGACGGCTGCGGGTAGAATCGTCATATCGACACGACCGGTGGAGCGCGCTGTGGAATACCCCAAGGAAATTTTCAAGGCCTACGATATCCGCGGTATCGTCGGCAAGACCTTCACGCCCGAAATCGTCGAGGCGATCGCGCAGGCCATCGGCTCGGAGGCGCTGGCGCGCGGGCAGAAGGAAATCTGCATCGGCCGCGACGGCCGCCTGTCCGGTCCCGACCTTTCTCAGGCCCTGGCGCGCGGCATCCGCAAGGCCGGCGTCGGCGTCGTCGACCTCGGCATGGTCGCCACGCCAATGACGTATTTCGCCGCCTACCAGCTCGGCACGGACAGCGCGGTAATGGTCACCGGCAGCCACAACCCGCCCGACTACAACGGCCTGAAAATGGTGCTGGGTGGCGAGACGCTGGCGGGCGACGCCATCCAGGCACTGCGCCAGCGGCTGGTCGACAATCGCCTCGCGCAGGGTGAAGGCGCTTACCGCACGCACGACATCGCGCCGGAATACATCGCACGCATCGTCTCCGGCGTCAGGCTCGCGCGGCCGATGAAGATCGCCATCGACTGCGGCAACGGCGTGCCGGGCGCATTTGCGCCGAAACTGTTCCGCGAACTCGGCTGTCAGGTGGACGAGCTCTTCTGCGAGGTCGACGGCAACTTCCCCAACCACCACCCGGATCCCTCGCAACCGAAGAACCTGCAGGA
>JACDJB010002114.1_pt1 | contig 14901 bp, 19 predicted proteins | sample 7454121 | NCBI WGS metagenome assembly JACDJB01 (sample SAMN14253290, study PRJNA609438) | sludge metagenome | isolation source: sludge after 25d culture with pyrite | collected 2018-12-20 | reverse complement strand
TCGTGTGAATGTCATTATTCCACCACTAGCATTAAACGGGCCAACCATCACCATTCGTAAATTCTCTAAGGATCCATATACGATCGAGAATTTGATTCAATTTGGTACAATCACTACCGAGATGGCGTTATTTCTAGAGGCTTGTGTAAAGGCGAGATTAAATATTTTTGTGAGTGGAGGTACTGGTTCAGGTAAGACCACAACACTCAACGTGCTATCCTCGTTTATCCCTAGTGATGAACGAATTGTTACAATCGAGGATGCTGCGGAATTGCAATTGGGACAAGAGCATGTGATCTCACTCGAATCTCGTCCCCCCAATATTGAAGGAAAAGGTGCTATAACGATACGTGATCTGGTGAGGAACTCATTGCGGATGCGACCAGAACGAATTGTGATTGGTGAGGTACGTGGTGGCGAAGCACTCGATATGCTGCAAGCGATGAATACTGGACATGATGGTTCACTCGCTACGGGTCACTCCAATAGTCCGAGGGATATGATTGCTCGTTTGGAGACGATGGTTTTGATGGCAGGTATAGAGCTTCCGGTCAAGGCGATTCGCGAGCAGATCGCAGGCGCAATCGATGTGATCATTCAACAAACACGTCTAAAGGATGGCTCTCGTAAAATTACAAATATAACTGAAGTACAAGGAATGGAGGGAGACGTAATCGTTCTGCAGGACATTTTTAGCTTCCAGCAACACGGGGTTGATGAGCATAGTAAAGTAATCGGACGCTTAATTCCGACTGGGGTTCGTCCAAAGTTCTATGAACGATTAGAGAGCTCGGGTATTCATATTCCACCTTCCGTGTTTATTGAATAGGGGGTGTCACGATGAAATGGGTAATTCTGTTGTTGTTTTTGCTGTCTAGTTTTTTATTCTTTTCTGCCATTCTCCAATTCTTCTTCTTATCAAATAAGAGACTTGATAAGCGAATCAAACGTTATTTAGATATGGGCGTAGAAAAAAAGCTTCCTCGGAAAAAAATCAATATCTTATTACAGATGCAGTTGTATAAGCAGGTTGTAAAGGACAGGGTACTCACCAAGCAAAAGAATGAGAAGCTAGAGGAACAGCTACGGAGAGCTGGACTTACGATCAAACCGGAGGAATATATATTATTTCAATGGATCTCTATAGCTCTCTGTGGTGGTCTATTAATACTTATAAGCGGCAATGTATTTATGCTCTTGATCGGTGCAATAGGGGGCTATATGTTGCCTAAGTTTTGGATGAAGAAGAAGGAAAAAGAGCGTATCGAGAAATTTAATGATGGATTGGACGATATGATCACTACGATGATCGGATCTTTACGTGCTGGATTTAGCTTTGTACAAGCGTTTAAAACAGTGGCCGATGAATCAGAGTCACCGATGAAAGACGAAATTGAGACGATGCTCCGTGAGATGCAATATGGTACGAATGTAGAGGATGCCCTTCAGCATTTGAAGGAACGAATGCCGAGTGATGATCTAGATTTGGTCATTCAATCGATTCTCATTCAAAGACAAGTAGGTGGTAATCTTGCTGTCGTATTAGAAACAATTGTACAAACGATTCGTGATCGTAACAAAATACAGCGTCAGATTCGTACATTAACAGCTCAGGGGAGACTCTCTGGAATCGTAATCGGATTTTTGCCAATTGCCCTAGGGCTCATACTATACCTCATTGAACCTACATATATTGGGACACTCTTTTCTCATCCGATCGGAATAGGAATGGTGATCGGTGCGGCGATCTCAGGAGGTATCGGTTTGGTGTTGATACGAAAAGTAACTACGATTGAGGTGTAGCGCTGATGATCTATATTTTGTTTTTCTTAACAGTAACCTCCTTTGTTTATTCGATCATTTTGATGAATCAAGAACGCAAGCAAAAGGTTAAGCGTAGAATCTCCATGTTTACCGAGTCTGAGGCAAATACCACGATTATTGAAGAAATGGAGCCTGAGGAGCTTCCTGCATGGAAGATTGCTTTAAAATCATTATGGCGAAGGCTAAAGCGTAACTTTGAACGGAAGATGCCTGAGGAGCAAGAGATTAAACTAGAGTTAAAGCTCTTACGTGCAGGTAGCCCGTTTGGTATGGGACCATTTGAGTATCGTATCATGCAAATGATCCTATTTCTTTTGTTACCTGCCTTGCTTGTTGGCTACGTGCTTCTACTGGGTGCAGATCTAGGAGGAATTTTTCTTGCGATCGTAATCGGAGTCATATTTGCGTTCTTCGTACCTGCCTACTACCTATCATTAAAAACAAAACGAAGAAGTAAACTGGCACTTCGAGAGCTACCGGATGTGCTCGATCTCTTAACGGTAAGCTTGGAGGCTGGCCTAGGCTTCGACGCGGCCTTAAGTAAATTGGTTTCCAAATCAGATGGTGTATTGGCGTATGAATTCCGCCGTTTGCTAGAGGAAATACGGTTGGGGAAAAGTAGAAGAGAAGCATTACTTGGAGTGAGGGAACGCGTAGTATTAGATGAAATTAAAGTAGTGATCAGTAGCATTTTGCAGGCTGAGAAGCTAGGGGTTGGCATGGTTCAGGTACTTCGGGTACAATCGCAAGAAGTACGTGAACAGCGAAAACAACGTGCAGAAGAAGAGGCGATGAAAGCTCCAATCAAAATGCTCTTTCCATTGATTCTATTTATCTTTCCAAGTTTATTTATTGTTCTCTTAGGACCTGCTGTGTTGCAATTTATTGCTGAATTCTCGAAATAAAGGAACAGGTCATAAAAAATACACCTCAATTGCTACTGAGCATTGGTACCAATTGAGGTGTATTTTATTTATAAGCTGAGTCTTAGCTTTTTAGTTACCTTCTGTTCTTGCTTCCAGCCGACGTAGCAATCAATGGGTTCTAGCTTTGGATTAAGGTAAATCGTCGCTAGCAGTGGAAAGTTTTTCTTCTTTCGATAACGTAAATCAATAAAACGAACCTCATAACCAAAATCAGATTCATACATTTCGACATAAGCATAACGTGAAAAATACAAGAAGTTTTGAATGTCACGATGCTGTTTTGCAGAATCGATTGCAGGATGGGTTGATTCGAGCTGAAGTAGGGTTTCTGTCCACTGGATCTTTCCTTTTTTAATTTCACCTAGGCGAATCTCTTTATTACCATAAAAAATCATATTCCATTCAAAGAGATTACGTGTTGGAAAGAGATGAAGCTCCCCAGATTCAGTTAAGGTGGATCGGATATAATCTTTAATTTTAGACTTGTAACCAATGCGCCATAATGTGTAGAGTATAATAAGTGCATATATAGTAACGAATAACATAGCGGGTGGCACTCCAAGGAACCAGAGTACAATACCGATTAGATGCAGTGTAAAGATGACGATATCAAAGATATGCAACACATTCCACGAAACCCACGCATTTGAAAAAGGACGAAACGCTTGAGTACCATAGCCGTTTAATAAATCAGTAAGAACATGTATACCTAATGCGATCCCAGTCCAAAGAAAAAGATGAGTCATATTGATATCTACGAATAGCAATGAAATGACAAACGGTATAATCATAGCGTACAGTAAAAGAGCGGGAATTGAATGTGATGCCCCACGATGGTTACGTACATAAATAGAGTTTCCTTTTAAGCGATAGAGAGTATCCAGATCTGGGGCCTGAGAGCCAATGATCGTTGCAAGTAGAACTGCTCCACCCATTGCAGGAGACGCTGCTACAGTAGGGTCAATTTGAGCTAGTCCTGCTAAACCAATTCCCATAACAAAGTGTGTTCCGGTATCCAATATCGATATTCCTCCTCTTAACTGCCATATTACTATTGTATCACGAAATCTATTATAGAATAACAAGGACGATCATCATGATATATAAAATTTTAGTAACAGATTTGTTAAATTGGTATCACAAAGAAAAGAGGGAGCTTCCATGGCGTCTTCAAAAAGATGCTTATCATATTTGGGTCTCTGAAATAATGCTACAACAAACAAGAGTGGAGACGGTAATCCCATACTATGAGAGATTTATGAGTAGTTTCCCGACACTTACAAGCTTGAGCCAGGCATCAGAATCTGAGGTGTTAAAGCATTGGGAGGGTCTTGGGTATTATACTCGTGCCCGAAATCTGCATGCTGCTGTAAAAGAGGTAGTCGCTACTTATGGTGGAGTAGTACCTAATACTGAAGAAGAAATCAGTAATTTAAAAGGGATAGGTCCATATACCAAAGGTGCGATCTTAAGTATTGCCTATGATCAACCGGTTCCTGCAGTCGATGGTAACGTCCTGCGTGTGATAAGTCGTATACTAGCAATTGAAAAGGATATAGCTCAGCAGCGAACTCGAAAAGATATTGAAGCGATTGTACGTGAAATGATACCATTACATGACCCGTCGGGATTTAATCAAGCATTAATGGAGCTAGGAGCGCTTATCTGTATACCGCGTAATCCTAAGTGTAGTATATGCCCTGTACAACAAAATTGTGTTGCAAAAGCAGAAGGAAAGGAAAAAATATTACCAATCAAAATTAAAAAGGAAAAGAAAAAAGATGTTCATCTCGTAACGCTAGTTTATCGACATAGAGATCGGATGCTCATCCACCAGCGCCAGGAGAAATTGCTTAAAAATCTATGGGAGTTTCCAAGCTGGGAAAATGAGAGTAAGGATAAGCTAGAAGCAGATAGAATGAGAGAAACTTCGTTAAATCGATACGGAGTCGAAGCAGAGCAGTTTCACTACTTGGGTAGTGTGAAGCATATTTTCTCGCATTTACGCTGGAATATGGAGATCTACCTAGCTCAGGTACATCATATAAGTCAGGACATTACAACTTTCGATCAATCGTATCACTGGGTTACTTTAGACGAATTACAAGTGTACCCATTTCCAGTACCTCATCAGAAGGTGATTGCATTAATAGAGGATACTATCAATAAATAACAAAAGAGATCGGTAAGAGTCCGATCTCTTTTGTTTTAAGCATAAGAAATTATTTGTTTGCTACAAAACGCTTGCTTACTTCGTCCCAATTCACTACATTCCAGAATGCTGCGATATAGTCAGGGCGTTTGTTTTGGTAATTTAGGTAATATGCATGCTCCCATACATCAAGACCTAAAATGGGAGTTTTCCCTTCCATAACAGGTGTATCTTGATTTGGTGTGCTAGTGATGCTTAATTTACCACCGTCAACTATAAGCCATGCCCAGCCACTACCGAAACGAGTCATAGCAGCTTTAGCAAATTCTTCTTTAAACTGATCAAAGCTACCAAAGCTCGTATTGATTTCATCAGCTAATTCTCCAGTAGGTGCACCGCCACCATTTTTACTCATTATCTCCCAGAAAAGAGTGTGATTTGCATGTCCACCCCCGTTATTTCGAACAGCCCCACGAATATCCTCAGGTAGACTGTCTAATGAAGTAAGTAGATCCTCTAGAGACTTCTCAAATAGCTCTGGATGTTTCTCTAAAGCAGCATTCAAATTGTTAACATAAGCTGCATGATGGCGACCATGATGAATCTCCATTGTTTTAGTGTCGATATGTGGTTCAAGAGCATCAAAGGCATAAGGTAGTGCTGGTAATTCATGTTTTGCCATTTGTAAAACCTCCTTTTAATCATTATGTAGCAATCGCTCAACCTTATTATATATAGATGGTATCAGAAAAATCAATACATACATAATTAAAAAGTATAGTAAGTGAAGAAATATAAGCCCCTATTAGATTATTCAACTTGAGAACAAATTATCCCTCACATCTATGTTGATGGATAATCGCAGATGTGAGGGACGCTCTAGAAGTGATTTATACGACGATTAAATGATTCGCATATATTCATACGACTTGCTTTTTATTTCATTAATTCTCTTTTCAATTTCTTTTGCAGAAACATATCTATCAATAATTTCTTTTGATTTTTCTTTTTTTGACCAAGAAATATCGATTTGTAATGATAAAAAATGAATACTTAACATAGTTCTCTCTCCTCCTTCCAGGGAGTCCTCCGTTAGCCGGAATCGGTCTCCTTATTTTTGTGATCCATTAGAAATGCCTTAAATACAAACATTCATCTTCCATCCTCTCTTATAAATTTTGTGTAACTGGGAATACCGACGTATTGCATTTTGGAAAGAACCTGTACCGTTGAAAACAAATTCCCTTCATTTAGATAAAAAAACCACAGGGATAGGTGGCCTGTGGTTTGTACATACATTCGATCAAAGGAATTTGGACATAAGAAAACCACAGGCTAAGCTGACCTGTGGTGAAGGTTCAATTTATGATTATTTCAAACCATCCGAGGCCAACTTGATTGCATATGAAGTTATGTTTACCATAGTTTCAAAAATCATGATTATGGCCTCCTTTCAAAGGTTGAAATTCTTTCCAATGGTTATTATATCCAAACGGAATATGTTTGTAAAGTGTTTTTTTGTATTTTGGATATTTAATTTTGAAGAGGAAATGATATCAAATACGGGAGGTGATTTAAACGTGGCTAAAAGAATGAATGCTGGCACCGATGCACAGAAAGTTCGTGCTCAGAACAATGCTGCTGCAACTGGACAAGAAAATAATGTTGAATTTGCAAGTGAAACAAATGCTGCTGAGGTTCGTAAGCAGAATCAGAAGTCGCAAGCCAATAAATCCTAACAAAAATGTTGTAGATATTTTGTCGGAACCCGTCTATAAGACGGGTTTTCTCGCGTATGCAAAACTTCCTTCACTTAGACAAAAGTAGTCAAAGGATTAATAGACGAGCTCAAGAATAAAAGTAGGTAATATTTGGGTTATAAGGGTGATGGAATTGGATAAGAACATTCATCGCTTGAGACTAAGTGAAATACAGCTTTTATATGAAGCGGATAAAAAACGTCTGCTCTCATTACAACAAGAGTATATTGACATTAAAAAACACCTAGAAAGAGAGCGAGTTCTAGAGGCTTTACAGTTAATAAATTGTCGTGCTCAGTTAGAGAGTGAACTCGAACAGATAAGCACTATGATAGCAGAATTAACAGAGCGGAAGGAATTATATGATTCGCTGTTTATGAACCCTTTAATTATGTAAGAGGGTTTTTTTCTTTTGTAAATTTTGTGTAAAATGTGTATATCGAGAAAAAAGGAGATTTATCATTATGGTTTATCCGATTGAAGGAGAGAGCTTTAATATTGAGAGCTATAAGCACGATGGCAAGCTGCATCGTACATGGGAAGGCTCTGTCCTACTTCATAATGGAAATAGTATCATCTGCGGGAATCAGCATATTCGTGTACGGGAATCCAATGGACGCGAGTGGATTACAAGAGAGCCTGCGATCTGTATTTTTTATCCCAATGAATGGTTTAATGTGATTGCCATGCTTCGAATGGACGGGATACATTATTATTGCAATATCGGCTCACCCTCAAAATGGAAAAACAATGTACTTACATATATTGATTATGATGTGGATGTCAAGATTTATCCCGATTGGTCATACGAAATTTTGGATGAAAGTGAGTTTCAGGACAATAAGGAGCTAATGGGATATTCGATCAAGGTAATAACTAAGGTTCGCGAGGCAACTTACAAAGTAATCTCATTAATGCAGCAACGTCGAGGTCCGTTTGAGCATGATTTCATCGAAAAATGGTATGCAAGCTTTGAACAAAAATAGGCACCTACCTGGTAGGCAAGTGCCTGACTATTTATTTTGCAATTTCAGCAAATGCTTCGTCTGCTGCGTGTATGGTTGCTTCGATATCTTGTTCTGTATGGGATTTGGTTATAAACCAAGCTTCATATTTAGAAGGAGCTAGTAAGATCCCACGCTTTAAAATGGCTTTGAAAAAGCGTGCATACATTTCTCCATCAGCATTTCCTGCATCCTCGTAATTGCTTACTGGTCCGTCAATAAAATGTGTGGATAGCGCTCCTTTGATGTGATTAATCGTAAGTGGAATTCGATGTTTGTGCGCTGCGGCTGACAAGCCCTCTGCCAATTTAAGTCCGAGCTTATCGAGATGCTCATACGTACCAGCTTCTGATAGTTCCTCTAGGCAGGAGATTCCTGCTAGCATTGATGCTGGATTACCTGCCATCGTTCCTGCTTGATATGCTGGGCCAAGCGGGGCTACGGTCTCCATAATTTCCTTGCGTCCACCATATGCTCCGATGGGCAAGCCACCACCGATAATTTTCCCAAGAGCAGTAATATCTGGGGTTACATTTAATAAATTTTGTGCACCCCCATACATAAATCGAAAGCCTGTAATCACTTCATCATATATAACCAATGCCCCATGCTGATGTGTGATCTCGTTTATACCTTCTAAAAACCCTTCTACAGGTTTAACCATGCCAAAGTTGCCTACGATCGGCTCCACCAACACAGCTGCGATTTCCTCGCCCCATTTGCACATTGCTTTGCGGTATGCTTCTAGGTTATTAAATGGTACTGTTATTACCTCTTGCGCGATACTTTTTGGAATTCCTGCGCTATCCGGTATCCCCAATGTGGATGGTCCTGATCCTGCTGCCACGAGAACTAAATCAGAATGACCGTGGTAGCAGCCTGCAAACTTGATAATTTTATTTCGTCCAGTATATGCGCGTGCCACACGAATCGTTGTCATTACTGCTTCTGTCCCTGAATTAACAAAACGGATTTTTTCCATCGATGGAATAGCCTTGCGAATCATGCTGGCAAATTCGATCTCATAGGGAGTAGGAGTACCGTAAAGTGTACCGTTCTGAGCTGCCTTCGTAATTGCATTCGCGACATGTTCATTACCATGCCCTAATATGAGTGGTCCGTATGCACAAAGATAATCTATATATCGATTTCCATCTACGTCCCATATATACGCTCCCTTAGCGTGATCCATAAAGATCGGGGAACCACCTCCTACTGCTTTAAACGATCTCGAAGGGCTGTTGACGCCACCAACGATTACATCAAGTGCCTCATTATATAATTGATTTGATCTTGTCCAGTTCAACGTAGCTTTCCTCCTAAATATGTAATTACCTGTTTCTGTTCCGCCAAAATCATATCATTAATATAGATGTAGGGACAATATTAGCAATAGAAAACTCTACATGTATTAAAGGTCGGTGAGTTGTTTACATTAAAGATATCCAAGTGCTTATATTCAAGAAAGGAATGTGAAGATGAGAGGAAAGGTTAAATGGTTTAATGCAGAAAAAGGGTATGGATTTATTGAAAGCGAAGATGGTGGAGATGTATTTGTCCATTACTCGGCTATACAATCAGAAGGATATCGGGTGCTCGAAGAGGGTGAAGGAGTAGAATTTGATATCGTTGACGGAGAACGTGGTCCACAAGCATCTAATGTAGTAAAACTATAATAGCACATGAGCAACTTGGAATAGATCGTCAAAAAAAATCAGGAATGGCTACCTAGATGGCCAAATCCTGATTTTCTTTATGTGATTATTCCCGTCTTTGCATAAAGATCATTACAAACTTTAATAGCTGTAGGAGTGAAATTAGTGCTGCTGCAACATAAGTAAGTGCTGCTGCTCCCAATACTTTATTCACGCCATTGGCTTCCTGATCGCGAATCATTCCACCTGCGAGAATAAATCGCTTAGCACGTGTACTTGCATTAAATTCAACTGGCAATGTAATCAGCTGGAAGGCAACCACAGCAGAAAATAAAATGATACCAACCCCAATTAGAGAAAGGTTATACAGTAATAACCCAATTAACAATAAGAATGGTGCAATACCTGAGCTGAAATTGGCAATTGGTACGAGTCTATGGCGTAACTCAAGTGCACCATATGCTTCCTTGTGCTGTATCGCATGTCCTACCTCATGAGCTGCAACTGAGATCGAAGCTATGGAGCTTCCTTGATAAACAGGCTCGGAAAGTCGCACGACTTTTTTAATCGGATCGTAATGATCAGTTAGCTGCCCTGGAACCATCTCTACTGGAATGTTGTATAGTCCATTTTGATCCAGGAAGCGGCGAGCTACCTGCGCTCCCGTCTGTCCAGATGATGCAGGGACTTTGGAGTAATGGTTAAAATTCCCTTGTACCTTATACTGTGCCCACATGGCGATCCCAATAGCGATAAAGATGAGAAAGTCCATAGGATGAAAAATCATAAAGAATCACCTCAATGAATATTTGCCTTATAGCTATTATGCACGAAACAATAAAATTTGGTCAAATAAAAAAGGTCATTAGGATGCGATATTGATCCTAATGACCTTTTATTAATGCTGTACTGAATATGGGAGTACTACGCTCTCTTCAGTGTAATACTCTACGGTCCATGTAATCATTTTACCTGCGATTGCTACAGCTAATATCGTATATAGAACCTCTGCTACTGGTAGATATAGAAGTGATAAAAGCAGAACAATAACGTCAAATATGATAAATATAGTCCCTACAGAAAGTCCCGATAAACGACTTATGAAGAGGGATAAAATATCGTCTCCTCCTGTAGTACCACCGAAACGAAGAACAATTCCAGCACCAAAACCAGTCATCATTCCAGATAAAATGGCTGCAAAGAGCATATTATCACTAAAATCGAAAATTAATGGGGATAACAGCTCGAAAAGCTCATAAAAGACGGATAGACTAGTTGCGCCGATGGCAGTGTAAAAAATAAAGGTACGACCTTTAACAAACAAAGCAATGATAATGATCGGAATATCGAGTAATAGCATTGTGAGCGCTGGAGAAATATCAAAGGCGTATTTACTAAGTAACGCCAATCCGACAAAACTTCCTTCAGCTAAGTTATTTTGAAAATTGATGTGGTAATAACTAAAAGCCAAAATAAATGAACCGATAAGAATTGCAAAAACGGGTTGAATCTGTAATATTGGTCTTCTCCTCATTCAAGGAACCTCTTTTCGTAGTTGGTTTAGAATCATCCCAACTAACTACAAAAGTAGCCCTTAAAGGATCGCCGCTATTCATAATAACATCTCACTTTCGTAGTTAGTTGGTTGCGTTAAAATCTTTAGTGACAATAACCAACTACGACGCTAGACATAGGAGAGATCAAAACGTTTCCATGCTGTCCTTTGGGGTAAAATCCTTAGGGGACACATTAGTATCCTGATCCTTTCTATTTTTTATTTACATCTAATTATAACATAACTGCCCTTAAATTAGAATGATAAGTCTTCTACAGTAAAGTTATTATTTGCTTCACTTTAGCTGAACATGTAATATTAAATGTAAAAAGAAGTAGTGGAGGAATTGCAAATGGCAGTAAAAATGGGAGAAGTATTGCCTGATTTCAAACTACCAGCATCAAATGGCGAACATGTTACTTTATCTGATTTTCGTGGTAAGAAGGTTGTTTTATATTTTTATCCTAAGGATATGACACCTGGATGTACAACAGAAGCATGTGATTTTAAAGATTATTTTACTCGGATTACAGATTTAGGTGCAGTGATATTGGGGGTCAGCTGTGATCCCATTGGGATGCATGAAAAATTTATTGATAAATATGAACTCCCCTTTTTGCTACTTTCCGATGTTGACCACCAAGTAGCAGAGAGCTTTGGAGTTTGGCAGTTGAAAAAGAATTTTGGGCGCGAATACATGGGGATTGTACGCTCTACATTTCTAATTGATGAAGAAGGAAATCTACTAAATGAGTGGCGTAATGTAAAGGTGGTAGGTCATGCTGCTGCTGTCTATTCTGCATTACTATTAAGTTCTAGAGGCTAAAAATAGAAAAGATATATGCATGGAGGAGTCCGCATGGCAGTCGTTACTACAGCTAAAATTAGTGTAAAGCATCAAAATTATTTAAAATTAATATTCCCCTATATCGACTGGATCTTTTGTGAATCTCTAGAAGAGGCGCTGCCTTATGGCAAGGATGCAGAAATTCTTGTAACGTATGGTGAGGATTTAGATACCGAAGTATTAAAGAAGCTGTCCAGTCTAAAATGGGTGCAAGTGATTAGTGCGGGTGTAGAGCGAATGCCACTAAAAGCATTAGAAGATCAAGGCGTGATCGTAACGAATGCGCGCGGGATACATCGTACTCCGATGTCGGAGTATACTCTAGGCTTGATGCTCAGTCATACTCGTCGCTTGCAAACCTTTGTTACCCAACAGCAGAAACAGGTTTGGGATCGTTCTCCGCGTATTGATGAATTAGCTGGAAAAACATTGGGGATTTTAGGTGCAGGAGCAATTGGTAGTGAAATCGCACGCAAAGCACAGGCTTTTGATATGCACGTCATCGGCTTAAATCAAAGTGGAAAGGCTGAACCAAACTTTGACCAAATGAATACGATTAACGAGCTCGATCATATTTTAACTGTGAGCGACTATGTAGTGGTGGTACTACCGATAACAGAAGCAACCAAAAACCTTATTGGAGAGCGAGAGCTTCGTCTGATGAAGTCGAGTGCTGTACTCATTAATATCGCTCGAGGAGCAATTATTGAGGAGTCGGCATTGATTAAGGCACTGAGTGAGGGGTGGATAGAAGCAGCTTATCTCGATGTTTTTGATGAAGAGCCACTGCCTAACAGTCATCCATTTTGGACATTGGAGAATTGTTGGATCACACCACATATCTCGGGTCGCTCCCCACATTACATGAATCGAGCGCTCTCGATATTTGAACAAAACCTACATGAATATATAAATGGACACTTAGAGAAACTGCATAACCGTGTAAGTGCTCAAAAAGGTTATTAGAGGGGGAAGATGATGAAGATCTATACAAAATCAGGTGATAAAGGCGAAACGTCACTCATTTATGGTAATCGCGTACCCAAAAATGACCCCCGTGTTGAAGCATATGGTACCTGTGATGAGGCAAATAGCTTTATTGGTCTTGCAAAAAGCTATTTAGACGTAATTGATCAGTGGAGCTCACTTTTAAAAAGCCTGCATATTGTACAAACAAAGCTCTTTCATATCGGTGCTGAATTAGCGACACCAACGGGGAAAAAGGTAGCTTGGCCGATAGTCGATGAGGATGTAGTATTCTTGGAGTGTGAAATTGATCGTATGGATGCAGAGCTTCCTCCATTGACCAATTTTATTTTACCCGGAGGACACCCAGCTGCAGCGGCTCTACATAGTGCACGTACTGTTGCTAGACGTGCTGAGAGAACTGCCCTTAGCATCGCTGAACCTGTAAATCCGGTTACGATCAAATACTTAAATCGCCTCTCGGATTATTTATTTGTAGCTGCACGCTGGGTCAATAAAGAAGCGCAAATAAAGGAAGAAGTATTGCATAAAGATGAATAAGGAGGAGAATGAATTGGTTGTAGAGAAAAAAGAACGTATTCCCTCCAAAAAAATACTCGAAATTCTACATTCACTCTATCCTGATGCTCATTGCGAGCTTAATTTCAGTACTCCTTTCCAATTGTTAATCGCAACCATCCTCTCTGCTCAAACTACGGATATTAAGGTAAATGAAGTAACTCGTACGCTTTTTGCTAAATATCCGACTGCTCATGATTACTTAACACTTAGTCAAGAGGAGCTCGAGGCTGAGATCCGCACAATTGGTCTTTATAAGAGCAAGAGTAAACATATTTTAGCAACCTGTCATATTTTAGTAGAGAAATATAATGGTGAGGTTCCTAAAACTCGTGAGGAGCTAGAAGCACTACCTGGTGTTGGGAGAAAAACTGCCAATGTCGTTTTGTCCAACGCATTTGGCATTCCGGCGATTGCGGTTGATACCCATGTCTTTCGCGTCGGTAATCGCCTTAGGTTAGCGAAAAGTGATCATGTATTAGAAACAGAAGAACAATTAATGAAACGAATCCCAAAAAAACTTTGGTCCGATGCACATCATTGGTTGATCTGGCATGGACGGCGCGTATGTCATGCCCGCTCGCCGAAGTGTACCAACTGTGAGCTACTTCCCTATTGTCGATTTGGAAAACAGGAGGTTAAGAAATGAAGCTAATGGTTTGTATTTGCCAAAATAAATACGTACATGAAGTGGAGCAAGCGCTAACCCAAAACGGATATCGTTCCACAAAGCTGGCGAGCTATGGCGGTTTTTTGAAAAAAGGAAACACGACATTATTGATTGGGGTTAATAACGAACAAAAAGAGAATGTTATCCGTATGATTGAAGACGCTTGTAATAGAGAGGACGGAAAAAAATCTAGCCTAAAAAATACCGATGTAGAGCATAAGCGAGTCACACTTTTTGTAGTAGATGCCTTAGCTGGAGCGACTGGGTAATCTTTTTTGTTGACAATCCCGTTTAAGAAGGAATAGACTAATGCTAAAGAACAATAATAAGTATTACTTGATACTTATTATACTTTGGGAGTGATTTATCTCATGATTGCCCGTGAAATTGAAAAGGCGGTCGACAAGCTAAAAGGCACTGGGGTACGAATGACCCCCCAACGATATGCTATTTTGGCATTCTTATTAGATACCAACTGTCATCCTTCTGCTGATGAGATCTATAAAGCATTAGGAGATCGTTTTCCTAATATGAGTGTAGCTACGATCTACAATAATTTAAAGCTATTTAAAGAGGCTGGCTTAGTGCGTGAGCTGACCTTTGGTGATAATGCAAGCCGATTTGATGCTCAATTACATGATCATTATCACATAACTTGCACAGTTTGTGGAACGATCGAAGATTTTGAATACCCCAAGTTGGTAGAGGTGGAAAGAACAGCGGCTAATCTAACTGGTTATGTACCTGCTACACATCGTATGGAAGTATATGGTGTGTGCCCCTCCTGTCAAGGACGAACTTCTCATTAAATAATGAGAAGTATTTTTTTGTGCGCCCAGCATGCGCGTTATCTATAGGGTGAAAGTCCCGAACGGGGGCTGGCGAACGCCTACCGTTAGCCAAGAGCAAGGGTGTCCACCGTGAGGTGGAATCTGAAGGAAGCTGGAGGCAAACGCTTGACCT
>JACDJB010002112.1_pt1 | contig 14912 bp, 14 predicted proteins | sample 7454121 | NCBI WGS metagenome assembly JACDJB01 (sample SAMN14253290, study PRJNA609438) | sludge metagenome | isolation source: sludge after 25d culture with pyrite | collected 2018-12-20 | reverse complement strand
GGGCGATGTACCCCTCGTGGCGGCCCAGCTCGTGCAGGCCGGCCGCCTGCAGATCGACGGAGTGGATGGCAGCCATCGTGTCGACCAGCGACTCGCTGGCGGTGCGGCGGGCATCGACGGTGAGCACGGCTTCGGAGGTGGCCCGATCGCGCAGCACGAAGCCATCCACGAAACCCATCACGTAGAACGGTGAGCCGTTGACCGACACGTCGTCGCAGAACCCGAGCGCCGGTGCCACGGGCACCGCCGTGCGCTGCAGGCCACTGATGATGCGGTGCTCGCGCCCCATGTCGTGGGCGCTGGCCAGCACGTGCCCCAGCGGCGGCCGGCGCAGCACGAAGCGGCGGCCGTCGGCGCCGGTGACCTTGAACGTGAGGTTGGAGTGACCGCCGGCGATGATGTCGAAGGCGAACGGCGCGACCGCGCCGGCCACATGCGCCTGCAACCAGTTGCTGACTGCGGGTACGTCGACGCCGTGCACGGAGCTCATTGCGTCGTACGGTACCGCTGTTCCTCGTGGGCTACGCCGTTCACCGGTATCGTGCCCGTCATGGTCATCGATGTCACCGACGCAACCTTCCAGACCGAAGTCATCGAGCGTTCGCACACGGTGCCCGTCATCGTCGATCTGTGGGCGCCGTGGTGCGGCCCCTGTCGCACGCTCGGCCCCATCATCGAGAAGGTCGTCGAGGCCACCGGTGGCAAGGTGGTGCTGGTGAAGGTCGACACCGACCAGAACCCGGCCATCTCGCAGGCGTTCGAGGTGCAATCCATCCCCGCGGTGTACGCCTTGAAGGACGGCGCGGTCGTCGATGGGTTCATGGGCGCGTATCCCGAGCACGTCGTGCAGCAGTTCGTCGACTCGTTGCTGCCCACCGAAGGCGAGACCACGTTGGCCGCGCTGCTGGCCGAAGGCACCGAAGGGGCCTTCCGTGCCGCGCTCGAGATCGAGCCCGGCAACGAGGATGCCATCGTCGGCCTGGCGGAGCTGCTCATCGCCCGCGGCGAGAACGAGCAGGCGCTGCAGTTCCTGGCTCGCATCCCCGAGTCCGATCGCACTCGTCACACGGCGGCCAAGGCCAGGGTACACGTGGCCCCCGACGACGACCACGAGGCCACGCTCATCGGCTTGCTCGACCAGGTGAAGGCCGACGAAGTGGCACGGCAGCAGTACGTCGATCTGCTCGAGCTGATGGGCCCCGACGACCCGCGCACCGCCGCCTACCGCAAGAAGCTCACCGCCCGCCTCTTCTGACCCCCACCCCAGCTGTACGTAAAGGCTGTCGGCCCGTGACCAGCGGTTGAAGATTCAGGACTTCGACACAAACGGAAGTGGCGCAACCGGCGCCGGATCAGTGCTGGTCGAGCTGAGTCGCCGTCAGGTCTGATCGCGCCTGCTGGCCCAGCACCGTCAGGTGGATAAGGTCGGCCTGCCACACGTACGAGGCGGGGGATGGCGCCACCAACGACGCCCAGTCGATCGTGTAGACGCCCGGCGTCGCCGCGATCTGCTGGTTGAACACGTCTTCGCGCGCGGTCCACGGCGCACCGCGCCGGGTGCGCAGGTTGATCCAGCCGATGAGATGATCGCCGGACCCGATTGCGGCGACGATCCCGTCGATGCGCTGCCGCGTGGCAGCGACGTTGGTGTTGGTGACAGCGATGTCGTTGGTGCCCATCGCCACCACCCACCGCACTGCGGGCATCCGCCAGAACGGGTGCGATGCCTTGATCCGCTCGATGCCGCTGCGCGCCGATGTGATCGATGCGGATCCCGAGAGCGTGCTGCGGCTGATGACCCCGTCGAGACAGATCGGGCCGTAGCCGCGATCGATCAGCGTGTTCATCGCCGGAATGATCGACTGCCAGGTGAGCGAGTCGCCCACCACCACGACCGGCCCACTCGGCCCGGTGCCGGGGTAGTACCCGATCTTGCTCCAGGTGTTGACGGTCTGCAAGAACCAGCGACCGGTGGAATCGCGCGGGGCGGGGCCGCTGAGGCAGCCGCCAACCGCCGGCATGACCGGCTTGGTGTTGCCGCGAGGCGCGATGGTCGCGGTCATCGGGGTGCCGGTGAAGTAGGCGTTGAGATCGACCACCACCTGAGACTGCACTGCGCTGTAGACCTCGACGCCGCGACCGGAGGTGGGGGAGACGGCCATGTTGGCGACGGGTCGGTTGGCCTGGCCGGCATTGGTGGCCGACACCGCGGGTGTACCTGCGATGGTGCCGGCAGGCACCGCTGCCAACCAGCCCGGCCCGGTGGGGATCATCGTGACGTTGAGCACGACGACGGCGGCATCGGCGGGTGTCGCCAGCTCGATGCCGCCTTGTGCGTAGATGGGTGCACCCGATGTGCGGGTGTCGAGCAAGCGGGTCGGACTGATTGCGACCAGCAGCCCGTCGGTGCCACTTGCGGCCGACGGCCCTGTGAAGTACCCGGAGATGTCGACGAGCAGGTGAGTACGAGCCTGTGCCAGCACTGCGAAGCCGCCGGCGTCGACCGGCACGATCGTGGTGGCCGCTCGGGGTTGGCCCGCTGCGGGGAAGTTCAGCACCGACGTGTCGCCTGCCGGAAGACCGGCGGCCGACACCGACAGGTAGCCGCTGCGCTCGGGCTCGACCGCGGTGAGGTTGACGGCGACGGCGATGGCATCAGCCGGCACGTTGCCTGATGACGAGACGACGAAGGGCGAGCCTGCTTCCAGCTTGCCGGCGCCGCCCCCGGCGCGCGTGTCGACCAATCGCGTGGGCGGCAGCGGGACGAAACGGCCGGCGGTGGCCGCCCCGTCGGGCGTGGGGGAGAAGTAGCCGGTGGTATCGATCACCAGCGCGGCGACCGTGGACGTGTGCAGGTCGATCTGGCCGGCCGGCGACAACGCCAGGATGGTGCCGTTGGCGCGGGTGTCGCCAGCCGAGTAGTTGAGCACGGAGGCCAGCGGCCTGGCAGCCGACGACGGATAGGCGGCCACGAAGCCTTCTTGGGTGGTGGCGGTGGCCACCACGGTGATGGCCACCGCCGACGCAGTGGCAGGTATGTCGCAGGCGCCCGTCACCTGCAGCCGAATGGTGCCTTCGTCGACGCGCTGCACCGGGTCGGTGCGCGTGTCGACCAGACGGCACGGCGTGAGCGGGGTGAACGCGGCCGGAGCTGCGCCGGTGATCGATGGTGCGCCGAGTGTGGCATCGGCCGTGCTGGGCGCCGTCGCGATGGTGACCATCGCGGCCACCACCACGTACCGTGCGCTGCGGACGAGCTGTTTCCTCATGAACCCGCTCCCACTGCCAACGCGGCCGGCCGATCGACCCCTGACCCGCCGCACAGTAGCCGATTGCTCGTTCGTCACCCGGTGCCGTCGAGCGTGTCCGATAGGGTCAGCGACCGTGCCGGACGAGGAGCGCATGCTGCGCGTGGGAATGGTCAGTCCCTACAGCCTCTCCGTACCCGGAGGCGTGCAGGCGCAGGCGATGGGCTTGGCGCGCGAGCTGCGCCGCATGGGCATCGAAGCTCGGGTGCTCGGCCCCTGCGATGGCCCGCCGCCGGCCACGTTCGTGACGCCGCTGGGCAACAGCCTGCCCACCTCGACCAACGGTTCCATTGCGCCACTCGCGCCCGACCCGGCCTGCGTGTTGCGCACGATGCGGGTGCTGTTCGAGGAGCAGTTCGACGTGCTGCACCTCCACGAACCGTTCGCTCCCGGGCCGCCGATGACCGCGATGTTGTTGCATCCGGCACCCGTGATCGCCACGTTCCACGCTGCCGGCGACAGCCCCAGCTACCGGTACGGAAATGCGCCGATGAAGGCTGCGGCCAAGAACATCGCTCGCCGCATCGCCGTCTCCAAGGATGCGTTGGCACTGGTGCAAGAGCACGTACCGGGCGAGTACGAAGTGCTGTACAACGGCGTCGAGTTGCACGACTATCGCGCTGCCACGCCGTTTCGAGCAGAGGCGCCCACCATCTTCTTCTGTGGGCGCCACGAGGAACGAAAGGGTCTCGACGTGCTGCTGGCGGCCATGGCCCAGCTCGGCCCGGAGGTGCGGTTGTGGGTGGCCAGCAACGGTCCCGACACCGAACGCCTTCGAGAGCAGACCAAGGCCGACACACGAATCGAGTGGCTGGGCCGGCTCAGCGACGAGGAGAAGATCGCTCGCCTGAAAGGGGCCGATGTGTTCTGCGCCCCGTCGCTGCACGGCGAGTCGTTCGGTGTGGTGCTCATCGAAGCAATGGCGGCCGGCACGTGCGTGGTCGCGAGTGCGCTCGACGGGTACCGCAACGTGGCCACCGACGGTGTCGACTCGTTGCTGGTGCCCCCCGGCGACGCGGATGCGCTGGCCGCTGCCATCGGTCGCGCGCTGCGCGAGCCGCAGCTGGCTGCGCGGCTGGTGGCTGCGGGCAACCGCCGTGCCGACGACTTCTCGATGCTGGCGCTGGCGCAGCACTATGCCGCGATGTACCGCGAGGTGGCCGCGCCTCCCAGCCGTGTGCGCCGGCCGATGTCGCCGTGGCCGTTCATGTCGCGGCCGGAGACCACCGGGCGGGTGTCGCCCCTCGGGGCTCGCCGCACCCGTATGATGGCGCCGTAGCGGCGCAGCCCTCGCAGCGCCCCCGACCCTCGGAGTCAACGACAATGGTGTGGATCATCCTCCTGGTGGTGGTAGTGCTGCTCGCGCTCTACGCCATCGCCAGCTACAACGGCCTCATCCGTGGCCGCAACCAGGTCGAGAACGCCTGGTCGCAGATCGACGTGCAGCTCAAGCGCCGCATCGACCTCATCCCCAACCTGGTCGAGACCGTCAAGGCGTACGCCGCGCACGAGAAGACCACCCTGGAAGCCGTCATCAACGCTCGCAACGCGGCGATCTCCGCCCCCGCCACTCCGGCGGGTCAGGCGGCGGCCGATGGCCAGATGACCGGCGCCCTGCGCCAGCTGTTCGCACTCGGCGAGGCGTACCCCGACCTCAAGGCCAACCAGAACTTCCTCGCGTTGCAGGAAGAGCTCAGCGCCACAGAAGGCCGCGTCGCCTACTCGCGGCAGTTCTACAACGACAGCGTGCTCAGCTACAACAACAAGCTGCAGGCGTTCCCCACCGTGTTCTTCGCTCGGATGCTGAAGTTCGACAAGCGCGAGTACTTCGAGACCGACGAGGCCGCCCGCGAGGTGCCCAAGGTTCAGTTCTGAACCGGCCATGTTCGAACTGATCCGCGCCAACAAACGGCGCAGCGTCGCGCTCATCGCCTCCTTCGTGCTGGTGCTGTGCCTGGTGGGCGCCGCGTTCGGCCTGCTCATCGGCAACGGTGTCGTCGGCACGCTCATCGCCTTGGTCTTCTCCGGCGCGATGGCGTTCTTCTCGTACTGGAAGGCCGACGCCATCGCGCTCAAGGTGAGTCGTGCACGCCCGGCCGACCCTGTGGAGTTCCAGCGCTTGCACAACCTGGTGGAGGGTCTGTGCATCGCCAGCGGCCTGCCCAAGCCGAGAGTGTTCATCGTCGACGATCCTGCGCCGAACGCGTTCGCGACGGGCCGCGATCCCAAGCACGCGGCAATTGCGGTGACCACCGGCCTGCTGGAGAAGCTGAACCGGGTCGAGCTGGAAGGCGTGCTGGCGCACGAGCTCTCGCACATTCGCAACTACGACATCTTGGTCAGCACGCTGGCGGTCACGCTGGTGGGGTCGATCGCACTCCTCACCAACATCGCCATCCGGATGATGTGGTGGAACGGAGGTCGCGAGAGCCGCGACGGCGATCGTGGTGGTGGCGGCAACGTGCTCGCCTTCGCCGGCTTCGCGCTGCTCATCTTCGCCCCACTCATCGCGAGAGTGATGCAAGCCACCATCAGCCGCAAGCGCGAGACGTTGGCCGATGTGTCGGCCTGCCAGCTCACCCGTTACCCACCGGGCCTCATCTCGGCGCTGGAGAAGCTGCGCGACGATGTCACCGTCACTCACGCGGCATCCACTGCCACGGCGCACATGTGGATCGAGCAGCCGATGTCGGGCGTGGGCGACCACGGCAAGATGGGCAAGTGGAACAAGATGTTCGACACGCACCCGCCGCTTGAGGAGCGAATCGCTCTGCTGAGAGAGCTATGAGTCGCGCCGTTCGGCTGGCCGCGCTCGCGGCGATGCTGGCGGTGACCGCGAGTTGCAGCAGCGAGAGCACATCGGCGCAGCCCAGCCTCTCCACTGTCGCCCAGGTCACGACTGCGGCCGTGTCCACCACGGTCTCGGCCACCAGCACCGAGGCGCCCACCACCACGCCGGCAACCAGCACCACCGTGGCGCCGGTGCCGGTGTACCCGCTCACCGGGTTGCCGGTCACCGACTCGGCCGTGGCCGAGCGCCCGGCGCTGGTGGTGAAGATCGACAACAACGCGGGTGCCCGGCCGCAGAGCGGCCTCAACGAGGCCGACATCGTGTTCGAGGAGATCGTCGAGGTGCAGACGCGCTTCGCTGCTGTCTTCCAGTCGCGTGGGGCCGACCCGGTGGGGCCGATTCGATCCGGCCGTACGCAAGACATCCTGCTGCTCGGCTCGTTCAACCAGCCGTTGTTCATGTGGAGCGGCGGCAACGGCAACGTCACCCGGGCCATCGAGAGCAGCGACTTCGTCAACCTCAGTGCCCAACGCAGCAACGTGTACGGCGCGGCCGGCTTCTTCCGTAGCAACGACCACAAGTCGCCGCACAACCTGTACGCATCGACCACGGCCGCGTGGACCCTGGCGCCCGAGGGTGCCGGCGCGCCACCGCAGCAGTTCCTGTACCTGGCGCCGGGCAACGCCGCAGTGGGCGAGCCCGCGACGGGTGTGGATCTGGAGATGGACGGCCTGCGGATCGAATGGCGCTTCGACGCAGCGGCGGGTAGCTACCTGCGCTCCAACGGCGGCACCCCGCACAACGATGCGCTCAGCGGCCAGGTGAGCACCGAGAACGTGATCATCATGTACGTCGACTACCAGCCCAGCGCCGCCGACGCCAACAGTCCGGAAGCGCAAACCGTCGGCGGCGGCGAGGTGCTGGTGTTCACCGGCGGGGTGCTGGTGCGCGGCACGTGGGCGCGCGCCGATCGGCTGTCGGCTGTCGTCCTGCACGATGCTGCCGGAACGACGATCCCGCTCACACCCGGCCGCTCGTTCGTCGAGCTCGCCCGCGTCGGCACCGCCAACCCGGTCGCCTGACGCCCCACCTTCGCCCTCCCAGGCGGTGCTCCAGCTGAGTCGGCATTGCCGGCACATGGATTTGCCTGAGGTGCCGCGAGGTCGGCACCGATACGCTGAGCTGATGACCTCGCAGACGTCACCTTCGCGCGCTACCGGCACCATGCAGGTCAAGCGTGGCCTCGCCGAAATGATGAAGGGCGGCGTCATCATGGACGTCGTCAACTCCGACCAGGCGAAGATCGCCGAAGACGCCGGTGCATGTGCCGTGATGGCGCTCGAGCGGGTGCCCGCCGACATCCGTCGTGACGGCGGCGTGGCCCGCATGAGCGATCCGCAGATGATCGAGGACATCAAGGCCGCCGTCACCATCCCCGTGATGGCCAAGGCGCGCATCGGCCACTTCGTGGAGGCGCAGATCCTGCAAGCGCTGGGTGTCGACTACATCGACGAGAGCGAAGTGCTCACCCCCGCCGACGAAACCCACCACATCGACAAGTGGGCGTTCACCGTGCCGTTCGTGTGCGGGGCCACCAACCTCGGTGAAGCGTTGCGCCGCATCAGCGAAGGCGCGTGCATGATCCGCAGCAAGGGCGAGGCCGGCACCGGCAACATCGTGGAAGCGGTGCGTCACCTGCGCAACATCATCGGCGACATTCGCAAGATCACCCAGGCCGACAACGCCGAGCTGTTCCAGTGGGCCAAGACGCTGCAGGCGCCGCTGCCGCTCGTGCAGGAGATCGCCGAGACCGGTTGGCTGCAGGTGCCGTTGTTCTGCGCCGGTGGCATCGCCACCCCGGCCGATGCCGCGCTGGCCATGCAGCTCGGTGCGCAGGCCGTGTTCGTCGGCTCCGGCATCTTCAAGAGCGACGATCCGTCACCGCGTGCAAAGGCCATCGTGGAAGCAACCACTCACTTCCGCGACGCCGACATCCTGGCCAAGGTGAGCCGCGGCCTCGGTGCGCCGATGACCGGCATCGGCATGGACGAGATCAACGAAACCCAGCGCTTCGCCGAGCGCGGCTGGTAGTCCGGCAATGCCTGCAGCGGAGCCGCCAGGTGAACGCGGCACAGCCTGCTCCCTGCATCGGCGTGCTGGCGCTGCAAGGTGCCTTCACCGCGCATGAAGACGCCCTGCGCAGCCTGCACGTAGCCACCCGGCAGGTGCGCACCCCCGCCGACCTGACGCAGGTGGCGGCGTTGGTGATGCCCGGCGGCGAGAGCACCACCATGGCGCGGCTGCTCGAGACCTCGCAGATGTTCGACGAGCTGAGTGCGCGCATCAGCGCGGGCATGCCGGTGTTCGGCACCTGTGCAGGCATGATCCTGCTGGCCAAGGAGGTGCTCGACGGCCGCACCGACCAGCGCAGCTTCGGCGCCATCGACATCGGCGTGCGCCGCAACGGCTACGGCCGCCAGGTCGACAGCTTCGAGACCGATGTCGAGGTGAGCGGTCTCGATCGCCCGTTCCACGCCGTCTTCATCCGGGCACCTAAGGTGGTGACGACCGGCGCCGCTGTCGAGGTGCTGGCCACGCACGACGGCGTGCCCGTGCTCGCACGGCAAGGGCACATCATGGTGGCGTCGTTCCACCCCGAGATCACCGCAGATGCACGGCTGCACCAGATGTTCCTGCAACACAACGGATTCACCACCGAGCACCGCTCGACCAGTACGGAAAGGGGATAGTCCAATGTCGGGCCATTCCAAGTGGGCAACGATCAAGCACAAGAAGGGTGCCGCCGACAAGGCCCGCGCCAAGGTCTTCAACAAGATCGCCCGCCAGCTCGAGGTCGCGGCACGCGAAGGCGGCGGCGACCCGTCCACCAACGCCTCGCTGCGCACCGTCATCTTGAAGGCCAAGGCGGCGCAGATGACCAACGACGCAATCGACCGTGCCGTGAAGCGGGGAGCAGGCGTCACCGACGGGGGCACCTACGAGTCGATCACGTACGAGGGCTACGCCCCCGGCGGGGTGGCGATGCTGGTCGACGTGCTCACCGACAACCGCAACCGCAGCGGCGGCGATGTGCGCAACATCTTCGCGAAGTTGGGGGGTGCGCTCGCTGAGCCCGGCGCCGTTGGCTGGCAGTTCAGCCGCCGCGGCGTGCTGCTGGTGCAAGGCGGCGACGAAGACACGGTGATGATGGCCGCACTGGAGGCCGGCGCCGACGATGTCGCCGACGACGGCGACGGCATGTGGCGGCTCACCTGCGACCCGGCGCACGTGTTCGACGTGCGCGATGCGCTGCAGAGCGCAGGCCTCGAGGTTGCGTCGGCGGAGAGCACGATGGTCTCGAGCATGACGGTGGAGGTCACCGATGCCGACGACGCTCGCAAGATCCTGCGCATCATCGATGCGCTGGAGGACAACGACGACGTGCAAGACGTGTACAGCAACTTCGACATCAGCGAAGAGCTGATGGAGGCGGTGGGCGAGTGAGCATCTCGGTCGGTGACTCCGCTCCGTCGTTCACGCTGCCGTCCACCGGCGGCGGCGAGGCATCGCTGAGCGACTACGCAGGCAAGCCGTTGGTGCTGGTCTTCTACCCTGGCGACGACACGCCGGTGTGCACGAAGCAGCTCAACAGCTACAACGACGATCTGTCGCAGTTCGAAGCGCTCGACGCGCAGGTGGTCGCGATCTCGGCCCAGAGCGTGGAGAGCCACGAGAAGTTCGCCCTCAAGCACGGCTTCAGGTTTCCGCTTCTGGCCGACACCGACAAGGTGGTGGCCGCTGCGTACGGCACGCTCGGCCCGCTGGGCTTTCCTCGCCGCAGCGTGTTCATCGTCGATCGCGAGGGCATCGTGCGCTACGTGCACCGTGCCATCGCCGGGCTCACGTTCCGGCCGGTCGGCGAGCTGGTCGACGTCTTGCTCGGCCTGCCGCGCTAGCCGCCGAGCACATCGCTGCGGCACGGAGCCGCGGCGCACACGTCGACGAACTGACCGCTGAACAGGAACGTGAGCGCCTGCTGCAGCACCAGCGGCTCATTGCTGCCGGCACCGTGCGGATCGGTGCCGTACTCGGGTTCGGTCGGCGGCAGGTTCACCGGTGGTGGGGCCGGTGTGCCGAAGTCCCACAGCACCAGCACGCCGTTGGTGGCGGCACCAGGGTCGTACGCGGCGATGCCCCACAGGGGGTCGACGTCGTTGCTGCGCCCCGGGCCGATCGCCGGCTCGTGCACGCTCGCGCCCAGTGTGCGCGCCAGCACCTCGGTGGCGACGTTGGACACCTGGTGGTCGCCGAAGGCCTGCACCATCAGCACTTGCTTGGCGTCGATGCCGGGGTACGGCGCGGTGGTGAGGTGCTGCGCGTACCCGTCGTTCTCGCCGCGATCCCACAGCAGCTGGATGAGCTGCAGTGCCAGCACACGGTTCACCGGGTCGGTGTAGGCAACGTCGAAGATGGTCTGGAACTCGGGCCAATCGCTGGAGCGAGGCAGCAGCAGCGAGTAGTTGATGCCGGGCACGCCGAGCACCACGCGCGACCACTCGCTGCTGACGGCGCTCGCCGCGCCACCGAGGATGCCACCTTGGCTGTTGCCCACGAACTGCGTCTCGCCGATCGCGACCAACGGTGTGCCGGTAGCGGCCTGGAACTCCGGTGACGACGCGAACCCGGCCGGGTGGTTGAGCAAGCGGCCGAGGAACTGCTGGTTGAGCAAACCCTGCTGCATGCGGTCGGCTTGCTGGTCGAAGTGCGAGAGGTCGCCGAGGATGGCGGCCAGGTTGCCGATGTCGTCGGTGCTCATGCCGATCTCATCGGTGGCGCAGGCGGCAGCGACGCCGAGCTCGGCGGCGAACGAGAGCGCGTCGACCTCGCCGCGGTTGCCGAGCAGACCGTGCCCGTACACGATGGCCGGCACGGGGGAACTGGCGGCGACGGGCACCACGCAGCGGAAGCTCGCCGAGAAGGTTGGTGAGTCCGTGCTGCGCATGGGCAGGCCGTCGGCGTCGAAGGTGAAGGTGTTGCCGGGAGAACCGTCGGTGGTGAGGAAGTTGGGCACCTCATAGGTGCCGTCGATGGTGCGCACGTTGCCGTCGTCGGCCGCCGCGGTGATGGCGAACGCGGGCGCTGCGTCGCCGAGTGCCGCGTAGGCCTGCTCGCGGATGTGCAACATGCGACCACTGAGGCTGCGCGCGCTGGCGACCGTGAAGTCCCATGCCAGGTACAAGTCGCCGTCGGGCACTCCCGCGTCAGCCAGCGTTGCCAGCATCTCGCGGAACGCCCTCGCCCGCTCGAGTGGCTCCGGTGTGCCGTCGATCGCCGCCTGGAACGCCGTCGTGCGTTCGATGACGGCGCCGCTGGAATCCTTCATCTCGCGCAGGGCCACCACCAGGTGATGGCCTTCGCCGAGGCTCGTCGCCGGGTGGATCATCAACAGTTGGTCGCCGTCGGGTGCCGGCGCGTCGAGCTCGCCCCAGTAGGGCACTCGTCGGCCGGTGGTGGTGTCGAGCAGCACGATGGGCGCGTCGGGGGCCAACGACGAGCCGATGTCGGTGCTGGGTGCGATGCCCGTGGCCTGCACATCGAGACCGGGCACCAGCGCGAGCACGGCGGAACCCGGCGAGAAGCCGTCGGCGCGGTTCTGATCGGTGACGTCGATGGGTGTGCCCGTCGCGTTGGCGGGAGCGCTCGCAGGGTGGATGTCGAGCCGGCGACCGGTGTCGGTGGATGCATCGGGGACGGTGAAGGCATCGTTGGGCCACGGCAGCAGGCAAGCGCGCTCGTCGAGCGGGTCGCACGCCAGCGAGATGTCGAGGATGGCATCCTCGGGGAGGGTGTCGTCGGGTGTTGCCTCGTCTGGTGTCGCCACCTCGGTGCCGGCAGCCTCGGTGGAGCCGGCAGCGCCATCGGTGCGCTCGGTGACGGCGGTGCTGCCGGTTGCGGGCGGCTCGTCGCTGCACGCAGCGGCGAGCATGGCGGTGAAGGCGAGCAAGCAGACGGCACGACGGCGCATCGGGCAACGTTGCCACATCGCTCGATGGTCCCCGGACCCGGGCGCATCATCCGCTAGCCTCGTACGCGTGTTCGTACGCGATGAAGCCGTGGTGCTGGGGATCGACCCGGGTCTCACGCGTTGTGGTTACGCGGTGCTGCACGCGGCCGGCAACACCGTACGGCCCATCGCGCTCGGTGTCATCCGCACTCCGCCCACCGATCCGCTGCCCACGCGGCTGGCCGAGCTGAAGGGCGAGCTGGTGCTGCTGTTGCAGCAGTACCGGCCGTTCGCAGTGGCGGTCGAGCAGGTGTTCTTCCAGACCAACGTGCGCACCGCCATGAGCGTCGGGCAGGCCAGTGGGCTCGCCCTGGCCGAAGCGGCGGCCTTCGGTTGTGATGTCGTCCAGTTCACCCCCAACCAGGTGAAGGATTGCGTGGCCGGTTGGGGCGGTGCCGACAAGGCGCAGGTGCAACGGATGGTGCAGGCCCGGCTGGGCCTGTCGGCACCGCCCAAGCCTGCCGACGCTGCCGACGCCGCGGCGTTGGCGTTGTGCTACATCGCCGCGGCGCCCATGCGCCGCCGCATCGCACAGGCGGTGGCCAGGTGATCGGTTCCCTTCGTGGCAGCGTGCTCGAGCGCACCGAAGACTCCACTGCGCTCATCGAAGTCGCTGGCGTCGGTTACGTGGTGTCGGTCACGCCGCGCACCCTCGCCGAGCTCGAGCCCGGCTCACCGGTGTTCGTCTACGTGCACCACCACATCCGCGAAGATGCGCAGACGCTGTTCGGCTTCCTACATCGCGACGAGCGCACCACGTTCCAGGTGCTCATTGCCACCCATGGCGTGGGCCCGGCGCTGGCGCTGGCCATCCTGGGCACGCACGCACCGGCAGCGCTGGTCGACATCATCGCGTCCAACGACATCGGTGCGCTCACGTTGGTGCCCGGCGTGGGCAAGAAGACCGCCGAGCGTCTGCTGGTCGAGCTGCGCAACCGGCTCGACCTGCCCATGCTCGACCCACTGCCGGTCGGCGGCGGGGGCAAGAGCTCGGTCGTCGGCGATGTGCGCGAGGCGCTGTCCGGGTTGGGCTACGGGCCCGACGAGGTGCGCGATGCGTTGCGCGAGCTGCCGCCCAGCGGCGACGCATCCAGCCTGCTGCGCGACGCGCTGAAGCTGTTGGGGGCCAAGCGTGCGTGACGAGTTCCTGGAACCGGCGACGGTCGACGACCACGAGGAGGTCGACGAAGTCGGGCTTCGGCCGCGGCGGCTCAGCGAGTTCGTTGGCCAGCGCGAGCTGAAGGAGCACCTCTCCATCGTCCTGGAAGCGGCCAAGATGCGCGGCCAGCCCGCCGACCACCTGCTGCTGGCGGGCCCACCCGGCTTGGGGAAGACCTCGATGGCCGGCATCGTCGCCGCCGAGATGGGGGTGCACATGCACATCACCTCCGGTCCAGCACTCGAGCGGGCCGGCGACCTCGCCGCCATCCTCACCAAGCTCGAGGAAGGCGACGTGCTGTTCATCGACGAGATCCATCGCCTCTCGCGAGCGGTGGAAGAGATCCTGTATCCGGCAATGGAAGACTTCCAGCTCGACATCGTCGTCGGCAAAGGCCCGGCAGCGTCGAGCATCCGACTCACCCTTCCCCCGTTCACGTTGGTGGGCGCCACCACGCGCACCGGCATGATCACCGGCCCGCTGCGCGATCGTTTCGGCCTCGTCGCCCGGCTCGACTACTACGCCGACGACGAGCTGGAGGCCATCGTGCGTCGCGCCGCCGGCATCTTGCGCGTGCGCATCTCCGCGGAAGGCGCTTGGGAGATCGCTCGCCGATCGCGCGGCACGCCGCGCATCGCGAACCGGCTGCTGCGCCGTGTTCGCGACTTCGCCGAGGTTCGCGGCGATGGCACCATCGCCGAGTCCACCGCCCGCGAAGGCTTGAAGGTGTTCGGTGTCGACGAGCGCGGCCTCGACAAGGTCGACCGCGCCATCCTCAACGCCATCTGCCAGCAGTTCGCGGGTGGCCCAGTGGGGCTCAGCACCGTGGCCATCAGTGTCGGCGAGCAGCCCGAGACGGTGGAGGACATGTACGAGCCGTTCCTCATCCAGCAAGGCCTGTTGGCCCGCACGCCTCGCGGTCGCATTGCGATGCCGGCGGCCTACGCACACATCGGCCTGCCGGTGCCGGCCGCCGATCGCCCGCAGGCCCTGTTCGACTAGCGCTGCGCCCACGCGAGCGGCCTCGCCGGTGCCAGCGGCCGGTCTCAGGCAGGCAGGTAGAGGCTGAGGAACGCCATCGTCTTGGCCCACGCCGCCTTGGCTGCCGCTTCGTCGTAGAAGATCTCGCTCTCGTGGTTGTCGAAGGCATGACCCGCGTGCTCCACGTTGAGCACGAAGCCCTCGCGCCCGGCGATGGCCGCGCCGACCGCGTCGACACCCTCGTTGGGGATGTACGCGTCGGTGTTGCCGAAGTGGAACAACGTGGGGCAGCTCACCTGCTCGATCATGCCCAGCATGCCGGGTACACCGGAGCCGTAGTAGCTGACGCAGACCGACGGCTGAGCGTTGGCAGCCACGGCCCAGGCGAGCGTGCCGCCGAGGCAGAAGCCCATCACCGCCGGTGGCTGGCCGATGCCGGGCGTGGCGGCCAGGTGGTCGAGCGCGGCACACAGGTCGCCCACGGCAGCGGGGAAGTCGAGCCGGCCCACCTGCTCGAGGCTGGCATCGAGGCCTGCCTGGTCGTGGCCTGCTGCCCAGTTGGGTGCGAAGCGCCAGAAGACGTCGGGTGCACCCACCAGGTACCCCGCG
>JACDJB010002109.1_pt1 | contig 14930 bp, 21 predicted proteins | sample 7454121 | NCBI WGS metagenome assembly JACDJB01 (sample SAMN14253290, study PRJNA609438) | sludge metagenome | isolation source: sludge after 25d culture with pyrite | collected 2018-12-20 | reverse complement strand
GTAATCTCCGTAGAAGGATTGATTTCGTGTTTCTGCATATCGTTCTTGATCCATGCTGGTCACCTCTCTCTTGGTTTACCTCTATTGAATCAAATTTCGTAAGTTTTGTCAATTAATTACTTGTTTTTCAACACTCTCAAATAACTACTTTATAAAAATATCGCTACAATTTATTGAAGAAGGATCATCATGAAAAGAATAATAAAGTGGTCACAACGCGAGTATAGTTTTAATCAGCGTTTTCTAGCGACAATTTCAGCTGGAGTATTGTTCCTCTTCCTAATTCCTTACTTGTTAATCAGCGTTCTACCCCCAGTTGATAAATTACTCGGATTACCATCATTATCATTGGGGTATATCAATCTAGTCCTGGGTGGGTTGATGGTACTTTTAGGCGCGGTTTATGCCCTCTGGTCTATTATTTCTCAACTAACACGAGCCAAAGGGACTCCATTACCCATGATGGCTACGCAAAAACTTTTGATCGATGGTCCCTTCAAACACAGCCGCAACCCCATGGGATTTGGTGCCATTTGCATGTATCTTGGAATGGCAATTATCGTTGGATCAATTACTTCAATTATTGTTGTTATTTTCTTCTTGTTTTTACTTGTACTGTGGATCAAGAAAGTTGAAGAAAAAGAAATGGAAATCCGTTTTGGGCAAGATTATGTGAATTATAAAAAAACCACACCTTTTATGATTCCAAATCCGTGGCGAAAGTGAACCAATAATTGTCAGGTATTAAACGACTTCCAAAACTCGTTTTGAAAATTATCCATTACCCTCCTCGAATTGCGCATGCGTTGGGATTGGGTGCGGTTTTAGGAAATTTTGTGCTTCTGTTGACAACGATTGGAAGATCATCTGGTAAAAAGAGGGTGACCCCGTTACAGTATGAAGAGATTAATAATAAGATTTATCTGGGTTCGGCTTTTGGAAAAAAATCTGATTGGGTCAAAAATATACTTGCTAACCCAAATGTAGAAGTTCAAATCAAATCTCAAAAATTTACAGGATATGCAGAAGTGATCGGTGACTCCGTAAAAATAGTTGATTTTCTATAAATCCGATATGAGCAGCATCCCAAAATGATCGGTAGAATCCTGAAATCAGAAGGAATTCCGATCCCACCTTCCGCAACTGCTTTGCTGGAATATGCCAAAGGAATGGCGTTGGTGGTTATCGATCCAATTCTATAAACCATCTTTGGCTGGTTTCAAAACTTTCTAAATCTTAAGCAAATCAACCCTCTATTTTGAATAAAGTGTGAGAGTTGATTATTTAATAGCCTTTGTTAGAATTATTAATAACAAGCGAATCAGAATTTCCAAATAAACATAATCCTAAATCTAAAAAACTTATCCTCGTCGTCATTGTTGTCATTGCCATATTTTGTTGTCTGTTTTCTATTTGTTTATTTGGGGCTGGAATGTTGGTATTCTCAAATTCCAATTCTGTAATTTCTCAACCAATCAATCATAAACCAGATGCCTTTGTGGAAATTTCTGTTCACCAGGATGGTTGTGGTGTGTATTGAGGAGAAGTTCAGGGATCATCTGAAATAAGCTCGCTTACCTGGGTAATCACCGACATGGATGGCTTTTCAGTTCTGGAGCGAAATGCAGAAAATGAATATCAGTACAGGTATTTTGTAAGTGGGACTTATTCTCTACATATAAAAGCCTGGTTCAACGGGTCTTATCATCAAATCAGTGACGATGTTTTCATAAATTGTAAGGGAAAATATGGATCAAAATTTAATCTCCCAGTTATTTCAGATTCAGTTTTTCTTCAACGACCTAGCAGCAATTTTTCAATAAACTATCAGCATTTCCGGTAACGAAATCCGATGGATTGGAGCACATAGTGATACCCAATAATAGTGAAATAATAAGTATTCTCGCCATCCTGATTATTTCAACATTGCTCATCATTACAGGATTGAAGAAACAACCTGGTTTAGGCGTCCTTGGAGCTGTGCTTATTATTATTTTGTTGTTATGGGCTCGAGGAGATTCATTATTTCAAATCGGTTTTTCTCCCCCCAAAAATTGGTTTTCTACTATCCTCATGGGGCTCGGTTTAGGTATCATTATTCAATTATTATCAGTGATTTTGATTGAACCATTATCTGAAAAAATAACCCACACCTCTCACGATCATAGTCTGATTGATGCAGTTAAAGGCAATTGGAAGGTATTTCTACAATGGATGATCCTCGTATGGGTTCTGGTGGCTTTGATTGAAGAAGGTGTTTATCGTGGTTATTTGATGACGGAATTGAAAAACGTTCTAGGGTTTGGTATGGCTACAGTAACTATCAACTTGCTGTTTTCTTCCGTAGTATTTGGCATTTCTCATGGCTACCAGGGGTCAAGTGGAATGCTCAGTACGGGGATAGTCGGTGTAATTTTAGGGATGATATTCATTCTCAGTGATTTTAATCTCTGGCTAGCAATCTTTACACATGGGTTCATCGATACCGTTGGAATAGGCTTGATTGCGATTGGTTTTGACGAGAAATTAAAAATTCATTTCTAATATAGGTAATTTTCTATCCATTTTTTTATCGTCTATATAATCATATGAGATCATTTATCCGAAATTATTCCATCTACTAAAAATCAAAGGCACATCATGGCAAACGAATTAAATATGAATTTTGAGAATGAAAATTGGAAACCCATTTATAAACTTGGTGGCATCGCTTGCTGGGTGATGTTAGCAATCATGATTATCCAGATTCTTATTTTTATTATCTGGCCACCGCCTGAAAGTGTAGTGGACTTTTTTGCTCTTTTTACTGAGAACTGGCTTTTAGGTTTACTCAGTCTGGATTTTCTATATCTTTTGAACAACACGATCTTGATTTTGATTTATCTTGCACTTTATTTCTCATTAAGAAAAATTAACGAATCTGCAATGTTGATCTCGATGGTTGTTGGATTTGTAGGGATCACATTGTATTACGCATCCAACGTCAGTTTTGAGATGTTAACACTCAGCAAAGAATATCTAAATGCAACCTCCGAAGTACAAAGAAATTCCTTAATTGGCGCAGGATCGGGGTTGATGGCGATTTACAGAGGTACAGCTTTTAATGTTTATTATGTTTTAAATGCGATTACTTTATTGGTGCTGGCAATTGTGATGCTCAAAAGTCAAATTTATTCCAAAACTACTGCTATTATCGGCATTACTTCCGGTATACTGATGGCCATCCCCTCGTCTGCAGGTACCTTAGGTATGGTTCTCTCTCTTGCTTCTCTTGTTCCCTGGGCAATTTTCATCATCTTGATTTCCAAGAAATTCTTTCGGCTTGCTGATCAAGGTCAAAGTTAAATTTCAAAGAAATCAGACTTGGTTTTGAGAATAATAAAGTATACAATGGATAGGAAATATCTATTTCTTTCATTTTTCCAACATTTTGAAAGTTGTCAATGAAAAAATCCTTTACATTCACTTTGATTTTTATCCTCGTGATTGCAATTTTTTGGTTTGGTTTTTCAATCATCGTCGTCACTGGCCATCACCCTGCGTTACCGGATTCCCAGCTTTACCAATGGATCATGGCAGGATTAGCATTTCTTACTGCAGTCTTCTTATTAATCCAATTATTCCTCTTGAAAGCAAAAAACAAGTTGGCTTTTTTTATAACCATCGCATTTTTGACCTTTCTTGCAATTTTTATCTTTATGGATGATTTTGGGATAAGCGACTTATTGATTTTGACAATAACTATAATCCCAATAGTTCTCCTATTTAAAGATCGAAATTGGTATTTTCAGTCACAAACCAGATCCTAGTTATTAGTAATCGCACCCATTGATTAAAACTACGTTTGGTGACTTTGTGTCCTCTCGTTTACTCATCTTTATCCTATGAACTATCAATGATTAATTTCGATTTCATTAAAAATGTAAAGGATGCTTGACATTTGAATTTTAAATTTGTATAATATGTAAAGCGCGCTTTACATAGGAGTCTTTATGAAGAATCGATTGGAAGAATTTCGCAACAAAAGGGGTTGGACGCAACAAGAGCTCGCCGATCAAGCAGATGTTTCCAGACAGACGATCATTTCATTGGAGAATGGTCGCTACAACCCGTCCATCTTACTCGCTTTTCGGTTGGCTCGGCTTTTCGAGTTGAAAATTGAAGATATTTTTATTTATTCCGAGGAGAATTAACATGAACGATCAGACGAAATGGTTGAATCAAAAAATCCGTACAGGATGGTTTTTCATCGGTCTGGGGATATTATTTATTCTGGTTGGTGTATATTTTGAAATTAACTATTCTTATATTCCATACAATGTCAGTATCATTACTGGTTTGGGAATCTTGTGGGCAGGTATAGGAATTGGTTTGATTGTCAGGTATATGGTAGGCAAAAAGGGAGATGAATCTGCTAAACGATTAATGGTTGAGGAACTCGATGAACGCAACCAGTTGATCCGTTACCGCGCAGGGTATCGTGGTTTTTGGGTAGCAATCATTCTGGTTTATATAATCTTGATGTGGCTTTCGATGGCAGCCAACGGAAGTTTACCACCCATTGGAAAAGAGTTGCTCTGGTACTTGCAGGTTGCTTGTGTGGTAATTCCATTTGGTGTTTATTTAACCAGTGTGCTAATTGATCAAAAAAATCTTTGAATTGATAAATCAAAGAATATGGAGTAATTCATGGAAACAACAAATCAAAGTTCACCCCAAGTTCACTTTGTACGAATCAATTCCATTAATGTATCAGATGTATGTAATTTGAGTGATACATTAACGAAAGCCCAACAAAAAATGGTGGCTGATAATGCTCGCTCAATCGCGCAAGCACATTGTTCAGAGAATACTTGGATGCGCGCGATTTATGTTGATGAAACTTTAGCAGGTTTTATCATGGTTCATTTTGGCTCAGATTTTGAAGACGGTATTGACTGCCCCGGAGCGTTTTTGTGGCGTTTTATGATTGCCCTGCCTTACCAGGGAAAAGGATATGGGAAAAAAACATTACAACGTTTGATTTTAGAATTGAAAGCCATGGGTTATCAAGAGCTGTACACAAGTTGTGGAAAGGGAGAAGCCAGTCCGGAAGCGTTTTATAGAGGTTTTGGTTTCCTACCTACTGGCGAATTCTATGATGACGAGATTGAATTTGTTTATAAGTTTTAAACCTTCTTTATAAGAAGACAATTATGGCTGAAGATGCCAAAATATATGGGTTCGCTTTATTGTGTCCAATATCTCCATTGATTCCAGGCTTTCTGCAGAAAGAACATGCTTTAGATGGCGAAAAAACCTTTTTATAAGGTAGTTAAAAAATAGTATCAATGATAAGATTCTCTCGTCCAAAAAACATTAATGGAAAGAAAATCATGATAAATAAAGCTCTCGTTATATCCTCATTTGATAACAAACCATTGCTTCCCTTCGGAAAGTATAACTTTTTAGTAAATCCATTGACTGAACAAATTCCAGCGACTTCCGCTGAACTACTTCGGGCAACCAGTGAATGGCTGGTAGAAGCTGGAGATTTTAAAAAAGCGAATAAAATCGCAGGTGAGGAAGATAAAGGTGCGATTCTGGTCGCAGCCACAGCCTTGCAAACGGGATTGCCTTTTGCAATGGCGCGTTGGTATCCATCTGGGCTGGAAGGTCAAGTTGGGGTAAATTTTGAGATGGAATATGCAAGTGGGCAGCTTTTTTTAAATGGTGTCGAAAAATATGATCAGGTCATTATAGTTGATGATATGATCAGCACTGGAGGTACAATGCTCGCCATGATTGAAGCAGTCAAGAAAGCAAATGCAAACATCGTTGATATTGTCTGTGTTGCCGAAAAGGTTGAATACCACGGTGTGGAAAGGATATTAGAAATGACTGGATACCCCGTTAAGACTTTGGTGAAAGTGTCAGTTTCGGGAGAGCGATCCAAAGTTCTCAATACTGAATAAGGCTGTATTGATATCCTGAAATAACTGTGCCCCCTGTGATTCCAGGGCTGCTCTTTTTATATTGTCTTTAGCGATTCCAATTACTCGAAATTCTACATCTATTCCGTTTCTCCTCAATAGGTCAACAGCATTACGAGCTGAGATTATTCCAGCGGTGGTGTCTTCTAAAACAGTAATAGTCGCCCCATCTAGTTTTTTTGAAATCTCATTTGGCCATTGCAATGGATTTTTGATTGAGTTTTTCATACTCATCTGCTTGTCCAAGCCAATTGAACACAAAATTGCAGCAAGCGCATGGCTAGCATGCGGCTTCACTAACATTCCCGCATCAGCCTGAATACTTTCTGCTAGCCAGGTAATATCCCCATAGCCAATTATGGGAATACCGGACAACTGAACCAAATCTCTCCCTAGTTCTGCTTCTGGAGATCCTGTCAAACCTGATGGACCACTTGATGGGCGATTGGTCATGATTGCCACACCACCTTTGTTACTATCAACCCAGGAAACAATCCTTTCAGCATTTTTGGAAGAGAGCAAAGGGCTGTCATACATTTGCAAGTAGCTCTGTACATTGAGGATTGCTGGTTTTTTATAAAATGTTTGGTAGGTCTCACTCCCAAGCACGAGTTCCTGAAACCATTGCATCGTCAAAGACCTATTGATGTTCTCACTATCTGTGATGGTTGAAACAACATCATCTGGATCAATACCGTACTGCTTGCAGAGGAGTTGAATGGCAGCAATCCCGCGTTCAATGGCGGGTATTTCGAGAGGTTGCTCCTCAATCAGAGTATATAATTCCTTTAAATCTAATGTTGGGGAGGTCACACCAGATTCAAGTTGAATTTTCAGAAAAGCCTTGCAAATAGCACTGGAATGCCATTCGCTGGAAATACCAATCGATTCAAATTTGTGGATCTGTTCCTGGGATAGTGTGATATTCGATAAGGAGAGGTGTTCTCCCATTAATCTAACTGTCTCCTGTAGCGCGCGGTGGTAGCCTTGTGCCTCCAATAAAACACCATCCATATCAAATAACAGGATGTCCATTTAGTTGTTCTCCTTATGACGGTTTTGCAATTCTGTTTCTACTTCTTGCAGGTCAATTTCCTGATCGACAAGCAGTACCAGTAAATGATAAAGGAGATCAGCAGACTCTTCAATAACTCTTTGCTTGCCTTGTTTTCCAGCCGCGATAATGACTTCAACAGCTTCTTCCCCTACTTTTTGGGCAATCCGTTGATATCCATCCTCTAACAACTGGTTGGTGTATGATCCATCCTTCGGATTATTTTTTCGATCAGTAATAATTTGATATAACTCATGCAGCATTTTTCATCTCCATTTCTGTGAAGAAGCAACTCTGGTTTCCAGTATGACACGCTGGCCCTTGGGGTTCAACAAACATCAAAAGTGCATCTCCATCGCAATCCACCAACATTTTTCGAACTTTCATTAGATTACCAGATGTTTCACCTTTCAACCATAACGATTTCCTGCTTCTCGACCAAAAGTGTGCAAGTCCAGTCTGGTAGGTTTTTTTAACTGCGTCTGCATTCATCATGGCAACCATTAGAACTTGCTTGGTGTCACTGTCCTGCACAATCCCTGTTAATAATCCATTGGCATCAAACTTTAGGTTATTCATTTATAAACTCCTTGGGAGGTACTTGTCGGATAGGTATTTCATTTTTGAATAGAAATTCTTTGAGCGCCTCAATTGTGATGATCGCATCGTGAAATAGAGTAGCAGCTAAAGCAGCTTCGGCCTGGGTTTGTTTGAAAACATCCACAAAGTGCTGCATGTTACCCGCCCCACCGCTGGCGATCACAGGTACGCTTACTGTCGAAGCAATCGCTTCGGTTAATTCCAGGTCAAAGCCATCCCGGGTGCCGTCCCGATCCATGCTGGTCAGCAGAATTTCACCAGCCCCTGATTCAACACCCTGCTGCGCCCATTTGACCGCGTCTATTCCAGTGGGAGTGCGACCGCCATTAATATATACTTCCCAGCTCAACCCAACCTTCTTTGCATCAATAGCTAATACAATACATTGGTTACCAAACCGTTTTGCGCTTTCAGTCAACAGGGAAGGATTTTTTACGGCAGCTGAATTCATACTGACCTTGTCAGCCCCTGCAAGTAAGGTCTTGCGAATATCATTGACTTCACGAATACCTCCACCAACTGTCAACGGCAGAAAGACTTGCTCAGCAATGGCTTGAACAATTTCCAGCGTGGTTTGGTGACCCTCAGGGGTAGCTGAAATATCCAGAAAAACAAGCTCATCAGCACCCATGCGATCATAAATTTTGGCTTGCTCGATGGGATCTCCCGCATCCCTGAGGTCAACAAAATTAATCCCTTTGACGACTCTGCCATCTTTGACATCCAAACACGGCACGATCCTTTTAGCGAACATTTAGTGCCTCCTTAAGGGTAAAGTTCCCCTCATATAATGCTCGACCAATAATGACACCCGCAAGTCCAGCTTTCCGTACAGCTTTGATGTCTTTAAGGTTGGTCGTTCCTCCGGACGCAATGACTTCCAAGCCAGTCTCATCAGCGAGACTTTTTGCATTTTCCCAATCAACACCGGTTTGCATGCCATCTTTCATAATATTGGTGTAGATGATCGTTCTTGCTCCAGCTTTAGCCAGCCTTTTCGCGAGGGGAAGCATTTCTATCCCAGATGCTGATTTCCATCCGCGACTCATCAATTCCTGGCCAAGGGCATCGAACCCGAAGGCAATCCTTTCACCTCCAAATTCATCAATCACTTTCTCACCAAATTCCGGATTTTCAATTACAGCTGTACCAAGCACCACCCGAGTAACACCCATTCTGAGCGCTTCAGATATTTGTTCCGTTGTACGTATACCACCACCCAACTGGATATCCACTTTGTTTCTAATCGATGTAATGATGCTTTGAATAGCAAACAGGTTTTTACTGGAAGTTTCACCAAAAGCACCATCCAGATTTACCACATGTAGCCATTGAGCCCCATTTCTCATCCATTCATTGGCAACTTCAGATGGAGAATTGTTGTAGTCAGTTTGTTGGTCAGCTTTTCCCTGGCGAAGTCTAACCACAATACCACCACGCAGGTCGATGGCTGGATAAATTGTAAATTTTTCCATCTCAAAGCTCCACAAAGGTTTGAAGGATTTTTAAACCAATCTGTTGGCTTTTTTCAGGGTGAAACTGAAAACCAAATATATCCTCCTTCTGAACGGATGAGGCAAATCGAATGCCATAATTGGTAACAGTAAGGATATCCGCTGGATCTTCGGGGACACAATAATACCCATGATTGAAATAGACATAGCTGCCTTGTGAGATGCCTTGCATCAAGGGAGCAGATTTCACGATATCCAATTGGTTCCACCCGATCTGTGGTACTTTAATGCCCGGTTGTGTAAATGTTTTAACCTTACCTTTGAGTAAACCTAATCCTTGATGCTGGCCTTGTTCCTCGCTTTCCTCAAAGAACAACTGCATCCCAAGACATATGCCGAGCAAAGGTTTGCCTTGTCCAACAATTTCTTGGATCGTGTCAACTAAACCTGTGATTATTAGCCCTTGCATGCCATCTTCAAAGGCTCCTACTCCAGGTAAAACAACTTTATCCGCCCGGAGTATGGTTTCAGGATCGTCAGTCACTTGTACTTTTCCCCCAACATAGTCAATTGCCTTTTGAACAGAGTACAGATTACCCAATCCATAATTTATGACAGCAATCATTACAACACTCCTTTTGAGCTGGGGATTTTGCCTTGCCTTCTTGGATCAATTTGAACCGCTGTGGAAGTTGCACAAGCGAAGGCTTTGAAAAGCGATTCAGCTATGTGGTGGTTGTCCCTCCCATAATGAGTAATCAGGTGGAGATTAGATTCACTTGTAACAGCAAATGATTGGAAGAAATGCTCAAGTAAGGTAGTGTGTAACCCACCAATCATGGGAGAAGTCCAGCCAACGTGGATTACTGAAAACGGCCGACCCGAGAAATCAACGACGGCTTGCCCGAGTGCCTCGTCCATTGGGACAAAAGCAGAAGCTACCCTGACGATACCGGATTTATCACCTAAGGCTTGGGCAAATACTGATCCCAAAGTTAGCCCGCAATCTTCCACCGTGTGATGGAAATCAATATGCAAATCGCCTTTTGCTTTTATCGACAAATCAAACAGGCCGTGAACAGCGATTTGGGAAAGCATGTGGTCGAAGAAACCTATCCCGGTGTCGATCTGGTGATCACCTGAACCGTCAAGATTAATTTCAACAGTTACATCAGTCTCTTTCGTTTTACGATTGATTTTAGCCGTTCTCATTTATAAAATTCCTTTCAGGGTGGAGAGCAATAATTGGTTTTGTACTTCGGTACCAATACTAATCCGGATATGGTCTTGCAAACCGGGTTTGTCAAAATAGCGGATTAGAATCCCCTGTTTTCGTAATCGATCCTGGATTTGAAGTGCGGATCCATCAATCACTTTGCAAAGGATAAAATTCGCCTGGCTGGGGTAAGGAGAGATCCCTGGAATCTGGAGCAACTCATTGGAAAGCCACGTGCGTTGTTCGATGATGTAGCTAATCCTTTCCTTTGCTCTTGATAAATGCTGCATTGTGATGACGGCGGCTTCTTCTGCAGCAACCGAAACATTATATGGTTGCTTAGCCTTCATGATTACAGGGGCCATATCCTGGGGAAAAATCCCATATCCGATCCTCAGACCAGCCAAGCCAGCCCACTTAGAAAATGTTCGCAATACAATCAAGTTTGGAATTTCAAACACCTCCGGAATGTATGTTTTGCCCTTATCCGCAAAATCTATGTAAGCTTCATCCAGTACTACCAGGACCGGCAAGTTGATAATCTCTTGAAAATCCTGCTGTGTGATAATACCTCCATTCGGATTGTTCGGGTTTGCCAGAAACAATATCTTTGGTTTATGTTCACTCACAGCCAATTTCAACGCTTGTATATTCAAAGAAAAATCCGGATTGCGGGGAACAGAAATGACCTCTGCCTGGTTCAAAATTCCATCAAAGGCATACATGCCAAATGTAGGCGGACAATTTATTAATTTGTCTCCTGGATCCAGGACAATCCGCATAATCAAATCGATCAACTCATCTGCGCCTGCCCCAATCACGATGGATTCATCAGGAATATTGTGGTCCTTTGCCAGCAAGGTTCTGATTCTTCTGCTTTCCGGGTCAGGATATACGTGCAAGGTATCCATCAATGAAAGAGCAGCTTTTACCTCTGGAAGAGGACCGAATGGGTTCTCATTGGCATCAAGTTTCGTCAATTTTTGGATAGGAATTCCAAGTTCACCGGTTAAGACATCCAACGGGAAAACAGGTTGGTAGGGAGGCAAGTCTAAAATATGCTGACGGATGAAATTTGACGAATTTTTCATTCTGTTTCCAATCTTGCTCTGGCAGAAGCTGCATGTGCCGTCAGATTCTCAAGGTCAGCCAGGGTAGCAGCAGTTTCGCTCAACTCTCTCGTGCTTTGAGAGTCCAGCTGAATCACACTGGAAATTTTCACAAAATCAAGTACATTGAGAGGAGAAGCAAAGCGGGCAGTACCTCCGGTTGGCATAACGTGACTGGGACCAGCGACATAATCACCCAAAACCTCAAACGAGTGATCTCCCAAAAAAAAGCCACCTGCATTGTTAATCTTAATCATGAGTTTTTCTGGATCCTCCACGCAAAGACAAAGGTGCTCTGCACCGTATTCATTGGCCAGCTCAGCTGCTTGATCCAGGGAATTAACCATAACAATACCGCCTGCATTTTCAATGGAGGCTTGAATTATCTCTTTGCGATTTAATCGCTTAGTTTGACTGAAGATTTCCTCTCGGACGGCAGCTGCCAAAGTTGTATCTGTCGTCAAAAGAATGGCACTGGCTTGGGTATCGTGTTCCGCTTGCGCCAGCAGGTCGGCTGCAACCCAGGCAGGATTGGCTGAATTGTCGGCGATTACCATCGTTTCGGTAGGTCCAGCCAGACCGTCCAGACCAACCACACCATATAACTGCTGTTTGGCTAAGGTAACGAATAAGTTGCCAGCTCCCACAATTTTATCCACTTTAGCCACAGTTTCAGTGCCAAAGGCAAGCGCGGCAATAGCCTGCGCCCCGCCAATTTGATAAATTTCATCCACTTCACATAAATATGCAGCCGCCAAAATGGATGGATCTGGTTCTGGTGGGGTAGCGACATAAATTTTCTTCACACCTGCCACCTGAGCAGGGATTACACTCATCAGCAAAGAAGAAGGAAGCGGTGCAGTCCCACCAGGTACATAAACACCAACACGTTCAATCGGTGTGACGCGTTGACCTAGTTTTCCGCCCATTTCCTCAAACATCCAACTCTCAACTGGTTGACGTTGATGGAATGCACGGATGCGGGAAGCAGCTATCTGCATGGCTGTTTGCAGGCGTGGATCTAGTTGTTCCCAGGCGTCCTTCAGTCTGGATTTTGCAATCCTAATTTCATTCCCTTCGAAGCGATCAAGTTTTTTGGACCATTTACGGATTGCCTGATCTCCTTCCTCTTCCACCGATCTCAGGATAATTTCAACTGCTCTAGGAGGCGTAACTCCGATTCCAAAGAACTCCTCGGTCCTTTGAATGGTGAGTGGGGAGTAATCCATGCGGTTTAATGCTTTTCGTTTCAGAATTGTTTGTTTCGCTATTTCTAAATTATAGATTTTCATTTCTTGTCTCCAATGCATTCATCATATTGATGATTTCTATAGGTTGTTCTTCAAAAATAAAATTGACTGGTGAGACAACAACGCCACTCCCACCTATTTTGCGTAATTCACAAATCGCCTGATAGAGATCAACTTTTTTAACTACGATGTGGATGGCATAGAAATTATTTTGGTCACGGGTCAGGATGCGTGATATGGTAGGTCCTTGTAACCCACCGATAACATCCTGGTTAAAGATTTTCTCTGAAATTTCCTCCTCACTCTTTGCTCTGACATTGGCAAAGATAGCCAGATTATTTTTTCCACGTAAATAGGCACTGATCATTTCCAGTAAGAGAGTTGCGGTTTTGAGCGTTTGAGAATTAGTGGAAAGTCGCTCCCGGTTTGCGATTAAGCATGCCTCTGCATCAAGAATTTTTCCCCCTTCCAGCTTTTTCAATCGATTATCCCGTAGCGTTGTGCCCGTTGATACAAGGTCGACAATCATATCAGCATAACCAATAGTAGGAGCAATTTCCAATGTGCCTTCAGCTTGAATAACTTCGATTGGGATTTCAGAGGTGGAATGGAAGAAATCTTTTGCAAGATTTGGGAACTTAGTGGCAATTTTCAACGGTCGTTGCAATTCTATTTGATAATTTTTCAGATCTGTTATGGATCTAATGGATTGCCAATCATCAGGGACAATTACATTAAGCGTACATTTTCCAAATCCTAACTGACTGTGTAATTCCAGGATTTTGCCATCGCTATCTTTTTTCTCAAGATAAATATCTCTTCCTGTGATTCCAAAGTCAACACTGCCATCTCGAACACTGATAACTATGTCCCCTGGCCGTTGGAATATAACTTCCACATCTGGAAGCAGCTGTATTCCTGCAATATATTGTCGCGGATTGGGGGTGTATACAGGTAAACCTACATCTGCCAACAATTGCTTGCTCCCATCCGCAAGCAGCCCTTTGCTGGGGAGAGCGATCCTGATTTTCCTGGTTGATTCTTTCATATAAACTCCTTTGAAATAAAAAAAGCTCCCTTCCGGGAGCATTTGCTTTGTCTCATTCTTTACTTAGAATCTCTTTAAAGCGGTCTTGCCCGAAAGGTTATCCGGCTGATGGTGAAATGATGATGATGATTGCAAGACTGTTGTTCGTAAATCATAATGAGAGATTTTATCATAATCATGATTAATGTCAACAGTGGACAAACCAGGTGTAAGTAAGAAGAAAATATGAGATACTCAGCCTGGTTTTCACTAATTGTCGGAATATTAATGATTGGACAATGGGGGTTCTTTTTGGCAACTGGGCAAGTCCCGGAATTACAAACAGAACCTATGAGAATCATTGCCCATTTAATTGGTGAATTTCTCACAGCTATTCTTTTAATCATTGGTGGAGCGGCTTATTTTACGAAGAAAAATTGAATCTAAACAAGTATTGCTCGTTGCTGCAGGAATGCTGTTGTATACGATCATTGTCTGTCCAGGTTATTTTGCACAATTAGGGCAATGGCCCATCGTTGGCATGTTTGTATTGTTGGTTCTTTTGAATTTATTAAATCTTTTTTATTTGTTCAAATTTCAGAGAAATTAACCGAATTATCAGGGTTTGGGTTGTTATGTAGAAACTGTTCCAGCTCCTGCAAGGTGGGAAGACTGGATTGTGCGCCAGCTTTGGTTACCGTCAATGCTCCAGCAGCGTTCGCACGCAATAACGCCGTTTGCAAATCCAGATTATTTGCCAAAGCGACTGCAAATGCACCAATAAACGCATCGCCTGCGGCTGTTGTGTCCACAACTGGTACCTGGAAAGGTGTTGAAGAAATTTTATTTATCATTTATCACCCTTTCAGCTTCACCGGATTTTCGTCATCCATTGATGATCAAAGACAGTTTGCTGTGATTAATCTTATAATAATAATTCCAATTAGAAAAATTTAATTTTGAAAAGAGGTAATGTGGAAAATAATTTCATAGACTATCGCAGTTTTGTTGGTATGAACCCCGAAAAATTTTACAAAGCGACCCTGGCTCAATCAGAACGCTTAATGTTGGGATTAAATTGTCTTGAACCTGGTCAGGAACAGAAAGTGCATGACCATTCAGGCCAGGACAAATTTTATTTTGTGCTGGAAGGTGAAGGATTGTTCACGGTTGGAGATGAGGTGAAGGTTGCTGGGATTGGCATGTTGGTATGGGCACCTGCCACCATTCCACATGGGGTTAAAAACC
>JACDJB010002107.1_pt1 | contig 14955 bp, 19 predicted proteins | sample 7454121 | NCBI WGS metagenome assembly JACDJB01 (sample SAMN14253290, study PRJNA609438) | sludge metagenome | isolation source: sludge after 25d culture with pyrite | collected 2018-12-20 | reverse complement strand
TTTTTGTTTTTATTCTATCATTTTATAGATTAAATTTTGCTACTATTTCGTATGTCAAACACTCTTAGAGCCTACACCTACGCCACCATTGCTACGATCTTAGTTGCTGGGAGCTTCCTAGCCTCTGCAAAATTAAGCGGTGCCATAGATCCCATCTCGCTTACGCTTCTTCGCTTTGTCGTAGCACTATTTTTTATGCTCCCCCTTGTGCTTTTTAAGCCACAAAGGTTTAAAACCGTGCTTCATCTTCTGCCAAAAAGTAGCATCATTAGCCTATTTTACGCACTCTACTTTGTGGCGATGTTTAAGGCGTTAGAGAGTACCACCACACTAAACACAGGATCTATCTACACACTCACACCGCTACTAACCGCCCTTCTTGCACTAGCGGTTTTCAAAGAGAGGATCCCGCCTTTTCAACTATTAGTTTATATTATAGGCATACTATCTACTCTCATAGTGGTTTTTAGAGCAGATCTGACACTATTTTTAGCCCTTGTTCTAAACGCTGGAGATCTCATATTTTTCCTAGCTACCATCTCTATGGCACTCTACTCCATCACACTCAAGCTCCTTTTTAAAAGTAGCGATGATATCATCTCTCAAGTATTTGCTACACTTATAAGTGGTAGCCTCTGGATGGCACTAGCTCTATATATGTTTGATATCCCGTTAGAGTGGCACACGCTTAGTAGTGATCTGCTATTTGCGATGCTATATCTTGTGGTTGGTACGACCATCTTTACACTATTTTTGTACCAAAAAAGCATACTTCTAGCAGGACCAAAGAAAATTATGGCATTTATCTACACAAACCCCGCTCTTGTTGCCATCATCGGCTACTTTTTTGAGGGCGAAACACTAAGTGCGGGTGTAGTGGGTGGCATAGTACTCTCAGTAAGCTCAACCATACTAATACTAGGCTATAATGACGCTAAAAAGAGTAAGATTTGAGTAGTATGTATTATGAAGCACAAGCGGGCTATGAGAGCCTAGTTAAACGCACTAAAGAGCTATTTTTGCAAAGTGGATCTTCCCTGCACAAGGCTCGAAATGAGCTTCGCACATTTGATGCAAAAGAGATGGAGATAGTGATCAAATCTTTTAAAAAACCAAATCTGCTAAACGCTTTTATCTACTCATTTTTCAAAGACTCCAAAGCCAAAAAATCGTACCAAAACGCCATTCGTATAGCTAACTTTACCCCCAGAGCAATCGGCTATGTGGAGTATAAAAGCTTCGCTCTTTTACAAGATAGCTACTATGTTAGTGAGCGGTTTTTGTACTCTTTTACCATCAGAGAGCCACTGCTAGATAAGAGTTTTGCTAATAGAGAGGAGATCTTTAGAGCTTACGCACTCTTTATGAGTCGCCTCCACGCAGAGGGGATCTTGCATGAAGATCTAAGCCCTGGCAATATCCTCATAAGCGAGAACTGCTGTAAGTTTGTCTTTAAGATAGTCGATATAAACAGAATGAGTTTTTATACACCAACTCTTGAAGATAGGCTAAAAAACTTCGCAAAACTGTGGGCAGATGATGATGATCTGATGTTTATAGTGGGCGAATACGCAAGGCTTTTGGGTGGAGATGAGAAGATCTACTGCTCTAAGGCGTTGGAGTTTTCACAAGAGCACAAAGATAGAAAAAACTTCAAAAAAGCTCTCAAAGGCAAAAAAATTGCTTCTTAGCATAATGTACCACCATGTTGGCAGTGACAAATATAGCAACGATCTTGCGGTGTTTGAGAAGCATCTAGCCCATATAAAAGAGCACTTTGTAAGCGTGCTTCCAAGTGAAGAAAAACTAGCAAAAAACTCCATCTGCCTAACATTTGATGATGGCTATGCAGACTTCTACTTTAGAGTCTTTCCACTACTGCAAAAGTACGAGCTGAAGGCACTTTTGGGGGTTTGTACAAAGTATATCTTAGATGAGTGCACACTCGAAGCAGATAAGCGAATGGGCTTTATGCACGATGAGGCGTTTGCCAACTATAAAAATGGAGCATTTTGCACCTACGAAGAGCTAAAAGAGATGCGTCAAAGCACCCTTGTAGAGGTGGCTTCGCACTCCCACTCGCACATAGATCTAACAAAAGATGAGGTAGATTTAGAGTTAGAGCTAAAGCACTCCAAAGAGCTTTTAGAGCAAAATCTTGAGTATAGATGTGACTCTTTTATCTTTCCATTTGGCAAGTATAACAATAGCGTCATTTTGGAAGCAAAAAAGCACTACAAATATCTATTTCGCATCGGCAACGGCTTGCAAGGTGACTTTAGTGGCATAGATGGACTCATATATCGCATAAATGGTGACTCGCTTGGTAGTAAAGATGCGATCTTTAAACCCTCCAAAATGCTCAAATACCACCTCAAATCAACCATAAAAAGGATCTTTTGATGATACCAATTAGCGTCGTTGTTTTAGCTAAAAACAGTGCACTAACCATCGCTAGAACACTTGAGAGTCTGCGTGAGTTTAGCGAGGTGATAGTCTATGACAACGGCTCAAGCGATGAGACCATAGATATCGCCAAAAGCTTTAGCAATGTGGTGCTAGTTGAGGGTGAGTTTAGGGGGTTTGGGTGGAGCAAAAACCGTGCTGCAAGCTACGCTAAAAATGAGTGGATCTTAGTTATAGATAGCGACGAGGTGCCAGATAGCACGCTTATAGAGACACTTCGCACAACCACTCTTGATGAGGCGTGCGTCTATAAGCTAAACTTCAAGGCGTTTTACAAAGATACGCAGATCAAGCACTGCGGGTGGAACAACCAAAAGATCAAGAGGCTATATAACAAAACCAAAACAGGGTTTAATGACAACGATGTGCATGAAAACATCATCAGCGAGGGGTTTTGCGAAGAGGTGCTTGATGGTAGCGTAGAGCATTATAGCTACCACTCCATCAGTGATTTTATCATCAAGTCCGATCGCTACTCAAGCCTTTTTGCACAAAATAACAAGCACAAAAGAGCATCTAGCCCATCAAAGGCGTTTTTCAATGCTCTATACTCATTTTTTCGCACATATATCATCAAGCAAGGCTTTAGAGATGGCTATATAGGGCTTGTGATCGCATTTTCACATATGGCATCAAACTTCTACAAGTACATCAAACTTTATGAGCTAAATCTTGAGAAAAAGTAGATCTATAAAGAAGCTTTTAAAGGCGTATAGAAACGGTGAGAACATCACCATGCTTAGGTTTAGCTCTATGCAAAAAGATGAGCTAGGAGGTGATGTGTGAAAATCGCCATCATACCTGCAAGGGGTGGGAGCAAACGCATACCCAAAAAGAATATTAAAGAGTTTTGTGGCAAACCCATCATCGCTTATAGTATAGAAGAGGCTCTTAGATCAGCTCTTTTTGATGATGTGATCGTCTCTACTGATGATGAAGCCATAGCTAGAGTTGCTAGATCTTATGGAGCAAGCGTGCCGTTTTTAAGACCTGCAGAGCTTAGTACAGACACAAGTGGCACGGGCGAGGTGATCGATCACGCTCTGGAGTTTTTAAGATCTCAGGGCAAAAGTGTGGAGTTTGTCTGCACCATCTACGCGACTGCTCCATTTTTAGATAAAAAATATCTAAAAGAGGGCTTAGAGAGACTAAAAAACTCCGATGCGAGACACGCTTTTTCTTGCACCACGATGCCCTACCCCATATGGCGGACATTTCGCATCACAGATGAGGGCAGATGCGAGATGTTCTGGCGAGAAAACTTTGAAAAACGCAGTCAAGATCTCGTGGAAGCTTACCATGATGCGGGGCAGTTTTACTGGAGCAACCTAAAGGTGCCAAAAAGCGACATAATGTTCTCATCTTGTAGCATTCCCATAGTGCTTCCTCGCCACCTTGTGCAGGATATCGACACGCCAGAGGACTGGATAAGAGCTGAGATGATGTATGAGGTTATAAAAAGAGAACAAAATGAAGCAAATTCTATTTAGATCTGACTCCTCCTCTAGCATCGGCACAGGGCACATTAAAAGAGATCTCATACTAGCTAAGCGTTTTGGTGATGCCAAGATCACTTTTGCCATGCGTAATCTTGCAGGCAACATAAACCATGAAGTGCTAGAAGCGGGGTATGCTCTTGAGATACTCAAAAGCTCTAGCCTTAGTGAGCTAGATGCTCTTGTAAAAAAGCTAAGCGTAGATCTGCTCATCATTGATCACTACGACATAGACTATAAGTTTGAAAAAGAGCTAAAGAGGCAAAACCCAGACACAAAGATAATGGTGCTTGATGACACCTACCAAAAACACCACTGTGATACCCTGCTAAACCACAACATATATGCTAAGAAAAAACGCTACAAAAGCCTTGTACCAAAGGGGTGTAAGCTACTTTGTGGATCTAAGCATACACTCCTTAGAGATGAGTTTAGAAGTGCTAAAAATAGCGTGGCAAAAGGTAAGCAAAAACGCATAGTTGTAGCGATGGGCGGATCTGATAGTGCCAACCTAAGCATCAAGATCCTAAAAGCACTTAAAAAACAGAGCAAGGCATTTGATATAGATCTAGTAACCACAACTGCTAACAAAAACCTAGAAAAGCTAAAAAAATGGTGCAGATCTTGTGAGCGTGTAGAGCTACACATCGACTCAAACGAGGTGGCAAACCTACTAAAAAATAGTACTTTTGCCATCATTTCCGCTAGCTCGCTAGCCAATGAAGCCTACTATCTTGAAGTACCATTTGTCGCTATAAAGACAGCTTCCAACCAGAGAGAAATGCACAAATGGCTAAGAAAAAGTGATCACATAAGCCTAAAAAAGTTTAGCAAAAAGAAGCTCAAAAAGGGCGTGAAAAAACTCATAAAGCAAGGGGTTAAAAGATGGGTATAGTACGATTTGAAGAGCTAGAGAGCAGACTGATCAGATATAAAAATGAGTATGTTTTAGTAGATAAAGATGTGGCACAGCTCTATGGCGTGGAGACTAGAGATGTAAACAAGGCGGTAGCAAATAATCCTGAGAAGTTCCCAGAGGGGTATATTATAGAGCTAAGCGAGGAGGAAAAAGCTAAGGTAGTGGAAAATTTCCACCACCTCTCGGCTATCAAATACTCGCCACACTTGCCTAAAGTTTTTACCGAAAAGGGGCTTTATATGCTTGCAACTATCATAAAAAGCAAGACCGCCACTCAAACAACACTCAAGATTATTGAGACTTTTGCCAAGGTCAAAGAGCTCTCAAGAAACATCAACGCCATCATAAAAACCACAGACGAAAATAAGCAGAGCACTCTTGCAACAAAATCTAACAAAATCCTAGAAGAGATTATCGAGATAGAAGATGAGATCTTAGCAGATGATAGCGAAGTGGTAGAAACCACAACAAGATTTGAGTTTAACTTAGGGTTTGCAAAAGTTAGCAGAAGCATCAAGAAGATCAAAAAATGAAGATAGGTAACCACGACACAACCCTTGATGGAGTCTATATCATCGCAGAGCTTAGTGCAAACCACAACGGTAGCTTGGAAGTGGCAAAAGAGAGTATACAAGCAGCTTATGAGGTTGGTGCAAATGCGGTGAAGCTTCAAACTTATACGCCAGACACTATCACACTTGAGTGCAAAAACCCTGACTTTATGGTGGGTGGCGGAACTCTGTGGGACGGCAAAAGCCTATATGAGCTATATAAAGAGGCGATGACGCCATGGGAGTGGCACGAGGAGCTTTTTGAGCACGCTAGAAGCGTTGGGATCGATATATTTTCTTCACCATTTGATAAGAGTGCGGTCGATTTTTTGGAGCAGTTTGACCCGAGTGCTTACAAGATAGCCTCATTTGAGATCACCGACTACGAGTTGGTACGCTACACTGCAAGCAAACAAAAGCCCATCATCATAAGCACAGGCATAGCAACCCTTGAGGAGATAGAAGATACAATCAAGATCTGCAAAAGTGTTGGAAATAGCGAAATCGTACTTTTGAAATGCACAAGCGAGTACCCTGCCCCGCTAAGTGAGGCAAACCTACTCACCATCGCCGATATGCGAGATCGCTTTGGCGTAGAGGTAGGCTTTTCAGATCATACACTTGGGATCACAGCACCCATAGTAGCAGTGAGCTTGGGTGCAAAGGTGATCGAAAAACACTTCATACTAGACAAATCAATAGGCGGGGCAGATAGCGGTTTTTCGCTTGATAAAAAAGAGTTTGGCGAAATGATACAAGCCGTAAGAGACACCGAAAAACTGCTAGGCAAAGTGGAGTATGAGCTAAGCGAAAAAAGAGAGCATCAAAGAAGATTTGCTAGAAGTTTGTATGTTAGCAAAGATATAAAAAAGGGTGAACTCTTTAGCGAGCAAAACATCAAAAGTGTGCGACCATTTTATGGACTTCACCCAAAACATCTGCAAGATGTACTAGGAAAAGTGGCAAAAAAAGACTATAAGTTTGGAGATAGGCTTGAAGCTAGTTTTTAAAAACTACACACTTCTAAGCGAAGATGAGGCAAAGGGCATCTTGGATCTAAGAAACAAGGAGTTTATAAGAGAGCAGATGAGATACACCAAAATCATTAACATAGAGGATCATCTGCATTTTATCGCTTCGCTAAAGGGTGCAAAAAGTAGCAAATATTTTGCTGTATTTGTAGAAAATGAGCTAGTTGGCTCGCTTAACTACATAAGAGATGGCTCTTTGGAGTGGGGATTATACTTTAATGATAGCGTTAGCGTGCTTATAAAATCACTCTCGTGTTATCTATTTTTGGAGTATCTGTTTAACAAATTTGACGATGTTGTAAGCTCAAGTGTAAAACGAAGCAACAAAAACGCCCTAAGATTTAATGAAAACTTTGGGTTTTGTGAGTTTGATAGAGATGGTGAGTTTGTGCACTTAAACCTCTCAAAAAGTATGTGGCAAGAGCGTAAAGCTTCGAAGCTACTGCGTCCCATAAGGGGTTATGCGAAGAAGTTCAAGTATGAGATAGTGGAGTAAAAATGAGAGAAAAGATAGTAAATATAATCCTAGAGGCACTAAAAGATCTAAGCGATGAGCTACAAAATAGCACTCTAGCAGAACCAACTCTGCATACAAGGCTTTATGGTGGATCTGGCATGCTTGATAGCCTTGCTCTTGTGAGCCTCATAGCAGATGTAGAGGAGCGAGTCTCACTTGAGTTTGGCAAAGATATACTCTTAGCCGATGAGAGAGCAATGAGTGCTCAAACCTCGCCATTTAGGAGTGTTGAGACGCTATCTAGCTACATAGAGGAGCTTCTTAGATGAGAGTAGTTCTCATCACTGGATCAAGCAAGGGCATCGGCAGGGCATTAGCTGAGCACTTTTTATCGCAAGGTGACATAGTTGTGGGGTGTAGTAGATCTCACTCCTTGCTAGAGCATCAAAACTATAAGCACTTTAGTCTTAGCGTAGATGATGAGATGGCAGTTGTCGCGATGGTACGAGATGTAAAAAGGGAGTTTGGGAGAGTAGATCTGCTCATAAACAACGCTGGCACAGCATCTATGAACCACCTACTAACCACTTCTAGTGCAAGTGTAAAAAAGCTATTTGATGTAAACTTTATGGGTACATTTTTATTTACCAGAGAGGTTTCAAAGGCGATGATGAGACAAGGTGAGGGTCGCATCATAAACTTCTCTAGCGTCGCAAAAGCCCTAAACTTAGAGGGAGAAGCGATCTACGCATCTAGTAAAGCTGCACTTGAGTCGCTTACAAAAATCTCAGCAAAAGAGTTAGCAAGCTTTGGCATCACCGTAAACGCCATAGCTCCAACACCTACGCAGACTGATCTCATAAAAGCTATACCAAAACCAAAAATAGACGATCTACTACAAAAACAGGCGATCAAAAGGCTAGCGGAGTTTAGTGACATTATAAATGTTGTAGAGTTTTTTGCAAGTAAAAAGAGTGATTTTATTACAGCTCAGATCATCTATCTCGGCGGAGTTAGTTAAGGATACAAAATTGACTTCCATTTTAAAACAGGGTAAAATGACAATATATTGTCAAAAGGAGATAAAATGCAGGTAGTTTTATATTCACAAGCAAGAAACAATCTAAGAGAGATAATAAACAGAGTTTGTGATAATTTTGAAGAGTATATCATCAGCACAAAAGATGACAAAAAAGCTGTTTTAATCTCTCAACAAGAGTATGACTCTATGAGAGAAACTATGTATTTGTTATCTTCAAAAGCAAATAGAGATAGGCTAAATGAAGCTATCGATGAGATAGAAAACTCGCAATTTATAAAAAAAGATATTAGTTTATGATAGTTGGTTTTGCCACAAAAGCTTGGGAAGATTACCAATACTGGGTGCAAAACGATAAACAGATAGTAAAAAGAGTAAATATTTTGATAGAAGATATAAAAAGAAACCCAAATGACTCAAATGGCATCGGAAAGCCTGAGAGACTAAAGGGAAATTATAGTGGATATCTCTCAAGAAGAATTACGAGTGAGCATAGGTTGGTTTACAAGATAGAAGAAGATTTGATAGTTATTGCACAGTGTAGATTTCACTATTTGTAATGAATTGATTATATGAGGTGGCAAATGAGTTTTTTACTAGATAAATTTGAGAGCTTTGGAGGCAAAACTGCTCTAGTATTTGATGAGATCTCATATAGCTATGGGGATTTTGTAAAACAGATAGAAATATATAAAAAAACCTTAGATAAAAACCAAATAGACTCAAAAGTAGTAGCGATACTAGGAGATTACTCCTTTTATAATCTGGCTCTATTTTTTGCACTACAAGAGAGTAAAAATATCATCATACCAATCACAACAACTCTAAAAAAAGCTCAAGATGAGTATTTAGAGGAGGCATTTTGTCAAATTTGTATGCAAGCCTCTAAAGATGATCTGCTCATCTCTAGCTTAAATCAAACAGACTCTCATGATATGATAGAGGATCTAAAAAACAAAAATCTATCGGGGCTAATCCTATTTTCTAGTGGAAGCACGGGCAAACCAAAAGCGATGATACACAATCTGGATAATCTCATAGACTCTTATAGAGATAAAAAAGCAAAATCGATGAATATGTTGGTTTTTTTGATGTTTGATCACATCGGTGGTTTAAATACAGTTTTTAACGCCCTATCCATGGGGGCGACATTAATTATCCCAAAAGAAAAAGACGCAAAAAATATTTGTGCTTTGATAGAAAAATATAAGATAGTGGTACTTCCATCTAGCCCCACATTTTTAAATCTAATCTTGATCTCTGGCGAGCATAAAAATTATGATCTAAGTAGCCTTAGAATGATCACTTATGGAACTGAAACTATGCCGCAGTCACTTTTGGATAAGCTAAAAGAGGCCTTTGTAAAAGTGAAGTTTTTACAAACTTTTGGCACAAGCGAGACGGGTATAAGTACGACAAGTAGTCAATCTTCAGGCTCACTTTTTATGAAGCTAGAAGATATAAACTGTGAATATAAAATAGTAGAAAATGAGTTGTGGCTTAGAAGCTCCACGCAAGTTTTGGGCTACTTAAACGCCTCAATGGAGAGCTTCACAAACGATGGTTGGTTTAAAACTGGCGATCTAGTCGAGGTAGATGGCGAGTATATTAAGATCATCGGTCGAAGTAAAGAGGTGATCAATGTAGGTGGGCAAAAAGTATTGCCTAGTGAAGTTGAGAGTGTGATCTTAACTCTTGACGCGGTAGATGATGTGATGGTTTATGGCGAGGCAAATGCGATCACGGGGCAGAGTGTGGTGTGCGATGTTGTTTTAAATAAAGGTGTGGAGAATATCAAAAAAACGATCAGACTTTTTTGCAGAGACAAAATCGAAGCCTACAAGATCCCAACAAGAGTAAATGTAGTTGAGAAAACCAATTTTAGCGATAGGTTTAAAAAGATAAGAAGAAGGGATTAAGATATTGACATCTTTAAAATCTTTTGAACATAAGAGCATATATTTGGCTCCTCATTCGCCTATGACTTTAGCTTTGAAGAGCTATTTGAAGAGTAAAAATATAGAGATTAAAGGCTTTATAGATAAAAATAAAAAAGATACAAATATCAAGCAGATTGAGAACATATCAGACGCAGAGTTTGACTATATTTTGATACTGAGTCCAAACCATTTTGATGCGATCGCTAGTGAGTATCTCAAATATATCTCGCGAGATAAGATCATAAAAGTCTCTATTGATGGTGGCAGATATATGTTCGAGAGTGATTTTACAATCAACAAAAGAGAGTTTGCGTATATCCCCAAAAATATAGAGTTTGATAGAAAAAAGGTTGTTTTTATCTCAAAGGGTTTTGTAGGTGCAAACAACAAAGCGTTGTATCTATACTGTGTAAAAAATGGGATTGAAACAACCATCTTGACAGACAATAACAAGCAGATAGATGAGCTAAAAAAGCATGATCTACCATGCGAGATCTTGGACACCAAAGAGGCAGACTACGAGATAGCTATTGCCAAATATATTATATTTGATCAGGGAAACTACACCTATCTACCGCCACTTCATAGTGATCAAAAAACACTTCAACTCTGGCATGGTGTGGGGCTAAAAAAGATGAACAGACTTGAGCATATCACCTATGACTACTTTATCTCCACATCAAAATGGACAAATGAGACAAATTTTGAGCATATCTTTAGTGCAAAAGAGTTTCTAAACCTTGGGTATCCTCGAAACGACATCTTTTATAGAGATGAAGATGAGCTAGATCTGCTATTTTGCGATAGAAAAATCTACGATCTAGCTAAAAATAGCTCTAAAAAAGTGATGCTATATATGCCAACTCATAGAGAAAACCGCACAGATCTCAACCTAGATCTAGCTAGGCTAGAGCAAAAACTACAACAAGTTGATGCGATACTTATACTAAAACTGCACCCTTTTGTGCTAGAACACTACAAAAGTAGCAAAAAAATGGAGTTTAGCCACATATACTCACACGATGCCCATGGCGATATCTACCCAATACTAAAATATGTCGATACTCTCATCAGCGACTACTCATCGGTGGTTTATGACTTTTTACTGCTTGATAAAAGAGTGATCTTTTATAACTACGACATCGCAGAGTACACCAAAAATGTCCCACTTCTCTTTGACTATGATGAGTTTAGCTCTGGAGAAAAAGCAAAAGATCAAGATGGGCTTGAGAGCCTTTTAGTCGCAGATGATACTTTTGCTAGGAGTAGAGCAAAGATTAGAGATCTCTTTTTTGATAAGATAGCACAGGGCGTCTCATCACAAAACATAATAGAGAAGATGCTAAAGGGGTAGGCGTGAACATAGCAGTGATACTAAGCGGTGGAAGTGGTAGCAGATTTGGAAGCGATACCCCAAAACAGTACATAAATCTAGCTGGCAAAAAGATCATCGAGTACACCATAGCGACATTTGAGCAGAACAAAAACATCGATGAGATCTGCGTAGTAGCCGATGGCTCATACCATAGTAGCATCTGGGAGCTAGCTAAACAAAATGGCTTTAAAAAAGTAAAAAAAGTTACCCCTAGCGGAGATGAGAGGAGAGACTCAAGCTATAACGCCATCAGAGCTTATGAAGATAGAAGTGATGTAAACCTCATCTTTCATGACGCGGTGCGACCTTTTGTGTCGCAAAAGATCATAAATGAGTGCGTCAAATCGCTAGAGAGATATAGTGCAGTTGATGTGGCGATCCCAACAGCAGATACTATCATAGAGGTCGATGAGAGTTCAAAAACGATCAGAAATATACCAAAAAGAAGTACTCTACAAAGAGGTCAAACCCCGCAAGCTTTTAGACTCAAAACCATAAAAGAGGCTCACGAGTTGGCAAAGATAGACAGTAATAAGCCACTCTTTACTGATGACTGTGGACTAGTGAAGCAGTACTTGCCAAATGAGCAGATCTTCATAGTTGATGGCGAGGAGAAAAATATAAAGATCACCTACCCTGAAGATCTGCTCTTTGCTGAGAAACTACTACAATTTAGCTCGATAACACTAGATGAAAACTCGCCACTAAAAAATCTAAAAGATAAGGTTATAGTTGTTTTTGGCGGAAATAGTGGCATAGGCAAGGAGATAGTAGATATTGCAAGTGGGCATGGTGCAATAGCACTGCCACTAAGCAGACAAAATGGCATAGATATAAGCTCAACTGATAGTATAAAAAAAGCACTAGAGGAGATATTTGTAAAACATGGCAAGATAGATAGTGTGATAAATTGTGCAGCTATACTAAATAAAAAGCCACTATCACAAATGAGCTTTAATGAGATAGATGATGAGGTAGATATAAACCTCATAGGCTCTATAAAAATTGCTAAGCTTTCATATGGGTATCTCAAACAGACTTGTGGCTCTTTGGTTTTGTTTACCTCTAGTTCATACACAAGAGGCAGAGCGGGGTATAGTGTGTATAGTGCTACTAAAGCTGCCATCGTAAACTTAGCTCAAGCTCTTGCAAGCGAATGGGCAGATGATGGGGTGAGAGTAAATGTGATAAACCCAGCTAGAACCGCAACTCCTATGAGGGAGAGAAACTTCGGCAAGGAGGATAGTAGCACCCTTCTTAGCACCTCAAGCGTAGCACAAAATAGCTTGAGGGCTATCCTGAGTGAGTTTAGTGGCTTAGTAATTGATATAAAGACTGAGCTATGATCTAAAAGTTACAATCTTATGTTCTGATACATTTAAATCATTTTTTAAGTAAGAGACTATCTCCTCTTCTCTGCCTAAGACGCAAATTAGTATCTTATCAAAGTCATAATCATCTATCTTTATGGGATTTTCTACTATACCGTTTGCTTTATCTAAGCTTTTATCAAATATTACAACTATTTGATCACTTAGCTCTTTTGCCATAAGCTTTCCAAAGATACCATTTCCATATATGGCAAATCTACTATCAGAGCGTTTTAGCTGACTAACTTGCTGGTATATATTGTTTAGTTTATGAGATAGATCTAGGTTATCCATACTGCTTGTTTGCTCTAAGCTATAATTATAAAAGTTTATATCAAAATTTTTCTCGATATTTTCAAGATATGCTAGTATCTCTTGCCTTTGCTCTTTTGAAGAGAACTTGTTTGCTTGGTTTTTCCCAAATGCTAAGCACTTTATAAATCCTTGAAATAGACTAGTTTGGTTTTTCTTATACATCTTCTCTTTGATGAGAAAATTTGACCAATCAACTAAAATCCCGCCAACACTTATTGCATGATCGATAGTGAAACTATTAGAAGATGAGCCTCCCCTCTCTAGCCACTTATAAAGCTTACTATCTACATAAGATATTTTTTTAGCAAAATAAAATACTTTTGGCATTAGGTATAGATCTTCATGAAAATAGTTTGGAAAAAACAGGTAGTTATCTATAAATATTTTTTTACTTATTATCATTCCCCATGGAACATAGGTAAACTGAAAGGAGAATAGATATGAGACTCTATCTTCACTATTTAGCAGATCTGCATCTATTTTGGGGTTTGTTTTTAGGATCTTGCCTGATGGCTCATCTATCTTTTCCCACCCACCTATGGCTATATCACTCCTATCTTGTAGCATCTTTTCTCGTAGCAACCAGATAGCATTTTCCTCGATATAGTCATCTGCATCTATAAAAAATATAAGATCAGATCTTGAGTGTAGCACCCCAAAGTTTCTAGCAAAGCCCTGCCCTCTATTCTTTTGAGTAAAAAGCCTGATCCTAGACTCTTTTTTCTCATACTCTTGGCATATTTTATAGCTACTATCAGTTGAGCCATCATTTATGAGAATTATCTCTAGATCTCTGTATGTTTGGTTTAAGACACTATCCAAACACTTTTTTAAATATTTTTCCGCATTGTATATTGGGATTATTACGCTTATTAGATCATTCATTAATACTCCTAAATTTTATCATTTACTAAGATTATGCCTGCTGATTTGCTCTACTAGGTAGATCTAGATCCTGATCTCTAGTTGTTCTATCTCTTTGTCGCTGAGTACTGCATCATCAAATAGTATATGTTCTTGTGATATCTCCACCTTATGAGTAGTAACTCTCCTAAAGAGTCGTATAAAAAAGTTTGGTCTTTTAAAGGCAAAGTAGCTACTCCCTACCCTATAAACCTTTAGCTTGGTACTGAAGCTTAGCTCATAGTTTGGGCAAAAGAGCATCGTAGCAACCTCATCTAACGCCAATGGGTAGTTGCTACAAAGCCTTGCTAAAGTCTTCGCATAACTAGATAACAACAAGTCATCAAACTTTTTTTGTGATCTAGTCTGCGCACTAGCTAAAGCCAAAGATAAGCTACCTAAAGAGATGACACTTCGCAACTACTCCATCCAAAAAGGTTTTTTCTCAAAGCCAATATGATAAACTAGCCACTGCATAACAACTTGATGCTCTCCTAGGTTTATGATGTTAAAGTTTTTCTCCATACCTATGATATGCCCCTTTGGAGACTCTCTTAAGCAACGATTGAGATACTCTTGAGCCTCTTCTATTTTACCCTCATCGTACGGCGTGTTGGGATCTAGATGCCCAACTACGATCCGTTTGACAAACTGAATGGAGCTTAGATCAAATATCTTTGCCATCTCTTAGCCTATTTTATTCACTAACTGGTTTAGAGCCTTGTGCCTGCTCGATTGGCACAATTGCATTGTGCATTATATCCATCACTCTAGCAAGTCCCTCTGGCATTCCAGTATCTTTAGCCTGCAACTCTACATGGTATTTAGCTGAGGTATCAGTACTTCTCGTGCTCTCTTTATGGGAGCTGATTGAGCCTTTGATCTTTGCTTTGGTTTTAAAGACAAACAGACCATAGCTCGCCTCCGCCTCAAGAGACCCCTCTTTTTTATCTACGGTTTTTGTCTCTTCTGAGGTTTTGACCTCCATATCAAAAGTGATATTTAGATCCGTTATAGACAAAGTGGGTATCTTCACGATAGAAAGCAGAGGAGTTTGTATCACCATCTCTGTATCTTCATGCCCTATAAGGTC
>JACDJB010002104.1_pt1 | contig 14982 bp, 24 predicted proteins | sample 7454121 | NCBI WGS metagenome assembly JACDJB01 (sample SAMN14253290, study PRJNA609438) | sludge metagenome | isolation source: sludge after 25d culture with pyrite | collected 2018-12-20 | reverse complement strand
GTCCGCCGGGCGACGCCAAGCGGGTGCGTCTCCGCCTGGCATCGCCCGGTCGAGAAGATCGGGGGAGGGTTCGTGGACCCGTGTCACTTGCCCTCCCCCGTGGTCACCGGAGCCGAGAACGGGTGGCTCGACGGTGACGGCTTGACGAACGTGTACTCGGCGCTCATGGGATCACCCGCAGGAGCCGCAGGGTGACGTAGCCGACGCCGAGCACGGCGAGCCAGGCGGCCAGCGCGGCGATGATGGCGGCGGCTATCGAGAAACCGAACACCGGATGCTCGTCAGCCTCGGCACCGCACAGGAGGCAGCGGCCCTCATGGGTGAACGGCTCACGGCAAGCGGTCATCATCGTGGGGCCGCCGTGATGATGACGAGCAGGGCGACGAACAGCACGAGCACGGCTGCGGCGACGCTCAGGAGCACAGCGGGCGGGGTCATGCCAGCACCATCACTGTGAGGTCTGTGCCGGACGGGAACCGCGATTCAGCGGAATAGCGAGCCACGCTCAGGTCTGAGCCGCGCAGGTTCGAGCCGCGCAGGTCCGAGCCGCGCAGGTCCGAGTAGCGCAGGTCCGAGTAGCGCAGGTTCGAGTAGCGCAGGTTCGAGTAGCGCAGGTCCGAGTAGCGCAGGTCCGAGTAGCGCAGGTCCGAGTAGCGCAAGTCCGAGCCGCGCAAGTCCGAGCCGCGCAAGTTCGAGTAGCGCAGGTCCGAGGAGCGCAGGTCCGAGGAGCGCAGCTCCAAGGAGCGCAGGTCCAAGTAGCGCAGGTCCGAGGAGCGCAGGTCCACGCCGCGCAGGTCCGAGCCGCTCAACGGTAAGAGCGCGATCGGGTCGAAGCAGTCCACATCAATGACCCAAGGGGCCCGGTGCTTGCCAACCACATCCGACCGGGCGAGGTCGGCGGGGAACACCAGGACATGCCCTACGCCAGCGCCCAGGAAGATGCCGCCCGATGACGCCGGGCTAGCGTGGGTAGTGACCAGGCACAACCCGTCACCCCAAACCTTCGGACACGACTCGGGGTTGTTGTCGTCCCATGCCCACGATTCGTGTAAAACCGGGAGGTCATGGTCGCCATCGACGAGCGGCCAGTGATAGCCGCCGTAGGTCGTGCCGTCCTTGCGAGTCAGCTTCCACCCCACTGCGAGGTCGTGACCGGCGCATTCGTCGGGGTAGGCGAGTTGGGCGGCGTAGATGTACTGCTCGTGCCAGAAGGTGCTGATGTGCGGGGCGCTCATGGCTCCGCCCCTCGGCCCTCTCGGAGTTCGGTGATGACCAGCCCGGCCAAGCCGTCCGGAAGATCGAGCTTCCGTATGACGCGTAGGACGGCGGCGTCCTGCTCCGCTGCCTCGGCCGCCTCGAGGTAGGCCAACGCGTGCCGACGCACCGCGGCCGGGTCCAGTTGGCCGACGACGATGGAGCCGTCGGTGCTATGCGCGGCGACGGTGACGAACGCTTCGCCTGACTCGTTCACGCCCGAGGTCATGTAGATGCCGGCAAGGTCGGCGGCGCTCATGGCTGACACTCCCACCCATCACCATCCACGAGCAGGGTCCGGCCGCCCTCAGCGAGGCAGTCGGTCCAGATCGCCCACCAGTCCCACTCGTAGCCGTCGAGGTCGTGGACTGTGACGACAGCGACGGGGCGGGTGGGTTCGACCCACCAGCCGTTCGCCGCGCCGCCCAGGGTGGCGAGGGCGAGGGCGACGAGGGAGACGAGCCAGGTGTTCACGCCGCACCGTCCTCGGAGTTCAGGTAGTCGTCGATCGCTGAGCGGGTGAACAGGTAGCCGGCCTTGGTCTGCTGCACGCAGATAAGGCGGCCTTCCTGCACCCGGCGTCGCACCGTCCACTCGGACACCCCGAGCAGATGGGCCGCCTCAGTGGTGGTCAGGAGCGGGATCACGCCTCGCATCCTTGCACGACTGCGTGCAGAACGCAAGAGGTTTCTTCGTGTGACCCTCAGTCCCCTTGCGGCCACGACGTGAAGTGCAACGGCCGCATGATCCGCAACGGCCGTTCCACATCCGTCCGGTTGAAACCCGCGATGTAGTCCGCAGCCTGGATGCCGGCGGCGATCAGGTCGTCCCGCACGAGCGCCACCTCGAACACTTCCGTTGTGGCGTTCCACACGCCCGGCAGTGTGATGAGCAGCGTCCCGGTGCCCCCATCGTTACGCGGGTCCAGGCAGGCGGATTCGAGGTCGCGGATCACCAGCTCGGTCGTCCACGTCGCCGGGAGGTCGCCGGGCGCGAGATCGACAGCGAAGCTGAGCGTGGTGTCCGCGAGGTAGAGCTGGTGGCGTGCAACCTTCGCATCGATGGTCATAGCGATACCTCCGGGGTGTGACTGGCAGTCAGATGATTAGGTGGCAGATGAGAGCCGGCCAGTGACAGGCCGACAGTGTGACTCGCGGCAAGCGTGAGCGTCGGTGTGTGTGATGCGGCGAGGGCGAGCGCCATCACGCCCACCGCTCCGATGTGCCCTGTGGCGGCAGCGGTGACCGCGGCGAGTGTGACGGCGGCGCTGCCGGACACATCTACGGTGACCGTGCCGCTGCCGGCCGCGGTGACCACTGCGAGCGTGACCGCTACCACACCGGCGATCGTGACGGTGCCCGTAGCGGCGGCAGTCACGTCGTCAACCGTGACGGCTGCCTGACCGGTCATCGTCTCGACACCGGACCCAGCCACCACGGCCGGAGCGAGAATCGCACTGGCAGACCCCGCTATTGACTCGAGCCCGGACGCGGCGACGGCTAAGGATTCGAGCGTCGCGGATGCGGCCCCGGTGATCGTCTCGGCCCCCGACGCGGAAGCCGTCACCGATGCGAGAACAGGGGCGGCGGTGCCGCTGATGCCGTCGCCTATCGTCCCTGTCCCGGTGGCGACATGACCGGCCAGCGTGACGGCCGCAACCCCGATGATTGTCTCGGCCCCGGAAGATGAAGCGGCCACCGCGGCAAGCGCCGGAGCAGCGGTGCCGGTAACCGGGTTAGCGACCGTTCCCGATGACGAGGCCACCACAGCGGCAAGCGCCGGAGCGCCAGTGCCGGTCATCGTCTCGACGCCCGCAGCCGTGGACGTGACGGGGGCAAGCGCCGGAGCCGCGCTGCCTGTGATGCCGGCTGCGACCGTACCAGACGCCACGGCGGTGACCGCAGCGAAGGCTGGGCCACCAGCACCGGTCATCGTCTCCGTTCCCAAGCCCGTGGCCGTCGCGTCAGCGAGACTCGGCCCAGCAGTGCCCGTCACCGGGTTCGCTACGGTTCCCGAGCCGGCAGGGGTCATCGCCACCAACGTCGAAGCCACCGCCCCGGCGATGGTTTCCGTGCCGGAAGCCGCAGCGGTCGCCCCGGCCAACGTCGGCCCAGCAGTGCCAGACACCGGGTTCGCTACGAGCCCCGCCCCTGCGGCCGCCAGCGCCGCAAGTGACGGGCCGGCCATGCCGGTCATCGTCTCGATGCCCGTCGCGGTTGATGTGGCAGCCGCCAACGTGACCGCTGCCGAACCGGTCACACCCGACGCCGCCGCCGCGGGAATGAGCGGCCCGGAGCCCCAGTGGAAGTACGGCACCGAGCGGGTAGAGATCGACGTGCCCGACCGAGACGATTCGTTCGCCCCGGTCCCGGCCCAATCAACCAGGTTGGCAAGTGCACCCTGGTCGAGCAGCCACGCCCGTAGTGGCGTGGACCCACTGGCGGCGAGCTGCTGATGCCAACCCATCGCCGCCGCAGCCTCCACCTGCTGATCGGAGAGGTTGGCGTTCCACATGACGCACGACGCGATGTCACCATCGAAAAAGTCGTATGCCCCGTTCCACCGGCCTAGCTCCTCAGCGGTCTGCGCGGCGGTCGTCGGGTTCCCGAGCGTGCCACCCCCGTTCGTGTGGGTCCACGCGCCCGTTGACACGTTCTGCATGTGCAGCCGCGGTGTCGCCGTACCGCCAGCCTTGGTGAACCCCAGCCAATACCAGCCGGCTGACGAGATGTTGAACGCTGTTCGGCTCGTCACACCGATCTCGACGTATAGGGCGTCCCCGGAGGTGATCCCGAGGGCCGGTTGCCCGCCTCCGAACCCGCCGTCCTGCGGCCCCCGGTAGTAGATCGTGTCGTAGGTGCCGGTCGATGCCCGGTACACGAGAGCGAGGATGGTGAGCGCGGGTGCGGAGGGCAGAGCGACCGATGTGAACGTGATCCGGTCGCTCGTGCCGTTGAAGGTGCGCGCCATCCGCTAGCCCCTAGCCGCTAGCTGTAGGTGAAGATCGCGCCGAGGAACTCGGCGTCCACGGTCACCGTGTCGGACCCGTTCGCCGCGACCCGTTCCAAGCAGAACGAGATCAGGTCACCCGCAGCGGCGGAGTCCATGTTCAGACTGATCGCTGAGCTGGCGACGAGCCGGCGAGCCTCGGTCGTGTTGGCCGCCGAGGTTGTGGTGGCCTGGGTGGACCAGGCGTGCTCCAACGGAGTATCCGTGTCACCCGAGGTGACTGCTGAGACTTGCGCGCCCCACACGACGCTGTTCGCGGCGGTGGCGTTGCACTGCCACAGCACGGTGAGCGTCCCGCCGGAGGCGTAGTTCGCTGGGACCACGATCCCCGAGCAGAAGATCCGCTCCGCGTTGGTGGCGTCGAATCCCCAGTAACGCAGCGGCAGGGCGGGTGACTGGGTGCCGGTAAGGACGCCATTCGACGGACCGGCGGACGCGCCCGGCCACCAGATCGACGCTGGCAACAGAAGGTCTGCCATCGAAACTCCTTACCGTCGCAGGGTCCGGCGCTGCGAACGTGGCCGGGGTGCGGACGATGACACCAACCAGGACCGCGCCCTGCTCGTCGCACACCGCGACACCAGGGAACCGGACATGCCGATGCCCGTGCGCGTTCGCTGACAGCGCGTCGATCCGAGTGAACCCGGACGGATCGTTCGGTCGTTGCAGCCGGTAGATGCGCCACCCGTCGCCGTCGTCACGCCACCAACACCCAACCGTCTCAGCCACATCAGGTCAGGCGTTGCCATCGGTGATCGTGTAACTGGACACCGCGACGTTCGCGCCGGCCACGATTGACGTGGTGTTGAGGTTCAGGTCCGCGCCCGACGTGCCCACGGACCCGTCGATGACGGTGGTACCGCCCGACGTGGTGATCCGATGCCACGTCGCCGTGCCGGTCGCGTTCGCGGACGAGTCAGCGGTGATGCTGTTCAGGGTCAGCACCCCGCCCGACGCCGCGGCGGCCGCCGTGGCGCTCAACGCCAGCTCTGCGAGCAGCGTCGTCGCGGTGCCACCCGTCGCCGGGCGGGTACCGTCGTAGATGCGCAGCAACCCGTTCGATCCGATCGCCGTCGTGATCTCGTCGAGCATCGCGTTGCGTAGTGCGGTGGACAATCCGAGAGTCATTCCTCGTTCTCCTTCGTGGGTGGGTTGGTGACGGTGCCTGTCGCTTCGATCTTGAGGTTCGCGACGAACGATGCCAGCGCTTCGTTCGTCAGGTCGTTCACATCAGGCACGATGTCAGGCGGCATCGTCGGCCCCCTGATCCTTCGTGGTGGCGGGTACGTTGGGGACGCCCCACACTGCGCCGAGCGCGATGAGCCCAGCGGCCGCGGCGGATAGACCTTCAGCGAGGCTGATGCCGCCATCCACGGCGGCGGTGGCGAGCGCCCCGACCGTCGCGATGGCGGCGGCGAGCAACGCTTTGGCGATTGCTTTCACAGGTTGTCTCCTTCGGTTGGGTACATGTCGGGGAAGATGAGGGCCCGTTGAGCGGCTTCCTCGTCGTGGTGGTAGTGGCCGCCACGCCAACAGGCCATGACCAGCTGGCCGTATGTCGGGTCGGGCCAGTCGTCGGGGCCGGGGAACGCACGGGCAAGGATGCTCACGGCTCGCCCTCGCCCTCGGCGGCCTCGAGCGCTGCGAGCCGCGCGGCGAACGCCTGCACCTTCTCGTCCGCCCACGCCAGGTGGTCATTCCCGGAGCGCATCGCGGCGGCGAGCTTCTGACCTTGTTCCCGCTGGTTCACCTCGAGCCGTTCGATGGAGGCGCGGAGCGTGGCGATCTCCTGATGCCACACCCGGCCGTCAGCGGTCAGCACGGTGAGCGAGCTGGTGATGTCGTCGAGGATGTCCCGTTGGGTCTTGCCGACCGTCCCCGCGGACACGGACTGGCCGTTCTCGGCCATCTGTGAGCGGACCCACTCGTAGGCGTCCTGGCGGCCGTCGATGTAGCGGAACACCTTGACGGTGATCGCGGCGACCGAACCGACGATCGCGACGGCAGTGGCGAACATGCCCAGCCACAGCGCAGCATCGGATGCGCCGATCTCGACGGCCGCCACCCAGCTCACTACCGCCGCCTCCGTGTCTTGCGCTCGACCTTCGCGAGCCACGCCAGAGGGAACACCGTCGGTGGTTCAACGGTCGCAGCAACCGCGGTGGAGTAGTCCCGGCGGACCACGAACCGGGCGTGAGTCCAACGCACGAGACCACCGTTCGCCGCCGCGGAGCGTTGCACGTCGTTCCCATCGGCGTACCGGTAGTACCGCGTCTCCCAGAACTCGCCGGCTTCGCCGGTCAGCTCATCGTACGCGACGATGCAGCCGCTCACGCCGGAGCCTCCGGCACGTATGTCGGGAACTTCACCAGGCTGCCCCAGTCCACGCCTTCGAGCGCAGCCGCGATCGCCGCCGTGACCGCCGCCGCTACCGGCTCGGGAAGCTGGCCGATCTGCTGCGACAGCGCGCCGAGCGCCGCTTGCATCTCGGCGTTCGTCGGCAGGTTGTCGATGTTCGTCGGCGGGGTCACCGGCGGGAACGCGATCTGGCGGGCCTCGACCGTGTTCGCCGCCGTCACGAACTTCGGGTCCACCTTCACCGGCTCACCCAGGGTCGCCTTGTTCTCGAGGTACCAGGCGACGTAGTTGCCGTCCTGCACGTGCACCCACATGCCGTTCTGGCGTTCGTAGTAGTCCTTGCCGGACAGGTACAGCTTGCTCATCTCATCATCCTCCCATGTGGGCGGTTCAGGTGGCTTCGGGGGGATCGGCTTGTCCTGCTCATAGGCGAGCACCGCGAGAGGGATGTCGTCGCCGGTGACCATGCGGACATGCCACGGCTCGGACTGCGCTTCCCACGAGAACCCGTACTCATCGGCGTGCGGGATCAGCCAGGCGAGCGCCGCCTGTGAGATCGGCTGCGGCACAGTACTGCCCGGCTTGCGGAGCGCCATGTCCACCGCCATCCCCCAGCCGTGATTCGACGTGCCGGGTGTCGCGACCTGCGCCCCGTTCCCGTACCAGGTCTGCCCGTTCCAGTGCCGCACCCACTTGTAGTTCCCGATCCCGGGATTGAACGGCTCCGCCCGAGACTTCAGCAGGGCGACCTGCTGATCGTAGGAGCGGTACACGCCGGTGTACCACAAGTCGATCCCAGTGGCGTCGGCCAGGCGGGCACGCATCGCCCGCCAACACCTGCCCATGTCCGGCAGACCCTTGCCGCCACGCCCGTCAATCGGCAGGAGCAGCGACGAAGGGAGCCGGCCGTTGAACGTCCCCGCGAGCACGCTCGGGCGGATCGCCCCGATGATCGGCAGGCCGGCCATCAGGCGTGCTCCCCGCCGCACGGCCCATCGAACGGCGACCAGTCGAACACCTGGTCACAGTCACACGCCAGGCTCATCATCGGACCACCTTCGGTGAGCGCCCCCACACCAGGGCAACGGCCGAGCTTCCCCGCCCACTGCCACACGTCCGGCGTCTGGCCGCCATTCGCTGCGCACATGGAGCGCATCTCAGCTTCGGACATGTACGCCGCCAGGATGCGAGCCCGGCCGAGCGTCGGCTCGAACAGCCGCTCCGACCGCCAGATGCTTCCCCCGGCGACATACACGCCGGTATAAATCGCGACGGCCATCCCCCATGCCTGCTCCACCCGGTCACACCACTCCACACACTCCGCTTCGGTGATCCCGGCCTGTTCGGCGTCGAGCATCGGCCGCCACCAACCCCCCCGATAAGTGTCGGTGTGCCCGAGGAACCATTCCGCCTGCGCCGCGACGTTCCCAGGGTCGAGGTAGTGGTACACGAGCCGAGCCCGGAACGGGGCCAGCTCCGCGCCGTACCGATTCCGCAGATGGAACCCGTCCACGTGGTCGGTGTTCCGGGTGGCCTTGTGCGCCCACCACTCGACCCCGGCCACGGCGACCGCGGCGTGATCCACGAAGCGTTGGTAGCGGGCCACATCCACTCCGTCACGGCTCGGCATCTCACAGAATCCGGTACCCAAACACAGAGCTGCAGTTCCCCCGGTAGTCGCACGCCCACGCCCGGCCCGAGAAAACGTAGTTGCCCTTCGCCAGATGGGTGGACACCACGTAGTACCTGGGCGGGTTGTAGGCCCGCCCATAGGGCGACTGCCCGGCGATGTAGGCGTACACCTGCACACTGATGTACGAGCACTTCGTGCTGACCGCCTGGACATAGCCATACTCGGGCAGGTTCGACCAGAAGCCCAGCTTGTAGCGGCAGTCACCGGCCTGCCCGTAGATCGGGGCCTGATCCGCCGCAGCCGGTGACACCGGCACCACGACGAAAGCGAGCAGAGCAACGAGGGCGAGCAGGAAGCGGCGCATCAGTACCGGTACTCCCCACCCACACTGATCACATCATTGATCGCCACCGTGAACGGAGTCGTACCACCCACCGCCACCCCCGCCTCGGTGATCATCTGGAACGTTGAGCCCGAATCCCAGATGCAATGCCTGGCGTAGTTCGCGGTGCCCGAATCGACCAGCCGCCCCGACCCCACGTAGTTCTCATTCGCCGCCGGTGTCACCGGCAACGAGATCGACAAAGTACCGGTACCCCATGACGGCGACGTACCGTGAATGATGTGCACCTTCCATCGCAACCACCGACCGGGCCGATAAGCGTACTGACCGACCACCGTCGCATCCGTCCCAGCGGTCGGGCTGCCACCAGACGCGGTGAGAGCCGGCGTCCAGGTGTGCGTCCCGATCGAACACAACGTCTCCCACGCCGACCCGTTGTAAAACGTGAGGAGTTTCGGGTTCGCCAACTCGGCAAGCATCCCGAAGGTAGGAGCGGTGATCGCCAAGTCCCGAGCCGTCGCGTCATCGTGAAGGCTGACGACCTGATCTTGGATGTAACCCTGAAAGTCGTCGTTGTTGACGCGTTCGCCCGCAACCCACAGCTTCCACCCGGCGCCGCTCATGGTGCGATCCAGGTGCCGTACAGGTGACCGGTCATGTTCAACGTCCCGTTCGTTTGGTAGGCCACGACCTTGAACGTGTCCGCTGTGGCCAACGGCAGCACCATCGTGAGCACCCCGTTACCGAACGCGTTGAACGGGCCCGATTGTGCTACGCCACCGTTCACGATGAGGTCGATGCTGTTCGTCGCCCCAGGCGTGGACGACAACGCCATGCGCGCCGTGATCGCATACACGCCGCCGAGCCCGGCTGGCACGGTGAGTGTCGCCGCGGGCACCGCAAGCCACCCATCCGAATCGTAGGTTTCGGTGTCCCACTGCACATCAGTCGCCGTGGACGCCGAGATCGACTGGGTAGCCACACGAGCGATCGTGAACCCGACCCTGCCAGCAGACGTGTACCAGCCCGTCACCTGCCACGCTGAGCCAGTGTGCGTGTAGCGACGTTTCGTGCCGGTCACGATGCATTGCATCCCGGCCGCCGGTGAGGTGATCGCCGCGTCCCTCGCTGCCGTCGACGCGAACACCGGAACGGTCTGCTCCATCAGGTAGCCGTTCACGTCGGCCGACGCGAGCCGTTCACCCGGCACAAACGTCTTGAACCCTGACCCTGCCATTCAGCGACTCCTCACACAGCAGCGAGGCGATGGCCTCGCGACAATCGAGACAACTCCGCCTGGGCGAGCGTCCACGCCGGATTGGCCAGAGTCCAAATGTCGAAGTAGGACGAGATCGACGACGTGACAAGCCGGACCTGCCAGAAGTCCGGGGTGATGTCCATGTCACAGCCTCGCACCAACACGAGCTGCGACACGTCGATACCGGACCGCTCATCAGTGTACGCCACGATGAGCAGATCACTCGGCGAGTAGCGCTGCTCCATGAGCAGACACAACGTGTACCACACCGGCACCGAGAGGGTCGAGATGAGCGACCCGGCGGACCATACCTGCATGTCGTTGTACTGGCCGTCACGGAAGAACTGCGGGGCGCATGTGATCGCCGTGACCCTCGGATCAGGATGCGACGCAGCGAGCACACCCTCAGCGAACGCTCGCACATCGGAGTCGTTCTGCAACGGCAAATCGGTCCGACCCCACCGGAACCGGCCGCCATGAGCCGTCACCGACGCACTGTCCGTCACCGTGATCGCCGTACCACCCACCCTGCCCGCGTCGACCACGTTGCGGAGCTGATCGTTGTCGTACGCCTGCTCGACGCTCACAAGCCCAATCTCTCCCGCCGAAGGGGTGTCACCCGCGACATAAGCCCGGTACGAGTTGACATTCGGGGTGAGCGGCTCGAGGACCAGCCGGCCCGCCCCGTCAAAGAACGGGGCGACCAGCACCGAGTCACATGAGAGAAGGATCTCGGTCCAAGCCGGCTGCGCCATCGTGGTCGCCTGGAACGTCGCGAACGACCAATCGGGATGTCCCACATCGGGTTCCAGCGTGTCAGCATCGCCGTAACCCACCTGATCCAGGATGCGTTGCACCCTGGCGTCCAGCTCGTCACCGGCCCCCACGGCCGGCTGCTCGGGTGCGTCGTAACGGGCGAGGATCTGAGTGTCGTCCACGCATTCCACGGTCACGATCGGGTCTTCGTCGGCTTGGCCGCTGACAGTCATCGCCGTGATCCGCCCGACGAACAGGCCGCGCAGCACGGTGAGCACATCGGACGTGGCCGGGTTGAACACGCCGAGGTTGCCGATCGCGTTCGCGGCGACCCTGATGCGAGTACCAACCCGCCAGTCAGGGTAGTAGGGCGAGTCGGTGTTCTGCGGATTGTAGAGCCCTTCCCAGTCCTTGAGCACGAGCCGACAGGTCGCCGCTTCCATCCGTGTCAACACACCATCATCGTTCGTACCACCCGCCGTGATGTGGCACTCGGCCAGTTCGCAACCAAGGTCAATCCATCCATCGTTCGTGGGTGCCAACCGGTTCACGTCGAGCAACCCTTGTGCCGGATCGTCGAGGATCAGGCTTGATCCGCCAAGATCGGCTTCGATCATCAGCACCGCACCAGTCCACCCCGAGTAGAGGGTGTGCGGGCCGTCAGCGAACTGCACCTCGAATCCGAACACTTCGTTTGGGTTGGCGGGCAACGTCGGAAGCGTGAACGCCAGCTCACCGAACATCATCACCCAACCGGCCGTGAACCTTGAACCGGACGACGCAACCCCGGTGAACGGCCCGGTATCACCAGCCGCCCAGTTCTTCTGAGCAATCGTCGTGCCGAGCCGCAGACTCGACGAGGTGTAGGACGTGTCCACCCGTTCCGTGAACCCCGACGGTGGAGTCCATGTGATCGTGGCCGAGGATCGTGCGGCGGCGACGTACAGCCACACGGACGCCTGGTCCGACAGAACACCGGCGTCAAGCCCGGAAGGGATCGGCGTGGTCAGGTCACCTCCGTCGCCGGCCCCACCGATGATCGTGGAGAGGTCCGCCCAGGTTGCCGCCGCCCCCACCCACGTCGAGTTCCCGCCTGAGCAGGTGAACGTCCACGAACCGGCTGAGATGTCCGCAGCGGTGAGCATCTTCCACCAGCAGCCATGCAACAGACCGGAGCTCGGATCGGTCGCCGTAAAGATCGCCGTGAACGACGCCAACGGTCCAGCGTCGAACGTGCGGTCATCCCGAATCGCGAGAGACACGACCACACCATCACCGGCGGCACTCCCCGCCGGCACGTTCACGACCAGCGACGAGACGCCACCGTTCGACGCGGTGGCCGCCGCGACGAACGTCGGGTAGGTCTTGGTGACCGGCATCAGTGCCTCGTCCCCATCACCATGTCACCGTTGGTGCGCTGGAACTTGCGGATGGCTCGCACAACCTCACGCTCGAATGCTGCACTGCCGATCTTCGCTTGGACGGTGAAGTTCGCCGTATTGTTCTGGAGCGCCCACATGCGTTGCCGTTGCGTCGGCACGACCGATGACCCGTCCGGCAGCCACACGTCCTCCTCGCCCTTCTCGCCGACGCGCACCACCATCCCTTCGGCCGCGCGACGCGCATAAGGGGACCGTCCATAGGAGCGAGGCCGCACAACGCCCCCCTCGGCGAAACCGACACGGCCACCGGGCACGATCGGCACCGCGATCGGGTTGTTACGCACCCTCGCCCGGATCGAGTTGTAATCCTCCCAGAAAGCTGCCGTGTTCAGCGCAACGTTCACCGTCGCCGTCCGAGTCTTGGAAGCGTCAGCCAGGAGGGCGTTGGCGGCGGCCAGGTCGCCACGGTCGATCGCCGCTTTGATCTCCGACAGCTTCGACGGTGGGATCTGGTTCAACGTTGCCACGTAGTCGAGGATCGCTGAGCGCAACGGCCCCTTCGTCGTCGCCGCCTGGGAGAGCGCCGACTGGTTCCACGTGTCCAGCTTCTTCGTCGCATCAACCACACCGCCATTGGCTTGGACGGTCGCCTCGTACTGAGCAGCAAACCCATCCGCAACCTTGATGATCGCATCAAGCGCCTTCAGGTTCGCCTCGCCGTTTTTCCCGGCCGCCTTCGACGCCTCATCAACGGCTTCCTTCGCGTCGCCCATCGACTTGATGAGGTCCAGGTTGATGTCCGCCAACGAGCGGGCACCCTTCACCATCTCCGCCGCGGCGTCCTGCTCGGCCTTCAACGCTGCGGCGTGTTCCTTCGCAGCCTCAGCCGCCCGCTTCGTCTGCGCCGCCGCGTCCTTCTCAGCGTCCGCAAGATCCGTTGTCGACGTGGCCGCCTCGGTGATCGCCGTACCCAACGTGTCGTAGCTACGCGCCGACGACTCGCCAGCCGCCCGACTCTTCTCCGTAGCCTCCGTCAACTCGCGTTGCCGGCGTGCCGCCGCCTCGGCCGCCGTCTCCGTGTCGAACAGACCGCCCGGCAACAGCTTGAGCGGCGGTAACAGCGACGTGGCGGCGTTCTTGAGCTGATCGGTAGCGTCCGCACCCAGCTCGGTTGCACGTGCATAGCCGGTGAGCAGACTGACGCCGGGAGCGTTCCCGATCAGCTTCGACACGAGCCCGCCGCCGCCGGCTAGCGACGCGACCTGGTCAACACGTTGAGCGAGCGTGCCAAGGTCTTTGAGCGCCGGGCCGATCCCCTCCGTGATCAGACCGCCGAACGTGATCGTCAACCCTTCCACCGTGTCCGACAGGCCATCCATCGCCTCACGGAACTTGCGTGCCCGGTCCAGCTCGCCAGGGTCAATCACCTTCGAATCGGCAACCGCGTCGAGACTGTCCTTGATCTGATCGGACCCCTTCGCGATCAGTTCAGAGATCGACGTCCAGCCCCTGCCGAACAGCTCAGCTCCGAGCGCCGCCCGCTTCGTCGCGTCCGGGGTTCGGTTTAACAGGTCGATCGCGGACAGGATCGTGGCGTTCATGTCCACGGTCCCGTCCTTCGCCCGGACGATCTCGACGCCAAGGTCAGCGAAGTGCTGAGGGTTCTTCCCCAACTCCTTCCCCAGCTTCGAGAACGCGGTGGTCAACGTCTCTGACGTGATCCCAATGTCACCTGCGACCTCGTTCCATCGTGACGCCTGCTCGACCGTCAGACCGGTAGCGTCGGACAACTTCCCGGCGGACAGAGCAACATCTTGGAACGCTCCGACCGCCTTGGCCGCGAACGCGCCAACCGCCACCCCGGCGCTAGCAAGCGCCGCCGGTGAACTCGCGATCAGACCGAACGCCCCGCCGGCCGCCGCCTTGACCTTCCCAAACGCGCCCTGAGTCTCACTGACCGTCTTACCGAGATCCTTGAACCCCGACGACAGCGACTTGACATCGCCAGCGCCCTTCCCCGCGACCGTATCGACAACGATCTTGATGTTCTTGGTGAAGTCAGCCATCAGCGATCGCCCTCACAATCGCCACATCCAACGCGTCAGACACGATCTTCGGGGCCCGCACCCGGATCATGCCCTCAGCCGGATCAAGCAGATCCTCACGTGGTTCAAGCCGCCCGCCGAGCACCGCCAGGCGTACGCCCTTATCGTCCGGTCCCCATCCGCCACCGCTAGGGAGCTTGAGGGCCTTCTTCTTCCACGGTCGAATGGGGTGGCGGCCCCGACCCTTCATGAAGATGTACCACGGGTCACCCGTCGGATAGATCTCGACCCGTTCACCAAACACCTTGTACCGCGCCCCAGCCACCCGCTTCGCCTTCCGGCTGCCACGCGCCCCCGAGAACTTCCGGTCACCACCGAAGATCCGTACCGCTTCCGCCAACACCACGGTACGACCCATCTTCCCGATGTCACGCCCAGCGTCACGCGGCACCTTCGCGATGTTCGCGTCGAGCTTCCCGAGGAACGTCCCGACCGAAGACAGGTCGTCGGCCATCGGCTCAGGAGCCGAGCGTCGCCGTGATCGTCGGCTTCCCGTCGATCGGCAACGTCACCGCGAACGTTGCCAGCTCGTCGGCCGTACCACCGAACCCCGGAGACACAAGCGTCACCGTCGCGACCGCAACCACCTCGTCGGTCTCGTCGGGGCTCGGCCACGTCACGGTGGCCGTCGCTGAGATCCCCTCGTTGTCAAACAGGTACTTCGCGAGGGACGACGCGACGAACCAGTCCTGGAACCCTTCGAGTTCCAGCTGGTACTTGGTGCGACCCACCGCGGACACCGGCCCGCACAGCGAGTTGTCCTCCAAGATGTTCGGTGTGTTCGTGATCTCGGCACGCTTCACCGAACACGAGTAGGCCGTCGCACCGATCTGGAACGTCACGTCGGTGTAGGCGAATGCGGTCATCAGGTGAACCTCAGCTTC
>JACDJB010002102.1_pt1 | contig 14990 bp, 10 predicted proteins | sample 7454121 | NCBI WGS metagenome assembly JACDJB01 (sample SAMN14253290, study PRJNA609438) | sludge metagenome | isolation source: sludge after 25d culture with pyrite | collected 2018-12-20 | reverse complement strand
GCCATGATGCCAGGCACCAGCTCGGCGACCGATGCGGCAAAGCGCCGGCGCGAGAGCGATCGGGCTACCTCATCGAGGCCGACCCGCCAGTACCTCCCGGCCAGGTGCCACACCGGAGGTTTGGCCAACAGGCGAGCCACCTCCAACGGATCGATTCGGCCCCAGCGGTACCCGTCCCGGGCCAGTGCCAGCACCGCGTTGGGTCCAGCGTGCACTTCGTCGTCGACCCCGCGGCTGAGGTGCACCCCCAGAAAAGGCAACTCGGGGTCGGGCACCGGGTAGATCAGTTCCCGCACCCACCCGGCGGCACCGGGCCTCAACCGGTGGTATTCCCCCCGAAACGCCACGATGCTCAGCCGCTTCGCGGTCGAGCGGGCCTTGCCAGGCGGATGCCGGGTGGTAGCGCCCGTTCCAAGGCTGGCGTCGGCGTCGGAACCTTCGCTACCCGATGATGCCCGGCACGGTCGATGGGTCCGGCGCTCGAGGCGGTCGGCCCACAGGCCGGCGCAGGCCACCACCTGCCCGGTGCGGACCGTGCCGTGGTCGGTGTGAACGCTCACGCCGCCGCGTTCCTCGGCCAGCTCCAGCACCCTCCAGCCCAGATGCACTGCGTCCGGACCGATCTCGGCCAACGTCGCCGCCACCTGCCGGTAGTCGATCACTCCGGTTGCCGGCACGAACAGCCCGGCCTTGCCGACGGCATGGGGCTCGTGCTCGGCGATGTCGGCCGGCCCGAGCCGTTCGGCCGCCACACCGTTGGCTGCGCCCCGTCGCGCCAGCTCATCCAGGGCCGGCAGCTGTTCGTTGCGCGTGGCAAGCACCACTTTGCCGCCGATGCGATGGGCTACGCCGTGCTCGACGGCAAAATCCACCATTGCCCGCCGGCCTCGCACCGCCAGCTCGGCCTTGGCCGAACCCGGGCGGTAGTACAGCCCGCTGTGCAGGACTCCCGAGTTGCGTCCGCTCTGATGGTGGGCCAATTCGGCCTCTTGCTCCAGCACCATGATCGTCCGAGTCGGAAACCGCTGGCGCGCAGCCCAGGCCACCGCCAGGCCCACGATTCCTCCGCCGACGACGACCATGTCGGCATCCACCGGCTCCAAGCTGGGCGTCATCTCCTCAGTCTGCCCGCCTTGGCGATGCCGGGCAGCAGGAGTTGCAGCGCTGGTTCTCCCTGTCTCCTGCTGCGCCGGGTGAGGGAGGGGATCTTCGTCGTCGCGACGACCCGAAGCTGCCTTGAGGGCCAGAGCGGGGCGTGCCCGTGCAACCGGGGCACCGATGCGACACTGGTGGACATGGCCAACGGTCGGTTCGCCCCCAGCCCCTCGGGCCCGCTGCACGTCGGCAACCTGCGCACCGCGATGCTGGCCTGGTTGTTCGCCCGCAGCACTATCGGACGCTTTGGCATGCGCATGGAAGACCTGACCACCGGTGCCGCACCGGTGGCCGAGGCCGAGCAGCTGGCCGACCTCGAGGCGCTCGGGCTGGACTGGGACGGGCCGGTCACCCACCAGTCAAAGCATTCCGAGCGCTATCGGGCTGCGTTGGCCGAGCTGGACGCAGGCGGTCGTATCTACCCCTGTTTTTGCACCAGGCGGGAGATCCGCGAGGCCGGCGCGGCACCGCACGGCGAAATTGACCTGCACCGATACCCGGGCACGTGTCGGTCCCTCGGCGCAGCCGAGCGGACTCGCCGGGCTGAGTTCCGCTCTGCGGCACTTCGGCTGGATGCCCAAGAGGCAGAGGTGAGCGTGGTCGATCGCCTGCTCGGGCCGCTGACCAGCGTGGTCGACGACTTCGTGCTGCAGCGGGGCGACGGGGTGGCCGCCTACAACTTGGCAGTCGTCGTCGACGATGCGGCCGAGGGTGTCGAGGAGGTGGTGCGCGGTGACGACCTGTGGCCCTCCACGCCCCGACAGGTGTTGCTGGGTCGCCTGCTCGGGCTGCCCATCCCCGCGTTTGCCCATGTGCCGCTGGTCCTGGGGCCCCTGGGTGAGCGCTTGGCCAAGCGGGACGGTGCGGTCACGCTGGCCGATCGGCGGGCGCTGGGCGAGAGCCCCGATGATGTGCGCGGGCGGCTGGCCCGCAGCCTCGGCCTGGCCGAGAGGGGGGAGTGCCCAACGATGGTCGATCTGCTCGATCGCTTCGACCCGGCTGCATTACCGGCGGAACCATGGACCTTCGATCCGAGCGGTGATCAACCCGCCGTTGACCCTTTTGCTTAATGCCATTAGGTTTCCTAGGTGGCATTGGAAACAGACCGGCGAACCCGCAAGCGGCTGGCACGACGGCGGGAGTTGCTCGACATCGCCGCAGACCTGTGGGACGAAGGTGGTCCCGAGGCGCTGACCCTGGCTGCGATTGGTGAGCGAGCCGACCTGACCGCCCCGTCGCTGTACACCTACTTCCCCTCCAAGTCCGCCATCGTCGCCGCCCTGCAGCGGGATGCGTTGGAGGTGTTGGCCCAGGCCGCCCGGGAGGCGGTCGACGCCTGGAGTGCCTCCGACGGGTCCGACCCGCACGTGGTCGCGCTGGGCCGCCTGGTCGCCTTTTCGGACCTCACCATGCGGGCACCGACCGAACACCCGCTGGAGTTCGGCCTTCAGCAACGCCTGATGGCCAGCCCCGGCCTGGAGGACCCCAACGATGCGGCCGGCGTACTGCCGGCAGCCTTCGAGGCGCTGGCGGTTCCCGCTGCTCTGATCGACCAGGCCGTCGAGGCTCGGGCCGTCGATGCCACCGATCCGGAAACGATGTTGGGGGCAGCCGATTCGTCGACGGTGCGGGCCGTGCGCTGGTTGGCGGCGCTGCACGGCGCGTTGGCGGTCGATGCGCTGCCCGTGGGGGTTCCTGCCGACGGCCACACCATGGGGCGGCTGCTCACCTGCGACCTGCTGCGGGGCTGGGGCGCCGATGCCGAACGACTCGTCGATGCGCAGGCCCTCGCCGACGACTGGAGACACCGATGACCGAGATCCTGCTGATGATCGTCGCCTTCGTCGGAGGGTGGATCGGGTGGACGCTGGCCGAATACGTCCTGCACCGCTTCGCCATGCATGTTCTGGGTGGCAAGGGCATCATGAGCCGGGAGCATCTGGAACACCACGTGACGTCGTCGTGGTCGTTCGATCCCGTCATCCTGCTTGCCTGGGCGGGCATTTTCCTCGTCGGGTGCGCCGTCTGGATACCGCTCACTCGCCTGGCCGGTGCCAGCTGGCCGGTCGCCGCGTCGGTGGCCGTCGGCTGGGGGGTGGGGTACTTCTTCCACGCCCGGGCCCACCTCGTTCCACCCACCGGCACCTACAGCACCTGGCTGCGCCGCCATCACTTCCACCACCACTTTGGCCACCCCATGGCCAACCACGGGGTCAGCGTCATGTGGTGGGACCGGGCGTTCGGCACCTTGGAGCGTCCCGACACCGTCCGGGTTCCCCGCCGCCTGGCGCTGCCGTGGTTGGTCGATGACTCCGGCGAGCTGCTGCCCGAGTTCGTTGACGACTACCGGCTGGTCGGCTCGGCCGACGCGGGCGAGCGGGAGGCCATGTTGGACCGTGCCCGGGCGTTCGCCTCGGTGGCGCCGGTCGACTGAGCCGAGTGACCGGCGGTTATCGACCTTCCAGGAACTGCTGGTAGCGCCACTCCAGGCGATCCCGGTTGGGTCGATCAACCCGTTTCTTGGGAACGACGCGCAGCGGTTTGCGGTGCAGCGCCTGGATCCCGTGCTGGAGCATTGGCCCGTCCACCTCGTCGAGCAGGTCCTCGTTCACCTCAACCACGAGGTCCGGGCGGACGCCGAGGAAGCGGGCGTCGTACGCGGCGTGGTGGATCTTGCACAGCGAGAGCCCGTTGGGCGTGATTGCCAACCCGTCCGGTTGATCGTCGGGGACGATGTGGGCGGCGTCGAGCAGGGGTGAATGCCGAAGCGAGCACATCGAGCAGCGCTGGTCGTAGGCGGTGAGCACCCGGGTACGAAAGCCGTGCTGATGCAGACGGGTCTTGGCCGACCGCACGGCGTAGGAGCGGCCGTCGATCTCGGCGGGAACCCCGCGCTGAGCTGTATCGCCAGGTTCACCCGGCGCTGCCGCGATGACGAGGTCGACCCTGAGCTCCCCCGGGTGGTCCCCGCTGACGTACACCGGGAACTCAGCCAGGTACCGGCCGCTGCTGACGCCGTAGAGGTACACGAGGGGAAGTCGGTGTTCCCAGGCCCGACGGAGCGCCCGATTGGTCCACAGGTCGGGGTCCTCGCCCTGGTAGGCGTAGGACAGCCGACTCTCGTCGATCCAACGGTCGAGGTAGGGAGGGGGTTGACCTGCGGGTGGAGCGGTCGTCATGACCGAGATCGGGGCGTCGAGCGACCTGGGCTTGTGGATCCCGAGGCCGCTGGACATCACACCAATTCGGTGACCGTCGACGTCGATACCCTGCTGGAGCTTCTTGGCCGGGAGCGCGTCGGGATGAGCTTTGGACAGCTCGGCCAGCCAAGCGAAGACCTGCGAACGCACCCTGTGCTCCCACTCCAGGTCCATTTTGGGACGCTACTTCGCAGCCGCAGGTGACGGCGCCTTGTTGGGGTGCCTCGCTCAGACGTCGAGGACGGCCGGGTCGACCAGCTCGGAGTTCTCGAGCAGAAACGCCTTGCGGCGGGCGACGTCGCTGCCCATCAGCACTTCGAAGCGGTCGGCCGCACGGGTGGCCTCCATGGCGTCCTCCATCGTGAGGCGACGCAGGATCCGGTTCTCGGGATCGAGACACGTTTCGAACAGCTCGTTGACGTCCATCTCCCCCAGGCCCTTGAAGCGCACCCAGTTGAGCTTTTCGGTGTTGCGGCCGCTGGCGGCCAGCTCGGCGGTCAGAGCGTCACGTTCGGCATCGCTGAAGGTGTAGCGCACCTCGTCGCCCACCTTCACCGAGTACAGCGGTGGCTGTGCGGCGAACACCCGTCCCGCCTCCAGCAGCGGTCGCATGTAGTGGTAGAAGAGCGTCAACAGCAGGCAGCGGATGTGGCTGCCGTCGACGTCGGCATCGCAGAGGATGATGATGCGGCCGTAGCGGGCATCGTCAAGGTTGAAGTCACGGCCGAACCCAGCGCCGATGGCAGTGAACAGTGCCTGGGCCTCGGCGTTCTCCACCACCTGCTTCATGGTGGCCTTGCCGGCGTTGACCACTTTGCCGCGCAGCGGCAGCACCGCCATGTTCTCGGAGTTCCGCCCCGCCTTGGCCGGGCCGGCCGCCGAGTCGCCCTCGACGATCAACAGCTCGGCGTCCATCCCGTGGGTGCGGCAATCGGCCAACTTGTCGGGCATGCCGGTTGCGCCGAGCTTGGCGGCTTTGCGCCGAGCGTCGAGCGTCTGTCGCGCTGCTACCCGGTTGATCACCGCTTGGGCCAGCTTCTCGCGCACCGCCGAGATGTGGCTCTTGGCGCCGCCGCCGTCGAACCAGGTCACCATGCCGTCCTTGGTGATCTCGTAGGCGATCGATTGCACGCCAGGCGTGCCCAGCTCGCCCTTGGTCTGGCCGCGAAACTGGGGCTCGGGCAGCGTCACCTTGAGGGCGGCCACCAGGCCCTCCTGCACGTCGCCCTTCTCGGCGCGGCCCTTGCCCTTCTTCTCGAGCGCCGCCAGCTTGCGCAGGCCGGGCAGCAGCGTGTCGTTGACCGCTTTGGTCAGCGCTCGTTCGAACCCAGCGACGTGGGTGCCGCCCTCGGCGGTGGGGATGGTGTTGACGAAGCTGACGACGCGGGTGTCGTAGCCCTTGACCCAGCGAAGCGCGAGGTCGACCTCGCAGGTGCGTTCGGTCTCGGTCAGCTTGCCGTCGACGGGGACCTTCTCGGTGAAGGTGCCCTCGCCGCGGATGGTGATCACCTCGCACAGCGGATCGCCGATCGACAGGTAGTCGACAAAGTCGGCCAGCCCGCCCTTGGCCGAGAACTCCTCGGGTTCGGGTGGGTTGGTGCCGCGCTTGTCGGTCAGGCGCACTTTGAGGGTGGGGACCAGGAAGCACACCTCGGCCACGTGGTCGCGCACCCGTTCGTGGTCGATGCGAGCATCCGGGTCGAAGATGTCGGTGTCCGGCCAGAACCGCACCCGCGTGCCGGTACGTCGGGCCGGGATCTTCTTGACCTTCTCCAGCGTGGACGAGGGGGTGAAGCCGCCGCGTGGCCCGATATGGCCCGGGCGTCGCTCGACGAAGGCCAGACGCCAGGTGGCGCCGTCGAGGTCGACCTCGACGACCAGGTTCGGCGCCAGGGCGGTGACCACCCCTGCGCCCACCCCGGGCAGCCCCCCCCAGGATCCGTAGGCGCCGGAGCCGAACTTGCCGCCGGCGTGCAACTCGGTAAACACGACCTCAACGGCAGTGCGGCCGTCGGCCTTCTGGCCGGTGGGGATGCCCCGCCCGTTGTCGGACACCTCGACCGAGCCATCCCGATGCAGGGTGACCTCGATCAGGTTGGCGTGTCCGGCGGCGGCCTCGTCGACCGCGTTGTCGATCAGCTCCCACACCAGGTGGTGCAGGCCGGACGATCCGGTTCCCCCGATGTACATGCCCGGGCGCTTGCGGACCGCTTCGAGGCCCTCAAGCACCTCGATGTGAGAAGCGTCGTAACCGGATTGGGTGGTGTCGTCGGCCATCGGGGGCGAGGGTCTCCTGGGCGTGATGAGGGTGCGGTCGGGGCGAGATCGGCCCGGAGCTGGGCGCAGGCCGACGAACGGGTGTTCGTTCACGAGGCTACTCGCTTCGTTGGCGCTCAAGTCCCATCGGGTTGGGAAACGGCACCTCGCCGGAGCGCTGGATTGCGTCGGCCAGGGGCCCCAATGCCTGCTCCAGCCGGTCGAGATCGGCCGGGTCCCGGTGGGCAAAGGCTCCCCAGGCGGCCCGATCGGTGGCGGCCTCCACCCGCAGCAAGGTGTCCTGCCCCAACATCGTGGCCTGACCATTCTCATCGAGCAGTTCCATGCCGGCCAGGACAAGGATTTCGCGTTGCCACTCTTCGGGTTCCCAGGCCCGGGCGCTGCGGAGGGTCTCGGCGGGGATACGACCCACGCCTACCTGTAACAGGTTGGCCTGAATCCCGGTGAGCCCCTCGGTGACATACGCAGCGATGTGCCCGTCGCCCCGGTGCTCGCGCAGCAGGGTGGCTCCGCGCCACAGGTCCTCGATCGGCTCGCCCGTCCGATCGACGGTCAGGTTGGCGGCAAAGAGCCCGCGCCCGTCGACGGGTGCACCCTCGCCCAGGTCTGAGAGCTGATCGGCGAGCCATTCCAACGTTGAATCGTCGATCCCGGGCCCGCTGCCGTCCGTCGACCAGATGCGACGAAGAGCGGCGGCCGAGCCAGAGCGGCGCGCTGCCAACATCGCTTCCGGCGAAGTGAGGTTCCAGGCCTCGGGCAGGGCCCGGCCAATGCGTCGGGGGTGGAAGTTGGCGAACAGAGCGACCACCGGAGCGGCCGTCACCGTGCCCAGCGGAGCAGCCCGGCTGGCGACGTAACCCATCCAGAAGCCTTTGGTGCCCGCTTCGGCGTACCCAGCCAGTGGCTCGGGGGAGAAATAGGCCACGGCATGGATCGGTTCCAGCAGGTGCCACAAGCGCCGGGCGCGTTCGCGATCGGTGGGATAAAGCCGATCCTGGCGGGATGCGCTGGCCACGCAAGCACTTTACGACCCCGACGCTTTCGTGCGTCGCGTGCCCACGTTGCGCTTCGTCGGCGACGCACACAGTGAGCAACTGCGTCGGTCGTGACGTTGGTGCAGCGTCGACGCAATCGTGAGCAGTTGGAGGTCTGCGGGGTCGTCGCGTGCCATCGCAGCCGTGAGCCTTGTCGGGTGCCGCGTCGGCCCGGTCCGGGCCGCCTTGCCGAGCGACCACGGCAGTGCCAATTGACCATGAGTAGCGTCACGGTGGTGATGGAACTGACGTGGTGCCGTGGGGTGTACCCCGATTCAGCCAACCGGATGGTCGTGGCGGTTACCCGGCCGGACGGTTCGGTGCTGCCGGACCCACGCTGCGATCCCGATCGTCGGGCGTTCGTGCGTTCGGCGGCCAAGCCCGCCCAGGCGGTGGGGCCGGTGCTCGACGGCACGCTCGAACGCTTCGGCCTCGACGAACGTCATTTGGCCGTCGCCTGCGGTTCGCACAACGGCAGCGAGGTGCACACCTCCTTGGTCGTCGAGATCCTCGATGCCGCATCGGTACCCCACGATGCCCTGACCCCGGGCGACGACGGCCAGGGCGGGCCCTTACAACACCAGTGCTCCGGCAACCATGCCCTGGTGCTGGCCTGGTGCGCCGCAAACGGTTGGCCGGTCGACGGCTACCTCCAGTCCGACCATCCGGCGCAGGCGACGATGGACCGATGGGTGACCTGGTGGCTGGGGGTTGAGCCTGAGCGAGCGCCCGACGGGTGCGGCATGGTGGCCTACCGGGTCGCGCTCGCTGATTCTGCCCGTGCCTTCGGACGTTTGGCTCGTGCCGCCGCGGAAACCGTCGACGACGTGCGGGCGACGTTTGTGCTGCCTTCTGAACACACGACCACTCGGTCGGATAGGGCGGAGCCTTCCAGCAGCACCGGTCGGGGGGGAGCTCACCGCTCTTCTGTAGTGGGCGACGAGGCCGAAGCGTTGGTGGCCCTGGGGCGCTGCGGAGCGGCGATGGCGGCGCACCCTGAGTTGGTTCGCTGGCCAGGACAGCTGGATACCGAACTGATGTTGGCCGCTGGTGACGAAGGCCTCGTTGCCAAATGCGGCGCCGAGGGTTTCTGGGCCTGCGGCACCGCTGACGGTTGGGGCCTGGCGCTGCGGGTCCTCGATGGCGCTGTCCGGGCCTGGCCTCCGGCCGGCATGTGGGCGGTTCGAACTCTCTTAGCCGACGTTCTGGATTCGGACCTGGCCACGCCGGCCCTCGATGCGATCGCCGATCCACCAGTGCTCGACGGCAAGGGCGCAACCGTCGGTGGCCTGGCGGTCACCGACGCCCAGAGGTGACTGGGCTGCGGACACCCTCTTCAAGTGGGGGTGGGGCCCGTGCACGATGGCGCATGCTGCCCGCAGCCTGTTCGTCCGCATCGCGCCCTGCGAAAGTCTGACCGCCGACCTTTGCATGAGGGCCATGCATAAGTCGGCGGGGTGCCTCTTGCATGCCGGTCCCAGGGTCGTCCGGGCCGGCTGACTCGTCGACGCCGATGGGCCGATGGGTGCAGTGGTGCCCATCCGTGGTGCCCATCCGTGGTGCCCATGAGTAGCCATGTGCCGGGGCCAGCGGCAGGTTGATGGCCTCCGGCCTGTGCCGACAAGCATTGGGGATGGCCAAGCATCAGCGGCGAGGGCCACCTACCAGCGGGGATGGCCGACCATCAGCGGCCTGGGCCACCTACCAGCGGCCTGTGCCGATTCCCAACCAGCGTCGGGTGGTCGCATGGCTGATCAGGTCGCGTCCGGTGATCTCCAGCGTGAGCGGTTCGGGGCTTGTGTCCGGACGGGAGGGGTTCTCTTCCTGGCCGACGACGACCAGGCGTCCGTTCTCGGGGCCCACCCAGGCCCAATCCAGGCGCTTCTCGCCGCGGAACTTGGTGAGGCGCACCCCGCCGGTGGCCCGGCCCTTGGCCGGGAGTGCGGCGACGTCGGTGGCCTTGGCGGTTTGGGCGTCGGTCACGCTGATCACCACCGCTCCTGGCACGACCGGACCTGCACCGACCACGGTCGCCCCGGAGGTCAGCTTCATGCCGGCCACCCCGCCGGCGGTCCGGCCCTGAATCGCAATGTTGGCAGCCGAGGTGCGCAGCGCCTGCGCATCGGAGGCCACGATGACGACGTCGGTATCGTCGTCGGCCTCGAAGGCGTCCACCAGGGAGTCGCCGTCCTTGAGCTTCATCGCCGGCTGTCCCGGGCGGGTCCCGACCAGCTCCTCGATGGTGATCCGCTTGGCTTGGCCACGGGCGCTCACCAGCAGCAGGGGTGCCGAGGCCCCGCCGGGATGGTCCCCTCGAGCGGGAGCGACGAGCCGCAACAGCACCTCCCCGCGCTCCAGGCCGAAGGCGTCGCCGACCGAGCTACCCCGTGACCTTCCGGCGACCGCATCGATCTCGGCGACGCTGGCCGAAACGGCTCGGCCGCCCGACGTGATCCCCCACACCGTCGCCTGGGTGGACGCGGTGACCCGATCGATCAGCACGTCGTGGCGGCCGAATGACGCCGCCTTGGGTCCGCCGACCGGCTCTACTCCCACCACGCCGGAACTGGACAATGCGACAACACAGGGTTCATCGGTGGCGGGCTCGTCGGAAGCGGCCGCCTCGACGGCGGTGACGTCGCTGAGCGCCTCGGGTGACACGATGCGGGTACGTCGATCCCGCCCGAAGGCGTCGACCAGCTCGCGCAGCTCCTTGAGCACCAGGGTGCGGCGGCGTTGCTCGGAACTCAGAATCAGCTCGAAGTCGGCGATCGCCTCTCGCAGCTCGGCGATCTCACCCTCCAGCTCCAGGCGGGCCAGCGCGGTCAGCCGGCGAAGCGGCATCTCGAGGATGTCGGTGGCCTGGATCTCCGACAGCGACAGCTCGGCCATCAGGCGCTCCCGCGCCTCGGGGGTGTCGTGGGAGGACCGGATGATCGACACGACCAGGTCGATCGCATCGAGGGCGATCATGCGCCCTTCGAGCAGGTGCAGCTTGGACTGGGCCCGGGCCAAGCGGTGCTCGGTGCGTCGAAAGATCACTTCGAGGCGGTGGTCGATGTAGTGCTGGGCCAGGCGGGCGACGCCCATCGTGGTGGGGACGCCGTTGACCAGCACCACGTTGTTGATGCCGAAGCTCTCCTCCAGCGGGGTCTGGCGGTACAGCTCGGTGAGCACCGCCTTCGGATTGACCCCGGCCTTGCACTCGAAGACCAGCCGCAGGCCCGACGTGCGGTCCGACAGGTTCTTCACGTCGGAGATGCCGCTGATCTTGCCGTCCCGGATGAGGTCCTGGGTGCGGGTCAGCACCCGTTCGGGTCCCACCTGGTAGGGCAGCTCGGTGACCACGATGCCTTGGCGGTTCTTGGTCACCTTGGTGATCTCGGCGGTGGCCCGGATGCGGAACGTACCTCGCCCGGTGGCATAGGCCTCGGCCAAACCGTCGTCGACGACGATGCCCCCCGAGGGGAAGTCGGGCCCTGGGAGCACCGCCATGATCTCCTCGATCGTCGGCTGGGGTCGGCGCTTGGTCATCACCAGCTCGACCAGATCGGCAACCTCGCGCAGGTTGTGGCTGGCCATATTGGTCGCCATGCCGACCGCAATCCCGCTGGTGCCGTTGACCAACAGGTTGGGTAGGCGGCCGGGGAGCACCACCGGCTCGTCGCGCTGACCGTCAAAGGTGGGCCGAAACTCGACGGTGTCCTCGTCGAGCTCGGCCAGCATCTCCTGCGCAGCTGGCGTCAGCCGACACTCGGTGTAGCGGTAGGCGGCCGGCGGGTCGTCGAGGCTGCCGAAGTTGCCGTGCGGGTCGATCAGGGTGACGACCCGGGAGAAGTCTTGTCCCATGCGGGTGAGAGCGTCGTAGATCGCTCCGTCGCCGTGGGGGTGGTACTTGCCCATCGTTTCGCCGACCACGCCGGCGCACTTGCGGTGCGGCCGGTCGGGGCGCAGCCCCATGTCCTCCATCGCGTAGAGGATGCGGCGCTGAACCGGCTTGAGGCCGTCCCGCACGTCGGGGATGGCCCGAGAGGTGATCACCGACAGTGAGTAGGCCAGGAACGACTCCGACATCTCCTCGGCGACGGGTACGTCGAGAACGCGCGCTGCGAACGTCGGGGGCTCGGTGAACAGTTCGCCCTGATCGGACACGGGTGACCTCCGGGGGTGGTGGCAGGCAGAACGGGTGTTCGTCAGCTTAGAGGCCGTCTGGTTGGGCCACCGTGAGGCCGCTACCCCGCAATGGGGCGGGCCGACCTCGGAATTGATCGTCGTGGGCGCCGAGATCTCACGGGCTCACCCTCCAGCGTGGCGATTATCCGATGGCGTCGGGCTAGCCGCCCAGCACCAACTCGGCGGCGGTGCGGAGCCCGTCGACGTCGGACGCGTGGATCATCAGCGTGGTCACCGGCGAATCCCGCCACACCGCCAGCCGCTCCCGGATGCGCTCCGGCGGACCGACCAAGGCGATCTCGTCGGCGAACGAGGCGGGAACCGCGTCGATCGCTCCGGCCTGATCGCCGGCGAGGAACAACCGCTGGATCTCCATGGCGGCATCGCCCAGGCCCATTCGGGCCGCCAGTTTGGTGTGGTAGTTCTGCCCCTCGGCGCCCATGCCACCGATGTAGAAGGCGAGCATCATCTGGATGCCAGCCAGGCCCTCGGCGATCTCGGCCTCGCTCGGCCCGGTGACGACGAACGGGCAGATCACCGACACCTGGAAGTCGACGGCGGCCCCGGCCAACTGATCGGCGTACACGTCCTGGCGCCACGGCGAGTAGTACAGCGGAAACCAACCGTCGGCGATCTCTGCGGTTTGTGTGACGTTCTTCGGACCCTCGGCGCCGATGAAGATCGGGATCCGTCGGCGCAGCGGGTGGGTGATCGGCTTGAGGGCCTTGCCCAACCCGACCGAGCCGGGTCCGGTGTAGGGATGCTGATAGTGCTCCCCCTGAAAGTCGACCTTCTCCTCCCGGGCGATCACGCGCCGGATGATCTCGACGTACTCCCTGGTGCGGGCGAGCGGCTTGTTCGACGGCTGGCCGTACCAGCCCTCGACTACCTGGGGGCCCGAGACGCCGAGGCCGAGGTTGAAACGACCGTTGGACAGGTGGTCGATCGTCAACGCGTGCATGGCGGTGGCGGTAGGGGTGCGGGCGGCCAGCTGGGCGACGGCGGTACCCAGCTGGATCTTCTCGGTGACCGCTGCCAGATAGGCGAGGGGGCTGAAGGCATCTGAGCCCCACGATTCGGAGGTCCACACCGAAGCGAAGCCGAGCCGCTCCGCCTCCTGGGTCAGCTCCACCAGATTGGGTGGCGGCAGCTGGCCCCAGTAGCCCCACATCAATCCCAGGTCCAGGTCGCCCACGTCTCGTCCCCCTCATCGGCCCCTCCGGGTGAGGGGTGCAGAGTCACAGTCTCTCACTCACGTCGAGCGTCAAACACGACGGTGGGGGAGCGGGTGGTTGTGCCCGCCGGGGCCGCTCGGGTCTTCCAGCCTGGCTACCGCCCGTGGAACCTGGGGGTTCGCTTCTCCTTGAAGGCACGAGGGCCCTCCTTGGCGTCCTCGGACGCGAAGACATCCCAGCCGTAGGTGAACTCGTGATCGAGGGCATCGGACTCGACCATGCCGTTGGTCTCTCGCAAGGTCCGCAGGATGGCCTTGACGGCGAGGGGGCCGTTGGCGGCGATGCGCTCGGCGATCTCCAGCGCCTTGGCGAGTGCCTGGCCATCGGGGACGACGTGTCCGACCAGGCCCAACTGCAGCGCCCTTTGTGCATCGATGTGATCGCCGGTCAACAGCAGTTCGGCTGCGACCGTATAGGGGATCTGGCGGGGGATCCGAACGACCGACCCGCCCATCGCATAAAGGGACCAGCGCACTTCGGAGATGCCGAACCGGGCTGATTCGCCGGCTACGCGAATCTCTGTGGCGCCGGTCAACTCGGTCCCGCCGGCGATCGCCTGACCCTCGGCGGCGGTGATCAGGGGCACGTTTGGACGCCAGGTGCGCAGCAGCGCCTTCCACGGCAGATCCGGGTCGGCGGCCAAGCGACCTTGAACGTCGACGCCGCTGAGATCCTCGCCCTGGTGACCTCCGGCCATCTCTTTCAGGTCGGCGCCCGCACAGAAGTTGTCGCCGGCCCCGGTGATGATCGCCACCCGGATGTCGTCGTCGGTGTCCGCCTCCACCATGGCGTCGTAGAACCGCACCAGCACCTCGCCGTTGATGGCGTTCATCCGGTCGGGACGGTTGAGCGTCACGACCAAAACATGGCCGATCCGTTCGGTTAAGACTGCAGGCATCGATCTCCCCCGGGGTACGAATCCGCCCGTGAGACTAGTCGGGGCAAGACTGGTCGCTATGAGCCATCACGGTCGCTGTCGACGCGACTCCGTCGAGGCCTCACGGCCGCACAGGGACGCTGCATGAACCCTCCGATCGACGAGTCGACGAGTGGTGCCAACGAGCCACGGTTGCAACCGGGTCCGCCCGTGCTCGACGACGAGGGGGAGGGACGCCTGCTCGAGGTGCTCAACGACGCTCAGCGGCTCGGGTTTCTGGGGCGGGGGCCGGTGGAGCGCCACGTCTCCCATGGTCTGGGGTTCGCCGCAGCCTGGGCTGAGGTCGACCCGGCGATGGCAATGGGAGCCGACCGCAGCCCGAGGCGGATCGCCGATGTGGGCTCTGGCGGGGGAGTGCCGGGCCTGGTGCTGGCGATGGCGAGCGAGGCCCACCTGGTGCTGGTGGACAACAAGACTCGTCGGACCGATTGGTTGAGCGAAGCGGCCTACCGCCTCGGGGTGGACGACCGGGTAAGCGTGGTGGCCCGGCCCGCCGAGGAGGCTGGTCAGGACCCCGAATGGCGGGGAAGCTGCGACCTCGTGGTGGCGCGCAGCTTTGCTGGGCCGGCGCCCACCGCCGAGTGCGCCGCCGGGCTGGTGCGCCGCGGCGGGCTGGTGGTGGTCAGCGAGCCGCCCGAGGCCGGCGACCGCTGGGCCGGGCTGGTCTCGGCCCAGATCGGTTACCAGGCCGTCCGCCTCGTCGATCGACCGGAGGGTCACTACGCCGTGTTGATCGCAGGCGGGGCACCGTTGGAAGCGCGCTTTCCGCGAACCTGGGCTGCCCAGAAGAAGCGGCCGATGTTCACCTGACCCTCAGCGGCGGCTCCCGGTGGCGTCGTAGCGATACGTGTCGAAGATGTTGCCGTTTGGGTCGAGGAGGAAGGCTGTGTCTCCGGAGTTGTTCCACACCGCCGAGTTGGACATGCACCAGTGCAGGTGGTCCGCCCGGTCGGTGCCACATCCGCTGGCCACGCGCACG